>VFQP010000314.1_pt1 | contig 109878 bp, 96 predicted proteins | sample 3512351 | NCBI WGS metagenome assembly VFQP01 (sample SAMN10412372, study PRJNA504923) | tailings metagenome | isolation source: Relicate 1 Philex TSF1 revegetated site | place: Philippines: Tuba, Benguet | collected 2017-08-29
CTGCTCACTTTCATAACTTTACACAATTTGTGTCAAGCTATTTCAGGGATATACAAATTGTTTACAAATAAATAATATGTAAGAAAGCCCTGTGACACAAAATTATAAATATTGCTCAAAAGGGTGTAATCGTTGTGTTCCAGCTTAGGCTTAAAACCCATATCCATGTTCCCGAAAGACGACCTCTATTTTGCCCTTCTTGGCTGTGCCGGGGACGAATTCTAAAGCAAGAATAAGGCCTGCTTGAGTTCCCTCTTCTACTTCTTTAACTTTAATCGAATCTGTATAAACAGGGTACTGTTGCCTAGCTAGACTATCTAATTTAATGGGTCTTTTACGTGCCTTAAATTCAGTAGTGTCGACACAAAGCCCTATACCCAAAAAACCCAAATTTCCATCCATGTATCCTTTTACGTTTATATCTACGATACTATCCTCCCGCTTAATTTTGTAAAAGAAAAACTGGGTTTTGGTCATATCAGTGAAGGTATATGCTTCTATTATGTCTTTTCGTTCGCATCCCATCAGTACCAACAAAATGCCGATAAAAACTCTTTTAATTATCATTGCCTCTTAGGTACTTAGTGCCCCACAAGCCACTCCAGAAACGACCTGTGGGGCATTTGTGAAAAGCCTTAAAATCCATATCCATGTTCCCGAAAGACGACCTCTATTTTGCCCTTTTTGGCTGTTCCAGGAATGAACCCCAATGTAATAAAAAGTCCTGCCTGAGTACCTTCTTCAACCCTTTTAATATTAATTGAATCTGAGTGAATGGAAAGAGTGTTTTTGTTAATGCTATCGAATGGCGGTGCTACGCTGATGGGTATCTGACTTGCTTTGAATTCTGTCGTATCACCACAAATAGTTTTGCCAAACCCCAAACTTCCATCCATGTATCCTTTTATATTTATATCCACGATACTATCCTCTCGTTGGATTTTGTAAAAGAAATACTGGGTTTTGGTCATATCGCCAAAAACATACGTCTCTATGATGTCTTTCCGCTCGCATCCCATAAGTACGAATAAAATGCCGATAAGAAACCTTTTAATTATCATTGGCTGTTAGGGACTTAATACCCCACAAACTACTCAATAAGTAACCTGGGGGCATTTGTGAAAAGTATTAAAACCCATACCCATGTTCTCGAAAGACTACTTCTATTTTGCCCTTTTTGGCTGTGCCAGGGATGAATTGTAAACAATACATAGCCCCAGCTTGAGTACCTTCACACCCGCCCTTAGCAATGATAGAATCAGCAAAAATTTTCATGTATTCTCTTAGATCACTACTGTCAATCTCACTAAGGTTTTTGGCACTATTATATGAGGAAAACTCGTTTTTGTCAAAGCAATTTCCTTCGTAAAAGCCCACAGTTCCAGCTAAAGTTCCTTTAACTTTATACTCCACTATACTTTGCTCTCTTTGTATGGTATAAAATAAAGATTGAGGCTTAGAAAAATCTGTGATGATGTGCTTCACTATTATATCTTTTCGCTCGCATCCTACTAATACCAACAAAATGCCGATAAAAACTCTTTTAATTATCATTGCAAAAACTGGTTGCGGAACTGGTTGGAATTAAACTGCCTTTTTTTACACCGCTTGTACCTATCGAAAGGCGCTTTCCTTGCTTATTGTATATAGCCTCCAAAACTTTCTGACGTAATAGTACCCCTCCACAGCCACAGGTTTCAGCCACTTTGCGGCCAAGTTGATTGTTCCATAAATCCATTTGTGCGTCTAAGCTAAACATGTCTTCACTTTCATGATTATCACCTATGATTTTTGCTTCTGATGAGCCAAAACTTCTGAAGTTTAGTGCATTCCAATACGCGTGTTTAAACGCATTTTGATTAGTGCCATCTATATCAAGATATTGTACTCCATTTTTTTCACACATAAATAAACTTTGAGCCGTACTCTCAGCTAATTTTTTATTGCCCCATGCAGCAGCAACTTTTGTTGGATTGGCCTTTGCCCATTTAGCTTCTGCCTCATTTAGGCTTCCTAGCCATTGTAAAAAAGCAGTAATTTTATCTTCGGGTACTGCCCATCCCTCTTCAAGTGGGTCTTCATTAGTAGTACTGCTACCCCATCCACCCCCACCGCCATTGTCGTAAGGAGAGTAGTCGATGTCGTGTTTACTTTGGCAATCTCCAGTACTTACAGTATAACTATAGGTTTCTGAATACATATAGACAGGATCACCACAACCATACCCTGTAACACAAGCCACCGAATAATAATTGATTGTGGTGGTGTAAGTTGTGGTTTGGCATGTTGTACGTAAATTAGCCTTCCCACCACTTACTTTTGGCAGTAAGGTTTTTATTAAATTCCCATCCTCATACACAAATCCTCTTTTAAAATTCCCTTCATTATCTTCAAACCAGTGCATACCTGTAAAATCACGATCTTCTGATTTGTTCTTTTTTCGTTTTTGATACGTTGGGTCTGCTTTACTATACATTCGTTCCAATATTTCTGTTCCCTTTTCATCTTTATAAAGTACTAATTGTAGAGGGGTGACTAATTCTGAAAGGTTCAATTTGCCCTTATCTGGCTCCGCATCAATCTTAGTCAAAGTAATAGATTCTGGCATTTCAAAAACAGGAACAACTAGTGCTTTTCGTCCTCCCTTGAATTTAAGTTTTTTTGCTCTTTCCCAATCGGGGCTTTCTTCACGGGCTTTCTTTCTTGCTTTCGAAGAGATTTTGTTAGTCTGTAAGGAATTTTCGTAAATAACCTTTGCTCTCTCAATTGTGACTTCATCTGAAGTGGTTTCTCCAATTGAAGTTAGAGGAGTTATTAATAATTCTCGACTACACGAAACCCCTGTAAGTAAAATAATAAACAATGCGTTTGAAAGATGCCGAAGTCGGTTTTTTTTCATAATTTTACCTTGGTTTAAATGATTGAACATTGTTTGAACTGTCGAAAAGCTCCGCTCGGTCGCCAAACAGATGCGGGGCTTTTTCGTATACAAAGGAAAATTAAAGAGACGAGCTTAGATTTGACTCAAATTAAAAAATGGATTGATTAGAATCAATTAGTATGCCTCGTATAATTTTTTTCGGATTCGACTAAGGGTAGCTGGAGCAAGATTGAGAAATTGAGCAACGTGCTTTACCTGAAGACGGCAGGCTAATCGAGGGTAAAGCTCCAAAAAACCTTGATAACGTTTAAGAGCGTCTTTTTCCCGAAAAAGCTGGAGATGGTTATCGTAAGAGATAAGAATATTTTCAAAAATTAACCTAAAAGGCAGATTGAGTTCGGGGTATTGCGCCAACAATCTTTGTAAATCTTCATATTGGATGGCGATTAGCTGGCTATCTTCCAACAATTCGACATATTCATAAGAAGGTATTTGTCTTAAAAAGCTCTGTACGGAAAGTACCCATCCACCTTCTTGTTCAAACCAAATACTTACTTCGCGGTGTGTCTCTGTATCATAAAATGCACGTATAAGTCCCGTTTTTACAAAATATAATTTCTCATTTACTTGACCTGGAATTAACAAAGAGCGACCTGCTTTATAAGATAAGGTATGTGAAACATCACGTACCGCAGATTGACATTGTGGCGAAAGAAACGAAATTTTGGACAAGGCGACGGCTAAAGGCATGGCTGTTAGAGGTTAAGTTTTGAAGTTGCAAAAAAAGTATTTTTTTTGATATACAATATAGAGTAAAAATACTTAATTTTCATTTGTTGCTTTGAACTGATTTGATATAAAACAAAACTTTATATATTTGTTGTGAACTTAACCATTAGGGTCATGAAAATAATTCTTACTTGTTTTTTAGTACTGGGAGTCTCGGTAGCTTGGGCCCAAAAGCTAGAATTGAGAATTCCCTCCAAACCCTTAAAAGCCCAAAAGGCGTATCCCAAATTATATTCGTCCAAGGAATATCGTTTTTCGCAGGATTCGAGCATAGCCTATTCCAATAAGGATAATATGCCCATTCTGTTGGCGCAATCCAATGACAATATGCCCAATGCTAACTTTAAAATGCACCAAGACAGTGGAAGTGTCTATCGGATGCCGAATCCAATGAGAAGAAGTCGCCGCCCTATAAAACCCTAACCAATGCGTAAATCCTCCAAATCAGTTGCTGCCTTTGTCTTTTTTGTGATAGGTGCCCTTTTTTTAGTGGCAGGATGGAAGTGGTATGCTTCGCAAGAAAAGTTTTTGGGCACTTCCAAAACAGCAAAGGGGAAGGTGATAGAACTGACTACGGTTGAACGAAATAAAATAGGAAAAAAGAAGAAAAGCGCACTTTTTCCAGTAGTAAAATTCACTACTTTGGAGGGGCAAACCCAAACTTTTCGCTCTCCAGCGGGTAGTACACCAGCGGCTTATGAAATAGGCGAAATCGTAGATGTAGTTTATAACCCACTTTCGCCTTCAGAGGCTCAAATCATGGGATTTTGGAGCATGTGGGGAGGCGGGGTAGTGTGTATAGCGTTGGGAGGGATTTTGATGATAGTAGGAGTCGCTTTGGGCATTCGCTCTTGGCGCGCTAAGTAAATGTAAAACCCTAGTCCTTATAAAATGCCATGCTATCGTTGCTTTCTGTGGGATAGCATGGCAAGAGATTAGAGAAGAAATTTCTAATAAACAAACTCCCCAAATTCACTCTGAATGGTCACTTTTTTGCCTTCATTGGCTTCTACACGACCAATAACTTGGGCATCAATTCCGAATGATTGTGCAATCTCAATGACGTGTTGGGCATAGGTTTCTGGAAGATATACTTCTAGGCGATGACCCATGTTGAATACCTTATACATTTCTTGCCAACTCGTACCACTTTCTGCTTGGATAAGCTTAAAAAGCGGAGGAATAGGGAACAGGTTGTTTTTGATAACGTGCAGATTATCAATAAAATGCAGGACTTTGGTTTGGGCGCCACCGCTGCAATGCACCATCCCATGTATCTGTGGCCGAAGCTCATCTAAGAGCGTTTTGGCAACGGGCGCATAAGTACGAGTAGGAGAGAGAATCAATTTGCCGACATTGACAGGCGTATTGGGTACGGGGTCAGTGAGGCGTTTGGAACCACTATAAACCAGCGAACTATGTACTTCAGGGTCAAAGCTTTCGGGGTATTTGGGAGCAAGGTAGCTATCAAGCACATCATGACGAGCTGAAGTAAGGCCATTGCTTCCCATGCCGCCATTATAAGTGTTTTCGTAAGTAGCTTGTCCAAAGGAAGCCAACCCTACAATGACATCGCCGGCTTGAATGTTGTCGTTTGAAATTACTTCCGCACGTTTCATCCGCGCAATCACCGTACTGTTGACGGTAATGGTGCGTACCAAATCGCCTACGTCGGCGGTTTCGCCACCAGTACTATATATTTCAACGCCGTGGCTGCGGAGCATTTCTAGTACTTCTTCGGTACCATTGATGATTTCGGCAATGACTTCTCCGGGGATTTTGTTTTTGTTGCGGTCGATACTCGACGAAATCAACATCGGACCTGTTGCTCCCACGCAAATCAAATCATCCGTATTCATCACAATCGAATCTTGTGCAATACCACGCCATACCGACAAATCACCTGTTTCTTTCCAATACAAGTAGGCTAGAGAGGTTTTGGTGCCAGCGCCGTCGGCGTGCATGATAGTACAATAGTCGGGATCACCAGCGAGGGTATCAGGTACAATTTTACAAAATGCCTTAGGGAAAAGCCCTTTGTCGAGATTGGCAATGGCACGGTGTACGTCTTCTTTTGAAGCCGATACGCCCCGTTGAAGGTAACGTTCAGTCATGGGGTTGAAAACAAAATGAGGCGCAAAGTTATCACTTTTGCGCCTCATTTTCTAAATTCTTTCCGTTATGTCGGTCTAAATCCCAAAGAGTGCAGGAGGGGGGCTCTTTGTGCTTGTACTTTGCTATATTTTTGGCAACTGCCAACCGTTGTTATAATGAGCTTTGATGAGGGCATTGGCTTCAGCGTCATTTTTAAATGAACCTATGGTGGCATCCCAATACACTTTACGGCCTGTTTTGTAGGCTACATTTCCCATGTGGGCATTGATAGCAGCCACGCTACCAGTTTCAATACCACATTTCAGGATTTTGGGATTATTGTCTTTAATGGCCTGAATAAAATTCTTGGTGTGGTCATTGAGGTAATCACCGTTGCGGGCTTGGTCGGGAATATCTTCGATTTTATAAACTTTGATACCGTTTTTATTTTGGGTTTCAGGGTGTAATGACCACCCGCCTCGGTGCAATACAAGTGTACCATTATTTCCAATAAAGGCAATCCCTTCGGTAAGGCCATAATTGCCACCGTCAATGCCTGTAGCATGCTCCCAAAGCATATTAAAGCCTTCGTACTCATAGACGGTTTGCAGGGTATCGGGTGTTTCGGAAGCATCGTCGGGGTAGGCCAATTTACCGCCCGAAGCCATGACAGATTTAGGAGCTTTGGCGTTCATGGCATACAAGGCAATGTCGATTTCATGTACACCCCAGTCGGTCATCAAGCCGCCCGCATAATCCCAAAACCAGCGGAAATTGAAGTGAAAACGGTTGGGGTTAAACGGCCGCTTTTTGGCGGGTCCGAGCCACATGTCATAATCTACGCCCGCTGGTACGGCACTGTCGGGTTTGACCGGAACAGGCTCCATCCAGCCCTGATAGGCCCATACTTTCACTAAACGAATATTGCCTAGCTTGCCCGAACGCACATATTCAATCGCTTTTTCGTAGTGCGAACCACTACGCTGCCATTGCCCGATTTGAATGATTTTATTGGAACGTTTGGCGGCTGCCAACATGATGTTACATTCTTCAATGGAATTGGCAAGTGGTTTTTCGCAATACACGTGCTTACCCGCAGCCAAGGCATCAGTGAGAGCGAGGCAATGCCAATGATCAGGAGTACCGATGATGACCGCGTCGATGTCCTTGTTTTCGAGCATTTTGCGGTAATCTTTGAATAGTTGCGGGCGTTTACCCTGCGCTTTTTCTACGTCGGCAGCGCGGCGGTCGAGTACATTTTGATCCACATCGGCAAGGGCGATACATTCTACGTCGCTTAGCTGAAGGTGTGAGCGTAAATCAGACCAACCCATGCCGTTGCAACCGATGACACCCAGTTGTACTTTTTCGTTGGCCGATACGCGCTTGCGTTGGCTTGCCAGTATTTCTAAAGGAGCAAATGAAAAGAGACTGCTTCCAGTCAATACAGAGGCCGAGCGTATGAATTTCCTGCGTGAAGTTTGCATAGGTTTAGTGTGTTTTTTAGGCAAAAGCAGGAAGAAGAAATAATCTAATGAAAGAATCCAAGAAGAGGGACAAAGTCGCAGATAAAGAATGTTTTATGTGTCTGCGACTTTGCAAGAATACTACTTTTTCACTTCTCCAATATGATACTCCTGAATCAAAGGCGAACTTTCGGGCGTAAGCGTAAACGACACCCAAAGTGTTGCCTTTTCGCCTTCGATAAGGTAGCGACCGCGCAGTTGATTTTCGGGCACTATTTCTTTGACGCTGATAATTTTACCCGCTTTGTCAAATAACCCCGTTGCTTCTTTTTTGAGGGCTTCCAACGAGTAGTCCGCAAAGAAGTTTTCGGCGAAAAGACCGTTCGTTTCGGCATTTTTCCAATCTGGCAAGATTTGCGTGAGGTCTTTTTGACGTTTCTTGAGAATGTCAGAAGCGGGTAATTGCCGAGGTTGTAACTGTGCGCTGATGATAAGCGTATCCAAAACCCTGAGATTAATAGGTACAGTAGGGGCGTAAGTAACATTGGCAAAACAAACTACCCCGATGCCATATTCTGGCAAAAAGCGCCAATTGCTCCCAAAGCCGGGTAAGCCGCCACTGTGGCCTATATACACGCGATTGTCACAGTCGCGCATCCAGTTGAGTCCATAGCAATAGGCAGATACTGTACCACAACTACGACCGCTTGGGTATTTGTATTGTGGGACAAAACTGCTGATGTTCCAAGGTTGGTGCATTTCGCGAATCGAACTGCGTTTGAGGGGGCCATTGTCGGTGTCGTCTTTGGGGGGCCATGCCGCCAAGTGCAGCGCCATGTATTTGCTGAAATCTTCGATTGATGTAATCAAACCTCCCATGGCTCCCCAAGCCCCATCATGAAGGAGGGCTTCTTCGGTCCATTGGCCGTCGCGCCAACGATAGCCGTGGGCGAGTTTATCGGCTGGGATTTCGGTGTATTCCCACTTAGTATGCGTCATACCGAGGGGTTTGAAAATATTCTCGTTGATAAATTGCTGATAGGTTTTGCCCGACACTTGTTGAATGATATATCCCAACAGCGTAATTCCAAGATTGCTGTATTCGTAAGTGATACCCGGTGTATTAGAAAAGGCAATTTTGCTTTGAAGGAGTTTAAGTAGTTCCTCGTTCGTATCCGCGAGTTGACGGTCGCCCCAAGGGTTGTCTTCAGGAAATCCCGCTGCGTGGGTCAAAAGGTGCCGAATCGTAATTGCAGGAGCATCGGCAGTGAGGAGCTTTACGGAAGCAAGCTCTGGGATATACTTACTAGCGGGGTCGTCGAGATTGAGTTTGCCGGCATCACGGAGCTGTAAAATCGCCATGGTGGTAAAGCTCTTGCTCATAGACGCAATCCTGAAAAGTGACTGAGTGGAGGCGGGGGTTTTCTGAGCGAGGTTGGTATAGCCGAGGCTATTGGTATGAACCAGCTTTCCATCTACTACGATTCCGTAGGTAAATCCTGGGAAATGATTTTTTTCAGCGTATTCTTTATAGATTTTATCAATGGTCGGAAAAACAGCTTCGATTTTCTTCATCCTATCCGGGTCGGTAAAGACGGGCGGGCGGTAAGATTGACTATGTGCAATAGAGATAATTGAAACGAAGAAGACACATTGGAAAAAGTTTTTCATTGGGAAAGTTTCAAATTAGTTGATGATAGACTTGCTCCTAAACCACCTCCCACCATGCTTTATCGTCGTTATTTGAATCTTGAAAAGGGAGCGATGTGGGAGATATATCTTTAATAGAGGGAGATGTTTTTTCTTTTTTACCAAAAATGGTATCTAACTTTGTTTTGAATTTTGCACCTTGTTCGGGTTTTATCATACTCACAAAGTTGACATACCCCCTCATAGAAGCTTCTAGGTTTTTACTATTGTTCCAAGTTTTACCTTCTACGCCTGATTGCTCAATGTGATGAATAAGGGCACGGAATTTACGTAGCATTTGTCGATCGATACTCACTTTCTCATTTACAATAATGCCTGTTACTCGTTGTTGAGTACCTTTACGCATGACTGCTATTTTTTCAGGATGAACGACAAAACCTTCATCTTCAACAATTTTATGGACACTCCAAAGTAATTGTCCTACGAGTTTTGAACCTTCGCTAGTAGCTGAGAAAGAGAGGTCGTCGGCATATCGACTATAATTGAATCCTAATTTTTGGCCTAATCCTTGAAAACGCAGGTCGAGCCGGTGACAGATAAGGTTGGTAATAGCGGGGCTGCTGGGTGCTCCTTGCGGAAGCTTTCGGATACTTTTTGCAGTATAATAAATTTGGCTATCAATCTTTACAATATCTACTTCAGGCTCAGTACAGATTAACGCCAAAATCGTAGCTATCCGTTCGGAATAGCCTAATTTATGATATAAACCTTTGACACGAGGATAGGTGATAGTAGGAAAAAAATCTTTTAAATCGATATTAACTACTACTTCTTGACCCGTGTGGTTTTGTGCATTGGAAAGAATGGATTTTTTAGGTACAAACCCATGAGCCGCCTCTGAGGAGGGTATTTTATAGAGTATATTTTCCAATATCCAGTATTGTGCCTTTTTCAATAAAGGCATAGGAGCTGATATTAATCGTTTACCGCCAGATTTTTTTGGAAGATAAAAGCGCTTATAATGAGAAATTTTAGAGACAGTTCTATTGAAAGCTAAAAACCGAAGATGGCCTAGAGAAACTCCCATAGCCTGAGCTAATTGAAAAGGGTTTTCAAAATGTGGCAGCCCTAAGGTATTAAGTTGCTGGAGATTGCTTTGTGTTTGATTCAAGCCTCCAGAAACACCTTCTCCTAAGTATCCAATAGAGTATTGTTGTTGAATTTTCCACGCCTCAGCTTTTTGTTGGCGACGCTGCTCATTTTTAGCTTTTGTTTCCTCTCTTCGTTTTTTTGATGCTTCTAGACGCGACTTACGCATTTCGGCCAGCATGGCCTGTTTATTAGCATAGCGTTGCTGTTTTTGAGAGAGTTCATTTAATTCTCGATAAAGCTCTCCCTGTTTTGCAATAAGTTGTTCAGAAAGTTGGGGTTGGGCTGCATCAGTTTGCCAGAATCCGAGCCGCTTCATCTCCGAAAAAATGAATTCGTCGCGTGAGGTTTCGCGAATGCGGTCGTAGATTTGTTGGCGGGTGAGGCGTTCTGACATAGTGTTTATTCAAATAAAACCCCTTTCTTCACTAAGACAAAGAAAGGGGAGCAAATTCAAGAAATTTTCTTCGATCATACTCAGGACTAAATCAATCAACTCCAAGAGGGCGCACCCCCATAGGGGCTTTTGCTTCAAGGAAGCCATACTGTGAAAGCCCCTATGGGGGTGTTGCCCTCACAGTAAAGATTGCATTTAGTGATGCATGTAAAGTCATATTTCACGAACGACGAAACATCGTTCTTTCCTTTCGGAATGCAAGATTTTGAATTTCTTGATTTGCTTGTGCAAATTAAAATGTTGATTTGATTTAGCAAACCTTTTCTACAGATTTTTCTAGTCTTTATGCGAAAAGGTTCTGTAAGTCTTTATTGGTCTTGATACCCCGCAAATAATTCCAAGGAGTGGCGCTCATGTGGCCTTTAAACTTTTCAAACTCTTTTTTTGCCAGTGCCTTTTCTTTCATCAAGTACAGTAAGAAACAAAATTTGTTTTGAATGGGATAGATGATTTCTTTGGGTTCTTGAGTAGGAGAAAATTCATTGTATAATTTGAAAAAATCAGCCCTGAAATCTTCATTTTTAAGGAAATTATCCAATTTTTCGCGCCCGTTTTCTTCTCGTAAGTACCCCAACGCATCTTCTATAAAACACTCTAGCATTAAGCTTTTAAAGAAAGGATTTGGATTGTTGGTAATGATTTGATCCACAAACTCGTACATTTCTTGTTTTGACCCTAGCCATTTTTCTTTTAGCGCATTGAGGGTAGCCGAATGCGCATAGAAATGATTAGGGTCTAGCTGAATCGCACTTTGGAAATGACTTAAAACAGCTTCTTTGTCACTTAATCCCATATACATCGGAATCGTACGGGCGTGAGTTTCAGCTTCATAAGGATTTAATTCGAGAGAGGTTTGAAAGTGTTCTTCTGCTTTATATAAATAGTTTAAAAAACCTTCCCATTGCTCTTCAGTGACATCTTCCGCCCATTTAGCGGTGCGGCTTTCCCAAGCTAAATGTACACAGTTTGCTCCTCTAAATAAATGAGATATGTACGAATCAGGTTGCGCAGATACCCACTCTAATATTTTAGCACTGTACTGATTCTCAAAGGCTAAGTTTGCTACCAATAAACTTTTTTCCCAAGATTTGCTTTTCTGATATTGCTCAGTAAGATTGTCAAATTCCCCACTTAATAACAATGATGCTGCTCGGTTGACGGAAGGATTCCCAAAAGAGGGGTCAGGATCACGAGAAGGATGGGGTTGTATGTTTGAATCTTTAGATTTGCCGAAGCCGAAAAGGGTTTTGAACATCTTAAAATAAGCTTAGAATTATGAGGGTGTTTTTTTTTCTATATATGCGATTCGAGTTGCTAAAATATGCTCGCAGGGACCTTTGTAGAGTTTGTTGCTGATATAAAAGTCACAATCACAGTGAGCTTGTACGAGTCGTTCGTCATTGTCGATGAAGAGTGATGGTTTAAAAGTACGCCCTCCCGATTTAATCGTTGCCGACATTGATAATCCATGAGAAGAAGACTGAGCGTTTATGTGAATATTATTATTTTTTACTAGTAATCTTGCCGCCTCTTCGCGTGGATTGTCGAATCGTAACTTGTGAATGGGTAAAGGGTCTCGCGAAAGCTCCCGAATCCTGTATACCCCGAGGTTTAAATCAAAGATGGTTTTGCCTGCTTGGGTAAATGTTCCTAAAGCGCCTAATACAGTTTTGGTATCGATATTAAGTCTTTTAGCTAAATTATCAGGTTTTTCGTACCAGTTTTCACGCAAAGCATTGTAAATAGTCTGAGAGAGAAAACCATCGACTTCTGCTCGCGGAGCCATTAAGTCAAAATTGCCTACTCTTGACCAATCGTTGGCTGACCATCCCGAAAGACCCAATGTGAAAGTCATGTCTCCTAAATCAGCTATAAAAAAAGAAGGAAGTCCTGAGCCGAGTAGGTGTACCGTAAATATTTTAGTGATAGGAATTAATCTTTCTAAAATTAAGAGCCGCCGTCTTCCCCAGACTCTTATAGTTTGAGGGGTTGAGCCTTTAAATATGGATCTATTGCATACGATTTCTTTATTGAATGGCTCAAAAAGCAATACAATAGGTTCGCCGGGCTTTAAAATAAATTTAATAGACCTTGGTCCTGTTTTTTCTTTAAATCGCCTCAATAACAAGCAAATATTATAAACATCCATCGGATGTAATTCAAAACTCGTAGTAGGTAGGGTCATGGCTGAACTGACCTGTAAAAACCCCCGTACCCAACTATCAGGAACATCAATTTTTACCTCTTTAAATTCGGTTTCGTTCGTAGTTTTGACAGTAAATCCAGTAGGGTCGATTTTAAAATCAGTTTCTTTATAGTCTCTTATTTTTTGGAACTCATGATACAGCCCCGACGAATAATCAATGTTAGTAGTGCCACACTGAAATTCGTTAATTTCTTTGAAAACGTTGTAACTTGACTCAAGTTTTCCGTAAGTAGATTCATCTTGACTGAAACATTCAAAAAATACTTCATCGGGATGTACCGTAATGACGGGGTCAAGCACCATCCAAGCATCCCGGTCTCTTAGGTAAAGATAGTCAAAATAGCGCCGCTGCGCTCTATAAAAAGGGCTTAAAATTCTGTCTCGTTCCTGATTTAGACCTCGCAATTCTTGGCGAATTGCTTCAATGCGTGTTTTGACAGCTTCGACATTATAGGTTTCTAAAAATTCGGCCAAAAATAAGCCTTCTTGCTGGGCAGCCCATTCTTTATAGGCGGTTTTGTCTTTGGGTTTAAATCTCATATCAGACACCACCACATCATGCAAAGCAGAAATGGCTTCTCGAAACGCTATTTTTTTGTTGAGTTTTCCCACAAAATAAGTAGGTTCCCTTAGAGTATCAGGCACAAAAGATACACCTACCGAGCTGGTGTTGCTCACTATTGAGCTGTTTCCACCATATTTATAACTGAAAAGCATATAAATGTCTCATTTAGAATATTTTCTAATATACAATTCAAATCCCAACCCTAACAAAAACATGGACAGAAACTGGCCTACTAAAATTAAGCATGTCGTCATTAGGAAGTTTTCCAAGGCCCATAACATTCGAAATACAAAAAACAAACCACCTAAGTATTTTATGAAAGCATATAGCATGTAAAACAAACCTCCAACAGTAAGTAAATTAGTAATGAAATTGGCGGGCGTTTTGTCGGAACTTAGTATCTCTACAAAATGTACCGCAAAAGTCGGAGCCGCTACTAAGAGAATTAGATTGGTAGCAATGATTCCGCAAACGTTTACATTAGTTCCTAGTTTATTGATTAGATTTACTATATCTGTAGGTGGGGCATCAAAAAAAATAACATCGTGAAATAGATTTGATAAACGACTGTAATCCTGATTGTTGTCTGTAAAAAAATGTAAGAATATTAGAGGAATAATGAACTTTAAGGATACTAAAAGCAACCTTCTGAAAAGAGGTAGGCCACTCAATGTTGAATCAATTTCTTTTCTCTCCTCTCCCAAATAATAAGCCCCCTCTACTTTTAATCCCATCCAGTAAGGAATTAAGTTTAGAAAAATGGGCACTTGATTGAAGACTTTGAAATAGAGTGTATAACCCCAGCCCGCCTTAAATCTTATAAAGTCACAATTGTTGCTTCGGTACAACAAAAACTCAAATAGGCATTTGACTGACAATACTAAGTTGAATAGGATGATAACCCAAAACGCCATCTGATGCTAGTTTTGTAGTTTTAGAATATTTCCAAAAACACGGTAAAAGCCTCCCTGTGAAGCTTGCCGTACTTCATCAACTATATATATGGCTCCTTCTTGCCTTAGGTTTTTAGGGAACTGAACATGCCAATTTTTATTATATCCCTCCGAAATCACTTTTACTCTTAGCTGCCCATTTTCGAGCTGACATTGGAGTTGTACGCCAGTATTTGGGTTTTGAGTAGTTTCTAAAACCAATGTATCGTTGATGGTAATAGATGGTGAAAGCTGTGAAGCTGCCACTTTGATGTCTTTGTAAACAGGCACAATACCAGATTGTGCATTGAGGATGGCATGTTCGGAGGCATCAATGCATACTAGTGCTCCATCGGTAGTGACTGTATAAAGCTTTTCTTGAAAATACTGCATTGATAGAGCCGAACCACAGCCAGTAGCTAATTTCCAAAGACGTTGACCACTCGCGTTGAAACAGTAGATAGAGGAGTAGTTGTCTCCCGCAAAAACATATTCGCCGTCTTTTGAAGCAGCGCAAGAATAAACAGTTGCATCGGTTTTATAATCTCTTAAATGTATGCCATTTTTTGAGAAAACTTGTACTAAAGAATGGCTAGTGGCAACATAGAGGGCATTGTTCTCCATCCAACCAAACAATACCGCTCCGGTGGAATAGTGCTCCCATTCAAATCTACCATCGGGGCCATTAAAGGCCGTAATTCCGGCGGAGTCTCCGTAAAAAACTTTTCCACGCTCATCACAACGCATCATCCACGCGGCACGGCCGCTTTGCTGTTTGCTCCATTGCTCTTCATCTTCGTAGTTGATAATAGTGGCGCGCCCACTAGCATCCGACACCCCAAGCAAGCCATCGTTGATGTCAAGCCAATAAATATCAATTTTTTCGTTAATTTCATAAGACAGACGAGGCCTTTTACCAGTTAGGTCATACACGTTGCCATCGTCGCATCCCACATAAATCCAGTCACTATCTGCCACAATACACTTTACACTATCGGGTAAGCGTTGGTGTAAAGTGAGTTCTCCTTGGTGATTGAGTCTAAAAACATCGCCTTTTTCGTTGCCCACCCAGCAGTTGATATCATCAATGTATATCCCAAATGCCGCCGACTCTGTCTGAAACTTCCACAGGATAGGCAGCTTGTTTTTGATGAGAGAAGGCTTACTTTCAGTGGTTCTGCGGGTGATTGCTCTTTTTGTACGCACTCCCATTACTGCGGGAGCATATCCTTTTTTGGCTTTTTCTTGAACTTTCTTATTCGCAAATTTGAGGGCTTCTTCGGGGGTGTTGTGGGTAGCGATTTGGGTTTGGCCTTTATCGCCAATGCGCCCATACCGAATCGTAACGGTTGTGGAATCAATGGTTACTTCATAAAATTTATGTGAAGATCCTTGGTCTTCCGAGAGCTCTAAATAATGTCTAACCATGACTTAATGTTATATTTTAAATTCTATCTTCAAAATCTAGTACCGTTAGAGGGAGAGGTAGGTGCTCAAATTTAGTTTGTAAATCGCGCATGATGCGAATACATGTGGCTTTGTCTTCAATAGAGGCAGTGGCAGAGATATCTCTGAAAATATCCGAAATTAGAATCGCTGCTTCCTCCGATTTGAGTGCTTCTTGATGTAAAAATCGAAACACTCTAGCTTTAGAACTGCGCCCCTTGTTGACTCTCGTAAGTACTGACCTAAAATAAAAATTCAAATTTTGAAGTTTAGTAATATCGCCTGCCGCAAAACGTTCTAAATAATTAGTCGCAAAGAGTTGGACACTTGTACTAGGATGTTGGCTCAATTTGAGTAAGTATTCACTGCCTTGTTCTTCCTCAAAAAAACGGCTAATGAGTTCTTTCCCTAAAGCTTCTATCTCAACTTTTGTAGAATCAGTGATTCCTATCAATACCTCGGGCGACCAGTCTTCTGCCTCAAATTTTTGACGGAAAAATTGAATCGCAAAAAGCCTGGTATCTTCCCACTTAGAATCTAAGAGTTGGAGGGCTTCTTCGCGTTCAAATTTTATTCGATTGAGATTTTGCTCGTAATATTGGCAGCACCATCTCCGAAAAACCACTAACTCATGATTGCCCAAATCGACGATTTGCTTCATTCTTAGCTGATTTGGATTGACATGTTTTTCTAGCAATAGCGCGCCTAATTCTTGGGCAGGACGATAGTTAGAATGGATCAATCGAAGAGTAGAAACTAAATTTACTTCGCCAAGATATCGGACTAGTTGAGTACTCAATATCATATAAATATCGTGATGAAGGGCTTCGTCTGATTGTTTACTCATCAGTACAGGAACTAGGTAATTGACTAAAAAAGAGCTATAAGCTGGGTCAGCTTGTAGATGTTCTTCTAATTGGATCAATAGCTCGACACCTACCTTACGAACGGAAGTATAAGGACTTATTAATAACGAACAAAGAATAACAGCAGAAGGATAAGTATTTTTGAGAATGATAGTTTTGACCACAAAGATTTGAGTGGCTTCTACTTTGATTGCCAACAAATCAACCAGAATTTGATTGTTTAGTTCGATAAGGGTGTCTTTACAAATTTGTAATAAAATAGAAGTGGCATCTTTAATAATACTGTTGTTTTTGTCGTTTTGCTCTGCTAGTTCAAATAATTCTGCAATAGCTCTCCCTAGCAATAGTTGTTGTTTTGAGATATCAATGGGTGTTTTGATGAGTATTTTTTTTGCCCAGATTCTAACATCAATGTATGTAGAAAATAATAAGTTTTTAACAAAAATACTTTCTTCAAAATAATTCTCGAGGTCTTTTTCGATGATTTTGAATCCTAATTCTCTAGCTTCAGACAAGGGACTTTCGACTAAAGAAAGAACAAGAGAACGATTGGGGTTAATACCTAAATGTTGATTGGCTAGCCCTAACCCAAACCGAGCTGGTATCAAGTATTCAGAAGCTAGAAATAATCGTATCATTTTTAAGTCAATTCTTTTTCTTATGCTTTCATAATCTGGATGTTGTGAAAGGTTTTGTAGGGCGAATTGATGGATTTTGTCTACTTTGGCTTGCAGCAATAGCTGAATATAAGCTTGTGGGGTCTTGTCCCATAGGTCGGGATATAGTTCCTCTCGAACTATATTTATTTTTTGAGGAGTAGTATTTTGGGGTTCTCTTGAGGATGTCGAAGTAGCGCTTGGTATAGACAAGGGTTTGTGAGCAAACAACCCAAAAATGGACTCAAAAACGCGATTTAAAATTCCTCCTGAATCCGTGGAAGGTGACGGTGGTGAGGCTGGTGTACTTGGTGAAGGCTGATATCGATTCCAGTTCTGTTGCTGATTTATGGTTTCTACCTGTGTATTTACCCACACTTTGCCCGTGAAAGAGAGTCGATTTCCACCGCCATACAAAATTAAATTCATTAAAACAGCGTCATAATAATCAGGATAGTTTTTACGAAGGGTCTCCCAAATTTGAAGTTTTTTAGAATATTGGCTTATTGTATTTGAATAAGCCGCTTTATAATCGATTTTTGGGTCGTAGGAAATCAAAATGGAGATAGCAAGCTTGATATATTCTGCTCGTTTTTCCTCGCCAAATTCTTTTAACTGCCGCAGGGATTTACGAATTAAATAGGCTTTGGTTTTATCTGAATAAGCTACACTACTTGTCTTTTTTTGCAATTCGGCTTTTACTCGATAAATTTCTTGATAGCCATGCGTTTTGGTCACACGTGGACTTTTATACATAGCGACCGAACGCTCAAATCTGTATGAAAGCAATCCCAATATTTCAAAATCATCTCTTAATTCAGCAATTTTTAAAATATGACGCACCGCTCGGAAATAACCGCTTTCTAAAGGTATTTTTTGTAAAATAGAAACTATGATTTTTTTTAATGATTTGTCTTCAACAGATAATAGATACAAAGTTTCTAAAAAATCATAATCTGTATGCTTTTTACCGAATAGTTTTTCTTCCAATAAATTACTCAAATCTGTGTAAGAGGTTAATAAATTTCTTACATCTTCTGGCAGCTGCTGAATATAATAGTTGAGATGTTCTTCGCGCTCTTTCCCTTCCACTAATTGCAATAATCCTGCTCCAGCAATACGGTTTATTTTTGTAGAAGCTTTTGGATGATGAAAATAAGTTTTAAGGGGAGCGGAAGCTGCTTTTTCATCACAACGTCCGAGTGTCCATAGAGATGAATAAAGTTGCATTTCGTCGCCTTTGTCCAATAATCTCAAAACAAAAGGGACCGCTTTTTTGAGGCGCAACTCACCTGCTCTCCAAATGACACGCGAAGGTTTCCATTGCGTTTTGAATGAATTCTGATTTTCAATAAATCCTTTTAAACGCTTCAAAACAGCTGCTTCAAGAGGATTGTCGGAATAGGTATTATAGGGTAAGTCGGGAAGGGAAGCTGTAGCAATAGAAATTGACTCAAATTGGGATAACTCTTGCTGAGTTTGGTAACCTTTACGTTTTTTTTCTGATTCCAGAGATAAAAAAACTTGCTCTGCTGAATTCAAACTTATAGGTGTATCGGTTTTGGTTCCTTCTTTTAAAGGATTCCCTCGGCGACCAAAACGAAAATTAACCACATATAAACCATTACTGATTTCACATAGGTCTATTTCGTAAATTTTGTCGGAATTGCCTTCTTTAAAAAATAGTTTTGATTGTTTGATAAGCTTCATGGGCTGTAAACAATAGGTGTAAGGATTTGAAATGGCAAAATATCAAATTGATTTATAATCCCCAAGAGTCTTTATTGTTGTATTTTTACAAAAAAGAAAATAATGCTCTCTTACCTACTTCAAATCTTTTTCTGGGCGGCTTATGGGGTGTTGCATAGTGTATTGGCAGGTACTAGGGCAAAGCACTTCTTTCAGCAAAAAATGGGAAATAGTTTCCGTTATTATCGCCTTATTTACAATGGAATCGCTTTTGTACTACTCATTGCTTTATGGTGGTATCAGCGTAGTCTTCCTACGGACAGGCTTTGGATGGTCGATTTTCGGGTGGATGTATTGGGTAATATGAGTTTGTTTTTGGGCATGATTGTGGCCTTCTTGGCCCTGAAAGAATATGACATGGGCGAATTTTTGGGGTTGTTATTTTGGAAAAAGCAAGCACCCAATCAATTAAAAACCTCAGGGATGCTACATTATGTGAGGCATCCCCTTTATACAGGTACGTTTTTGGTAGTGTGGGGATTGTTTTTAAAAGATGCTAGTTTGGCAACCTTGATTATGGCGGCCTGCATCAACATTTATACGCGCATTGGTATCTATTTTGAAGAAAAAAAGCTCATCAGTAGCTTTGGCGACGACTATCTTGCGTATCGTCGCCGTGTACCGATGTTGTTTCCTAAGATTTTTTAGAGCCAACTTAGTCCAGGCCAGTTAGCTACTTGGGTGTAGGGTTGCGGACGGCCTTTGGTACTACGCCCTTCTTGGATATATTTTTTGAGAAGCGTTTTGAGTTGTGCCACTTTTTCGGGGTGTTGGGCATAAATATTGTTTTTTTCTTGCGGGTCTTTTTCCAAATCATATAGCTGAATGGCAGGGAGGCCTTCATAATCTTTACCCGGTTTGGGAAAACTCCATCCACCAGACCCCGGCTCTAAAATAAGTTTCCATTGTCCTTGTCTAATCGCAAAAGCACCCTCCACTGCATGGTGTACGGTAGCTTCGCGAAGATGCTTGACCGAAGTTTTGCCGTACAAAATAGGCGTCAAATCATAGCTATCTTCGGCAGCATTATCGACCAATTTTTGACTTTGAATACTGGCACAAGTAGCAAAAAAATCGGTGAGGCAGATAGTTTCTTCGCTTTTAGTGTTGGGTTTGATGCGAGTTGGCCATTTGGCAATAAAAGGTACGCGATGACCTCCTTCGTAGATGTCGGCTTTGTAGCCTCGGCGGCCATTACTCGAAAAATGTCCCGCTTTTTCCATAAAAGTCGTACCAGCATAAGGGGCACACCCATTGTCGGCGGTAAAGATGAGGAGTGTATTTTGGTCTAAGCCATTGTCGATGAGTGCTTTTTGGATTTGGCCAACGGCATGGTCTACCATCAACACAAAATCGCCGTACTCGTTAAGTCCCGACTTCCCGCGCCATTCGTCAGTGGGTAAAATAGGCGTATGCGGAGCCGCCAACGGAAGATATAAGAAAAAAGGCTCCGATTGATGGGTTTGGATATATTGGATTGATTTCTGAATAAAAGTCCCAAGCACTTCTTCATGTTTGAAATCGGCACCAGTGGGGCCTTTGCGCCACCATCCAAACTCGGTTTTGCTTTCTGTGTCACGATTGGGTTGGGCAGTGACGTGGTCGTTTTCTACATATACATAGGGAGGAATATCTAAAGAAGCAGGAATAATAAATGAATAGTCAAATCCATAATAATTGGGCGTTTTTTTGACAGGTTTAGTGAAATCTACGGGTACTGTGGCATCCTCTTTTCGCGCCCAATTTAGGCCTAAATGCCATTTGCCGATGCAAGCGGTTTGATAACCATTCTGTTTTAAAAAAGAGGCTACCGTGGGGCGTTTGTCTTCTATAATGGCCGAGTCGTAGCTCCACGTAACTCCTTTTTTGAGGGTGCTCCGCCACGAATATCTGCCCGTCAAAATCCCGTATCTTGTAGGTGTACATACTGCGGAGCCAGAATGAGCATCTGTAAAGTGGATTCCTTCCGAGGCTAATTTGTCCAAATGAGGTGTTTTGAATTTTGAGTTTGGATTGTAAGCTGATACATCGCCTGCTCCCATATCATCTGCCAAAATATAAATGATGTTAGGTTTGGTAGGGGGTTTTTGAATAAACCACTGAGGCAAAGTGCCGACTACTAATGCTAAAATTATGATGTATCGGGATTTCATTTGGGTTGGGGTTTGTTGTACTTCCAAAATATTCATTACACAATCTTAAAAGAATAAATCATGTCAGAAATACTAAAAACGGCTCTTATCACGGGTGGTACAAAGGGGATTGGCTACGGAATCGCAGAAATGCTTATCAAAGATGGTGTTAGAGTGGCCATAACAGGCCGAAATGAGGAATCAGTGCAAGAAGCTGTAGGAGCATTAAATCAAATCAAAGAGGGATACGCTTTGGGAATAGTGGCCGATGTACGTAGTCTTGAGTCTCAACAAGATGCTGTAAATCAAGTGCTTGTGCAGTGGGGGCGATTGGATGTATTGGTGGCTAATGCGGGCGTGGGGCATTTTGCGTCTATCGGATCTATGACCCTTGAGCAGTGGCACGAAACTATCGACATCAATTTGACAGGGGTATTTTATAGTGTAAAAGCTGCTTTGGATGCTTTAAAAGAATCTAAAGGCTATTTGATTACGATAGCAAGCTTGGCGGGTGCCAATTTTTTTGCCAATGGCGCTGCTTATAATGCCAGCAAATTTGGTTTGGTAGGATTTACGCAGGCGGTCATGCTTGATGTACGCAACGAAGGCATCAAAGCCACTACTATCATGCCAGGGTCGGTGGCTACTCATTTTAATAATCATCAGCCTTCCGAAAAAGACGCGTGGAAAATCCAGCCTGAAGATATTGGGCAGATCGTGGTTGATTTATTAAAAATGAACCCACGCACTCTTCCTAGCAAGATTGAAGTTCGGCCTACAAGTCCACAATAATTCTTGCTAAATCTTAGAAAATCTTGCGTTTGGGGATTTTTTTGCCCAAAAAGAGTAAATTTTCTATGGTTTATAAAAGGAATAATTTTTTTGGTATATCTATTACCATCTCAATTGTTTCACTTTTTACCACATATGAAAAAGGTTCTTTTAGGCTTATCAATCGTGTGTGCGGCTGTGTATAGCCGCCAAGCCAAAGCGCAAGAAAATGTATCTATCGGTCCTGTAGTAGGGGTTAATTTTTCTCGACTTACGGGAAATGTCCTCTATAATGACTGGAAAACAGGCAATAACGCGGGGATTTTTATCAATTACAGCGGCGAAAGTCGGCTCGGTGTAAACGGGCAAATCCTTTACTCTAGACTTGGAGGACAATCTTCTACGGGAGTGTCAAAAGCTCACTTAGACTATATTAGTATTCCAATCATGGGGACTTATTATTTGAATGGTCGTGGCAACAAACTACGCCCTAAGTTGATGCTAGGGCCGTATGTGGGTTTTTTGGTAAAAGCAGTTAATGAAAGTAACGTCAGTATCAATCCAGAAGGTAATCCTCGTGCCTACAAAGGTGTAGATGCAGGGGCGGCTATGGGAGCAGGACTTAATTATTCAATAGGTAGAAAAGTATGGCTCAATCTTGATGCTCGTTACAACCTTGGCTTGACCCAAGTTATGAACACCATACCCGATGTCCGTAATCGCTCATGGGGCATCAATCTCGGTGTTAGTTTCCCTTTGGGAATTTATAGCCCTAGTACAGGTAAGTTAAGATAACATAGTGCTGATTCACCCAAATAGAGGGAGTTATCCACACATCAGTGTGGGCAACTCCCTCTTTGGTTGATATATGTGATTAATCTTCTTTTTTAGCGATGGTAGTATCCAATGATTGAGAGAGTTTTACTAGTCTAACAAATTCCGAACGATAACCTTCGCCGTCATATGAAAGAGCTTTCTGGGCTATTTCAATGATTTGTTCGTGGTTGGCGTTTCCTTTAAAGTCGGAGTTTCGTAGAAGTAAGCCCCATTCGGCCACTGCCGCTGCAAAACGAAAATCAGCAGAAGCTTTTTGAAAAGCGATGGGTTTGTTCGAAACACTAGTTTGAAACAGCTTACTCGTTTCGCTGTCGGGTTTTTTGTAGCGGAGTTTTATAGTCAGTACTTCGTCCGAATTGTTTTGGAGGGGGCTTGTTTTTTGATATTTCAATTCATCCACTTGTTTCAGATATTTACTTTCTAGCCCGTTAGGAATAAGTTCGTAGAGCGCTGTCACACTATGCCCGCTGCCCATTTCGCCTGCGTCTTTTTTGTCGTCATGAAAATCTTCGTTTTGAAGCATTCGATTTTCATAGCCGATGAGGCGATAACCTTTTACAAATTTTGGATTAAACTCTAATTGTAATTTCACGTCTTTTGCAACGGTAAACAAAGTCCCGCCAAACTCATGTACAAATACCTTTTGAGCTTCTTGTAGATTATCGATATAGGCGTAGTTTCCATTTCCTTTATCGGCTAGGGTTTCCATTTTGTTGTCTTTATAATTACCCATTCCAAAGCCCAATACGCTCAAAAATGTACCACTTTTTCGCTTTTCTTCGATAAGTTTTTGAAGCTCTCCTTCGCTTGATACGCCTACGTTAAAATCGCCGTCGGTAGCTAAAATCACTCGATTGTTTCCTTCTTTCATAAAATGCTCTTGTGCTATGTGATAAGCTAGTTTGATACCTTCTCCACCCGCCGTAGAGCCGCCCGCCGATAGCTTGTCGAGGGCATCTTTGATAGTGGCTTTTTGCTGACCTGAAGTAGAAGGTAACACCGCACCTGCGGCTCCCGCATATACCACAATCGCTACCCGGTCTTGAGGCCGAAGTTGATTGACCAATAATTTAAAGGCTTCTTTGACCAGGGGAAGTTTGTTGGCACTATTCATAGAGCCAGAGACATCAATTAAAAACACCAAATTAGAAGCGGGAAGATTATCGGCGGGAATCGTTTGGGCTTGGAGACCTACTTGCAAAAGTTGCAAGCCAGGATTCCAAGGCGACTCTGACAATTCTGTTTTGATAGCCACGGGATGCTCACCCTTTGGCTGGGGGTATTGATAATCGAAGTAGTTAATCAGTTCTTCGATACGCACGGCATCTCTTTGGGGAAATTGGCCGAGATTGAGCATACGGCGCACATTGCTGTAGGAAGCCCTATCTACATCAATAGAGAAAGTCGTAAGAGGGTTTTGTTGGGTATTGTGAAATATGTTTTCGCCGATAGAGCGATACTCTTCGGTAGAAGGCTCCGAACTCAGTCTCATAAGCGGAGCGGCATAAGCGGCTCTATCTATCGACATATTGGGAGCGGGATAGCCTTGGGGGGGCGTTGCTATTTGCTCGTGTTTTGTAAACGCTCGATTGAGTTGGACATTGATAATAGAATCCTTAGAAATGGTTTTTTCTAACAACTGATAATTTTTCAAGGAAAAAATCAATTTGTCTCCTATGTGGGCATTGATTTTATAAACGCCTTGGAGGTCGGTGTAAGCAAGGGTAGGCTTGCCTTTGATAGCTACCTTCACTCCCAACAAAGGAGCATGAGTGCTTCCTTCTGATACAGTACCTGTGATAGTGATAGGGCGGCGCTGAGCACAAGCGTACACTGAGAAAATACTAACTAAGAAGATAAAAAGCGATGGTTTCATGGTTGTAAAGATTTAGTTACAACTATGGGATGTATTAACAGAGAAGATTCCATAAAATATTTTCAAAAACTTTTTAAGGAAATATGCCCAATCGTTTTTGGGAGAAAAAAATGGCACAATATTTGTCTTATAAGTTTCATATTCCTTCTTTTTGAAGCAAAATCATTCCTATCGGGTTAAAAAATACCATTAGAGTGTATTGTCGTACCCTTGTTAGCAAAACGGTATAGTTTTTGCTACTCTTCACTTTGTTCCCTACTTCGAAAAAGGTTTTTGCCAAAACCGCATTATTAAGATATTTTCTTACGGTACTGAATAACCTTTCTATTCATTATGAAGCTAAATTTTACTTGGCTAACCTTTCTTTGTTTGCTGTTGGGGATATACAGCGGGGCGCAAGGACAAGTATCGGGGGTGGTTTTCCGAGATTTCAATGCTAACGGAACGCGCGATAGCAGCGCTACTTTCTATGAAGTAGGGGTAGCCAATATTACCGTCAAAGCTTTCAACACACTGGGAGTACAGATAGGTGGTACTCAAACCACCAATACAAATGGAGAATATAGCTTCAGTGGTCTTACTTTTCCGGTAAAAATTGAATTCTCTGGATTGCTACAAGGAGATGCTGCTGGTCCACAAGGAAGTAGTAATGCTACAAGTGTGCAATTTCTGAGCGCTCCTTCGTCTACTTCAAATTTAGGTATCAACTATGCGGGGGATTATTGCGAAACATCAAATCCACGCGTTGCTATTCCGTGCTATGTCAATGGGGATGGACAAGCTCCTGGAAATTCTGGAGTGTTGGAGACATTGGTAAGTTTTCCCTATGAAAATGGTACTATCAACAAACTAGGCAACGGAGGTAATACGGGCTCGTTGTGGAGTGTGTCTTTTCATCGCCAATCGGGAAATTTGTTTTCGGCGGCTTTCGGAAAAAGACATGTCAATTGGGGACCTCTAGGACCTAATGGTTTGTATGTGACCTCTAATGCCAAAACGGCAAATGATGCCAACTCTAGTGCCAATTTTGTGAACCTCAATGCGGTCAATCCCGCTTTTGATGCAGGGACGGTTATTCGGAATTTCAAACCAGGCCAAGGAAATCCACTTTTCCCAAGTTACGATGAAAACATGTTTGAGGAGATAGGCAAAGTGGGACTTGGAGGGATAGACTGCTCTGATGATGGGCAGTATGTATATGTTGTCAATCTAAACGACCGTCAGCTTTGGAGGGTAGAAGTGGGAAAAGACGCTATCCCTCCTTCTACGGCAGCGCAAATTCAAAATTATCCCGCTTTCCCGACCACCTGCAACAATAGCACCTTTCGGCCTTTTGCGGTAAAAGTATACAAAGGTTTTGTGTATGTAGGAGGAATATGTGATGCAGTCAATGGCTCAGCCGTTGACCGCAACAACCTAAGTGCTACCATTTATCGGGCTAGTATTAATGATACGCCTGGTCTAGCTACTTGGACGAGTGTATTGTCATTCCCGCTGACATTCAACCGAAAGGCAAACATGAATGTAGGTGAAGGCGTAACAGATAGCACTCCTTATGTAGATCAAAATGGTACGGATATTAATTTGATACAAGGCTCTTGGCACCCTTGGGTAAGCAACTTTGGAGATTTGTATGGTACAAATCACAAATCACATCCTCAACCTATGCTGTCTGATATTGAATTTGATGTAGAAGGGAGTATGATTATGGGTTTTATGGATCGCACGGGACATCAAGTAGGTGTTCAAAACTACGGTACCGATACTACAGACAATATATCGCTTTTTACCGCTACCGGTAATGGTGACATCATGAGGGCTTATAACAACAATGGTGTATTTGAATTAGAAAATAATGGAAAAGAAGGCACCAGTAGTCCTAAAGTAGTTACGGCCGGAGCCGGCAATGAAGATGGCCCTGGTGGTGGCGAGTTTTATCATGAAGACCGCTATGCTGCACCTATTGATCCAAACACCGACCCACTGGGACTACTTGCTAATCCGGGGATTCATGATGAAACTAGTATTGGAGGAATCGCTCTACTGGCAGGAAAAGGGACTGTTCTGAATTCTGTATTTGACCCTCGTCATAGTTTCGATGCTGCTGGGTATTCAAGTGGAGGGGCAAGGTGGTATAGCAACAATACCGGAAATGCTACAGATGCTATCACGCTTTACACTGCTAGTTCGCAAGGCGGATTTGGGAAGGCATCGGGATTAGGAGATGTAGAGGTAATGTGCGACGCTGCTCCTATCGAAATCGGAAACCGAGTATGGTTGGATACCAACAACGACGGGATTCAGGATGCAGGAGAGCCTGCTTTGGCGGGGGTTACGGTTTCTTTATTCAAAAATTGTACAGGAACGGCGATTGCTACCGCTACTACGGATGCCAACGGCAGTTTCTATTTTTCGTCGGCCGTGGGTACTTCCTCTGGGAGTGTGATTTATAATTTAAGTCTCGAAAATGATAGTACATATTGTCTCAAAATCACAAGCTTGGGCAATGACCCCTCGGTCGCAGGTTTGGTGTTGACTAATATTCCTCCTGCTCCTGGAGAAATAAACGGAAATCTTAACACGGGGACTACCATTAGTAATAATGATGCTTTTATCGAGTCTGGGCAACCTACTATTTCGTTCCAACTAGGAGGCGTAGGACAAAACAACCATACCTATGATTTTGGGATAAGCCCTTGCATCAACCCTATTCTGACCCCTTTAGTGACCAATAATAGTCTATGTGAAGGAGAGGTTATCGCTCCATTGGCAGTAAATAGTACCAATGCAGGGTTGACCTATCAGTGGTATGGCCCTTTAGCTGACACTACTACCGATTTTAGTAGTGGGCTTATTGTAGGCGCAGATTCATCAGTATATGCTTTGGCTTCTAATCAGCTGGCAGTAGGAACCTATTATTATGCAGTGGTGGGGCAAAATGGCGTAGCTACTTGCGCTGATACGGCATTTGTTCAAGTTATCGTTAATCTAAAACCTAATGCCGGAAATGACGTAAGTGTGTGTCTACCTACTACTACCGCCCAATTAACGGCAGTCACCCCTAGTGGAACCTGGGCTCCTGATGCTGCAAATCCTACTTCGGCAACTATCGACAATGCTGGCAATGTGTCGGGGCTTACCGTGGCGGGTACTTACAAATTTATTTATACCCTCAATAGCTGCTCTGATACGGCTCAAGTAATACTTAAAGCCAAGCCCAACGCAGGGGCAGACATCATAGGTGCCAATGCCCTTTGTATTTCTACTGATACCACACTTGCAGGAGTGCCCTCAGGGGGTAGTTGGAGTTTAGGTAATGCCCCCTTGGGAAATACAGCTATAGTTACTACCACTGGCGCGGTCAGTGGCCTTAATATAGCCGGAATCTATGAATTGGTTTATGAAGTCGATGGCTGCACAGATACACTTCAGCTCGAAGTAAAAGATTGCTGTATTAAGCCTCAGTTTGTGGTTTCGAATGAGCCAGTATGTGCTATAGACAACCTTACTTATTCAGTGAGTTTCTCAGTCATAGGGCAGCTTGGTACCATAAAAGTTAGCGCAGGTACCTTGTCTGGAAATAATCCCTACACCGTGTCGGGGGTGCCAAATTCAGTATCCGTTACAGTAATAGATAGTTTGAGTGCTATCTGTAAATTTGATACGGTGATTGTGGGTCCCAATTGCAACTGCTCACCCCGATTGCCAATTGCCCTTACTCCAAGCCGTACAGTATGTATAGGAGATACTTTCCCTACCTTACAAACTACTGTAGTAGGGTTGGCCACGGCTGAGTGGTTTGATACCCCTACGGGGGGGAGCCCTTTGTTTACGGGACTCAATTATAAGCCCAACGGCACAGTAACTGCCGCTGATACCTTCTACGTGCAAGCCAGAAGCGTTGATGCTGCTTGTCCAGTAGCCATAAGTAGCGAACGCTTGCCAGTATATATTTTGGCACAGGATTGCAGGGTTGATTTGGCATTGAAAAAATTGATTGATAAAAAAATAGTCCAACTCGGCGATACACTTACTTATACAGTAAAGTTATGGAATGAAAGCTTAAATCTAGCCACCGGAGTAGAAGTGACGGATTCTATACCTACTACGGTAGAACTACAAACCGTAAGTGTATCGGCGAGTAGAGGAGGCGTGACGTTGGTTGGAAACACCATAAAATGGAATATAGACTCGGTAGCAGCTAGCGGAGATACCGTGATACTGATCTATAAAGTGAGGGCTGTTAGTCAGGGATTACATTTTAACAAAGTAGAAATCACCAAAATCAACGAACAAGACACAGACTCTACTCCGGGCAATAATGACGATACGGAAGATGATTTAGATTTTCAGTGCTTTACAGTACCCCTTAAATTATGTACAGGAGAAGCAGTAGAAGCCAATATTTCGACCCAATATCTCAATGTGCAATGGTTTAAAGATGGGATATTGGCAGGGGCTGGTAATACTATTTTGCTAAGTGAGCCGGGGCAATACACTTTTACGGCAAGCAATAGTAGCTGTCCTGTGGATGGGTGTTGCCCGATTATTATCGAAGCAGGCGAGAACTGCTGTCCTACTAATTTATGTATCCCTTTCACCATTACAAAAACAAAAATTCCATTCGATTAAGGGCTTGTTTGGACGAAGTCAATTATTAATGGAATAGTAATAACTTGCTGATAAAGCGTTGATTGTTAATATAATTAAGGAATAATCGTGCCGGCGTACTGTAATTAACTTTGTGCAAGATTTTAGGATGTTGGCTGAAGGTGATTTGTTAGCAAATCACCTCTTTTTTGTTTTGCTGTTTTGCGTTTTTAGAAAAATAAAAAATAAATTTATGGAAAGGTTATGCCAGATGCATCTATTGTCCAAAGGTCCAAAACTAATTTTTACTCAATTTGTTTCTGAAGCTATTTCGTCGTAAAGAAACCCAAACTGATGCTGATTTTGTATCAGAATACCGCCGTACGGGCGATTTGGCAGATTTAGGAGAACTTTATCAACGGCATATTGATATGGTGTTTGCGGTGAGTTTTAAATATTTGAGAGATGAGGATGATGCCAAAGATGCAGTGATGCAAATATTTGAACAGTTGGTAGAAGATTTAAAAAAACATGAAGTACATCATTTTAAGAGTTGGCTTCATACTCTTACTCGAAATTATTGCTTGATACAGCTCCGTAACAAACGCATGATAATCGGCGATGAAAGTATTTTTGAAAGTGAATCCTATGAAAGTTTTGTAGCTGATACGACAGAAAATGAGGTTTGGGAAGTCGAAAGTCGATGGAATGATTTAGGCGATTGCTTGGAAAACCTTGCGCTCGAACAACGTAAAAGTGTAGAGCTTTTTTATTACCAAAAGCTTTGCTATCAGCAAATTGCGGAACAGACAGGCTACGCAATCCAAAAAGTTAAGAGCTACCTTCAGAACGGAAAAAGAAACCTAAAACTTTGTATGGAGGGCAAACAACATGGCTAGGCAAAAAAAACAAATACAACCTTCTGTGGAGCAGTTACAAAAATATGTGGCTGGAGAAATGTCGTTTGAGGAGCAGCATGAGATTGAAAAAGCCGCCTTGCAAAATCAGCAGGTAGATGATACTCTTGAAGGATTGTTGCTACTTAAAAAAGCCCATATCGATAGTGAAGCAGTAGCAAATGAACTGAGAAAGGTCGTCAGACAACGAACCCGAAAAAATGACTTCAAAATAATACCCTTTTATTATGTTTCGGCGGCAGCAGTAGTAGTAGCAATAGGGCTAGGATGGTGGTGGACTTTACGTCTAAATGAACCACAGAATGCTATAAAGTATGAAGAAATAGCAACGACTTCTCCAGAATCCAAAGCGCAGCCTATTCCCCAAACTTCTACGCCACCAGAGGAGTTTGTTAGGGTGCCGCCTCCGACCCATTCAAAACCTATCACAAAACCAAAACTTTCAACCAAAGTTTTATCAAAACAAGAAAATATTGCGGCACACCAGTCACTTAGTAGCGAACCAGACGACCTCGCGGCACTTCCGCAGGCAACATCGGCTACTGAAAAGCCTCCTCGTATAGCTTCGGCAGCAGCGCCTGCTCAGAGTCGTTTGTTGCCGGAAGAGTCGGTATCATTTACTCTAAAAGGAAATATCATAGATGCCGAGACGCAAGAGAAAATACCAGGAGCCACTATTAGAGTAGAAGTGGAGGACACGTCGGTAAAAAGTGACCCCCAAGGGAATTTTGTGTTGCCCCATGTTCAGAGAAGACAAAAGATAGAGGTGTCTTTTCCAGACTTTGAATCCCAACAATATGTGGTAGGAGATACGGGAGAGATCACTATTGGATTGTCTAAATCTAATTCGTTGGCAAAGCGTCCTCTGCCAGCTGCTAGAGCGCAAGCGATGCAGAGGTTACAAGAGCCTATCCCGCCAAAACCTTGGAAAGAATATAAGGCTGATTTGAAAAAAGCAACGGAGACATTTATCCAACAAAATCCTCAGATAGAAAGAGGCAAAGTACTGGTAGGTTTTATGGTTGAAAATGATGGTAAACTGAGCAGATTTGAAAATCTCAATCAAGCTGATGCAAGGCTTTTTGAGGAAGCAGTACGGATTATGGAAGCAGGCGGGAAATGGAAATCTACCTTGACATTTTCATATAAGATGCAAATAGAAATTGATTTTGACTAAAACACGTAAAAACACCTAGTAGTAACCCGTATTATTGCGGTAAAAAAATCTTGGTAAAGAATCGAATTTTGTATTCAAAATCTCGTTCTTTACAAAAGCTACTCTAAAACCTGTCAATAATTATGAATAAACTCTTTTCTCTAACAGCCCTTGTTACTGTGTGTTTAGTGAGCGTAAGTCAGGCGCAAAATACGCCTCAACCTACTCAAAGTATGCAGGAGCAGTATGATAAGCTTCATGGTAATACACCTAAAAAAACAACAACACAACCTGCTAAATCAAAAACCGAAACGCCGCAAAAGCCCATTTCTAAACCAGTGCCCCAAAAAGAAGTAGCTCAAAAACCCAAGGCGTCGAGTAGTGGTGAAAGTGGAGGATTTAAGTTTAGTGTGGGAGTGAGAGGAGGGGCCAATTACTCTACCATAAGTGATGTAGCAGATATAAATCCCAAATCCATCATTGGATACCACGGAGGGCTTATTTTCAATTTAGGAACTGAAACTTTTTCTGTTCAGCCGGAGGTATTGTATTCACAAGTCGGCTTTAAGTCAGAAACCAATAATTTAGGAGTCTCGGCTTCTGGTACTACTACTTTCAACACAATTACCGTCCCAGTGCTTTTGAAAGTTGGTTTTGGACCTGAAAACCTAAAAGTGTTTGTCAATGCAGGGGGGTATGGAAGCTATGCGTTGAATGCCAATGCCAAAATCAAGATTGGCGCAAACACAATCAACGAAGAAATAGACTTTGCCAACAATGAGGGAGGCCGTATCGAATACGGTGCTGTAGGTGGCTTAGGTGTGTCATTTGGCTTGGGTGCCGCTAAGTTACTTATCGAGGGGCGTTATTTTTATGGTTTGGGCAACAATTCAAAAAGTATCCCTGGCGTAGACAAGTCGTATTTTAGAAATATTCAAGGATCAATAGGTTTATTAATTCCATTAGGAGGGAAGTAAAACACTGCAGTCAAAGATTTACTTTTACACACCAAGGGCGATGCTACAACAGCATCGCCCTTGGTGTGTAAAAAGCTTAATATTGCCCTGTACGGATGAATGCTTCTAAGGCATTGAGGTGATTGGTGAATGCTTGTTTGCCTTCAGGAGTGGCGGCGTAGGTAGTGTTTGGCTTACGCCCTACAAATTGCTTCTGAACAATCAAATAGCCTTGTTCTTCGAGAGCACGCAAGTGAGTAGCAAGATTGCCATCGGTTAGGTTGAGAAGTTCTTTAAGAGAATTGAAACTCAACGACTCATTGACCATCAAAACTGACATAATACCAAGTCGCGCTTTACTTTCAAAGGCTTTGTTGAAATGTTCGAGCATTCGTTTAAATTAGTCTTTCTTTATGAGCAGTTGTAGACTGCAAGTTGATTATATAAATAAAAGATTAAAAATAAAATTTTCGATATATATAGTTCAAGTTTAGTGCTTTTGGGATACAAACATGAAAACTATACAAAACATGAAAAATTGAGGTTAAAACTTTTATATTTTCTCTTCTAGCAAATTTAAGCTTGTGGATGTGAAGAAGTGCGATCATATTTAAAATACATCACTGCTCCATATATAATATGCAATACGCCAAACCCAAAAGCCCATATCAATAAGTTATACCCTGTTAGGAACAGTGAAAATAGCCCCAAAACTACTTCGGATATTCCTAAATATTCTAAATCGCGGACTGTATATTTACTAGCATTGAGTAAAGCAAGTCCATAAAAAATCAACGTAGCTGGAAAACTTACCCATAAAATACCCCGATAAAACATCGCCAAACAGAAAATTCCGCCTGTTACGAGGGGGATTAATAAACTAATGACGACGCGTTTAGAGGTACTGTTCCATATGGGTTGTCCTGCTTTTTTTGCTTTACGTACCGTAAAAAATATACCAAATCCTATAGCTAAAATCAATACAATCGCCCCATCCAATAGCACAAACTCCATCATTTGACGACGTGTGAAACCCGCTAACTGAACGCTTTCTTCGTCATAAAGGGTGTCGGTTTTGAGACGTAGATACGCAACAGTCGCCCCAATAAGAGCCACTATGCCAGCCGAAATCCCCGATAGTCCACTTAAAGAAAGGAACTTAGAGGAACGTTGCATCAAATCCCGGATTTCGTTAAGGGTTTCTAGAGGTTGGTTTGAAGAGTTCATGCTTTGATTTAATGATTGAGCGAGTTGACGGTTAAATAAATTTTAGGCCCAAAAACAGCTATTCCGACTACCACAGCGGCTAAAGTCATAATTAAAACTCCCGCAGCGGCAAGATCTTTGATTGCCTTAATTTGTGGATGTATCTCAGGAGATACCATGTCGCACAATTTTTCTAGTGAAGTATTAAACGCCTCAGCTGAGCATACTCCCCCAATAGCAAACACCACACATGCCCATTCTATATTGCTAATCTGAAACCATGCCCCCGCCAAAACCACCCCTATGGCCGCTATGAGATGAAAACGAGCGTTGTTTTCATACTGAAATAGAGCTTTGGTTCCTTCTATAGCAAAGCCGAAGCTGCGAAGCATTTTTCGTACATTGACCATTGGTTTTATAAAAAAATAACGGCTAATTTTTAACTTTTTTAGGTTTGTAGGTGTACAACCAAAAAGCGGAGTATATAATCAGCATGGCAAACGAAAATGCTACAGTTAATTTGATCGCAAGAGGATTTTGTAAACTACTCGCGGTATATTTTACCAGTGAAAAAGGATTTGTAACAATATCCCAGCTATTCCAACGGCCAAAACGCCCTAAATAAATACCATAACTTGATACAATGAGGCTGCCTATCATTATCGTCCATGCCCAAATTTTATTGCCTACTTTTTCGATAAGACGATGAATAAGAAGGGCAGAGTATAAACCTGCAAGAAGCCCTGCTAATGCAAAAGAGAAGCTAAGTAGCGAATCATACCATAGGAGGTAATCAGGCACCTCTTTGAGGTGAATCAGGTCGGTAATAAGATAAGGGGCGTTAGGAAAAAACAACAACCAAAATATCACTCCGATGCCAATTCCTATACGAGAAATTATTTTTTGTTGCCACAGTATGCGCGTCAAATAAGCCACTAGTAAAGGAATCCATGCTAAAAACAAATTCCAAAATAAACCAAAGTGCCCTAAAGAACCCGTAATAAGGATTCTACCAATAAGCATAGCTACGCCAACCCCCGAAATAAGTGCTAATTGTAGTAATTTATTTTGCATTTTACGGAAAGAACTTTGTTTTGCAAAGTAATAAAAAAATAAACTCACTATCTAATTAAATGAATAGAAATTTTAGCTGGGGGTATGACAAGACCTATAGAAAAAAGACGCCCAAAGGGCAAAAAATCTTATTTTGAGGTGATTAAGGTCATTTTTAATCCATTTTTAACCTTCCAAATTGCCGTTTTAAGGAGGATAAAGTTTTATTGCTTCTTAAGATAAGTAGAAACATAATTTGGCATATTGTTATGCAAGCAGCATAATTTTAATGTAACTTTTGTTTTGACAATTAATTTATTTGTTATTTTTGGCACAGTTATCTTAATCTAAACTAAATTTTAAAGGATGAAAAACAGGTTTACACTGCTAGCTGCAGTAGCTATGCTATTGTGCAGCTTATCGATGTTTGCCCAAGATCGCACCATTACGGGTAAAGTAACCGCCGACGATGGTTCGGTATTGCCAGGTGTAAGTGTGACGGTACGCGGTACGACCCGCGGAGCTACTACCGACGCAGACGGAAGCTACAAAGTGTCAGTTCCCAACGGTGCTCAATTGGTATTTAGCTTTATTGGTTTTGCCAATCAAGAAGTGACTGTAGGTAGTCAGAGTGTGATTGACATTAAGCTTATTCCGGATGTTTCGCAACTCCAAGAGGTGGTAGTAACTGCCTTGGGTATTTCTCGCGACAAACGAGCAATCAACACTTCCGTTCAAGAAATCAAGGCTGATAAGCTAACCGCCGCTCGTGACGCAAACGTAGCCAATGCGCTTGCTGGTAAAATCGCCGGGGTACAAGTCCTTGGGCAGTCGGGGGCTAAGTTTGGTACGCCCGATATTCGGGTGCGCGGGGTCAATACGCTCACAGGGGGTAGCCCACTTTATATTGTTGACGGAACTCCTACCGACATCAACGCCGTAAACATGGACGATGTAGAAAACCTTTCCGTATTGAAAGGACCTGCGGCAACGGCTCTCTATGGAAACCGTGCTGCGGGTGGGGTGATTTTGATTACCACAAAGCGCGCCAAATCTGGTGAATCTCGCTTAGATATCAATCACAGTACTACATTGGATATGGTAGGTCTTCTTCCTAAGTATCAAAATGAGTATGGTGGTGGATATTCACAAGATTGGGAAATTTTTAAGTTTAACCCTGCCATTCACCCTGCTTCTTGGTCGTCATTTGACGGACAGAAGATGCTAGATTATTCAGCTGATGAAAGCTGGGGACCCAAAATAGACGGTTCTCTGCACCGTTCGGCGTGGTCGTGGCAGCCTGGCCCTGAATTTGGACAGCTCACTCCTTTTGTAGCTAATCCTAACAACGTTCGCGATTTCTTCGAAAAGCCAGTAAGTCATAACTCAAACATTTCTTTCTCAAAAGGAGGGGACAATTACCAAACGCGTATCTCTTATACCCACATTATTAATAACGGTATTGTTCCTAATAGTAGTCAAACACGTGACTTTGTAAGTGCTAAAAACTCTCTAAATGTATTTAAAGGGCTAACGGCTGATTTGAACATCAATTATTCGGCTACTAGAGGGGTAAACATCCCTGCCGATAACTATGGGTCAAGTGGCGGTAGTAACTCAACAGGATTGGGAGGCGCTATTTTGAATGGATTTAACCAGACAATCGGTTCATTTAATCAATGGTTCCAACGCCAATTGAGCATTGAAGATTTGAAAAACTATAAGAATGCTGACGGAACTTTCCGTAGTTGGAATATCGGTGGACCATTAGACGCTAAGCCTAAATATTGGGATAGCCCTTACACTCAAGTGTACGAAAATACCAATAGCCGTCGGGATACTCGTATTTTTGGTGATTTTGGTCTTAACTACAAATTTACAGATTACTTAAAACTAGCTTTAGTGGCTCGTCGCGACCAACGGCAATATTTCCAAGAAGGACGTATTGCGGCAGGTACTTTGAACGAAGGGGGGAAAGGTGGATACTCAAACTTAGTACTTAATTCTCGCGAAAATAACTATGAGGCTCTTTTAAGCTTTAACAAAAACTATGGTAAGCTTTCGGTAGTTGCCAATGCCGGTGGTAATATTCGCTATAACCTTTCTGAATATTTTATCCAAGCAACCGTAGGTGGACTCACTACGCCTGGTTTCTATAACATTGCAGCTTCTAAAGACCGTCCAAATGTATCTAACGTAAAAGGAGAACGTCGTATCAACAGCTTGTACGGAAACGTAAGCTTAGGATACAATAATATCTTCTTTTTAGAAGGTTCGTTGCGTAACGACTGGTCTTCGACATTACCTAAAAACAATAATTCCTATTTGTATCCTTCACTCTCTGGAAGTATTGTTTTCTCGGATTTGTTGCCTCATAGCGGTTTCTTGTCATATGGTAAGATTCGTGGTGGATATGCACAAGTGGGTACAGATATTGGACCATACAACACCATGTTGACCTATGGTACTGGAAACCCTTTTGGTTCAAATCCTACCATGTATCTACCAACTACGCTACCTAACGAAAACTTGAAACCAGGTTTGTCTTCTTCGTACGAAGGTGGTATTGACTTGAAGTTTTTCCGTAATCGTGTTGGTTTAGAGTTTACTATGTATCAAAACAACAACAAAGATCAGATCATTCCTTTGGCAGTAGCCCCTACGAGCGGTTATAGCAATGCCATTATCAACGCAGGTTTGATTCGTACCAAAGGTTGGGAGGTGCATATCAATGCCGTTCCAGTAAAAGGAACTAAATTCCAGTGGGAAACGGATTTGAACTTTGACCGTAGCACTTCAAAAGTAATAGAGTTGGCTCCTGGTTTGACGAATTACCAACTAGGCTCATCGTGGAGAGGTCTCACTATCAATGCGCGTGAAGGCGAAGATTGGGGATTGTTTTCAGGAAGTAAAATACGCCGTAACGAAGCAGGTCAACCTATTTTGGATGCAAACGGGCTTTATCAATTTGATTTGAATCAACCTTTAGGATCTGTGTTGCCGAAATTTAAGGGTGGTTTCTTAAACAACTTTACGTACGGAAACTGGAACATGAGAGTCAACACTGACTTTATTGTAGGTGGTAAATTCTTCTCTGTTACCAAAATGTTTAATGCGTATGCCGGCTTGGCTGCCGAAACGGCTGGACTTAACGAATTGGGTAAACCAAAGCGCGATCCTGTGTCTGAAGGAGGTGGTATTTTGATTGATGGAGTAGGGCCTGACGGAAAAACACCTAATACTGTTCGTGCAGAGACGCAAGCACTCTACGAAGACCGCTTGTTTGCATTACATGACTATTGGATTTTTGATCAAACATTCGTGAAGTTGCGTGAAGTATCAATTGGTTACAACTTCCCTAAAGCTATTTTGGGTAAAGTGATTAAGTCTGCTAATGTGTCGCTGATTGCACGTAACCCTCTATTGATTTATAGTGCTGTAGGTGGTGGTATTGATATTTCAGAAGCGGAGAGCTACTGGACTGAAGGGGGTCAGTTGCCTCCTGTACGTTCATTTGGTATCAATCTCCGTTTGGGCTTGTAATACCTCGGAGTAGTTTGAACTTCAGTACAATTTCAAAAAGAAACATTTTATGAAAAATACAATTTTAAAATCAATTCTTGGGGTGGGGTTGCTATTCTCGGTGACTTCATGTAGTGATTTTGGGGACATGAATGTGAGCCCCAATAGTCCCGCCAATCCAAATACGGCTAGTGTGTTGACGGGTGTTTTACGAAATGTGGGAAGCACTAGTACAAATATTATGCCTGCCTTGTATGCACAGCAGTTTGGCGATGTTACTTACATTGAAGAGTCTCGTTATAAAACCGTACAGGTAGATTATAATGCATTGTACACAGGCCCCCTAAGCAACTTGCAGTATATCATCAAGCTCAATACCGATGAAGCTACCAAAAGTACTGCCGCTGCCAATGGCTCTAACGCCAACCAAATTGCAACGGCTCGTATTTTGAAAGCTTACTTTTTGCAGTACATCACTGACCGCTGGGGCGATATTCCTTACTCGGAGGCATTGAAAGGAGTTGATAATTTTAGTCCTGCTTTTGATACACAGCAAGCTATTTACAATGACTTGTTTAAGGAACTAAAAGAAGCACAATCGCAATTTGATGCTGGTAAAACTGTAGTGGGAGATATCCTGCTGAGTGGGAATGTAACCAAGTGGAAAAAGTTTGCTAACTCTTTACGTCTTATTGCTGCTCTTCGCTTGTCAAAAGTAGATCCTGCAAAAGGTAAAACGGAATTTGCCGCGGCCTTGGCAGATGGCGTTATTGCTGCCAATGCCGATAACGTAAAATATGCGTATTTGTCGGAAGCAAATAATGAACATCCACTTTACAATAACTACATCACCACCAATCGTAAGGATTATGCGGTGAGTAGTACTTTTGTGAATACCTTAGTAAAGCTGAAAGATCCTCGCCTACCAGCAATGGCCGAGAAAAACATTAACGGCGAATATCGCGGTGTGCCTTACGGGGTGTTTCCAGTGACTTGGAAAGCGCAAGATGTATCTTTAGCGGCGCCTTCTATGCGTCAACAAAATTCCTCTGTCAACGTAATTACGTATGCACAAGTGTTGTTGGCTCAGGCCGAAGCGGCAGCTTTAGGTTGGACTTCTGGAAACGCCAAAGACTTGTATGAAGCAGCCATTAAGGCTTCTTTAGAACAATGGGGCGTGTACAACGAAGCTGATTATAAGGCTTACATTGCACAGCCTGACGTAGCTTTTACTTCTGCTAAAGCTATTGAACAAATCAGCGTACAGCGTTGGATTGCATTGTTTTATCAAGGAAGTGAAGCTTGGGCAGAATGGCGTCGTACTGGCTTCCCAGTGTTAACTCCAGCTGCTAATCCATTAAACGGAGGAAAAGATATTCCTCGTAGAATGGCTTATCCTGCTACGGAATCAAACCTTAATAAAACCAACTACAATGCAGTAGTAACCAGACAAGGTAAAGATGACCAATACACTCGTGTATGGTGGGATAAATAAATTTTTGAAGTTAGTGCCATAGAAAAAGGGAGCTGAAAGGCTCCCTTTTTCTATGGCACTATTACTAGTTTTCCCATTGCTCGTCTTTGGGTTAAATCATGCAAAGCTTGAGGTGCTTCCGACAAGGCGTAGGTTTTCTGGATATGAGGTTTTAGAATTCCCCTCTGATAAAAATCGAATAATTCTTGAATATTTTGAAAGTTGGCTTTGGACTCTTTCTCTACAAACGCCCCCCAAAAAATACCCATGATAGAGCAACCTTTTAGTAAGGCTAAATTGAGGGCAATAGAAGGGATTTGCCCTGCGGCAAAACCTACCACTAAGTGGCGGCCTTTCCAGTTGAGCGACCGCAGGGCTGGTTCAGTAAACGCTCCTCCTACGGGATCATAGACTACATCTACTCCGTTACTTTCTGGCAGGTTTTTAAGGGCTTCTCTCAAATCTTGCGTTTGATAATTGATACATTCATCAGCGCCATAAGCTTTACAAAGTGCAAGTTTTTCATCACTTGAGGCGGCAGCTATGACTTTTGCTCCCATGATTTTGCCCAGATTGACAGCCGCCAATCCGACTCCCCCTGCTGCGCCCAATACGAGCAAGGTTTCGCCAGCTTGAAGCTGGGCTCGATTTTTAAGCGCATGGTACGAGGTGCCGTAGGTGTACATAAAAGAAGCCGCTACTGAATAATTCATCCCCGCAGGCATCCGAAAAACCCGATTCGCATCTACTGCTATTTCTTCGGCAAAGCCTCCCCAGCCTGGCATTGCAAATACACTATCTTCTATGTTTAGGTGAGACACTTCTTCACCTACTGCCTTGACGACACCCGCAAGCTCCCCGCCGGGCGAAAAAGGAAATGCCGGTTTGAATTGATATTTCCCTTGGATAATCAAAGTATCAGGAAAATTGACGCCACAGGCTTTTACCGAAATCAAGACTTGCTTTTTGGAGATAGAAGGCGTGGGCACTTCTTCAAGCACTAAGCTTTCAGGAAGACCATATTGCTTACACAAAAGCGCTTTCATAGAGGATTACTTTAAAATTTCAACTTCGATTCCACTGGCGGAGTTGGCTTGATGATACACTCGATGAGTCGCTTTGATAAAATCCTTTTCATCGGCCAAGTAAATATTTGGAACGTATTTCTGCGGATTGCGGTCAAACAGCGGAAACGCAGTACTTTGTACTTGAACTTGGATACGATGTCCCTTTTTGAAAGTATGCAGTACATCTTGTAAACGGAATTTAATATCTGTGACTTTATTTGGGGTAAGTGGTTCGGGTTTTTCAAATGAATTACGGAAGCGCGCCCGCATAATTTCGCTTCTTACCATTTGGTGATAATTGCTCAAAATCACGTTTTTATGAGGCATATAAGCATGATTTGGTTCATCACCTGGATACACATCAATAAGCTTTACAAAAAAATCGGCATCGCTACCGGTAGTACTGATTTTAAGTTTGACGGTTATTTCGCCACCCAGTGTTATATCTTCTGTTAAGGGTTCCGTCTCAAACACAAGTACATCCGTACGGCGGGCAGCAAATCGCTGGTCGTCCGACATATAATTGAACGGGGTGAAACCCAAGGTTTGAGTATTGTCTTCCACGTAGGGGACTGGCTTGAGGGGGTCGCTGATGTATTCGCTAAAAGCCGCAATGGCTTTGGGTGCTTCGAAAGCTAATTTACCACTAGGCTGAAAATAAAGCGTCTTTTTCTCACTTTTGTTGGTAGGCCACTGCTCAAATTTTTCCCATACTTTTTTGCCAGTATCAAATAGATAGGCATCTGGCAGGCCCGTTTTGCCATCAGCAGCTCCTTTTAAGAAATGATGAAAAAAAGTGGTTTCTATTTCACGTTGATAAAAAGTAGCAATGCTATCCCCAAAATAAACATTGCTGTGGAGGGTATGCCCTGTTTCTTGTGACCAACGACCGTGTCCGAAAGGCCCCATCACAAGGGTATTGTAAGTGCCGGGATTGTTGCGCTCAAGGGTTTTGTAAACAGTGAGAGGACCATACAAATCTTCGGCATCAAACCACCCACCTACGGTCATGATAGCATGTTTGACATTTTTGAGATGAGGTACAATACTTCTTTTTTGCCAGAATTCATCATAGTTTGGATGCTCTTTGTGTTCTTGCCAAAAGAAGTTGTCTTTATAGTACTGGTCAAAATTTTTGAGAGGCCCTAAGTCTAGGTTAAATTGGTAACCGTCCTTGGTTTTGGGTTGCATCATCCCTGAGAGCCACCAATTGTCGGTAGTGGGCTTAGCATGTTGGATACCAAATACCGGGAATGTCATAAAATAACCTTGCGTAAAAGCACCATTGTGATGAAAATCGTCAAAAAAGAAATCCGAAACAGGCGCTTGTGGAGAAGATGCCTTCAAGGCAGGGTGCTGACTTAAGGCGCCTGCTACTGTATAAAAACCAGGATAGCTAATGCCCCATTGCCCTACTCTTCCGTTGTTGTTAGGGATGTTTTTCAACAGCCACTCAATCGTATCATAGGTGTCCGACGATTCGTCTACTTGTGTTTTGCTAGTTTTGTTAGGGATTTGGGGCGTCATATTGGTCCAACTACCTTCACTCATGTAGCGGCCTCGCACATCTTGATACACAAAAATGTATTTGTCTTCCATCAAAAATTTGTTGGGACCTAATCTACCTGCATATTTATCTATCCCATAAGGTGCTACACTGTAGCAAGTACGTTGCATCAAAAAAGGATAAGATTTGGAAGCATCTTTGGGCGAATACACAATCGTATGGAGCTTGGTACCATCACGCATCGGAATATCATATTCGGCTTTTTGGTAGTGCTCTTTGACCCATTCTACTTGTGAAAAAGCGTTTAAAGAGCACAAAATAAGTCCGTAGATGAAGAGAAGAGTTTTCATAAAACTGTTTTTTTGATAAGTAAATAATCCCCTTCTGAATTGGTTTTTAGCTTGGCGAAACCCTCAGCAGAGTGATTTTTTAAAAATGCTTGAAAGCCTTCGTCTTTTTCAAAATAGGCTTGCATATCGTGAGTCATCAGAATAAAATTGATATCCTTTTCCTTTACAAAGTTTGAGAAGTTTTTGGAGGTATATTCTTCCACATGTATCCAGTCAGAGCTTTCTTTCAAAAATACCCGATACCAATCGCGTTCTAATACCCGAAGACGAATCTTAGGGGTGATTTTGGTAATAAAACGTACATTGTCGGCAGAAGGAGTAGGTTTTGGCTGATGATATTCCCACACTTTTATTCCTAAAAACAAAACCAGCGCACTTGTCAAAAAAATGGTTTGGGCATTGACTGGCCAGAGGGCTATTTTTCTAAATGAAAGAGCATTAATAAGATAAGTCAGTAGCCATAAAATTAAAATCAAATGGAAAACTAAGTAATGTGTGCGAGGATAAATAAGTAAAGTGGCAATGAGAGTGGGTAAAATAAGAACAATCAGGGCGATAAATCCCCATAAGTCAAAGGGTGACTTTCGGATATTTTGCCAAGTATTGCGATAGTTGATAAGACTTAAACCTAAAATTACAAAAATCCCTGCCAATGCTGTTCGCCAAGGAGAGTACCAACCCCTAAAAAGTGTATGATAAAAAGTATCAACCACATTGTGGAGGTTAGCGGTAAGGGTATGGATAAGATTAGTAAATACATGTTTGATAGCCCATGAAGGCTGATGCACAAGCGCATCGGTGAAGGTATTGACATCATCGCCTAATACTTGATGAAACAACTTGAGTTGTGCTTCTATCGTAGTTGGTTCGGGTTGGTGCTGCCAAGCGGAGTAGTTTACAATGAAATGTTGCTGAAAAGCTACGGCACTACGGCTACTATCTCCACTAAAAAGGGGGTTTTCAAATAGCACATGTAACAACACCACAAGTATACTAAAGGTAGCTATAATGCCCCAAAATGTTTTGTGCATGAGCATTCTCTCTTTCCATATCCAAAAAACACTTAATACTACCCCCAAAAGAAAAGATACATAAAACTCAGGGCGAATGTATGCACATACCAGCCCTATCAACGAAACCAAAAGAAACTGGAAGGATTTAGGCCAAAACTGGCCGTTGAAATAAATAGCCGCCAAAGTACCCACAATCAAACAAAAAGGAGCGATGGAGATTTTGGGGTTGAGAGGTAGATTTTGGGTAGAATATAAAAATAAAATTGCCAACCAAAGGCTCGCCCAAAAAGGGAGCGTTTGTGAGCGAAAAAATAAAAAGACCACAAGCCCCGCCAAAATGCTCAATAAACCCCAATTAAAATAATATAAGTCTAGGGTATTGGGAACAAACAAATGCCAAAAAGCATACCATGCTGCATAAAGCGGCCCCCATTGTGCCCCCCCTTTGAAAGGGATAGAAAAGGCTAGCCCCGACCCTAAATAAGTAGTTTCATCGCCAAATTCAACATCTTTCCAAGCACTTAGATTATGTACGAGAATAACCCCCGCAATAAGTATAATAAGGAAACCGAGCCAATTAATACGCATAATATTCAAAACACAGCCAATAAAAAAGAGCTAAAAATTTTAGATTGAGTTATCGCTATCAGGTTGTACGGGTTGGGGACGAGGGGTGGGCACGATAGGCTGAACTTGTTGAGGTATCAATTCTACACTCACCACAAAGTACTTAGTGTCGCCGTTCCAAGGGAGTTGGAAAAATTTTTCTTCATAATGAACAGAGACCCGTTGTCCAGTACGTTGAGATTGTTCAAGGGCTGCAATCGCTTCTTTATTATCATCATCGACCGAAAAATCCCAAGTGGTAGAATTAAAAGTACCAGTACCATCCGACATACCTCCTACCATTAATTGTCCTTCATGAGTTTTGAAAATATAACCACGGCGGCTAATTTTTACCAATGAACCTACACGGGTGCCGTCACTGAAAGAACCAAATGAAACATAGTACAAAATACCACCTACAATGAGCAGAAAAATCGTTAAGAAAACCCACTTACGCATGATTTTAAAAGTTTGATGATTGATGGTTTGATTTGAAATACGCTGACAATAGTAAAAAAAATACTGTTCAAAAATTTCGGGATGATTTGAGAAATAATGCTCTACCTCTAAAAACAAAAAAGAAATAAATTGGCAAGGGCGTTGCTACTTCCCAAAGACGAACTTCGTAAAAGTACGGCGATTTTGCAACAGTCGTCTATTTGTCTTTAAAAATTACTACTTTTGAGCCTGTCATTAATCCATCATAAAGCAGATTTTAAAAGTGGCCTTAATCAAATCTATTTCTGGTATTCGTGGTACAATCGGGGGCAAAACAGGCGATTCGCTAACACCCATTGATGTATTGAAGTTTTCTGCCGCCTTCGGAACTTGGCTCAAACGCAAAAATCCCACGAGTCATACAATTGTTGTCGGACGAGATGCTCGCCTTTCGGGGGATATGGTAAGCAAATTGGTAGTTTCTACTTTACAAGGTGTAGGGCTTAATGTTATCGATTTGGGTCTTTCTACTACCCCTACTGTCGAAATCGCCGTTCCTCTTGAAGGGGCAGCGGGAGGTATCATTCTTACAGCGAGCCATAATCCTATCCAATGGAATGCCCTCAAGCTGCTGAATAGTCAAGGTGAGTTTATTTCAGGTGAAGATGGTGCCGAAGTATTGGCGTTGGCAGAAACCGAAGACTTTGATTTTGTAGAAGTACGCAAGCTAGGAAAATATGTCGTCGATCATTCTTATTTCCAAAAACATATAGACATGATATTGGCGCTTCCTTTGGTAGATAAAGAAGCGATTACGGCTAAAAATTTTAAAATAGTCATTGATGCTGTCAATTCTACGGGAGGAATTGTGATTCCGTTGCTATTGGAAGCATTGGGCGTAAAAAAAGAAAATATCAAGCTCATCAATTGTGAACCTACGGGTGATTTTGCCCATAATCCAGAACCTCTTCCCGAAAATCTGATTGAAATTAGTCGTGAACTCAAGCGCGGCGATTATGATTTGGGAATTGTGGTGGACCCTGACGTAGATCGCTTGGCGTTGATTTGTGAAGATGGTACGGCTTTTGGTGAAGAATATACCCTTGTATCAGTGGCCGATTATGTACTCAAACATACCCTAGGCAATACTGTTTCTAATCTTTCTTCCACAGGCGCACTGCGAGATGTGACGCTTAAAGCGGGAGCACAGTACTTTGCTTCGGCGGTGGGTGAAGTCAATGTAGTTGAAATGATGAAGGCTCAAAATGCGGTCATTGGAGGTGAAGGCAATGGTGGAGTGATTTATCCCGCTTTGCATTATGGCAGGGATGCACTCGTGGGGATAGCTTTGTTTTTGAGTCATTTGTCCAAATTTGGTAAATCTATCTCAATCCTTCGCAGAATCTATCCCAATTATCATATTTCAAAAAACAAAATCGAGCTTACTCCTGATATAGATGTAGATCTTGTTTTAGAAAAAATCAAACAGAAATACGCCAAAAACCCTGTCAATAGTATTGACGGAGTGAAGATTGAGTTTAATAAAGAATGGGTTCATCTTCGTAAATCTAATACAGAACCTATCATTCGGATTTATTCAGAATCCGAAACCGCCGCCACTGCCGATTATTTGGCTCAAAAAATAATCTCAGATATCAAGGAAGCAATTCATTAGTTTGTTTTTGGATGAAAAAACATAAAGCTGTTTTTATTGCTCCTACCGCCTCGGTGATGGGGGAGGTTACTTTGGGAGAAAGTAGTTCTGTGTGGTATGGAGCAGTAATACGGGCGGATGTCGAAAAAATAATAATAGGTGACCGCACCAATATCCAAGACACGGCCGTTTTGCATGCAGATTTAGGATCTCCTACTATCATTGGAAATAATGTTACGGTAGGGCATGGGGCTATTGTTCATGGTGCTATAGTGGGTGATGGCTCTTTAGTAGGAATGAGAGCAACGATTCTCAACAATGCCCAGATTGGTAAGTTTTGTATTGTCGGAGCTCATGCGCTAGTGACTGAAGGAATGCAAGTGCCAGACTATTCGATGGTCTTGGGCGTGCCAGCCAAAATAGTAAAACAGATTCCTGAAGATTACGCACAGAAACTTCTTGAAAGCGCCGCTCATTATGTAGAAATGGGACGTAAACACGCCAGGGGAGAATATCCAATAATAGACTGATAGTTTAAGACTTAGAGATACAAATAGCCCAGTTCAGAAACAAATTGGCATTGTTTTTGAACTGGGCTATTTGTATTTATAATACTTCCTAAAAGTTTGTTATTACGACAATAAGGTATGAAAAAATTATACTCTTTTTTTTCGCCCCAAAACCATACGAAACTCATCGTATTGGTGATTTTATTTATCTATGGATGCCGTACTTCCAACGACCCTACTACTCCAGACAATGTATCTAAAACTGCCGATACCTATAATGCTGACGTGGCCCTCAAATGGGCGGAGATGAGCTTAAAGCTTACTCGATTTACGCCAGGCTTCACGCCTCCTGTGGCATCAAGGGCTTTTGGATATGCAGGGGTAGCCATGTATGAGTCAGTGGTACCAGGTATTAAAGCGCACCGTTCGTTAGCAGGGCAACTTAATGGTCTACAAGCCCTCCCTGTGCCTGAAGCAGGTAAAGAATACAACTGGGCTGCAAGTGCCAATGCAGGTCAATTGTATATGGCCAAAAACCTATGGCCCAATGCAACCGAAGCGGCTAAAAAATCGGTTGATTCATTGGCTCAGGCTTTCCGGGTCGTTTTTGAAGCTGAAAGTAACAAGGAGATTATAGAGCGCTCGGAGGCTTTTGGCGAATCGGTAGCAAAAGCTATTTTTGAATGGTCAAAAACAGACGGAGGTCATGAAGGGTATAATCGTAATTTTCCTGCCGATTTTAAAGTGCCGATTGCGCCGGGGTCATGGCAGCCCACTGAAAATGGTCGCGTGATTCCGATGCAGCCTTATTGGGGACGAAATCGCACCTTTATTACTGCTAATTCTACTCTGCCAATGCCCTTGCCTTTGGAAGTTTCGACCAAGCAAGATTCTCCCTATTTTCAGCAATATTATGATGTTTATAAGAAAAACATCAGCCTTACTCAGCTCGAAAAAGAAATCTCAATTTGGTGGGCAGACGATCCAAGTGAGACTTTTACGCCTCCAGGCCACTCTTATAACATCGCTCGCATTGCTGTCAAAACTAGCAATGCCAAACTAGACAAAGCCGTTGAAGCTTTTGCTCGAACAGGTATAGCTGTAGCCGATGCTTTTGTGCTGTGTTGGAAATGTAAATATGTTTTTAACAATGAGCGCCCCTATACTTTTATACGCCGAGCGGTAGATCCTCGGTGGGTTCCTTTCTGGCCTGCACCGCCTTTTCCAGGCTATTCTTCAGGGCATTCTACGCAGTCTTCTGCTTCGGCAGTGGCCATGGAAGGTTTGTTTGGAACTGATTTTGCCTTTGTGGACGATTCACATATAGGCCGGGTGCGTGATACCAAACGAAACGTAGATTTCAAGGCACGTTCGTTTAAGTCGTTGTGGGCGGCAGCCGAAGAATCAGCCTATTCTCGGTTTTTAGGAGGAATTCATACTTTTCAAGACAATGACACTGGTTTGAAAGAAGGCCGTAAAATGGGGCAAAATATTAATGCTCTTCGGTGGACAGAGTAATATTTTAGCCAAATACATACATTAGAATTCGTCTGTTGTTTAGCTTTTACGAGTCAGCAGACGAATTTTTTTTTAAGGTAAGCTATTATTTATAACTTTGCCGCTGTGTTGTCATTGTTCCCAAAAAAGGGTCACTTTGTTGATTATCACTGCTTTATCAATAATTTTTTAATGGCTAACCAATATTTATTAAATTTCATAAAACTTAAAAACAATTTTTACGGTGAAAAACGGACTACTTATTTGGAATGCAGTTTTGACCTTGGCAGTAGCTTTTTTAGGATATCAACACTTTTCACATCACTCGTCGGATAGTGGGAGTAGTAGTGTGAGTGAGGCTTCAAAAGGTAAAAAAATCGTCTATGTACAAGCAGATAGTTTGCTCAAAAACTATGACTATTACAAAGACTTTCAGAAAGAATTTGAAAGTAAAGGCTTTCAATTAGAAAATGATTTGGCAAACAAAGGCCGTACTTTTCAAAACAAAATAGCCTTTTTTCAGCAACGTGCTCAACAAGGAGCCTTGTCGCAAGATCAAGCTCAGGCAGCTCAAGCTCAGCTAGGAAAAGAAGAGCAAGAAATTGCTAAATACCGTGATGACCAATTGCGTAAATTGGACGAAGAGCGCATCAAAAAAACAGAAGAGTTTTATACCAATATCTTTGATTATATCAAGCGTTACAACAAAGACAATGGATATGAGTTTGTACTAGGATATAGCAAAGGGGGAGGAATTTTGTTTGCGGATGCTAGCTTAGATGTGACCCAAAAAATGGTGGAAGGCCTAAACAAAGAATATAAAGATAAGGCTGCCGCTCCTGCTAAGAAATAAATTTTGGCAATAGTATTTTACGAAGTAGCCGTTGGATACCCCCCAACGGCTACTTTTTTTGTTTTTGAATAAACAATTTTCTATAAATCACGGGCGTTAACAAACAAATCCCTTCGCCTTATCATTTGCTATATGATACTTGTTTTACCTATTTTTTCTTACCACCTAACTGATGATTTTAATGAACAAGGTAAAACTTATCCTAGCACTCGTATGCTTAGCTGCTTGCCATCAAGAGAGTGAAGATCCTGAGCCATCAGCGGATTGTCTGGTGGCGGCTTCGGCGGTAAATGGGCAAATTATTGAAGGAGAATACATCATAAGCCTGTCAGAGGTAGCTACTTCTTCAATCTCTTCCAATGCCCGTTTGCAAACTTTGACCGAAAGTATTCTGAATAAATACCAAGTCGATACCAAATCCCTCAAAACAACCTTTGTGGGGGTGAGGAGAGGGTTTGTCGCTAAACTTAGCTTGGATGAAGTGGCTTCTTTGCAGAAAGAAGCGGCGGTAGAGACTATCGAACCCGACCGTAGAGTAAGCATATGCTCATGTGTCGATGTAGTAGCACCCGCTTCGGTATCTTGGAGTGTGAAAAAAACAGGTTATGGCAACGGGCTTAATTTTAGTGATAAAACAGTATGGGTAATTGATACAGGGGTAGACCTTGATCACCCCGACTTGAATGTAGATACCCAACGGAGCCTTTCGTTTATTAGTGGACAAACCTCCGCCGACGACAACAACGGGCATGGCACGCACGTAGCAGGGATTATCGGGGCAATCAACAACACTATCGGAATCGTAGGAGTAGCCTCAGGGGCTAAGATTGTAGCGCTCAAAGTACTTGATCAGCTGGGTGAAGGTAGACTGTCGAGTGTGATTGCGGCGGTGGCGCATGTTAGCCAAAATGCTACAGCGGGAGATGTAGTCAATATGAGTTTGGGATTAGATGGTACCTCCGCTGCACTAGACAGGGAAGTTCAGGCAGCTGCCAACAAAGGTATCCTTTTTGCAATAGCCGCAGGCAACGATGCCAAGCAAGCCAACGGATACTCGCCAGCAAGGGTCAATCATGCCAATGTATTTACGGTGTCGGCGGTAGATAGCACAGGGCGATTTGCTAGTTTCTCCAATTATGGTAACGATGTCGTAGATGTAGCAGCCTATGGTGTCAGGATACGTTCGACCTATTCAAACGGACGCTACGCTACTTTGTCCGGGACTTCTATGGCAGCACCTCATGTAGCGGGTTTATTGTTTATTAGAGGAGCAAATATTCCTACTTTTGGCACCGCTTTAAATGACCCCGACGGCACTGCTGACCCTATTGCACGCGAAAAAAATGCCCAAGCTGTGGCAAATATTACTAGTCTTCTAAAACATTCGCAATAAAAACCACCTTCAAAAATAACATGAACAAGAAGAAGGAAATGGCCCAGTTGAGGTATATTCTATAATAATCTTTGACTTCCTGAAACCGCCGATTTTTTACTTTTACCCTTTCCAAACGGTCTATTAATGTAAATATTCCTCGCAGGGTAGAATTGTCGGCAGCTCTAAAAAATTGTCCATTGGTAGATTTAGCAATGGTTTTTAGGGTGCCTTCATCGGTAGAACCTAAATTAAGAGCTACATTGAGGGTATCTTTGAGCGCAGGAGCGGCGGTAAATTTACCCACTGCAATCGTGTATACTTTGATTCCAAACGCTTTGGCAAGTTTGGCTGCGGTAATAGGATCTAAGTTGCCTGCGGTATTTTCGCCGTCACTGAGTAAAATGACTACTTTCGATTTGGCCTGACTTTCTCGTAATCGGTTGATACATACTGCTAAAGCACTACCAATGGCTGTTCCAGAAGTAGCAATCATTTTGCTATTAATTTCTTCCAAGAAACCATATAACAAGTCATAATCATTGGTAAGTGGACAATACGTAACAGCCTCACCCGCAAACACTACCAAACCGATACGGTCTTGAAGACGCCCACTAATGAATGATTTGGCGACTGATTGGGCCGCTGCCAAACGGTTTGGAAGAAGGTCTTTTTCTAGCATCGAACTAGAAATATCAAGTGCAAGCATAATGTCGATGACTTCGGCGTCGCGTTCGGTGACATTTCGGATGAGTTGGGGGCGAGCCAAGGCAATTAGTATACAGCTCAAAGATAAAAATGCCGCAATTGGGAAAAGCCACCTCAACCATACCGACCAACTACTAGAAGGGTCGTGGCGGACAAATGTAAAGCTCAACCTTTGAAATGCTCCTGCGTGGAAAGCATTGCGGAGCCAAAATAAAATTGGAATGGCTAAAATCCCGTACAAAAAATAAGGATATACCCAAGTAAAAGCTCTAAACTTAGAGAGTGAAAACCATTCAATAGAAAGCCAATCCCACATGTGTGTTTAAAAGCAAATCGCTGATTTAGGCCAAATTTGGCATTATTCTCAAAAATGGGAATTTCTCAGCGAAAAAGTGCTTCTGCTAGTCTTTTATTTCTTCATAATCTACATATTCGCCGCCTTTGAAGCGAGAGGAGTCATCTTTGGAGGTGGGGCGTTCAACCCTAACATCTCCTTCGCGTCTTTGGGGCTGGCGATTGGCTTTCTTTTGTTCTTTTATCAATTGCCGCCCTACCAAAAGCCAAAACATGAACCTGCGGAACGCTGGTACAAAGGCAATTAAGAACACAAAAACCAAGAGTATATTGAATAGTATTTTCATTGTTTTTTCAAAAATTAGATGCTTTCTACTAAAAGACCGTAAGGGGGAAGTTTCTTTAGTATCACAGAAACGATAATCTTCTAAAGGACAATTTTTTTGTGATTTATCCAAAATAAAAACGCTGGGAGCAAAATTAAATTGGATATTACCCCCATCAACAAAGTTATTGCAACCAAAATTCCTAAGTAAACCGTGCCCTGAAACGTAGATGCAGTAAAAGTAATAAATCCTATAAAGAGAACAATGGCCGTTTGTAGCATACTTATACCCGTAAGCCGAATCGTGTCAGTGATATGTTGGCTACTATTATGATGATGAGAGTTTCTTATTTCGTCTTTGTATCGTGTGAGGAAATAAATGGTAGCATCGGTCGAAAGACCAAACGCAATACTAAAAATAAGAATTGTGGAAGGCTTGAGGGGTATCCCCGCTAGACCCATAATCCCCGCTGTAATAATCAAGGGAACTAAGCTCGGAACAACCGCTACTAAAATCATACGCCAACTACCAAAAAGCACAATCATCAGTACCGAAATCATCCCCACCGCTAGCAGTGTGCTTTGGATTAGATTTTGGAGTAGGTATTCATTTCCTTTCGTAAAAACCACGCTATTGCCCGTGATTTTGGCTTGGTAGGCCTCCTCTTTATCCACCCATGTGCCAGTAGTTGGGTCAATGTTGAAAATACTGTCGATTTTGGGCTGAAGACTATTATAGAGACTCGAAATTCGAGGGGTGCCAATATCACCTATTTGAAAGCTTATGCGGGTATGTCGGTGCGTTTTGTCTAAAAAAATATTGGTTTGGAGAAAATTTTTCTGAGTGGTGTCGAGAAATTGTTCCAGTTTTTTTAGCTCAAGGGCATCGGGCAATACAAAGTATTTGGGCTGCCCACCCCTATATGCTTGGTAAACAAATTTCACAGCTTCTACCAAAGAAATAGGCTTTGTAAATTCGGGGTGTTTGGCTATTTCTTTTTGTAAAATTTTGATTTTGGTTAAGGTTTGAGGGGTCAAAACCCTGCCAGGGCGTCCTGTGTCTATGTTGATTTCAAAAGGCAAGACCCCTTTAAAATGTTTTTCAAAAAATTTGAGATCAGTATAAAGTACATCTTCTTTGGGTATATCATCTACCACATATCCTATGGCTTTGATTTGGGTAAAACCAATGATAGAAATCCCCACCAAAATGACCACACACACATAGATTTGTCGTCGTTTAAACTGGACCCATTCGGTAATTTTGCCCAAAAATTTTTGAAGAAAAACGTTTTCAGTATGTGATAATTGAGCAGTTTTTGGGGGAGAGAAATAGGAGTACAAAATTGAAATCAAAATCAAACAAAGTACATAAGTGCTCAATACACCTAGGGCCGCTACTATTCCAAACTCCAAAAGCATTTTGCTGCCCGTAATGCATAGTACCCCAAAACCAATGGCAGTGGTGATATTTGCCCAAAATGTTGTTTCTCCAATTTTTTCTGTCGCAACGGCGATTGCATTTCTTTGAATTTGGGCTAAACGGAGTTGCTCGTAATATTTATTAGTTAAAAAAATCGCATTGGGTACACCTATTACTACTATAAGAGGTGGTATCAGGGAGGTCAAGAGAGATATTGGGAAACCCAATAAGACCATATAGCTCATACTCCATACTACGCCTATTAGTACAACGCTTAAAGAAATAGCCACTACTCGCCATGATCTAAAAAGGAGTAGTAGGATAAGGCCTGTTACGAAGAGCGACAAAGCTGTAAATAGCACAACCTCCTGGGCTACACGGGTGGCAAAGGCGGTACGAATATAGGGCAATCCAGAAAAGTGTACAGGTATGCGATGCTTTTGCCCAAACTGTTCTACTTCTTGTTTTATCTTCTGATTGATTTTAATCAAACTTGGTGCATTGAGTTCACTAGGCTCAATGATGACACCCATTAAATGTGCCTTTTGGGAAGGGCTTATCAGGAGGTCTTGATAAAAAGGAAGATGATTAATAATGATTTGCAGGGAATCTAAATCTTGTTGAGAATTAGGAACATGAGTCAATAGCTTCTTGGCTTGCATACGCTTGAGGCTATCATTTCTAACGATGGTGATAATAGTCGCATTTGAAATCACCTCTTTTACTCCTTTGAGTAGTTTGAGCCGCTGATTTAGACTGTACCAATCTTTAAAAACTGGAATGCTGAACAATTTGCTGGTTTCAATCCCGACCACAGTGAGGTTGCCGTCTTCGCCATATCGTGCTTTGAAAGCCTCATAAAGCTGGTAATCGGGGTTGTTTTCGGGCAGAATCTTAGGTAATTCGTAAGAAAACTGGATTTTTGAAACTTGATAACCCATCAAAACCGTTAGCCCTATCAAAAGGCTGAAAAGCTGTAAGCGGTTTTTGAGAATAAAGGAAGAAACTTTTTTCCAAAACATTAGGGGTACTCAGTAAAAGAAAGTGCGCAAATCTAAACAATATCAACCTAGAATCACTTTCAATTAACGAAGTTATGTCTATTGTAGTTTAAAAAGGCTTAATTTGACTCAAAAATAGGCTAGCTGTAAAGGAGGTATTTTTGAAAAGTTATTTAAAAACAACATGGCTGAAACTCTTTATCTTCCCGATACTAAAAACAGGGAAGCTTTGTACGAAAGTCTGGTGCCGCAGATTGCGGCGCTAGTGGAAGGCGAAAATGATCTTATTGCCAACTTGGCCAATATTGCAGCCGCATTGCGTGAGGCATTTGGCTTTTTTTGGGTAGGCTTTTATCTAAAAAAAGAAAATCAACTTGTATTGGGACCCTTTCAAGGGCCGATTGCGTGTACTCGTATCCATTTTGATAAAGGAGTATGCGGCGCGAGTTATACACAGCAGAAAACCCTTATTGTACCTGATGTGGAGCAGTTTCCGGGGCATATTGCTTGCAGCTCCGCGTCCAAGTCAGAGATTGTAGTTCCGGTATTTGCTCCTGACCGAAGTGTGGCGATGGTACTGGATGTAGATAGTGATGTACTCGATGATTTTAGCGAAATCGATGCAGAGTGGCTAAAAAAAGTGGTAGAATTGATAGAACAAAAACTCTAGGCTGTCATTGGCTTTTATTGCCACCGTTGATGCTTCAACTCTTTGATTTCAAACTGAAAAGATAATTCATTCATGCATTTGAAATGCCCTTTAGGGCAGCGTTTTGCCCCAATTTTGGAACATGGACGGCAAGAAAGCTGACGATTTTCGAGCAACACAAAATGGGTATTGTAAGGGTACATTCCAAACTCTGGAATAGTATTGCCCCAGATAGAGTATACTTTCTTTTTGAAGGCAGCAGCTACGTGCATTAAGCCAGTATCGTGGCTAAATACCAACTTCGACTGCTGAATCAAGGAAGCTGATTGATTGAAGTTACATTTGCCACAAGCATTGTAAATCAGCCTGCTACCGATTGCTTTTTCAATGATTTCACCATTGGCAGCGTCTTCTTTTCCGCCTAATAGCACAATAGGAAAATTGATTTTCTCGCAAAGCTCTATCATTCGATTGAGGGGGAGCTTTTTTGTTTCGTGTTGGCCTCCTATGGCATAGGCTACATATCCTTTTTGATGGCTTTCGGGTAGCCAATCAGGTTCTATAATATCGCGATAAGGGATAAAATAATCGAGCCCGCGGTCGTCGTTTACTACTCCTAATGAATGTAAGGTATGAAGATAACGATCTACAATATGAACATTGGGAAGAGCGTTGATTTTAAAATTGACGAGTAGCCATTTTTCCCAGTTTAGTTTGTTGAAACTAATGGCCTGAACTCCAAGCCCTAATTTAATTTGAAGGGTGCGAAGATTGTGATGCAGGTCAATGATTAAATCGAATTTTTCTTCACGGAGAGGTTTGATAAGCTTCCAAAGACTACTTTCAAGGGTGTGTATGCGGTCGATGTAAGGATTGTCGACCAAGAGGTATTGATAAGAAGCTTTGGTGAGGTAGTGAATCTCTACATCGGGGCGTTGGGTTTTGAGGCAGCGCACCACGGGAGTTGTCAAAATAATGTCCCCGATTGAGGAAAAGCGAATCACCAAAACTTTTAAAGGCATGAAACGTATAAGGGTTGTAAATGGTATTTGACTTTGATTACAAAAATATATAATTTTACTGAAAATCAGCCTTCTACCGATATGGACGATAAACTTTTTGATATAAAAAATGACCGACGCCTGAGTGTGTATTTATACCGAATGGGATTTGGTATGTGGTTGGTATATATATTGTTGGGTGCAAGCTTTTTACATCCATATGTTATTTATCGTACTCATTGTGCTATTATGTGTGCTATTTTGATGGTCTTTGGTTTGTCCGCTTCTATGTATTATGATTACTATCACCACCATCAAGAGTTTGAACAAAAGAAAAAATGGCTGATTTTGAGTTATATGGTGTTGGCGGGCTTGATTTATTTTTTCATTCTTAAAGACAAACCTCTGCCATTGGATTTGTTTTGAAAAGCGGTCATTTCATGACTTTTGTGATTTCATTCAATTTTTCAAGTTTCTCCTGAAAATCGCCTTTTAACTTGTTTCTTATGAGTTGGAGATTATCCAAAATTTCTTGTAAGGTATCTGGCAATATCTCCTCCAAAACCTCTCTAAAACGCTTGGCAAAGGTAGGTGATTTGCCATTGGTCGAAATGGCAATTTTTAAATCTCCTTTTTTGACGACTGAGCTCAGGTAAAAATCGCATAAGTCGGGCGTGTCGGCTACGTTGACTAGTATCCCTTTGGTTTTACAATCTTGTTGTACTTGTTTGTTTACTTCTTTATCGTTGGTACCCACAATCACCAAGTCTTTATTGTCGAGGTAGGGTAGGGCATAGGTGTCTAAAATCAGCCGAACGTTTGGGTTCTCAGATGCTATTTCTTTGATTTCTGTCCTGATTTCGGGGGCTACCAAATATACCTCGGTAGCCGGAGAATTTGCCAAAACTGCCGTAAGTTTTTCGAGTCCGACATAGCCACCTCCTACAATCAAAACACGGAGCTGTTCGAGCTTCAAAAAAATCGGAAAGAGATTATTCATTATAAATTAAATTTTTTGAGTGTATCAAGTTTCAAAATAGCGTTTGAGAAAGCTTGGCCTATTTGTAGTCAAATTTAAATACCTACAAATAGGCCAATTATTTATTTGACTCTTGTCCAGCTATCTGTACGTCCCATCAAAGATACGCCAATATATCCTCTTACATCTAAATGGTTGGCATCTATGAGCTTCATTTTGCAACTATATTCTTTGCCATTTTCGGGGTCATAAATTTTTCCGTCATTCCAAGTATTGGCCCCGTCGTATTTAAAATCGCGAAGATTTACTAATCCCAACAAAGGACGGGTCTTTTTCTGCGCATCGCTATTGTTGATGTCGGTGCGGGGTTGTCCGGTTGTGGGGTTATTAGGTTCTTTGAGCCATACAATTTTTCCAAAATATTTATCGCCTTGTTTGTAGATTTGAACGTGACCTTTTTTAGAGCCAGTCAGCCAAGTACCTACGCAAGCATCTGGGTTGTTTTGGGCTTTAGTATTCATCCATAATAACATGCTGAAGAGAAATAACCATGATGTTTTCATCTGAAATATTGGTTTTGGTTTATGAAGAAACGTAAATAAGTAATCGTAAAATTTTAATTTGCTAATATTTTTTTTGCCTTAAGGTGTACCGAGTATCAGAAACCCCAAGTTTTTTTACTATTTTCTCTGAAACTCTGTGTAAATTTCCTTTTACGCCGTTATTCAAAAGGGCAAAAAAAAAGCCGACAAAGCCGGCTTTATATCTATTTACCCAAAATAGGAGGGTTAAATTTCTTTGTGAAGGGAATTGTGGTAACCCGCAAAAATTAAAGCTTGAATAAGGGTACCTACAATGGCCACAAGTGTATCGCCAAAGGCAAATAATAAAGTAACAATAATCAAAAAGTAGGCTAGTAACCAGCCCCAGTGAACTTCCTGTTCTTTGTGCGCTTCCATGTGAAAACGGTGTTTATTGAATGATTATCTAAAAAATACGCCGCAAGTTAGGGATAAATCATCCTTTGTCAAAGGGCTTAGGCATTGATTTTTTCAAGTTTGCTTCCCACTTGGCATAGTTTTCGGCATATTGTGGTTGCAGGCTAGCATCAGGCTCAAATGTGGCGATTTGGGAAAGACCTTCAAATGCCGACTTAAAATCATAGACTCCTACGCCTACTCCTGCCGCGCGGGCGGCTCCTTGTGCGCCATCGGTATCGTATAGCTCAATGGTAGCACCAGTGGTATTGGCAAATGCTTCGCGGAAAAGTGGACTTAAAAACAAATTGGCATGTCCTGCTCTTACAGTTTGGGTCTGAACGCCCATTTCTTGCATTACTTGTAAGCCATATTGGAGGGCAAATACAATCCCTTCTTGTGCCGCTCTGAATACATGCGAAGCTGAGTGGATATTGAAATTGAGTCCTTGAAGTTGGCCACCTACCAATTGATTTTCTAATACGCGTTCTGCTCCATTTCCAAATGGCAAAAAGATAAGTCCGTCGGCTCCAATAGGAGTTTGGGCAGCGAGCTGATTCATTTCGTCGTAACTGATGCCGCCAGCCAGTTTTCGTACCCAGCTATTAAGAATACCCGTCCCATTGATACAAAGTAATACCCCATTGCGCGGGGCTTCAGTGGTACTGTTGACATGAGCAAAAGTATTGACTCTCGAAAGAGGGTCGGAGGTGGCTTGTGCATTGATACCATATACCACCCCCGAAGTACCCGCAGTAGTAGCTACTTCGCCAGGGTTAAGTACATTGAGTGAGAAGGCGTTGTTGGGTTGGTCTCCAGCGCGGTAGGCTATGGGTGTACCCGCTTTAAGGCCTAAATCGGCGGCTGCCGAAGCAGAAAGCTGGCTTTGTGGAGAAAATGTATCCACCACTTGTGGAATCATTGAGGAATCGAGCCCGTAAAGATTTAGGAGTTTTTGCGAAATTTTCTGTTCGGCAAAATCCCAAAATATTCCCTCAGACAAACCCGAAACGGTGGTTTGAGGAGTGCCTGTCATACGTAAAGCAAGGTAGTCGCCAGGGAGCATAAAATACTTAATTTGTTCAAATATCTGCGGCTCGTTGTCTTTGACCCATTTGAGTTTGGAGGCGGTGAAATTACCGGGCGAATTGAGCAAATGTTGTAAGCTGTAATCTGCCCCAAGCTCAGCAAATGCTTTGTTGCCGATTTCGACGGCACGGCTATCGCACCAAATAATCGACGGACGGAGAGGTTGCAGATTTTTGTCAACCACCACAAGTCCGTGCATTTGGTAGGAAATCCCAATGCCTGCTACAAGAGAGGCATCAAAAGAATACTTTGTACGTAATTTATGAGTGGCGGTGATCGCCTCTTGCCACCAGCTATCAGGGTGCTGCTCGGCCCAGCCAGCTTCGTGAGCAATCATCCCCATTTCTTGGTCGGGAGAGGTGGCAGTTGCGAGTGCCTTGCCAGTTTCGATGTCTAATAAAGCAACTTTGATGGACGAGCTGCCTACGTCATAGCCTAACAGATATTTCACAGGTGGAGTTGAGATTGGTGGTTAATGTACTTCAAAATAAGGGTAAAAATAAGATATTTTATTTTAAATAAAGACAATCATCTTTATAGCTCTCTTAAGCGGGCTTAAGACGGATTTAAAATGAGCATCTGATTTCTATCTTCTATCATTCTTGTTATTTTCGTAGAAAAAATAGTTTTAAACAAATGTTGGAGTTTTTTACAACAGAACGGCTTATCTGGATAGGTGGTATTTATATACTACTGTGTATAGTTGCTTATTTGATTCAGGGGAAGTTTATTTTTAAACCAGAGAAATTACCACAAGATTTTGAATATAGATATGATGACTTGTTTGAGGAGTTGTTTTTTGAGCCAGAGCCTAATGTCCGTATCAATGCTTTGCGTTTTTATCAAGAAGAGGATTCGCGGGGGCTGGTGATTTATTTTCACGGAAATACCCGTAGTATCAAGGGATGGTCCAAATATGCTAAAGATTTTACCCAATATGGCTACGACGTGTTGATGATTGATTATCGGGGTTTTGGCAAAAGCGTAGGGAAACAGACGGAAGAAGGAATCAAAAATGACGCGCAGTACATTTACAACAAAATGCGGTCTAAATATGGTTATCAAGAAGATAAAATGGTAGTGTATGGGCGGTCTTTAGGCTCGGGTTTTGCGACTAAGCTAGCCTCGGTCAATCACCCCAAAATGTTGATTTTAGACGCACCCTATTATAGCTTTACCCGTCTTACTACAAGGTTTTTGCCTTTTTTACCCGTATCATATATCCTCAAGTTTTCGATTCGGACAGACGTATGGATTAAGTATGTCAAATGTCCAATTTATATCATTCATGGAACCAAAGACTTATTGATTCCTTTTAGGTCAAGTGTGAGGCTGGCCAATTTGGTACCGCAGTCAGCACGTTTGATTCCAATTTATGGAGGAGGCCACAACAACCTCCCCGATTTTGCAGAATATCATAAACACATTGAAGATATTCTTAACGATCGTTTTGACTTGATTTTTGATAAGTACGAGAAGAAGCGGGAGTAGCTTGGGCAATTTCGATACGGCGGTGGCGATAACTTTGAAGGGCAACTTCTCTTAAAATATTGAGCGAATCGGCAGTATTGAAAGAGGCTAGTCCTCCATATATTAAACTATCAATGGATTTTAGGGCTTCGGCCAATTGGGCGTTAGATAGATTGTCGGTGATTTCTTTTGTAGTATAGGTAGCATAGGGTTTTCGTTCCAATCTTTGTAAATACTTTTTCCAAAGAATTACGGCTTTTTCGACATTGTCAATTCCCTTAACCCCATTGACATCTCGCGTAAAACGGGTAAAATTCTTCACAAATTCTTGATTGCGGCGAAACATCAAAAACAGTTCCCATTGCTTGGTAATAGATTCTCCAAAAAGCAAATACACGCCTGTCCCAATCATCAAAATCAACAGCGACACTAGCAACATAAAAGGAAAATTGGGCTGACGACGCAACGGCACAATCTGGGTATCTGTTTGAAGACGAAGGGTATCTATGGCATCAGGGCTAATCAATTCGCGAAGCCTGATAGAGTCCATTTGGGAATAAACGGCCGTACAATCTCTCCCTGTCAATGTCCATACAGGAACTTCTAAAGTTTGAATCTTATTGAGTTCAAAAGTCACCAACGTATAGACCGCACTATCCAAACTGCCCCTAGAAGTAGTTTCGGTAGGGAAATACTCTAATTTAATAACCTGAAATGGCCGAAAATCAGCACTTGTATCAGGGAAAAACACATCGACTTGTGAAGAATGACGAAAACTTAGGGCGTATTGAAAAGGCTTACCTACCTCAATGCTATCGGTCAAAAAGCGACCTTGAGGCTGTTGGGCAGCAGCTTCTAAAAAGCAGCAAAAAAAAGTAAAAAGTAAAAAAGAAAGTAAGCGCCGCACATTGAAAAAAAATAACCCCCTTCTTTTCCTAAAAGAGAGAAGGGGGTGAGGAGATTTATTTAGCCAATTTTGCTTGCAAATTAGCGTCAAGTACATCCAAAAACTCTTCGGTGTAGAGGTAATGCTCACCGTGGTTTACTTTGTTGCCGTGGATACATACGGCCAAGTCTTTGGTCATTTTGCCACTTTCTACTGTTTCGACACAGACTTGTTCCAAAGCTTCGCAAAAATCAACCAAAGGCTGATTGCCGTCTAGTTTGCCACGGAAAGCGAGGCCGCGTGTCCAAGCAAAGATAGAAGCGATAGGGTTTGTAGAAGTAGGTCTGCCTTTTTGATGCTCACGGTAGTGGCGAGTCACGGTTCCGTGGGCGGCTTCTGCTTCCATTACTTGTCCGCTAGGAGTAAGAAGTACGGATGTCATCAACCCTAATGAGCCAAATCCTTGGGCTACAGTATCAGATTGTACGTCGCCGTCATAGTTTTTACAAGCCCATACGAAGTTTCCGTTCCATTTCAAGGCCGATGCCACCATGTCGTCGATGAGGCGGTGCTCATAATGAACGCCTTGCGACTTAAATTCGGCTTCGTAAATTTCTTGGAAAATATCTTTGAAACGGCCGTCGTATTTTTTCAAGATGGTATTTTTTGTGGAAAGATAAACAGGCCATCCTTTTTGCAAACCTACTTGGAAGCAAGAACGTGCAAATCCACGGATTGATTCATCGGTGTTGTACATGGCCAATGCTACACCATCACCTTTGAAGTTATATACTTCATACTCGGTTACGGTGCCATCTTCACCTTCAAACTTAATGGTAAGTTTTCCTTTGCCCTTGGTTACGAAATCCGTAGCGCGGTATTGGTCTCCAAACGCATGACGGCCAACGATGATAGGAGAATCCCAGTTGGTCACAAGACGAGGTACATTTTGGCACACGATAGGCTCGCGAAAAACCGTACCGTCCAAAATGTTACGAATCGTTCCGTTGGGAGATTTCCACATTTGTTTGAGATTAAACTCTTTCACGCGGTCTTCGTCAGGCGTGATAGTTGCACATTTGATACCTACACCGTATTCTTTGATGGCGTTGGCAGCATCTATGGTTACTTGGTCGTTGGTTTCGTCACGATACTCAATACCAAGGTCATAATATTTAATATCAACGTCTAAGTAAGGAAGGATGAGTTTATCTTTGATAAAACGCCAGATGATACGCGTCATTTCGTCGCCGTCTAGTTCGACTACGGGGTTTGCAACTTTGATTTTTTCCATGTTAACGACATAAAATTGGGATAGTGAAGACTAAATTAAGGATGCAAATATAACCAACTATGTTTAGGAAGCCTTACGTATTTGCAACCAATTTACAGCAATAATCAATAAAGCGGGTAAAGCGTTGTACAAGAAAAATTGTACCAATACCGATAAACTAAGTAGTAAAGTGGCACTAAAAAGTAACATCAAATAAAAAAAACAAGCAGAGACGATGGGATTGATAGAGAGCGTTTGCTGGAAGGCGTGGTTGAGCCACCTACACCCTCTACCAAATATAAAATGGCCCACAAAGACCAATAGATAGCCTCCATTGAAGAAAAGCTCTCCTGCCACTGGAATTACCTTATCCTGAGAAACATAGGTGTAATTATGGAAAGATAAATTGTAAATGTAAGGACCACTTTGTTCTCTGAAGTCTTTGCCCATGACCGGAACGGGATCCAGTAAAGAAGCTAATAAAGTAGAAGAAGGGGGGGGGATATGTAATAGTGGGGTGATTTGATAAGGACTGCCCAAATAAAGTTGATGGGCAAACCATACATAATCAGTATCTTCAACATAATGCTTGAAAAGCGTTTCTATAGATTGGAAATCTAAGAAAGGCTGTACCCGTATATATCCAAAGAAAAACAATATTAAAATTCCTAATTCAATCACTAACAAGATTTTCCATTTATAACGAACCTTCCACTGTGCCCCCAGAATACTCATAAAAGCTAATAAAGGGTAAAGCATATTGGAGCGATTGCTGCTTAGAATACCCATCATACATAGCGGTAGCCAAAAGACAAAAGTGAAAAGAGAGGGTTGGGGGCGGGAGGTAGGGGTAGTTTTATACCATAAAAGCATAATTCCGAAAGGCCAGAATTTTTGGCCAAGATTGGCAATTAAACCCAGTGGAGAACCTGAATGGTGTTCTAAAATTTCTTGCGTAACGTACGAAAAAAAAGACCCTTCTATGTATTTTTGAAGAGAGCCATAGAGAATAATAAGTGAGGTTATTGAAATTGTCAAATAAATGAAAATGAGGGTATTAGTTAAGTTTGGAGAATGAAATGTAGGGATTTTGATGCCTTTGCTCTTAAATTCCCAGCCCCAAAGAAAACTCACAAAAGAAACGATATAAATACTAACTTCGGTCAAAATAGTTTGATTATCATAATAGGTGGGCAATATCTTATTACCCACCAACAATAGCTCAATCGGAATAACAATAAATTTATGAAACCATATCAAAAGCATGATATTTTTGGGTGTAATGAGGGCTGGGTCGCTATCTAAAATATGGAAGTTGCCCTTGAAACATCCCCACACAAAAGGCAGAAGTAAAATAAAAGGAGTAGGAGAGGTATTGAAAATAGAGTCAGACACCAACGAAATCCAGACCGCTGTTACAATAAGCCCTATGACAGCAAGCTGTCCCCACCAAGTGCGTTTTATCGTAATTTTCAAAAGTTAATAAAATTTGTAGTGCCATTTGCCCCTTTTTTTGACCAGAAAATAAAAGAAAGTCACCATTTGATGAAACGGGGTTGCGAATGGAGCTAGAGCTGTATATTTTCGTAAAAAAATTTGAACGATATGACAAAGAAAAAAACAACCCCTCCGGAGAGCGCCGAAAAGCCGCGCGTTCATAAAGACTTGGACGGTTTTGATATTCGTATCAATTCATTTGGTGAAATCACTTCCACTATCGATATCGATAAAATCAATCAATTTTTGAACAAACACGTTGACGACAAGAAATTGCGCTCACGTGATGATCTTAACGAAAATCCTGAAGAATAATCAAGTTATGAACTCTCACGAAATTGACTACAAAATCATCGGCGAAGATATTCAAATCGTCGAAATCGAACTTGACCCCAACGAAACCGTAATCGCCGAAGCGGGTTCTATGCTTTTTATGGAAGAGGGCATACAGTTTGAAACCAAAATGGGTGACGGCTCCACTGCCAATCAGAGTATCATGGGTAAGATTTTTCAAGCTGGTAGCCGCTTGCTTACTGGAGAGTCTTTGTTTATGACTCATTTTACCAATCGTGGTTATGGTAAGCGTAAGGTGGCATTTGCGGCGCCTTATCCCGGTACGGTAATGCCTATCAATTTGGCCAATATCTACGGCAATTCGTTGATTGTCCAAAAAGACGGTTTTTTGTGTGCTGCTATGGGTACTAAGCTTAATATACACTTCAACCAACGTCTTGGCAGTGGTTTGTTTGGGGGAGAAGGTTTTATTTTACAAAAACTTCAAGGAGATGGTTTGGCTTTTGTTCATGCCGGTGGAGTAGTGATTGAGCGCCAATTAAACAATGAAACGCTTCGAGTAGATACGGGTTGCGTGGTAGCGTTTGAACCTAGCATTAATTTCAGTGTCCAACGCTCTGGAAGTCTTAAATCAATGATTTTTGGGGGAGAAGGTATTTTCTTAGCTACCCTTCAGGGGACAGGTAGATGCTGGATACAATCTATGCCCATCTCCAAACTCGTAGATAGACTTTCGGTACATAGCCCACAAGCTCGCAAAGAAAGTGGCTCAGTACTAGGAGGCTTAGGTAATTTGTTTGAAGATTAGTAATTATACCAAAAGCTTGTCTTTATCTCAACCTTGACAAGGATGTAGAGCCTTGTCAAGGTTTTTTTTGTGAGAAAGAGTTAGTTTTTGCCCCCTCCGAGCGACGACGCAGTCCCGCCAAGCTGTTGGTTTAAGCTTACGATTTTATTATTTAGATTTTCGATTGCCTTGGCATGACGAGCTTCAATATCGGCCAAATTTGCCGTGGATTTAAGTGAAGCTTCATACTGAAACGCGGGCAGCATCCAAGAAGCATAGCCGCTGTAAGGATCAGATGAGGCATATAGAGACCGATACCAGGAGCCATACGCCATGCCTTTAGGATCAATGAAGGCTTTTTCTAGGTTTCGTAATTCTTGGTTGATAGCTCTTAGTTTGTTTTTATCCAATTTATCTTCACTCAGAAGGGCTTTTGCTTTGGCTTCAAATTGTTCGGCGTTTTGTTTTAGCGTTTCGACTTGAGCAAGCAGTTTTCCAATAGAATACGAAGGTGAATATGCTTTAATCGCTTTTTCGGCTGTTTTGAGGTGTGTAGTGAGGTCGGTGGCATAGCGGCTTACATCATAGGGCAAGATATCTGCATTGGCGAGCCGCAGTGACATCGTGCCTACTACTTGTTCTACCATTGGACCCATTTTGTAGGTCGAATCCACAAACTTATGATAGAAAAACAAATCATCATAAAGAGAATGATAGAGCGTAGGGCCACCTACACCAGCACTTAGAGAGGGAATACCCACGTGCATATAGAAGGCAATATGGTCAGAGCCGCCGCCGAGATTGCCAATGGTAGGTTCATTTTCGTTGGCAACAGGTGCCGAGCCACCAACTCCGACAGTGCTAGATTTTTTGGCTCCTTTTTGTGCTAGCCAATGTTCATAAACAGTTTTGTTAGAATCTGGGTATTCTACAGATTGGGCGGCTTCAATGATTAATTTTTTGAGAGAAGGCGATGCACTACCTCCAAACATCTTTCCTGATACAGCCGCGTCAAAATTCATGTAGGCAATGGCTTTGGTAGATAGCTCATCGCGCATTTGTTCTACCCATTCTGTAGAGCCTAATACGCCATGCTCTTCTGCATCCCAATGACAAATTTTAATGGTACGTTTGGGTTTTTGGGGTAATTTTCCCAAAGATTCGGCCAAAGTCAATAGCATTGCAGTGCCACTATTTGGGTCGGTTGAGCCGTACCCCCAAGCGTCATAATGACAGCCTGCTAGTATCCACTCATCAGGAAGCTCACTGCCTGTCAGCGTACCCACTACCTGATATACTCTTACAAACTCTTTATCTTGTTTTACTTTCAAACGGACTTTGAGAGTAGACCCTCCTTCCAATCGATAAGCCAAAGGTAAACCACCCTGCCAACCTGCCGGAACGGCTTTGGTACCAGTCATTTTTTTGAATATTTCTACGGCAGACCCCCATGGTAGAGGCGTTACTGGAATTTTGTGGAATGCAGCATCTTTAGGGTCAATTCGTTTAATTTTTTTGGGGCCGTCGAGGGGCAATGCCGGCTCAAAGGGAGTAAGAGGGTCGCCCGTGAAATCGACTGTGAGCAATGATCCTCGCTGAATGGTATTGTCGCTGGGCTGGGTACCTTCAGGAAAAGTAATTCCTTTCATATATCCACTATCCGAAGGGTCGGTGTAGATGATTACGCCCGCCGCGCCCGCCGCTTCGGCGTGTTTGGCTTTGTATCCTCTAAAGTTGCCCCCATAACGAGCCAAAACGATTTTTCCTTTTACCGAAATACCTAAGGCTTTTAACTGTTCGAAGTCTTCTTTACGACCATAGTTGGCATAGACCACCTCTGCGGTTACATCTCCCGAACCTGAGTAAGCATTCCAGCCAGGTGTGAGGCGTGGGTCGCTTGAGTATTTATCTTCAGGTAAGATAAACTCTCGATTGTTGAGTGGCATTCTGATGGGTTCTACCAACTCCACTATACTTTCTCCGGGAGATTTGGACATATAAATATCATGGGGAAATATCTCTACTTGTAGGCCAGCCTTGCGCATCACATCGGCGATATAGTCTCTCACTTTCTCGTTTTCGGGCGTTCCGGCCAAATGAGGTTCACTAGTGAGTTTATGAAGATGAAGCTTATAACGCTCTGCTGATTGTTTAGTGCGATATTCTTGTTCTGTTTTTTGCTGCTTGGCCTGATTGGAAGGTGCAAATCCACTGAGGTTTTGCTGGGCTTGCGCACCCATGACGAGCCCTAAAAGGCCTACTGTAAATAAAGAAATTTTCATTGAGGTGTTGGTTGATGATTATGGTTTTGTACCGATATAAATGAATAAAAAGCCTGAATATGGGCTCAGAAACAAGTTTTGAAGGATAGTTTAGGTTGGTGTAGCAATTTAATAAAATCTTTTAAAATGTTGTTAACAATCATTAACCAAGCCATTATAAACCTTTCCAGTTTTTAGCGTTCTAAGAGTAAAAATCAGGAAATAAGTTTTAAACCAAAACAAATAAATAGCCATGAAAAATTTAGTTTTTGCCGCAGCCATGATTCTTGTCTCATTCAGCAGTGCCAATGCCCAATGGGGTAACAACAACCGCGACCGTAGGTATGACGACCGTTATGATAACCGAGGCAATTATGACCCTCGTTATGGTAGAGGAAACTTAGGAGATAGAATTGATGATTTTCAACGTGAAGCACGTCGCCGTATTGCAGATGGCATTGCACAAGGGTCACTAACTTCAAGAGAGGCAAAAGGTTTGATGAGAGATGCGGAGCGAATTGAGCGTAAGGAGCAGATTTTTTGGCGTGACCGCGTGCTTGACCCTCGTGAGCGTCGTGAATTGATGGATGACTTATACGCTTTGAATCGTGAGATTACGAAAGAAAAAAGAGATAGAGAACGTTCAGCCTACGACGATTATGGTCGTTATGGACGGAATAGAGGATGGTGATTAGCAACAAAGGGCCGAATTTTTCGGCCCTTTGTGTTTTAATACTGTTGGGTCTCAGCCGTTGGGTTTTTCCCATATGGAGCGAGTGGCGGAGAAATATAGATACTGAGTCAGGCTGTCAGTAAGAGTTGATAAATAATAGGATGAGGCAAGATAATGGGGGCGGAGGCAAAATGAGGGGGTGGAGGCAAGATAATAGGGACGGAGGTAAGGCGGAGGCAAGTAGGGGCGGGGCTTGCCTCCGCCCTTACGGGGATTGTTTTTCGGTCATGCGGGATAATAACCGTTCTAAATTGTCGGAATCTTGTGACCACCTTTCGGGATTGGTGATAATGTAATTTTGAATATTATTGTATTCTTGATGATTCCTGATAACCCTCTCCCAGTAATTTCTCTGCCAACATTTGGCAACTTCATCTAAATGATTGTTTCTTATAAAATCATAATGTCTTTTGAATACCAATGATTTAAAGGCACATACGATATTTCCTAACGTAGAAATGGGAGGGGCAGGGTTAAGTTGTTCAGTTTTAAATTGGATCGTTTCAAGTTGGGCGGAGGCAAGTTGGGCAGACTCAAGTTGGGCAGACGCAAGGCCTGCCCCTACTGCAATATGAATAATGCCGTGAAAATGATTAGGCATAACCACATACTCATCTAGGTGTATTTGTGGAAAGCGGTGAGATAGCGCTAGCCATTCCTGTTCAACCAATTGCCCCAAATGACTCAAAATAGTTTTACCTTCTTTAATCTCTCCAAAAATACACTCTTTTTCTCTAGCGCAGATTGTGATAAAATAAGAGCCTGATTGACTATAATCGTAACCTTTCAAGCGAATAGACTGGCGATGGTGCAACTTCGGATTGAACTTCATATGGGTTTCGTTAATCTCAAAAAGGATTTTTAGAGATTGGACTGAAGTAGCACATAAATGTCACATAGTAGGAGAATACAGTAGAAAACAGGCCAATCCTGTATCGTGCGAAAAAGAAAAAATGTGTATCCGTAGGGGTAGGCCTTGCGTCTACCCCCATTGCGCGAATGAGTGCTAGTTCTTGCGTCTACCCCATTGCATGAATGAGTGCTAGTTCTTACGTCTACCCCCATTACACGAATGAGTGATGGTCATTGCGTCTACCCACTATTGCATGAATGAGTGCTAGTTCTTGCGTCTACCCACTATTGCGCGAATGAATGATGGACCCGATATGTATTGTACAAAAAACTTTTGGGTTGGAGATAAATGGGGCAGGGGTAACCGGCAAATGGGGCAGGGGTAACCGGCAAATGGGGCAGGGGGTAACCGATAAATGGGGCAGGGGTAAACGATAAATGGGGCAGGGGTAAACGATAAATGGGGCAGGGGCAAGCCCTGCCCCTACGATGATAATTCCAATTTCAAAAATTTACCAGTAAAACTATCCTTTGCTTTGGCGACTTTTTCGGGCGAGCCTTCTGCCACGATACGTCCGCCAGCATTGCCTCCTTCTGGTCCTAAGTCTATTACATAATCTGATACTTTGATGACATCAAGATTGTGCTCAATGATTAAAACTGTATTGCCTTTGTCGGCGAGTTTGTTGAGTACATCAAGCAAATGCTGAATATCCTGAAAATGAAGTCCAGTCGTGGGTTCATCTAAAATGTAAAGCGTTTGGCCTGTGTCTTTTTTTGAAAGTTCTTCGGCGAGTTTTACACGTTGGGCTTCTCCTCCCGAAAGTGTAGTGGCATGCTGACCCAAAGTAATATAGCCCAGACCCACGTCATTGAGAGTAGATACCTTTCGGTATATTTTTGGGATGCTCTCAAAAAAATCAAGAGCTTGTTCTACCGTCATATCCAACACATCGGCGATAGACTTGCCTTTGTAGCGGACTTCGAGGGTTTCGCGGTTGAAGCGTTTGCCTTTACAAGTATCGCAGTCTACATACACATCAGGCAAAAACTCCATTTCGATTTTCTTCATTCCTGCTCCTTCGCAATCTTCACACCGTCCTCCTTTGACATTAAACGAGAAACGTCCAGGCTTATAACCCCTAATTTTAGCTTCGGGCAGTTCGGCAAAAAGGGTACGGATTTCTGAAAAAAGATTGGTATAAGTAGCGGGGTTGGAGCGCGGAGTACGACCAATAGGCGACTGGTCTACTTCGATTACTTTGTCAATATGTTCTAGCCCTTCTACACTTTTATAAGCAAGAGGTTCTCTTTTGGAGTTATAAAAATGGCGATTCAGAATCGGAAATAGCGTTTCGTGAATCAAGGAAGATTTTCCGCTGCCACTTACGCCCGTAACGCACACCATTTTGCCTAAGGGCAGGCTTAACGTTACATTCTTGAGATTATGCCCCGTCGTTCCCTTCAATGTGATACTCTTTCCGTTTCCTTCGCGACGTTTTTTAGGAACCTCAATGGCTTTTCTTCCACTTAAAAAATCCGCTGTAAGTGAGCCATTTTTTAAAAATTCATCAGGAGTACCTTTGCCTACAACCTGCCCACCATGCCGCCCCGCACCAGGGCCGATGTCGAGGATATAGTCAGATTCAAGCATCATATCTTTGTCATGCTCCACTACCAAAACGGTATTTCCTAAGTCTCGTAGTTTTTTTAGGGAATCAATCAGGCGAACATTGTCGCGCTGATGTAAACCAATACTTGGTTCATCCATAATATAAAGCACACCCGTGAGCTGAGTTCCGATTTGGGTAGCCAAACGGATACGCTGAGCTTCACCCCCAGAAAGAGTTTTTAAAGGGCGATTTAGGGTCAAGTAATCCAAGCCAACATCTAGCAAAAAACCAACACGCTTTCGGATTTCCTTCAATACTTCTTTCCCAATCAATTGTTGGCGCTCTGTGGCCCGGTCTTCTAGGCCGTTCAACCAATTTGACAATTCTCTGATGTCCATTTCGGCCAATTCGGCGATGTTGCGACCGTCGATTTTAAACCAAAGTGCTTCTTTTTTGAGCCTTGCTCCTTGGCAATCGGGGCAAGTATTGATAGTCATAAAATCTTTGAGCCAATCCTGAATTTTTTCCGAACCATTTTCTTGTTGGCGTCTCAAAAAAGTAATGATTCCTTCATACTTGGTATTCCACTCGGTACCTTCGTATTTTTTGGAGGGGACGGGTACAGGCTCGTCGGTACCATTAAGCATGATGTCGATGGCTTCTGCGGGAAATTTCTCAATAGGAGTGCTGAGAGTGACTTTGAAAGGTTTAAGTAGAATTTCAAGTTGTTTGAAAATCCATAAGTCGCGGTATTCGCCAATAGGAGCAATGGCTCCTCGGCTCAGACTCAGGCTTTTATCAGGAATGACGCTTTCTTCCGTAATTTCTTCTACCACTCCTAGGCCCTGACAAGTAGGACACCAACCGTAAGGCGAGTTGAAAGAAAAACTATTGGGAGCAGGGTCGTCATAGCTGATACCCGATTCGGGATCCATTAAGTTTTGTGAAAAATAATGTACCTCGTTTTTGGAGTCGAGCATCATCATTACGCCTTTCCCTTGTTTAAGAGTAGTCCCCACTGATTGACTCAGGCGAAAGCGGTCATCTTTTTTAGGAATAAGGCGGTCTATTACAATCTCAATGTCGTGGATTTTATAGCGGTCAAGCTGCATTTTGGGCGTTATGTCTTGAACTTCGCCGTCAACCCGCACTTTAGTATAACCTAATTTTGAAATTTGGACAAACAAATCACGATAGTGCCCTTTCCGACCTTTGACAACCGGGGCAAGGAGAGTAGCTTTTTGATTTTCAAATTGGGCTAGAATTTGGTCAATGATTTGATCTTGTGATTGTTTTACCATCGGGCGGCCCGTAGCATAGCTAAAAGCATCGCCTGCCCTAGCATACAACAGTCGTAAAAAATCATAAATCTCGGTAACGGTGCCCATAGTAGAGCGAGGGTTACGAGAGGTAGTTTTTTGTTCAATACTAATCACAGGACTCAAGCCCTCGATTTTGTCCACATCGGGGCGCTCCATATTGCCCAAAAAACCGCGTGCATAAGCCGAAAAGCTTTCCATGTATCGGCGTTGGCCCTCGGCATAAATGGTATCAAAAGCAAGGGAAGATTTACCACTGCCGCTGATACCAGTCACTACTACGAGCTTATTGCGGGGGATAGTGACGTCAATATTTTTAAGGTTGTGTTCACGTGCTCCCATGACTTCTATTTGGTCATGGCCAGTGAGATCGATGTCTGTTAGAGTAGGTTTATGATTGTCCATGAATTGGTAACGCAAAAGGGGAGCGTAAAGTTACCAATTCTATTGAGAACAACCCTGCCAAAATCTTGCTAAACCTTGGCAGAGTTGTGTATTATTTTATTTCCTTCATCAGTTCCTCTACTGCGCGTTCGAGTTGCTGGTCTTTGCCTTTAATCACTACTTCATAATCATTCCATACTTTGATGTTAGGTTCGGTTTGGGCATTTTCAAGATAGGTGCCTGCCATTGTTTTTACGCCTACTGGAGGCACTCCCCAACGAATACTAGGGTCTTGGAGCATTTCCCATCCCGCAAAAGTACAAGTCCCTGGCACTGGCTGCCCCACGAGCTTGTTAAGACTGACAGCCTGCGTCATGTGTGCATAGCAATGGCCATCAGAGTAATTGGCCTCATTGGCGAGCGAGATACTCGGTCTGCTCCAGCGGTAGCTAGGCTCAGAGTAAATGACTCGTTTGTCGGTGGCATTGTACATGTAAGTTTTACCCGAAAAGAAGGTTGCTAGGTCGGATACCAAATCGCCTCCGCTGTTGAAACGCGTATCTACTACGATTCCTTTTTTGGTGGCAAATTTTCCCATCACTTCGTCGTAAGTTACTCGGAAAGGGCCATCAGCCATACCCGGAATATGAATATAACCCAAGGCTCCCTTGCTGAGTTTTTCTACTTCGTCTTGATTACGACGAACCCAACGCTTGTAAAGTAATTGATTTTCTTCTCCGATACTGATAGGCTTGAGCACTACCTCTCGCCGATTAGTACCTTCCAGAAGCGAAAGAAGCACATTTTTGCCTGCCTTACGATTGAGGTATTGAGCCAAATCACGGTCGTTGGAGATAGTTTCGCCATCGATAGCTTCGATGATCGTGCCTGACTTGAGATTCAAGCCTGCTTTGTCGGCGGGGCCGTCTTTGATTACTTCCTCTATCCGAATTCCAGGGCCTGCAAAATTCCAGTCAAAAAATATTCCGAGCGAAGCTGTGACATCGGCATTGGTAGAAGGCGGGCTGTACGACGCGCCACTATGCGATACATTCAGTTCACCGAGTAGCTCACTTAGCATCTCAGCAAACTCATAATTGTTGCTAATATGAGGCAACTGTTGTAGATAATCAGGTTTATAACTATCCCAATTTACCCCGTGAAAAGTAGCGGTGTAAAATGTTTTTTTTGTGCGACGCCATACATGTTCAAACATAAAGGCACGCTCGGCGGCTATGTCAAGATTCATATCGCCGCTTGTGCTAATGCTTTCTTGTTTTCCTGTTGCAGCATCTATTTTAGAAATTTTGCCGTCAGCATTCAAAAAGATGTTTTTCTGGTCTTTGTCCCATACCATACTACCGCCACCATTGGCATTTAGGGTGGTGAGTTGTTTGGTTTCTTTGGTGCGTAGGTTGGTACTCCAGAGGTTATAGCCTTTTTCAAAGCGCGTCAGATAATATAGCATATCACCGTCTTTATTGATAAGAGCATCCGAAAGGTTGGAAGAGTGAATGGTCAATTTGGCCTTGCGCAATTCTAACCCATCCATTTCAATCACCACAGTTGTATCTTTTTTATTGTCTTTTTTATTGGTGGTATCGGCTTTGCTTGTTTTTTCGTCAAGTTCTTTGGCTAAGGCTGCTTCATCTTTGGTGAGTTTGAATTTGTCGTAAGCCGCTTGCGTAAAAAACAAAGCATATACATCGGATTGGCTGTTGCCACTTTGAGACAAGCTTTTGAGTCCTTCACGATTGCTAAACCACAGCATTGCCTTACCGCTCAGTACCCATTTAGCGCGGTGGTCTTCAAAGCCACTTTGAGTAAGATTCGTAACTTTGCCTTTACCATCGGTTGAGATAAGCCCGATTTCGCCTTCCCTGACATTGGGAAGATTGTAATCAAACAAAAACCACTTGCCGTCGGGACTCCATTGAAAGTATTGGTCGTTGTCGCCCCAAGAAAACAATTCTTGGTTGGTTAGGATAGTGCGCGTTTGTTTGGTAGAAAGATTAAAAATTTTGAGGGTAGCACGGTTTTCGATAAAGGCTATTTCTTTGCCATCGGGAGCATAAGAGGGTTGATAGTTTTCGTTGTCATTCACAATCAGCGGCGTTTCTTTCAAAACCGTAGAAGCATAAAAGTAGGGCTCTTCTTTTCGGCTGATTCGTGTCTCAAAAATTTTCCAAGTATTGCCTCGTTCTGATGAATACAACAAAGCTTTGCCATCCGGCGAAAAACTTACGCTACGCTCCTGTTCGGGAGTATTGGTGATACGTTTGGTGAAATTTCCTTCTACCGAGCTTACAAATACTTCTCCTCTGAAAACATAAGCGATTTCTTTGCCATTGGGCGAAACAGCCATATCGCGTACGCTACCACTGACATTCACAACGCGCTCGTTGTTGACACGAGTGTCGGCGGCGATGTTAATAGTTACTTTTTGGGGCTGAGTACCTGATTTTAAAGTATAAATTTCGCCGTCGAAACTAAAGCAGAGTGTACCGTCAGTTGCCATGCTCAAAAACCGAACGGGATGTTTTTTGAAAGAAGTGAGCGCTTGTGGCTGATTAGGTGAAGCCAACGAAAGCTTGTGAACGTTGAAAGAACCATTGCTTTCGCTCAGATAATAAATGCTTTTGTCTTCTTCCGCAAAAATAGGATTTCGGTCTTCGCCTGCAAAAGTGGTGAGTTTTGTATGTTTTTGGGTTTTGGTATCATATGTCCAAATATCTCGTGCAATAGAGGATGTATGATGCTTACGCCAAGGGTTTTCACCGCCTTTTTTGTCATGGTATACCATTTTACTGCCGTCTTTGCTGAATTTCACATCCTCGGCAGGCGTACTCCATACTTGCTGTACACGGCCGCCTTTGAGCGCAACGCTATAAAGCTCAGGTTGCGAACCAGTAGGATATTGACGATTAGTAGCTAAATCCATTCGTACGCCTCCAAAAACAACGCGCTGATTGTCAGGAGAAAAATCGTAAGGGTATTCGTTGGCCGAGTGGAAGGTGAGGCGTTTGGCTTCGCCTCCTTCAGCGGGAATCGTAAAGACATCAAAATTGCCAAAACGGTCGGAGGCAAATGCAATAGTTTTGCTATCTCGCGACCACACGGGCATAAAATCGTGCGCTTCGTGAAAAGTCAGCGGAATAGCGCTGCCTCCCGTGGTAGGCACTTTCCAAAGGTCCCCTTTGTAAGTGAATACAATGGTTTTACCATCAGGTGAGATACTTGGATATCGAAGCCATTTGGGGGATGATTGGGCAAAAGAAGTAACTGTCAAAAGGACAGCGCCAAGAATTTTAAGAGTAATTTTCACAATGATGATTGGGATTTAGCATGAATAAATGAAGTGCGAAACTCTCCCAAAGTTATCTAAAAACAATAGAAACCTACAAGCACCGCCTTTTAGACTTGAAAAAGAAATACTAGTTGATGAAAAAAATAACAATATTTAACTTGCTGCTACTACACAGCCTTCTAGCGTTGGCCCAAGATGGTTTTCAGGCTCGTATTTACGAAACAAAAAAAGGACAAAAATTACCATATCAGATTTTGTATCCAGAAAACTACAATCGTCACCATAAATACCCCCTTGTATTGGTACTACATGGCGCAGGTGAACGAGGTGCCGACAATCAAAAACAATTGGTTCATGGCTCAAAATTATTCTTATCGGACAATAACCGCCGCCAATTTCCAGCGATTGTAATTTTTCCACAATGTCCCGTGGATAGTTATTGGATGTCAGGAAAAATAGATCGTAGTAAACAGCCTATTGAACTCAGCTTTGATTACCCTAAAGCTCCCAATTGGCCTTTGAAAGCAGCAGTAGAGCTTGTAAAAAAGCTTTCGAAAAAAGAAGCAGTAGATAAAAAACGAATCTATATCACGGGGCTTTCGATGGGAGGCATGGGAACTTTCGAAGCCTTGGCGCGTTATCCCAAGCTTTTTGCTGCTGCGGCACCTATCTGTGGAGGTGGAAATCTAGAAATGACTAAAAAATATGCGAACAAAGTGCCACTTTGGATTTTTCACGGTGCCGAAGATGGCGTAGTAAAAGTTCAAAACTCACGAGATATGTATGCAGCATTGCGGGCCAATGCCGCTAATGTGAAATACACCGAATATCCTGGCGTGAATCACAACAGTTGGGATAATGCTTTTGCCGAATCTGAATTTTTACCATGGATGTTTAGTCACGTAAAAGGGAAAAAATAATATACTTATGCACAACTTATCCACAATGAAAGTCTTCGTTGGTGTATTTCTAGGAATAATACTTACTTTAACTGGAAACGCTCAAAAAATTCCGGTTAATTATGACGAAACAAAAATGCCCGCCTATACCTTACCCGACCCTTTGTTGGTAAAAGGGAAACGCATTTTGACCAAAACGGCTTGGGAAAAGCAAGGACGTCCGGCAGTTTTGAAAATGTTTGCAGAAGAGGTATATGGTATCAATCCTTTTCCGGCTTCCATAAAAATAGCTACTGAGGTAAAAACTATCAACGAAAATGCCCTTGGAGGAAAGGCCATTTCCAAACAAGTTACGCTACGTTTTCCTGAAATTTCTCCCAATTTGGCCCTTCACGTATTGCTGTATTTACCCAAAAATGCGCAGAAAGTTCCGACTTTTGTTAGTCTCAATTTTACCGGTAATCATACCACTACCAAAGAACAAGACATCTTTGTGACTGAAAATTGGGTAAATGCTGGCTTTGATAAATCTTATGTAAATAACCGCGCCACCGAAGCGTCGCGCGGGATAGCCGAGCGCCGATGGCCTATGGAAGCCATAGTGGCGAGAGGTTATGCCGTGGCTACTGCCTATTATGGTGACCTTGAGCCCGACCATGCCGAAGGCTGGAAAACAGGCCTGCGTTCGGTACTGACGCCAGAGCAGCGCGACAAATGGGGTGCATTGGGGGTATGGGCATGGAGTATGAGCCGCATGGTAGATTATTTGATTCAAAACGAAACCCAAATTGATAAAAACAAAATTATTGGCGTAGGGCATTCGCGTATTGGAAAGGCTACCTTGTGGGTAGGGGCAGAAGACCCGCGCTTTGCGATTGTGGTCTCTAACGACTCAGGCGAAGGTGGGGCGGCTTTGGCAAGAAGGTGGATTGGCGAAACCGTCGAGCATCTCAATACTCAATTTCCTCACTGGTTTTGTGCCAACTACAAAAAGTATAATAAAGCCGTAAGCGACCTACCTATTGATCAACACGCCTTATTGGGGTTGATGGCTCCGCGACCGCTCTATGTAGCAAGTGCTACCGAAGATACTTGGGCCGACCCCAAAGGTGAGTTTATGAGTGCATTGGAAGCCCAAAATGTGTATAGTTTGTACAAAAAAACGGGTTTAGGAACCGAAAAAATGCCTCTTCCTAATACTTCCATAGGCCAAACCATAGGGTATCATATTCGGGAGGGAAAACATGATATTCTTATATATGACTGGGAACAATACATGAACTTTGCCGATAAGCACTTTAAAATCAAATAAACCCACTATTTTTGCAAAGTAAATCACTAAAAAAGCTGCGTCTGTCGTGAACGAATCTGAAAAAAGTCCTATTCAGGCATGGATACTATTGCTTCTAGTAGCACTTACTTGGGGGACTTCGTTCATTTTAATAAAGAAAAGCTTAAATACCTTTAGTGTGATAGAAGTAGCAGCAGGCCGGTTATTTTTAGCGTCCTTGTTTTTCCTGCCGTTCATGTATCGTTCTTGGCAAAAAATCCCCTCGGCTAAGTACCGTTATATACTGCTTTCTGCCGTGACGGGTTATATACTCCCTGCGTTTTTGTTGGCCAAAGCTGGCACTAAGCTCAATAGTTCTTTGGCCGGAATGCTCAATTCCCTCAGCCCCCTATTTACCCTTGTGATAGGCATTGTTTTTTTTGCGCAGCCGCGGTACTTACTAAAAATCGCTGGCGTATTATTGGGATTATTGGGTTCTTCTTTTTTGATTTTTAGCAAAAGCACAGGTTCACTCAATATCGCCAATCCTTACGCGTTTTTGGTGCTAATGGCTACCCTTGTATACGGAATCAACGTCAACACCATTGCGCGACATTTGAGCAAGCTACCCTCGTTGGCAATGACCGCCGTTACATTTATGTTTATTGGCCCTTTGGCCCTTATAGTGCTGTTGTCTACCGATTTTTTTCCAAAGATTGTGGATTCTAACCACGCCCAATCAAGTTTTTGTCTGGCAAGTTTAGGAATGTTGAGTTCGGGGGTAGCAGCGGTACTTTTCAATCGTATCGTTCAGATTGCCTCGGGTTTGTTTGCTATATCAGTGACTTATTTGATTCCAATTGTAGCAATAGGCTGGGGCCTTGCAGACGGAGAGCGGATTAGTTTTCAACAATATCTAGGAATGGGAATTATTTTAATGGGGATTTACTTGGTCAATCGCCGTGAAGCTTCTCGCTCAAATGTAGCCCGCAATTAGTACTTTTTTCATCTTATCAACAAAGTATCATGCTCAAGGTAACCATCAACGAACAACAAACATTTGAGGTAGAAACCCAGCCAAAGCAAACCCTGCTCAATGGAAAGCCTTTTGAGTGGGATTTGGTAGCTCTCAACAAAGGTCATTTTCATATTATACAAAACAATCGCTCGTATAATGTAGAAGTGCTAGAAACGGACTACGCCGAAAAAAGCTTCAAGGTGAAAATAAATCAAAACATATACAACATAGCTGCCAAAGACCGTTTTGATTTGCTATTGGAACAAATGGGGATGTCGAGTACTGCCAAAAATAAAGTCAATAACATCAAAGCTCCGATGCCAGGTCTGATTTGGGATATTAAAGTCCAAGTCGGAGATACCGTTAAGGCGGGAGATGTGGTACTAGTATTGGTGGCCATGAAAATGGAAAATGCCCTTAAATCTCAAGGGGAAGGTACCGTAAAAAGTATCAAAGTAGCCAAAGGAGATAGCGTTGAGAAAAATCAAATTTTAATAGAATTCGACTAAAACCCCTTAGGTTTGTCTGCACAAATAGCCTCTGAATCATTAATGGAACAAAATATAAAAACTATGTCTCAACCCAAATATAAACGTATTCTTCTTAAACTTAGTGGTGAAGCACTAAGCGGCTCTGACAAGAAACAAGTAATAGATTTTGATATTCTTGAGCAATTTGCCAAAGAAGTAAAAAGTGTCGTAGATGTGGGAGTACAAGTGGCTGTCGTAATTGGCGGAGGCAATATCTTCCGAGGTGCTTCGGTCGAAAAATCAGGAATCGACCGCGTCCAAGGGGATTATATGGGAATGCTTGCAACAGTCATCAATAGCATGGCGATTCAGAGTTCTCTCGAAAAACAAGGAATGTATACACGCTTGCTATCTGCCATTAAGATGGAGCAAGTGGCAGAGCCGATGATTCGGCGTAGAGCAGTACGGCATCTCGAAAAAGGACGTGTTGTGATTTTTGGAGCAGGTACAGGAAACCCCTATTTTACTACCGACTCGGCGGGTGCGCTACGCGCTATTGAAATCAACGCTGATGCGGTCTTGAAAGGCACACGCGTAGATGGCGTATACACAGCTGACCCCGAAAAAGACCCGACCGCGACTCGTTATGAGAAATTGTCTTTTGATGAAGCACTTGCAAAAAATCTTAAAATCATGGATTTGACCGCTTTCGCGCTTTGCAAAGAAAATAGCTTGCCTATCGTGGTATTTGATATGAACAAAGAAGGCAATTTGCTTAAACTAATCATGGGGGAGTCGGTAGGTACTTTAGTAACTAATTTGTAAATTCTAAAAATTTGTTTTTTGACAATAGGGACGGATAAAAAACAAGGCTTATCCGAACGAAATCTACGAATAACAATTAACACATTAACAATGGAAGAAATTGAGTTTTATCTAGAAGATGCTAAAGAAACAATGGAGCGTGCCATGAAGCACCTCTCTATTGAACTTTCGAAAATTCGTGCGGGAAAAGCTTCTCCGCAAATGTTAGATGGAATCCAAATAGAATATTATGGCGTCATGTCGCCATTAAATAATGTGGCGTCGATTACTACTCCCGATGCTCGTACGATTGCTATTAAGCCTTTTGAAAAAAAGATTATAGGCGAAATCGAAAAGGCGATTCGTAATAGCAATGTAGGTCTTTCACCTAACAACGACGGAGAGAATATCCGCCTCAACATTCCAATGCTTACCGAAGAACGTCGTCGTGATTTATTGAAAAGAGTAAAACAAGAGATAGAAACGGCAAAGGTCAACATTCGCAACATTCGTCAAAGTACCAACGGAGATATTCGTAAATTGACCAAAGAAGGTGCTTCAGAAGATGATGTAAAAAAAGGGGAGGAGCGAGTACAAAAACTTACCGATAGCTTTATTACCAAAGTAGACCAAGTATATCTTGTGAAAGAACAAGACATCATGTCGGTATAATAAACCTTAAAAAGTATTGAGTATTAGTCTGTTGAATTTAATACTCAATACTTTTAATATTACCTTAGTCAAGTTCATTATAGGCCAAAATACCGCCAATAACGTTCCGAACATTCGTGAAACCTTGACTTTCCATGTATTTCTGAGCCGTTTCACTGCGTTTTCCTGAGCGGCAATGAACTAGTATTTCTTCATTTTTTAGATGCTCGATTTCGTTGAGGCGATGAGGCAAATCCCCCAAAGGAATCAAATAGCCGCCGATATTGTCGGCTTCGTATTCGTAGTCTTCGCGTACATCGATAAGGTTGATAGGATCACCACTTTCGATACGCTGTTTTAATTCTTCTACTGTAATATCCATTGTCTTGAGTTTAATTAAAATGAGATAATCTAGAACGTCAAAGGTGTAAAATTACCACAAGCTTACTACTTATTTGTGGCAATTTATCGTTGCAACAAAATTTTCTTCACAACAGTTTTATGCTGATTTGATAATTGTAGCAAATAAATACCCGTAGGCAAATTCGATAAATCCATCGACTGTTCGGAAGGTTGAAAAGATTGCTGTTTGAGTAGTGCACCACTGATATTATAAACACTAATATTCTGGATTTCATTGGTTTTCCAACGAATCAAACCAGAAGTGGGATTGGGGTATACGTCCCAATCCAAAGGATTTTGTTCAGAAACGGAGGTAATGGGCGGTGATAGGGGTTTGTTGTCCATCACAGGTCTAATCATCAAACTACCTCTAAAATAGGCTAAATTGGGGTCGTTTGCAAAAGAGGTATAAGGCACCCATTCACGACTCAGATTTACAAATATCTGATCTTCATGATTATGGTTGCGATCCAGCCCAATCGGAACCCCATCTTGTCCAATTTGCAACCATCCTACATAAAAAGTATCTTTTACTGCTACCCCAAAATCAAAATTAAACTCTATAAAGCCATTACGTAAAGCCGAATATTCGACTTTAAAACTTTGCTGATACAAAAGTCTCTGTGGGGCACCGTTTCTATTGTCCCAAACTTGGATCGTAATAGGCTGATCCGTCAAATCTTTTAAAGTAGGTACGATATTCACTCTTACGGCCGATAGCGTGTCTGGCGTATTTAGGAAATACCTTACAGCAGCCCGTTGGAGGGGTTGATTCATATATACTGCTGATTCGGCAGTACCATCATCATAAGCATAGTAATTATTTAGAATAGTCTTGCCAGAGATAGTATCGTTTCGTTTCAGATTAATGCTTCCAATTAAAGTATCAGAGGTAGCCATCAAAAACTTACTTACTAGCGTTAATGGTTTAGTTGCAAAAATAGAGAGCGGAGTAAGTTTAAGGCGTTTGAGTTGAGAACTTGCCCCTGGAAGTGGATTAGGAGAAGTTTCTTGAAAATTTTGAAAAATCTGACCACTATTTTCTTCTTTCAATGTATAAGAAAAAGAAATCGAATTAGGGAAATTAAATAAATTAGTGATATCAGTACTAATAGAATCAGCCGTTTCGGCGGCAGGGTTGGCCATATACTGCTTTATAGGTATAGAAGTGTATCTTTTCAAAAAAGAACTTACAGGGAGTCTACATGCTACATCTGCTATGAATCTATCTGAACTATGGCGATTTTTGTTGAGATATATATAATCAATATGCCATGCGTCAAATTGCCCAGAGAGGCGGGCAAAAGCCTGAAACCGAAACTGAAATTTAGCGTGAAAAAAGACAGTGTTCTTAATAGCTAAATTGGTGAAATTAAAATTATTGTCAGGTGTACCACCTGTTTTTGTCCATACAGTACGCCATTGCAATGTATTGTCTAAAAATTGCACGATTAGTGAATCATTGGCATCGGGTAGTTCATTAAGCCCTTTTAATTGCCAATAAAAACTTAAAAAAATAGAGTCCTTTGGGCTTAAATTTGATAAATCAATCGCGGTGGAAGTAAGGGTGTCACCTGGCCCTGAGGCATTCTGGTTTGTGAAATTGTAGGGTTTTCCGTTGGCATCTGCTCCGTCAAAAGTAACTACATTTAGGCTGGGGTGATTGATGGTAGCTGTATTACTAACATAAGTCCCTCCGGATGTCCAAAGAGAGGGGTCGAGATTGCCATTGGTAACCAACGAAAAATCATCAAAAAAAGGAAGCTCCACCGCCTGAACGCGCGCCTGGCTAGGGAGGGGTTTGGACTGCACTGGCCCCGTCGGAAAGCCGACTAATTGGGCTTTAAGAGGAAATCCCAAAAAAGAAATACAAACAAAAATACAAATGAAGTGAGAAAATGCTAAAATTTTGCTACTCGCTACGTCACTAATCCAGTAAAGTAAATTGTATTTTCTCACTTCTCTAAAATTATTCATTTTGTTGTTGTTCTGGTTGAGGGTCATTTGTCCCCACTACCCACAAGTCTATGGTTTCACCTACTCGAATTTTGTTACCAGCCCCTGCTTCAGGATTTTGTCTCACAACAGTTCCGGGTGGCTGACTAGCATCATCTACATACTGAATTAAAGGTTTGGCAAGATTAGAGCCTTTGATGACAAAAAGAGCATCTTCTAATGTACTACCTACAACGTTTGGAACGTCAAATTCAGTATTTCCGATTCCGTTTCCTACTTCCAAATCTATTTTTGAGCCTTGTGGAACCAATGTTCCGGGCTGTATCGGGTTACCATTATACAATTGGCGTCTTACCGAGTTGTGTGCCAAATCGGGTACGTAGATGATTTTACCACGTTGCAAACCTAATCTAGCTAATTCGCCTTCGGCACTGCTCAAAGTGCGGTCTTCCAACTGAGGCATTTTGACATCTGGGGCATTGAGTGAAGTAATATAAATATATATTTTACGACCTTCTTTTACCCGCATGCCTGATTTAGGGTGTTGTCTGATGACACTCAGTGGCTTGGCTCCTACCACAAAAGTACAATCTGCTACTTCGTAGCGTAAATTGCGCTCATCCAAATAGTCTTCAAGCTGCTCTACACTCATACCACTCAGGTCTGGGACAGTGATACTTTGCCCATGATTTGTAGTGAATGGTAAATACAGAAAGAAGAACCCCAAAAATAATGCCACAACTAAGGCAACAACGAGACTAATATGAACAAAAAGGTCTGCGCGCGAATTGGTACTAATTTTCATACAAAGTTTATTGGTAGAATAAAGCGCTTAAAAACAAAGTTCTGAATAAACAAACGACTCTTACCCGCTATTAATGAGTTTCATGCAAAGAAAATCTAAATTTCTGAAATGGTAGTAAAATAGCTTTGATTTTGTAATTTCTTAGGTGTTTTATGTCCTTGGTTCAGCTTAAAGAAAAAAAACACGGCAAATAGATGAATTGGGGGAAGCCTCAGAAAGCCAATCAAACTGCCTGATTGCCATTCATGTAAAATATCTATCAAATCAAATTTGAGAAACAGAATTTTGTCTACACTTCATTAAGTAGTGTTTACTGTTAATCTTCCTACAGTCATGATGTTTTTTCGTCAAACTTACGAGAGTCTGCGCTTTGCTTGGCAAGCTTTACGGTCTAATATCCTAAGAACTACGCTCTCGTTGCTAGGAGTGACCGTAGGAATTTTTGCTATTATTGGAGTTTTTACCATTGTAGACTCACTAGAGCGGAGCATTAGGAATAGTTTGGCCGAAATCGGAACCGACGTATTGTATGTACAAAAATGGCCCTGGGGGTTTGGTGGAGAGTATCAATGGTGGAAATATTTTCAATGGCCTGAAACTACCTACAGTGATTATAAATTTTTGGCGGAGCGGATAGAAGGCGCCGAGGCCGTGGTAGTGATGGATTTTATGGGTGGGTTGAGTGTCAAAAACGGCAACAACAGCATGGACGCACTCCTGCAAGGTATATCGTATGATTATAACAAGATATCGGAAGTTGAAGTTGAAAAAGGTCGTTATTTCACTCCTCAAGAAATAGATGCTGGTCGAAGTGTAGCAGTGATTGGCGCCGACATAGCCGAGGCATTGTTTCCAAACAATCCCGATCCTGTAGGAAAATCATTTAAAATAAAAGGCCTCAACTACGTTATCATCGGGATACAGAAGAAAAAAGGGAAATCTCTTTTTGATATTGCGGGCAATCCAGATGAAAAAGTGCTGCTACCGTATTTGACCTTTGCCAAATCTTTCCAAAGTCGTATCGGCAACAGTGTCGATATAGTGGTGAAGGGACGTCCTGAAGATGAAGGCCTGATTGAGTTGGAGTCAGAGGTAATCGGAATCCTTCGTTCTAAACGTGGGCTTAAGCCTACCCAAGAAACCAATTTTTCAATCAATCGTCCCGAAGCCGCCACCAAAGCCGTGTCAGGGTTGTTTGGAGTAATTACGATGGCAGGGTGGGTAATTGGTAGTTTTTCTATTTTAGTAGGAGGTTTTGGAATCGCCAATATTATGTTTGTATCAGTAAAAGAACGTACAAACCTGATTGGAATTCAAAAATCTTTAGGTGCTAAAAATTACGTCATTTTGTTCCAGTTTTTGTTTGAAGCAATGTTTCTAAGTTTGATTGGAGGACTTGTAGGAATTTTGCTGGTTTATTTTTTATCCTTTATTCCCTTGGGGAGCTTAGAGATTGTGCTTTCTCCCAAAAATATCATGCTAGGTTTGAGTGTATCAAGTATTATTGGCGTTCTTGCGGGGATTATCCCGGCTTTTGGTGCTGCTCGCATGGATCCTGTGGAGGCTATTCGCTCTAAATAAATGTTTTTTTATTCCGCCAAAATTTTGGGAAGTTTGTAGCTAGCATCTGCCAACTACTTCCCATGAATTACTTCTATTTATTTCTTGCTTTTTTGATTGGAGTTGCCAACTCTATTCAGTCGGGAGTTAACTCGCAACTTAGAATCGATACCAAAAACGCTCTTTTGTCTTCTGTTATTTCTTTTGGTACGGGCTTTCTGGCACTTGTCGTATGCTATCTTTTTTTTAATAAAGAGCCAATCCCTTCTTTGGAAAATTTCAAAAATATTTCTTGGTGGAAATGGATGGGGGGCTTACTTGGAGCTTTTTATATCGTTACCGTGATTATCACAGTGCGCGACATTGGCCCCGCAAATATGCTCTGCTTAATTATCGCAGGGCAGCTTGTAGCAGGCGTATTGATAGATCATTATGGCTTGATGGGCTTTCCTGTGCATGCTATCAATACTTGGCGTATAGTAGGCGTGGGTTTGATTGTAGGAGGGGTATATTTAGTTCTTAAAAATTGATTTATTGTAAAAACTATCTCATGAAATTGAAAATTTTAAGTCTTTGTTTATTGCTCCCCTTTATGTCGGTGGCTCAACAAAACGCCTATTTGTTTTCATATTTTATAAAAAATGGAGAAGATGGCCTTCATTTTGCCTACAGTACCGACGGGCTTCACTGGAAAGCGTTGAAGGGCGGAAACTCCTTTTTGAAACCCACCGTAGGAAAGGATAAACTGATGCGTGACCCATGTATTTACCAAGACAAAAACGGGACTTATCACATGGTTTGGACGAGTGGATGGTGGGACAAAATCATCGGTTATGCTTCTTCCAACGATTTGGTCAATTGGTCAGAGCAGCGGACTATTCCTGTAATGGAACACGAGCCAACCGCCAAAAATAGTTGGGCTCCCGAAATTGCGTACGATGATAAAACGAAACAATTTCTGATTTTTTGGGCAACTACCATTCCTGGAAGACATACAGATGTGGCCGACTCAGAAAAAGAAAAAGGGTTGAACCACCGTATGTACTACGTTACGACCAAAGACTTTAAGACATTCAGCGAAACAAAGCTATTTTTTAATCCCGATTTCAGTGTGATTGATGCAACGATTTTGAAGCGGGGCAAAAACTACGTGATGTTTCTGAAAAACGAGAACCCCAATCCGCCCGAAAAAAACATCCGTATCACAGAAGCGAAAAGCGCGCTGGGGCCATTTCCTACAAAAGTGTCTGAACCTATCACGGGGAAATACTGGGCCGAAGGACCTACCGCGATTGAGGTGGGAGAGTATGTGTACGTGTATTTTGATAAATATACCCAACACAAGTACGGAGCAGTACGTTCAAAAGACCTGAAAACATGGGAAGACGTGTCGGAGCAGGTAACGTTTCCTGAAGGTATTCGCCACGGAACAGCCTTCAAAGTGCCGATGACGCTGCTGGAAGCTTTACAGAAATAGGAAAAAAAACTGAAAAAGACCTGCCAAGTTTTTGAAACTTGGCAGGTCTGCCTACAAAAAGAGGAGTTTGTAAGCAACCTCCTCACACAAATCTCTACTTAATCAGCTCAAATCCACAGTAAGGAACCAATGCTTTTGGAATACGGATTCCTTCGGGCGTTTGATTGTTTTCTAGGAGTGCGGCCAAAATACGTGGCAACGCCAACGCCGAACCATTGAGGGTATGTAATAATTGCGTTTTACCGTCAACTTTATAACGCAACTTGAGACGATTGGCTTGGTAGGTTTCAAAATTAGAAACCGAACTACATTCCAACCAACGGCCTTGTGCTCCCGACCATACTTCAAAATCGTACGTAAGCGCCGAAGTAAAGCCCATATCGCCACCACACAATCGAATGATGCGGAATGGCAACTCCAATGCCTGAAGCAATCCTTTGACATGCTCTGCCATTTCGTCGAGGGCTTGGTACGATTCCTCGGGTTTGCGTACTTGTACAATCTCCACTTTGTCAAATTGATGAAGGCGATTAAGGCCCCGTACATGCGCACCCCAGCTTCCTGCTTCGCGACGGAAACAAGGTGTGTAGCCTACGTTTTTGATGGGTAGCTCATTTTCGTTTACAATCACATCGCGGTAAAGGTTGGTGATAGGTACCTCCGCCGTTGGAATAAGATATAAATCATCAGCAGTAGCGTGGTACATTTGACCTTCTTTGTCGGGCAATTGTCCCGTACCAAAGCCCGATTCGGCATTGATAAGAATAGGAGGTTGCACTTCCATGTAACCTGCTTCAACGGCTTTGTCCAAGAAAAACTGAATCATAGCCCGTTGAATACGCGCTCCTTTTCCTTTGTAAACAGGGAAACCTGCTCCCGTGATTTTAGTACCCAACTTGAAGTCGATGATGTCGTACTGCTCAATCAAGTCCCAGTGAGGCTTGGCCGTTTCGGGAAGCGTAGGTTTTTCGCCCCACAGATACACTTCTACGTTTTCTTCGGGCGTACGACCTGGAGGAACGCTTTCGTGCGGAAGGTTGGGGAGCAACACCAATGTCGCTTGAAGTTGTTCTTCGACTTCTTTCAGACTTTCTTCCAGCGATTTTGCGCGAACTTTGAGGGTGGAGGTTTGAGCTTTGGCCGCTTCGGCATCTTCTTTCTTACCCTCTTTCATCAATTGCCCGATTTGTTTGGCCAAGGCATTGGATTGGGCTAATGTAGCGTCCAATTCACTTTGAGTGTCGCGACGTTGTTTGTCCAATCCCAAAATGGTATCTACGGCTTCGGTAGCCCCTTTAAAATACTTGCGTTCCAACCCTTCGATGGTTAGCTCGCGGTTTTCGCGGATGAAGTTAATCTGTAGCATTACAAATTCGATATAAAGTTTTCAGGGCTAACGCCCTTGTGTTATTGTTTACTTCGCGTTTCCACTGCCTGAAGTCGTGGGGTTAAAAGAGCTATTTTATCCTCTAGCCATTGCTATGGTGTCTAGTCAGGGCTAAAGCCCTAGTTCGTTGAACTTCTATCACGAGCCCCAGCCTGAAGGCATGGGGTTAAAAGAGTTTTTATCCTGTAACCCCACGCCTTTAGGCTGGGGGCAATGGGAAAATAACTATCCAAAAGGGCTTTAGCCCTGATTTTATCCTCTAGCCATTGCTATGGTGTCTAGTCAGGGCTAAAGCCCTAGTTCGTTGAACTTCTATCACGAGCCCCAGCCTGAAGGCATGGGGTTAAAAGAGTTTTTATCCTATAACCCCACGTCGCAACGGCGCACCGCCTTTAGGCTGGGGGTAAGGGCTGTGTCGTTACTTCAAAGGGCTTTAGCCCTCACGTACTTGGAATCCAAATTTGGCCATAAATTCCTGACATTCCTCCAAATACGTTTTTTTTCGGTGATGTTCCTCTTGATTTCTGAGGTAATTCCTTACAGCTTCCACTTGCGATTCACTCACCGAAACAGCATAATATTCATCAGCCCAGTATAGTTTCTTACGAAACAGTTGCTGCTGATTACTCCAAAAAGCAGCTTCTCCTTTGATAAGCTGTATCGTATTTGATAATGCTAAATCCGCATTCAAAGTTATCAAACAATGAATATGGTCTTCGACCCCGTTGATAAAATCTATGTAAAATCCTTTTTTATGGGCATTGGCACGAATATGAGAAAAAAGAGTCTCTCTTTTGCCTTTTTCGAGAATACTTTCTCGGTTTTTTGTGCCCCAAACTGCGTGAACCCAGATTTTTACAAATGCCATTTCTACGGTGTCTAATCAGGGCTAAAGCCCTTGTTCTGTAAGCCTTATTGCGTTTCCCCAGCCTGAAGTCGTGGGGTTAAAAGAGTTATTTCTCCTTTAATCCTACGCTTTCCCCAGCCTAAAAGCATGGGGTTAAAAGAATTATTTTTTCCTCTAACCCCATGCCTTTAGGCTGAGGTATGAACTATGTTGCCACTTCTAAGGGCTTTAGCCCTGACTTTGTTAGCCTCTACTGTGCATTGAAGATAGTCTTCATTGCATCTTCATAATAGAAGAGACGCTCGTTGAGGACATTAAGAGCTTCGGCTTTGTCTTTTGTCCATACCAAAATCGAAAGATTGTGTTCTGACGCCCCGTAAGAAATCATTCGGATTGGAATGTTTTTCATGGCTTCGAATACTTTCAGAGCGATTCCTTCTTTATCGGCTTTGAAGTCACCTACGATACAGATAATCGACAAATCGCGATCGTGTTCTTCCAAATCAGCGATTTCGCTCAAGTCCGCCGTGATTTCGTTCAAATGCGTATCATTGTCGATTGTTACAGCCACCGAAACTTCTGAGGTTGTAATCATATCTACGGGCGTTTTGTATTTTTCGAAAATATCAAATACCTTTTTCAAAAACCCGAAAGCATTCAGCATACGAGTCGAGTGGATATAAATAGCGGTAAGGCCGTCTTTGGCCGCAATCGCCTTGATTTCGCGGTCGGTAGTAGTGGTGGCAATCAATGTGCCAAAGGCTTTGGGCTCCATGGTATTTTTCAAACGGACGGGCACTCCGCGTAGTTTGGCAGGAGTGATGGTACTTGGGTGTAAGATTTTTGCTCCAAAATAAGCCAGTTCTGCGGCTTCTTCAAACGTCAATTCTCGAATCGGGAAGGTACGTTTTACGATGCGTGGGTCGTTGTTGTGCATTCCGTCGATGTCGGTCCAGATTTGGATTTCTTCGGCACGAATTGCGCCCCCAATCAACGAGGCGGTGTAGTCAGAGCCACCGCGTTTGAGGTTGTCTACTTCGCCACGAGGATTGCGGCATATAAAGCCTTGAGTCACGATGATTTGCTTCTCTGGGTGATGTCCCAGCATATCGCTCAACAACTCTTCAATTTTTTCCAATTCAGGCTCACCATCGTGGTCAATACGCATAAAATCCAAGGCAGGCAATAGTACTGAGCTTTCGCCTACTTCTTCCAAATACGCTTGGAACATCTGCGTACTCATGATTTCGCCTTGAGCTACTAATTCTTTGTCTTGTTTAAGGCCAAAAGGACGGCTTTTCAGTACTGAACGAATGAAGTTAAACTCATTGTCAACAACGGCTTGTCCTTTCTGGAGTCCTTCTTCGGTACTATATAATTCTTTGATAAACGCGTCGTAGTGTGCTTTGAGAGCATCTACTTTCTGTTGTACTTCGGCTTCATTGTTTGCCTTGGCCGACTCGCCCATCGAAATCAAAGCGTTGGTGGTTCCCGAAAGTGCCGATAATACTACGATTTTGCGGCCGCTATCTGCCGTTACTAGATTTCTGATTGAGTGCATCCGTTCGGGTTTTCCTACCGACGTACCGCCAAATTTCCAAACTTGCATTTTGTTACTGAATTATTATTGGTGAGTGGTGATTGAATCAAATCTGATGTTCTATGATATTACTGATTTCTGATGCTTTGTTTAAAATCATCAAGTGCCCTCCACCTGCTATTAATAGGGTTGGATGGAGGTATTTAATGGGAAGAATTCGGTCTTTGTCTCCGTGAATGTGAACCACATTTGAGGGAACAACCGTATTTTTCCAGTGCACAATTTGAGTTAAAGCCCATTTCAAAAATCGCCCGTCTGTCTTTTTTAATATAGATGCTAAAAGAAGGCTTTCTTCTTTGTGTTTAACTCCAAAAAACCAATCCGTAATTTTTGTATGATGCTTAAAAAATTGAATAGGGATAAGTTTTAGAATATTCAAATAACCGAGTATACGAAAATAAATAGGGATTTCTTTGAAGGTTTTTGCACTTGAGACAATGAATACTTTTGCTTTAGGTTTCAACTTTGCTATTTCGGTGGCTAGCATTCCCCCAAATGAAACCCCTACAATAATTGGCTCATTTTCAACTATAAATTGGGATAGTAGTCGCTTGGCATATGCTGCTAGATGTTCGTTTTGAGAAGGTGAGAGCCACTGCACAAAAACGTGTTCAAAAGAAGAGAGAGCTATATGTTGGAAAACTCGCTCATCAGCCCCTAACCCTCCTATCAGAAAAACCTTTTTCATGGCTTTAGGAAACAGATTTTTCTTTTCCTCGTTTGAGCATTCCCCAAAGAGCAATCCCTACCCAGATGATATTGACTACAGCGGAAGGAATGGCCCCATAAGTAAGAGTATTCACAATGAGAAAAGCACTTCCCAACAAATTAGCCCACAAATACCCGTGTGAATTAGGATGTAATCGACCACTGATATTGAGAGCATAGGCTCCTACTACCAATACTGAACCCACCCAACCAAGAATATCTATGATAAGACGCTCTGTCATTTTTTAAAATTTTCCGCAAAATTACACGATAAATCCGTACAATCTCATCCCATTTACCAATACTTGAAAATTGTCGTAATAATCTTATAACCTGCTAAGACAACGCCCTTTATGGTACCTGATATTTTAGAAAAACCAATTCGTTTACGATACCTTACTGGTACCTCTGTGCTTTTAAGACCCTGTTTGGCCGCTTTAAGTTGCATTTCGACGGTCCAGCCGTAGGTTTTGTCTTCCATGTCAAGGGCTAATAGTTTATCCCATTTAATAGCCCGAAAAGGACCCAAATCAGTATAACGAACTCCGTACAAAATACGTAAAAGTAAGGTAGCCAGCCAGTTGCCAAATACTTGCTGTGGGGTCATAGAGCCGCGTTCACGCTTCCCCAACGCCCTCGACCCAATGACCATATCGTAATTTTGTTCCAAAATAGGTTTTACAAGATGAGGAAGTTCTTCGGGATAATCGGAATGATCACCATCCACAAAAACAATAATATCGGGTGGTACCGACAAAGACGCAACATATGCCATACCTCGAAGACAAGCCCGCCCATAGGCAGGAAGAGGCTCATATACTACGGTAGCTCCAGCTTTAGTAGCATTGATAGCCGTGTTGTCGGTTGAACGATTGTCTACCACCACAATTTCGCGGACCCAATTTTTGGGTATTTCAGCAATCACTTGTCCAATAGCCGACTCTTCGTTATAGGCCGGAATAATGACGATAATATTCAAATTGAGTCCTGTTTACAATTTTCAATTAGGAGAATGCAAAGATAGGGAAACTTTACCGCTAAGTGTTTGGTTTAGGGATTTAGACACAGGACGTTTGATGGAAAATATCCTACTTTTTTAGTATTCTAACATCAACTAGCCTATCTCCAACTTTTCTCAAAAACATGCACTGTCAAGCTTTACCACTCGCATCAACGGGCGCGTTTCCACCGCTTTTTTTAGATTATATTTCGCAAAAAGCTCAGCTTCAGCCATTTTATGGTCATTTTCCTACGCTTGCCAATTTTGAAAAACAAATAGCCCTAAAAAGTTCTTTTGAGGCACGGCATAGAGAGGTGTTGGTAGAAGTTTTGGAAAGACAGTATAGTCAGTTGAGCTCCAAACCCGACTTTTCGGTATTGAATGACTCTAAGACTTTTGTGGTAACCACGGGGCACCAACTCAATATATTTACGGGACCTCTGTATGTGATTTATAAAATCATTACTACCATCAATCTAGCCCGAGCCCTTCAAGCGGCTTATCCCGAGTATCGATTTGTGCCGGTTTATTGGATGGCTACCGAAGACCATGATTTTGAGGAAATTAGTTATTTTAGTCTTTTTGGTAAAAAATATACTTGGCAAACTCAGCAAAAGGGCGCTGTAGGTCGGATGATTCCGCGTGAACTAGGAGAAGCGCTTAAGATTTTGCCTGAGCGAGTACCTGTATTTGAGAAAGCCTACTTGCAGTGCCACAACCTCGCCGATGCTGTAAGATGCTACATGAATGATTTGTTTGGAGCCGAAGGGCTAGTGTGTATTGATGGCGATGATGATGCCCTAAAAAGGTTGTTTTTACCTGTCATCAAAGACGAGCTTACCTCTTCTCATGCCTATACTTTAGCTACTCGGACTACTCAGCAAATCGAAGATTTGGGGTATCATACGCAAATTTCGCCGAGAGAGATTAATCTGTTTTATCTGGAAGATGGGCTGAGGGAGAGAATTGTCAAAGAAGGCGAAGCGTATCGAGTGCTCAATACCGATTTGGTATTTTCGGAGGCAGAAATATTGGCGATGGCCGAAGTGCATCCTAAGCGTTTTAGTCCCAATGTGGTATTAAGACCCTTGTATCAGGAGATTATTTTGCCTAATTTGGCCTACATTGGCGGGCCTTCTGAAGTGCCTTACTGGCTACAGCTTAAAGGTATTTTTGAGCATTTCGAAGTGCCTTTCCCAATGTTATTGCCGCGCAATTTTGCCCTTTACATCAATGCAGCTAATCAAAAACGGGCCGAAAAACTAGGAGTAAGCGTTGAACAGATGTTTTGGGATGATGTAAAGCTTCGCAAGACTTTTGTTGAAAAAACTTCTACTGCTTCTTTGGAACTAACCGATGAAAAAAAGGCTATTGAAAAGGTATTTGTGGAGATTTTATCCAAAGCCTTGGTCATTGATAAAACTTTAGAAGGAGCAGTAAGCGCCGAAAAAACGAAGATTCTGAATTCTTTAGATAACTTGGAGAAACGTTTACAGAAAGCCGAAGAGCGCAACTATGAAACAGAAGTGAACCAATTGCTAGGATTGAAGGCAAAGCTATTTCCAAATGGTGCTTTGCAAGAAAGAAGTGATAATTTCCTAAATTTCTATTTGAATGATAGTGCTTTCCTTCAAAAACTATTAACTCATTTTGACCCGCTAGATTTTAGCTTTAATATCCTGACAGAAGATGAAACCGAAGCGGATCGTGAAGCAAATCTTCTAAATGAATTGGAACAAAAGAAGTAAAATTATCAAAGAAAAAGGACGAGTTTTTGGCTCGTCCTTTTTCTTTGATGACCAATAATCTTATGAATAAATAGCTTCTTTTCCGAACTTTTTGACGAGCAAATAGTAAAATACAACGCGTAATTTACGATTTATTCCTTTTAAAGTCGCCACAGTTTCAGCAATAGCGGCGTCCAAATCGGGACCATCTTCTAAACCTAATTTCCCAATCAAAAAATTGTTTTTGACGCGGGCAAGTTCTTCTGGGTCAGAAGAGGCCACAAGCGATGAGTCCTGATTGTAAATAGAAGGGCCTAAGCCTTTTGCTACGGCGGTTAAAAGGGCTTCATCTGCACCTATTCCCACGTTGCTTAATTGTTCGATGGATTTTTCTATCACTTCAGTAAATGCGCTCATTGGTTTTTTTTTAAGGTGAAAAATTGATTAAATTAAAAAAATGAATCGAATAATCGAAAAAAGCTATTAATTCTGCAAGTTTTCTAGATTATTTTTTGATTTTTTTATATATATTCCAACACTGCAAAACCTCATAAGTGAGGTCATAGTCGGTTGAAAGTAATAAAAACTCTTCCGAAAAATCACAAAAATAGCGGAACCGTTCAAGCTGCGTACCGCTTAGGCTCGTAGCTTGGCCTGCAATAGCCCCAAATCGATAATGAGCCAAATCGCGCCGCCTTTTTTCTTGCATCAACATGGCTACTTTGCGGTCTTCTTTGGCCGATTTGCTAAACAGTTCGTATAGGAGAGAAATGGGAGATTGAGCCATAGAAAGAGCATCTCCAAAAGAAAGGTTTTTGCGGGCTTCGGGCTCAGCTAGAACTTTTTCTATTTCTTTTTTGAGTTGTTGTTCTCGTTTTGAAGTTACTTTCACTTCTGGTAATTCTATGGCTTTATCGAGTTTTTTGAGAAAAAGCTCCACCTCTTCGTCGCTACCGTCCCAGCGAAAGGCCCCACGGTGGTGAGTCAGAGTGCTGATTTCAATGGAGTCGCCTTTAGAAGCATCAATAAAAAACACCCCGTTTTTGTTGGTACGAGTCATTTTTTTATTGGTCAAATTAGTGACGGTTGCCAGTTCAATTCCTTTTTTTGATTCTACATCCAATACATGTCCTATGACATATTTGTTTTGGGAATGTGTACTCAAAGACCACAAACAAACAATAATAAAGATATATCTAGGTAAGGTATTCACAGGTTAGCGAAGGGGGTATGTCAGACAAAAACGTATGAAATGGTGAAATGTTGCTACTTCTTCACAATCCATTTTCGATAATCACCTTCTGTGATAAGGGTAAAAGCTTGAACAGGACGGCAAAATAAATATGTCCAGCATTCAATTTGCTGACCAGAAGGGAGTATAACGGGGACTTGTTGGCGAATATACTCAGGATTTCGAGAATAAATACCTTCGTAGCGATCCAAGGCTGCTATATTTTTCTGAAAATCATCCAATTCCCAGATTTCGCCGTGTATGCACAGTGGGCTGTCGGGTAGATAAATAGCCCCTGGATAATGCCCCAAATCATACAATTTGCCCTTCAGTAAAGCTTTTCCATGCCAGCGAGCGTTTTTTTGTAGCTTGCGCGAAAAGGGATTGTCAAACCCCTGCATCAGGGTGCCATACACAAAAAGCAAGTTAGGATTGGAGGATAACGCTGTATTCACGGTTAGGGGTTATTTTTGGATAGCTAAACCGATAGTCCACCGAAAATCATTGGTTTTGCGCCCTGGCACTACAAAACTTTCATAGGTATTTTCAAACTTGGTACGAAAACTAATCGCATTGCTCATCTTATAAGCCAGCACTAAGTTGCCATTCCAACGGAAATTGTTGCGCATTGAGAATGCCGGTTGCAAAAATACAACCGAAGTGACCGTAAACTTTCCGGCTTTATCAGGGGCAAATTCGCCCAATAAACGGGTTGAGTTGCGCCATACATCAATGTCAGTACGCTCAATGAAATCGGTATTTTCGTATAATATCAGATTGGTAATTGAAAAATAAGCATTTTTTTTCTGAATCAATTTGAAACCTACACCAGCCGCTTGTATCCAACGACTACGGATATTGCGTAGATTGCTCCGCTCCCAAGAGATAAACCCCAACCCATAAATGGATTTCTGATGCCAAAAAGAACCTCGTATGTCGGCCGCAAATTCTCTTTCGGCAAGCTTTCCGCTTTGTTGACCATAAATAAAAGAAGGGCTACTTGATAACTTAAATTGGGAAGTAGGTTTCCAATCAAAAGCGCTCGTGAGCTGAAGCAGTAAGCGCTCTGCGTTGCCACTAGAGGCAGTCCCATCTGCCGAAAAGCGGTAGAAAAATTTTTGAATGCTATCTTGTTCGGCTTGAGCTACTACAGGGGTATCTTCGTCAATAGCAGCACTATCTTGGGGAGCTACTTGAAGGGTGTCGGTAGGCACTTGGAGCGAATCAGGCACGTTTTGAGCCAGCGCAGAACTACAAATAATCAAACCCAATAGGCATAGATATAGGAAGAAGCGTAGCGTCATAAGTCGAGTGAAGGAGATTTTTAGGTCTCTCAAATAGGCCTAACCTAAACTTTTTGAGCCACAAAGATAGCTTAAAACTTGATGATTACGCCAGTTGAGTTGAAAGCGACTTTATCTAGCAGCTGATGCAACTTTGGATTTTAGGAGCGATGAATCAATAAATTTGTTACGTCAAAAAGCAGTAAAAAACCCCCTTGCGCTACGATAGCTTGCCCAAAACCTCGAAATCTATCATGGCGCTTGGGGTCAGATTCGGCCTTGGATTTGTCCATGAGCCATAGTCCACTCGTCACATATGCTACATCCAATCCAGAGTTGAGAAGGAGGCTGTTTTGTAAGCCATAATGCTCCCGAATGACCGAAGACAGAGTAGGAGCATCCCTTTTTTTGTAAAGATGCACTAACCCCAGCCCTGCAATACCTGCATTAACAGCATTCCAATAGAGATTCATTTCGTGAAAATACTTCGTGCTTCCCTGCGCACTTCCGATGCCGATACCACTCACCGCCAAATTGGCAACCGACCACCCAGCCAAAGTCCAAGTACTGACTTTTTGGAGTTGCTGCTGTTTTGAAAATAAGTCTTGGGGGGTATGTTGGGCAAAGACAGACAAAACATTGACCAAAAGTATCAATAAAGCGAAGAAGAGCCTTTTCATGAGATTGAGCACTGATTGATGATGTAAAATCTGACCACTTACTAGAGGCCACTCAACCAGATTTTTTGACTGACTCGTTGGCCTTCATAATATCCTACTATCCAATACCAGCCAGCGGGGGCAATTGTTTTGAAAATATAATCATCCCCTCCTAAGGGTTGCCATTCAAAAGCCATAGACTGTCCGTTTAGACTCACCAATCGGAGGTCGGAAGGCACGAAGCGGAGCAGACGCACACGAATATTAGAAGAAGAGGTGGGATTCTGATAAAAACTAATGTGAGGGCTACCTTCTCCAAAATAAACAGCGATAATTTTAGAATAAACGAATTTGCCATCACGGTCTACTTGGCGGAGGCGATAGTAGTTTACTCCTAGCAGGGGTGATTCATCAATATAATGATAACGACTCAATGCACGCGTGTCTCCAGCGGCGTTTTGGGTATGGAGCGTCGAAAATTCGTGGAGGTTGTGACTTCGTTGTACATCAAAAAAATCGGAGTTTTTCTCCCAAGCAGTTTGCCAATGAATCTCGATATTTTGGGCCAAACGTTGGGCTTTAAAAGAGATAAGTTCGACAGGCAAAGGCACCAACAAAACAGTACCATTGAGGCGGAGGTTATCAATGCGCAGCGTACCTAAATCATCTCCAGCGGCATAGCCATAAAGTCGGAAAGTAACGGTATTTTCTAATTCGGTGAAGGCTACCGAAAAATCAGGATTGCTTGTAGATTCGCTCACCGAGGCCGTACCGATGTTGTTGCTAAATCCGTCTTGATTGGAGCGTAGAGCTACTTGGGTAGGCCCTTGAGCGGAGCGGTTGCACTCAAAAGACACGGAAGTAATAGAAAAGCGATAGTTTTGGGGAGTGACCGAAAATTCGACGTATTTGCCAGTGTTTAGGCCGCCCGTTGTCCAAAGTCTAATACTGATAGCATTGCTTGGATAGCCTGCTAGGTTGATTCCAGTCAAGCCAGCCGAAGAGGCACTTACGTTAGCATTGTTGGTGCTGCCGCCATTGTTTCCGTCAAAATTCCACGAAGCCGCAAACGGGGCTTGAGCTTGCACCGACAATGCAACCAAAGAAAAAAACAAAATACGTCCTAAAAGCCCCATCATTTTCAACTTCTTTGAAAAATATATTATGCCCAACTAATGCCATAGAAAGTTTCTTTAGGCAATGATTATGACGCATAAAGCACAAAGAAGTCACCACTAATGGATGAGTAGAGTATGGCTTTTTAATTCAGACTTACAGTGATTTAGCCTTGTTCCAATATTCATCCATTTCTCCCAATGTCATCTCAGCTAGATTTTTGCCATCGGCGCGAGATTGAGTTTCGAGATAGGTAAATCGCTTGATAAATTTCTTGTTGGTACGTTCGAGGGCGGTTTCGGGATTAATATCAATAAAACGAGCGTAGTTGACCAATGAAAAAAGTAAATCCCCGAATTCGCCTTCGGCTTTTTCTTTATCAATCAGAGAATCATCTTCGGCATTGAAATGCTCTTTAAATTCTTGCATTTCTTCTTCCACTTTCTCCCATACTTGTTGTTTTTGTTCCCAATCAAAACCCGCTCCGCGCGCTTTTTCTTGAATACGCATGGCTTTTACCAAAGCAGGCAACGAAGTGGGTACGCCACCCAACACCGACTTATTGCCTTCTTTGAGTTTGATTTGTTCCCAGTTTTGTTTTACCTGCTCTTCCGTATCGGCCTGTACATTGCCATAAATATGCGGATGCCTTACAATCAACTTTTCACAAATTCCGTGCAATACATCCGAGATATCGAAAGTGTTGGTTTCGGAAGCAATCTTGGCATAAAACACTAAGTGGAGCATAATATCGCCTAGTTCTTTTTTGATTTCGGGCAAATCATTTTCCAAAATCGCATCCGAAAGCTCATAGGTTTCTTCTATCGTCAGGTGACGCAAGCTCTGAATGGTCTGTTTTTTATCCCACGGGCATTGGGCACGAAGATCGTCCATGATATTGAGCAGACGGTCAAAGGCGAGCAATTGTTGGATGCGTTCGGCGGGGAGTTCTGCCAAAGAAGAACGAGTTTCGGCGGGCATAGTTTTTACTTGTTTTGGAAAAAATTACTTTTCAACAATCACATCTTCGAGCATCTTGATATACTGAGCGATACCTTCTTCGATTTCGTGAAGGTAAATAAACTCATTGGCGGTGTGCGAGCGGCCCGAATGCCCAGGTCCCATTTTCAAAGACGGACAATCAATCAGGGCTTGGTCGGAGGTGGTCGGAGAGCCGTAGGTATGCCGCCCTAACTTGATACCTGCTTGTACGATAGGGTGCGCTAGCGGAATACTCGAAGGCCGCAAACGAATCGACCGAGGTTGCACTTCCGACTGAATATGCCGACGAATCGTATCGATGATTTCTTCCAAAGTATATTGCTCTGTCACACGGACATCTACCGTAAATTTACAGGTATCGGGTACTACGTTGTGTTGGCTACCGGCATTGATGATAGTGACCGACATCTTGATAGGCCCAAGCGTAGGCGATACCTTCTCAAATCGATAGTTTCTAATCCACTCAATATCTTGGATGGCTTTATAAATAGCGTTTTCGCCTTCTTCGCGTGCGGCGTGGCCCGATTTGCCATGAGCCACACAATCCAACACCAAAAGTCCTTTTTCGGCTACGGCGAGGTGCATCTCGGTAGGCTCGCCCACAATCGCAAATTCGATAGGGGGCAAGTCGTCGATAATCATCTCTAGGCCTTCGCGCCCTGAGATTTCTTCTTCGGCGGTAGCTGCCAAAATAACATTGTGGCTCAGAGAAGGGTTATTATAAAAATGACAAAACGTAACGATAAGCGACGTAAGACATCCGCCGGCGTCGTTGCTACCTAAGCCATAGAGCTTGCCCTCTTCTTCCAAAGGCTCCAAAGGATTGAGCGTCCAAGAGGGATTGGGCTTGACAGTGTCGTGGTGGGAATTGAGCAAAATCGAGGGCTTGGAAGCATCAAAGTGCTGATTATAAGCCCAAATGTTGTTTTTTTTACGATGAAAAGGAATACCTTTTTGAGTCAGAAATGCTTCAATCAAAGCGGCGGTTCCTTCTTCTTCGCGGCTGAAAGATTGCGTCGAAATCAATTGCTTTAGGAGCTGAATCGCCTCCTGAGCCAACGTAGTATAAGGAGAAATTGTCGTATTTTCAGACATAAAGAATGAGTTTGTCTCGGGCAAAGGTACGGTTTTTATGCCATAGTCCATATCAAGCGCCTCTTCTGATAACAATGTATATGATTGAACAACGAAAAAACAAATATGTCTATTTCAGAACAAATCCAAAACGAAATCCTGAGACCTATTCTCAAATCTCAAAATAGTCTACTATTGCTTTTGTTTGAAAACTATCTGCGAAAAAAGAAAGTAGAGTGGGAGCGTTATGCTCAAGAAGACAAAGTAAAGTACATCGAAAACACCCTCCGCAAAGATTTTCAGTTTAGGGGTGTTTTGTTAGGAACGATTGTCGGGCATCTTACCCCTGCTCAATACCAGCTCTATCAACCGCTCGAAGAAGAACTTAATAAACGCATTATGAATATGATGAGCAAGCGACTTTGTTCTCCATTAGAGATAGTTAGGGTAGGAATAGGTGATCAAGCTTGACTTTATAAATAGCAAATGTATCCAAATGACGATGATGACCGTTGGGTAAAGTCGTAAGCTGAATTTTGGAAGGATAAAGCCGCTGTAAAATCTGACTATTTTGATAAGGGACGGTGCGGTCGCGTGTTCCGTGAAAAATATAAATAGGGCAACTGACTTGAGCTAGGCAGCTATCGGTTCGAAACTTATAGCGGGTGAGCCATTCATACGGAAAAAGGGGAAGGTGCGTGTGACCCAACGTAGGAATACTCGCATAAGGTGCTTCCAAAATGAGCATTCGGGGGTGATTGTGGGCCGCAAGATGCGCGGCCATGCCCGTTCCTAACGAATAGCCGTACACAATAATCGAATCTTCGGAAATGTGTTTTTTGAGGTAATCATACATCAGTTGGGCATCTTGATGTAAAGCTGCTTCGGAGCGTAAGCCCGTGCTTTTGCCATAGCCACGATAATCGTACATGAGCACTTCATAGCCTCGCGCTAAAAAACGCGGGGCATATTCTTTTCCCCAGCGGGCTAAGTTGTCGCGATTGCCATGAAAAAACAAAACCGCTCCCCGTCGAAGCGAATCAGGAACGGAAGGCTTGGGAAACCAAAGAGCATTCAGATTTGCCTCACGATTGGCGAAATTCAACTCTTGAAATGACTGCGGAAACTGAAAACGATAATCGGGTGGGAGCGTAGTGGGGCGAAACAAAACGAGCGGATGTAGCCACCATATCAGTACAGTTAGGAGAAGATAGCCTATCGCACCAAACCGAAAAATCTTTGTCATTAGCAGGATGAAGTGGCTTTGCTGTGGTATTGAAAAAGCTAAATGTAGGATTTTTTTGGAAAACAAAATAGGGCATAGGCTTTTGAAAGTCAGTATAAGCCCTTAACTTAGTGGTAAGTACTGATGCAAAAATAGACTTTCCAAGTTTTATGCTTATAAGTTTGATAATCAGTAGTTTTATAAACTTGGAAAGTCTAAACTAATTATGCGTAATTACTTAATTGATGAAACTTTCTGGAAAACAAATAAGTTATAAAAGGCCTGACAAACGCACAAATAGCTCTTCATAACCCATTTTCGCGTATTTGGCGTGTGTTCAGTGATTATAGAATATGATATCAACTGCAAAAAAACAAGAAACAGCCGTATTAGTAGCTGTAACTACCCAACGCCAAACCGCCGAGCAAACCCAAGAATATTTGGAAGAGTTGGCTTTTTTGGCTTCTACTTTGGGGGTTCAGACCATCAAGACCTTCACCCAAAAACTCGAATATCCCGACAATCGGACGTTTGTGGGAAAGGGACGTTTGGAGGACATCAAAATCTTTGTGACCGACAATCCCGTGGACATGATTATTTTTGATGATGAGCTTATCCCCTCACAAGTTCGAAACCTTGAGGCAGAGTTTAAAGACATAAAAGTGCTTGATCGGAGCTTGTTGATACTTGATATTTTTGCGATGCGCGCCCAAACTGCTCAAGCAAAAACCCAAGTGGAATTGGCTCAGTATCAGTATATGTATCCCCGTTTGACGCGAATGTGGACTCACTTGAGCCGCCAAAAAGGGGGCGTAGGGATGCGGGGTCCGGGAGAGAAAGAGCTTGAGACCGACCGCCGGATTGTGAAAGACAGGATTGCGTTTTTGAAAGAAAAACTGGAAAAAATCGACAAACAAAGCATCACGCGTCGTAAAGAACGGAGTCGATTGGTGCGGGTCGCTTTGGTGGGTTATACCAACGTGGGCAAATCTACGCTCATGCGTCGTTTGGCCAAAGCGGATGTATTTGCCGAAAACAAATTGTTTGCTACCGTCGATTCGACCGTCAGAAAAGTGGTGCTCGACAATATCCCTTTTTTGCTGACCGATACCGTCGGGTTTATCCGAAAACTGCCTACCACGCTCATTGAGTCGTTCAAATCTACCTTGGACGAGGTACGCGAAGCCGATGTACTGCTTCATGTGGTAGATATTTCACATGCTTCTTTTGAGGAGCAAATCGAGATTGTGAATCAAACGCTGACCGAAATCAAAGCCGCTGATAAGCCTACTGTTTTGGTTTTCAATAAAATAGATGCCTACCATCCCAAAGAAGAGGCTTTTGACGAAGTAGTAGAAAACGAAGGGGTAGAGGTCGTAATCCAACAGACCAAAGCCCTCAGTTTGGAAAAGCTCAAAAAGAGCTATCTTACCGGAAAAGCCGACCATGTAGTGTTTGTATCGGCCCAAAACAAAGAGAATTTGGATGAGCTACGAACCAAGGTATTTGAGCTTGTGAAGAGCAAACATTTCATGATTTATCCAAATTGGTTGAATATGCCCTTCACAGACTTTGATTTTGCGGAATAGTTTTCTGAAATTTGCGGGCAAATAACCCAAAGGTTAGACCTCGTAGTTCAACGGATAGAATAAGCGTTTCCTAAACGCTTGATATGGGTTCGATTCCCGTCGAGGTCACTTTTTAAGTTCACGGCAATTCGTGGTAATACAAAAAACCCCTTAAATGAGCAGTTTAAGGGGTTTTTTGTTTATTTTCGCATCGCCACGCATCACCATAAATCTAAAAATGTTTCAGTAAAATGTTTCAGTAAAATGACTGTTGTCCCTGAGCTTAACAACCGGCCTAATAAAGACGGGCTTTATGCGATTCAAATCAGAATCACCCAAAATAGAAAGTTGAAAAGGATTACCCTTGAATATGCGGTACAAATAAAAGATTGGAACGCCGAAAAACGAGAAGTACGTAAGTCCAACCCCCTTTATGCGGCTATTAATGCCGCGATTAAAGCGAAGGTAATTGAAGCCCAACAAGAAATACTGAAGAACCAAGTTCAGAATAAACCGCTAACGGCCTCACAACTGACCAAACGATTGAGGAAAGAGATTGTGGGGGATAGTTTTATCAAGTTTGCCCAAAAGCGTATCGATGATCTTCCCAATCCTACCACCAAAGGGAATCAGCAAGGGACACTCAATAAGTTTAAAGAATTTTTGAAAGGAGAAGATTTGCTATTTCCTGAGCTAGATTATCAGCTTATCAAAAGTTATGAAAGGTATCTGAAGAAGAGAGGCAATGCCATTAACACAATCCATAAAGATTTAAAGAATTTGCGAGCGGCTTTCAATGAGGCAATTATATCTAATGCTTATGATGCCGACAAAAACCCTTGGCATAGAATCAGGCTTGTCACCGAAAAAACAGTGAGAAGAAGACTGTCACCACAAGAACTTTTAAGAGTGGAGCAATTCCCTTTGAAGCTCGAAACAGTCGCCTATCATAGCCGACATGCTTTTATGTTGTCGTTTTATTTACAAGGTATTCGGGTTACTGACCTTCTCTTGTTGACTTGGGATAATATTAGAAATGGGCGTTGTGAATATTTTGCTTCTAAAACTAGGAAGTTTAGCTCAAAAAAAATTCCCAAACAGGCACTTCAAATTTTTGAATATTTTCAGTCACTACCTCCCAATGCCCAAGGCTTTATTCTTCCCTTTGTAAAGCTCAATCCTCAAAAAGTGACACTCAAAGAGCTTCGTGATCATATTGAAAGCATCAATGCCCAAATCAATGGACACCTATATGATATAGCGGAAAAGCTAAATATTCCTCGGTTCAGTATGCACACAGCAAGGCATACTTTTGCCAACAACGCTATTCGAGCTTCAGGAGGTAATATTCATGCTGTTTCGGATGCTTTAGGGCACAGTAGCATTCAAATTACAGAACAGTACTTTGACTCTGCTTACCGTGAAGAAAATGATGACTTAGGAGATTTGGTTTTTGGGAAATGATAAAAGAAAGTTCAGACCTATGTCGTAGTCTATTCTTCATAGGTTTAATGTTCTTGCAGGGCTACATTATTCATTTTGCTATCATTTTAAAGTGAAGCTTTTGCAGCTCCTGTGATGATCAGCTCAATGGCCACTTTAATTTGATAGCAAAATCATTACTCAGGAATGCAAGCTTTGCAAGTCGACCTTAAAATTTGCTATCAAATTAAGTATAGATATGGTTACCGCTAACGGTTGGCAGCTTGGCGAAGTGGCGGAAATCGAAGCACAAATGTTCAGTTTTGCACAAAAGTTCAATCGAAGAACTGAACTTGAATTTAGCACTGAACCCGCCATTTTGCCAAACTGCTGTTACCTGCCGTTATTTTTTTCGTTTCTTTCTTGCATTAAATGACTTACGTATCGTCCTCCTTTTGTCATAATATTTAAAAACTGAACTTTGTTTAATTTTTGTAAATCAAAAAGTTGCTTTTCAGTTAATATTGAATTTCTTAATTTAAAGTGTCCAACAGTCGAAAATGCTTTTGATTGAAATAGTTTTTTAAAACTCTCAAATTTTGTATAGTCTTCGGCTAGCTTGTCAAATATGTCAATAACTTCTGAGTAGTCTAAGGCTGATAATTGATAAAAATTTTCACTTTCTGATAAATTTTCAATAAAGTTCTGATGATTATAACCTGCTTGTACTTTTAAAAATGACAATGGATGTTGTCCGATTTCAAAAAAAGATTTGTCAGGTGCAGATGGAATAGATAGACTTTCTAATTGTGGCATTTTTGAAATAAGTTTTGCAATGGCTCCACTTTCTTCCATTGAGAAGTTACAATCAATTATACTTTGATTATGGTCGCCCAAATCTGTAAATTGAACATTAAAGGTTTTTAGATTTGAAAATAGAACTTTAGAATTTATTATTCTGTCAAACACCCAACTTTTAGTGCCATTTGCACCTTCGTCTGGTCCGCCAAAGTTTAAAGACAATATTTTTTCTGCGTTTTGTTGTTCTGAAATAAATTCTAGAAAACTACAAAAAGCAAAATTTGTTTCATAGTCAAACTCTTTAGCTTTCGTATTTGGGTCGTCGTCGTAACCATTCCCATAAAATGATAAACTGTAAAGGTCTCCAATTTTAGCAAATTCTATTTTAGGTGAATAATCTATAGAATATTCTTTTTCTTCGCCTGTGTCGAAGTCAGTTGTTTCATATTTATAAATTTTATTCTGTAATTCGATAATTTGTTCTATCATATTTGGTTTTCGTGTTGGTTTATAATGGCAGGTAACGGTTCTGGGCTTGGCGTTCGGGCGGGAAATTCCGCAGTAACTTTCACGTTTGAACGTCAGCCCGCCTGACGCCAAACCCCTGTTAGCTGCCGTATATTGTCGTCCAATAAGGTTCAAATTTAAGGTCTTCAAATTTTGTGTCGTGTATGTCTAATGTTTCAGCCCTATAAATACCAAATGGTGTTGTGTCTTGTATTGAATTGATAAAACTCCATTGAGCATTTTTTTCTGGGTCGTGAACGCTACCCCAACGTCTATATTTATAAACCGTTTTCTTGGCATTTAAAATCTTTGATAATTCAATTATGTCTTCTGTCCCTTTGTAATTGAGTTCCTCTGCAATTGCTATCACCATTAAAAAGTCAAATTTTATTTTCTCTTTTTTGGGATGTTGTTGTTCGTTCCAAATACTAAAATAGATGTCGGGTGCAGAGTCAATTTTTTCACAAACCGTCCGCATTGGTGTCCAACAGTCTAAAACGTGAAATTCTCTGTCTTTTTCTTCGTCTGCAAAAGTCCATTTTTCAAACGATTTCTCATTCCAACGAAGTTTTCCAAATTTTACTTCGTCTGAATATTCAGAGTTGGGGCGTGGCGTATATGCAAGAACACCTAAACCTGTTTTGTCATAATAGGTTGAATGTTTTATGATTTTGTCAAAAAGTGGTTGAATACTTCTTGTCCATTCGGTTTTTGTCCACGGCTCTTTGCCTTTTGTAGTGTCGGCAAAAAGTAAATAAAAATGATATTTTCTACTGTCAAAACTCATAATGTGTCGGGTCGCTATATGGCAGCTAACGGTTTCGGCTTTGCGTTCGGGCGGGAAATCGAAGCACAAAAGCCTATATTATTACTAAAGTTCAATTGAAAAACTGCCGTTGAATTTTGTACTTCAGCCCGCCTGACGCAAAACCCGTGTTAGCAGCCGTTATTTTCATTTCGTTAATACATTCCACTCGTCAATTGTGTTGTGTCAAACCGCAATAAAAACTTGTCTGCATTTTCTTTTTGATTATTGAAGAAGTTCAAAGCTAGTTTTGAGACGATTTTCTTTGCTTGCTTCTTTACAACTTCATCTTCTAAAGTCTCCTTGAAACTACCTCCATATTTATAGTCAAACCCTCGGACAGCACAAACGATAATAAGTCCGTTCAAGAATTTTTTTCCCGTCACCTTGAATGTTGTCAAATCGTTTTCTTTTACATAGGTCTTGCACGCAGTTATTAACCCGTCTAAAATGCCGTCAACTAATGAACCTCCACAAATTGTCTGCACGTCATTCGCAAAACTTATAACATTGTGAATCGGATACCAATCTGTTCGGTAAGCAAGCCCAATTTGAAACTTATTGGAATTTATTTTGTCGTCAAAGGTTATTTTAAATTCAGGCTTATCCAAAACTTCGGTCGTTGCACGGTCGAACAAATAAAAAATGCCTTGCGGAAAGTGATAGTAGTTTTGGGTTAAGTATTTCTGTCTTTTGTCAACCGTGATTATTTCGCATTGTCGGTTCAAAAGTGCAATCTGCAAAACTTTTTCGGTCAACTTCAAGTAGTCAATATTTGTATTTAGAATGACTTTCTGGTCAAATGAAAAGGCAATTTCTCTTTTTGAATTTTCGTGGTAAGTAATTTTAAAACTCTCTGAAATGACCTTCAAAACCTGAGGGAAGTAGTTTGAGAACTCTTTACTTTCTTTTGTGAATTGTTCTAAAAATGGATTTATGTCGTGTCGTGATGAAAGCCCTAAAACAAAGTTATTGTCGCCAGCGATTTCAATTTCAAATAATATTTCGTCAGTTTTACAAAGTTCAATACAGTCTGTTAATAGGCCTTTAATTAGTCCTACGACACCGTCATTGCCGATGTACATAAACGGTCGCTTTCTGATTGATTCCTCAAATGTCATTGTTTGTGTCGTGTCTGTCATTATAATGGCTGCTAACGGGTAGGGAATAGCCAAAGTTCCCTGAAATAAAGACCGATTAGGTCGAAATGTAAGGGAATTTTGGCTATTCCCTGTTGTACGAAGTTGAGGTGTAGGAAAAGTGGCCTTAAGCTCTTTAAAGCCGGAATGAGAAAAATATTTTGCAAATCTTAGATTTGAGAAGTCTTTTTCTCATGGTTTTTGGCTAACTTCGCCGCGCTTGAAAGCTCTGCTTCCCACACCGCGAAGTTAGCCAAAAACCGGCTACTTGCTCTCCAAACGGCCTACTGCTAGCCCCACCTCAATTTTGTTCAACGTTAAAGCATTGGCGATGTGGCGGTATTCTGTGTTCCGTCTGCCCGGTGCCGATGCTGATTAAAGATACAAAAGCCCATTGTTAATTCTGTAGCTCAGCGTTATTCGTCTGCCGAAACCGAAGCTGATTAGCGAACAAAATGCTGAGAGTATATTCGTCGCCCCGCCATATTGCCAATGCAATGTTAGTGGCAGGCATCAAATGAATTTTCCTCCAAAGTCTGTCACGAATGAGAGCATTTGCTTGACTTGATTAATATCATATTCGCCATACTGTCCATGTGCAGCTTTATTTCGTAAATCAAGCCAAGCAGTAACACTCTTCTGAACTAAAGCGTTATAAACACCTGCCTTAGTTAATTCTGCGTTTAAAAAATCAGCTTTTAAAGGTTTCAATTTACCTGTCTTTGCATCAGGAACAGAAGTTGGAATACCATGTTTGTCGCAGACTGCTTTAAGATTATTTTCAAGAACGCTTCCTATTATAACTGCTGAAGGGTCTTTGTAATTTTCTTCGATTAAATGTTCTGCCATTTCCAAAAAGTCAGAAAATATTTCGGCAGAGATTATCCCTTTTATGTTGTCTAACCACCCATGCTCTACGTCATATCTAACTTTTGTAAGAATTTGTATCAAAAGTGTTGTGTCGCCAGAACGAAGTCGTTTAATTTGACTGTCAACTGTTTTATAATATTCAGTCTGTACGCCAATGACAGTTGATAAAAAGGATAAAACAGAAGTTCTATAGCCAAAAAAATTATTCTCATCCATATGGGCATTTATTATTCTACCCATATTAGTTTCTATTTCGATTGCGAGCTTATGCATTTCATTGGCTTCCGCAATCAATTCATCAAGTCTGTTAAGTATTTTTTGCTTCATTTAAAAAATTTTGAAATTAATGGTGAGTGTCAATAGGCTTGCCACTAACGGGTAGGGAATAGCCGAAGTTCCCTGAAATAAAGACCGATTAGGTCGAAATGTAAGGGAATTTTGGCTATTCCCTGTTGTACGAAGTTGAGGTGTAGGAAAAGTGGCCTTAAGCTCTTTAAAGCCGGAATGAGAAAAATATTTTGCAAATCTTAGATTTGAGAAGTCTTTTTCTCATGGTTTTTGGCTAACTTCGCCGCGCTTGAAAGCTCTGCTTCCCACACCGCGAAGTTAGCCAAAAACCGGCTACTTGCTCTCCAAACGGCCTACTGCTGGCCCCACCTCAATTTTGTTCAACACAATATAGACGCAACCATTGCGCCTATACCCCAAATATACTCAATAATTTCATAGGATTTTATGCAAATTTTTTCCCAAAATGAGTAACAACTAAACAGACATAGCATTTTTAGCCCAAAATTGCCCATTTTGCTATCATTTTGGGGTTGCAAAAATGTAGCTACAGCTGAAGGTTTGGAAAAAATGCTATCAAAATCATTGTCCAGGGACAAAAAATTTTCAAGTCCGGGCATGAATTTGCTATCAAAAAAACAAACCTCCCCGCCATCGGCAGAGAGGTTTTGTACCACCCAAAAAATAAAACCTAAGAATGAGAAACCTATCCCTCAAACGAAGGATAGATTTACTTTGATAGCAAACAAAAAAAGACGCCCCCTAAACCTCATGAGCCACTTCGCCAAAGGGCTGGACAATGGCCTCATTTGGCAAGGAATACAAGACAAAAAATTCATTCAATCGTGGACCTTTATGGGCAGGTTTAACCAAATGCGTCGCTTTGGTGTGTTGCAGCTCAGAAAGCAGCTTTCGCGGGCATT
>VFQP010000315.1_pt1 | contig 109481 bp, 115 predicted proteins | sample 3512351 | NCBI WGS metagenome assembly VFQP01 (sample SAMN10412372, study PRJNA504923) | tailings metagenome | isolation source: Relicate 1 Philex TSF1 revegetated site | place: Philippines: Tuba, Benguet | collected 2017-08-29
AGAGCAGCAGGAAGCTCTGCTCGTGGGCCATGCACTGGATGAGCTTCTTGGCCTGCCTGAGCGTGACGGCCTCGTCGAATGCGGCGCGCGTGCCTTCCATGGACCCCTCCCCGCTGGCGCAAACCCGCCATGACCTCGTCATCTAAGGAGGGGCCGCAAAACAGCGCCAGAGCCGCTGAAGAACATTATTTTTCGATCATTTTCGCCCTGTTCGGGTGGCGTTCAGGAAAAGCAGGTCGCATCCGGCAAACTGCCCGCGTCACGTGCATGAATCGTATGGAGCACGCATTTCGCGATACTAGTTAACCAACTTTTAACCTTGTCGTTGCCGCCCCCGCCACCCGCTCCTTAAGGTCGCGATGGGGACGTGGAGACATGGCGATGCGCCGGCTGGTGATGACCTTTTGCGGGATCTATCTCGCCGCCGCAGCGCTCGCGGCCGCGACCACCGGCTACGGCCTCATCGAGCCCGTGCCCGGCTATCGGCTCTCGATCTTCTGGATGTCGCCCGAGACGCTGGAGGCGCGCATCGACGCCCTCGTCGCGGCCGGCCGCGTCTTCGAGGCGCAGGTCTATGCCGGCACCCACGCGGTCTCCTGGGCGGTAATCCTGACGCTCGTGCTGGTCGGAGCCCTGCGAGCCTGCCTCGCGCCGAGCACGCCGCTTGCCAATATCCGCTCCACCGCCGTCGTGCTCGGGGGCCTCGCCGGCCTCGTCCTGCTGGCCGCGGTGACGCGCCCGCTGCTCGACGAGGCGAGCCGCATCCCCTCGGCCTCGACGACCTTCTCCTCCATGCCCGCCTACTGGCTGTTCGGCATGGCGCTGTCGGCGGCCATCCTCGCGGCGCATCTGTCGCTGCTCGCCCACGACATCGCGCTTCTCGCGCGGCGCCGCCTGTTCGGCGAGGCGATTGCCGAAACCGCCGAAGCCTAGATCGGCACGCGCACCGTCGCCCGGAGGCCTCCGAGCGGGCTGTCCGCGAGGGTGATGTCGCCGCCATGCGAGCGCGCGATGTCGCGGGCGATGGCAAGACCCAGCCCCGACCCGCCCTCGTCGACGTTGCGGGCATCGTCCAGCCGCAGGAACGGCTTGAACACGTCCTCGCGCCGGTCCGCCGGAATGCCCGGCCCGTCATCGTCCACCGTCACGGTCAGCCAGCGATGGTCGCGATGGCCGACAATGGCGATGGCGTCGCCGTAGCGCGCGGCATTGCCGACGAGGTTGGCGAGGCAGCGGCGGAAGGCGTCGGGCCTGACAGTCACGATCGGCTCGCCGTGGAAATCCGCCGAGACCTTGTGGCCGGATCGCTCGGCATCGGCGGCGAGTTCCTTCAGGAAGGCCTCCATGTCGGTCGGCGCCGGCAACTCGCCGGAATCGCCGCGCGCGAAGGCGAGATAGCCCTCCACCATGCGGCCCATCTCGTCGACGTCGCGGCGCAGCGCCTCCGTCTCGGGTCCCTCCGGCAGGAGGGCGAGTTCCAGCTTGAACCGCGTCAGCACGGTCCTGAGGTCGTGGCTGACGCCGGCCAGCATGGTCGTGCGCTGGTCGATCTGCCGCTCGATGCGCCGGCGCATCTCGATGAAGGCCTGGGCCGCCGCCCTCACCTCGCTCGCCCCGCGCGGGCGGAAGCCGACGACCTCTCGGCCCTTGCCGAAATCCTCCGCCGCTGCCGCCAGCGCCTGGATCGGCCGGATCTGGTTGCGCAGGAACAGGATGGCGATGCCGATCAGCACCAGCGAGGCGATCACCATCCAGACCAGGAAGATGTGGCTGTTCGAGGCATAGGCCATGCCGCGCCGGGCGAAGACCTTCATGATCGAATTGTCTTCGAGCTGGATACGGATTTCGACCAGCGCCGAATTGCCCACCGTGTCGATCCAGAACGGCCGGCCGACCTGCAGCGCGATCTCGCGGGACAGCGCGCCATCCAGCACGTCGAAGAAGGGCCTTGGGCCGGAGATCGGCAGCGGCTCCGGCGGCAGGATTTCGACCATCAGGTTCAGCCGGTCGCGCGCGATGCGGCGCAGCGTCTCGTAGTCGCGGTCCTGCGGATAGGTCTTCTGGATATCGATGAGGGCCGCGATGTCCTGCGTCACCGCCGCCGACAGGCGATGCGTGACGAGTTGCCAGTGCCGCTCCATGAACACATAGGCGACGACCGACTGGAGAATGACGATCGGCGCGATAACGATGATCAGCGATCGGGCATAGAGCCCCTTCGGCATCAGGTCGTTGAAGCGGCGGCCCGCTGCCTCGCCGACCGTCGAGAAACGGCTGGCGAAGTTGGCGATCAGGCCGCGAAGGCCGCCATAGGTCGATTGCGGGCGCTCGATGGTCGACATGGCGGCAAGACTATCACGCTGCCCCGGCAGCCGTGAAACGGAAGCCTCCAACGGTTTTCGCCGACCCCGACTGCCGCAGTCCGCAACCAATTCGGGCGGAGAACCACAACCGATCGGCCGCAGCTCGGGCGAAAACGTCTTTAGAACCATACAAATCGCTTGAAAAAAGCGAAACTTCACGATTCAGTGATCTGCATGTGCGAGGCGTCGTTTCCGCCTCAGGGGGATTGAGTTGGCTGTCGATGATGCGGGACGCGCGCCCTTCGCGCGCGCGCGGTCTCTTTTGCTCGGCGGCCTGCGGCCGGAGGGGCTGCGCTCCACCCTGTCGCGCCCGGTCGCGACCCTGATCCTGACGCTTGCCGCGATCACGCTGGTCTGGACCGCCGCTTGGATGCAGTGGTGGCTGAACGACCTCGTCGTTCCCTGGGATTCCAAAAACCAGTTCTACGCCTTCTTCCGCTTCATGGCCGGCGCGATCCATGACGGCGGCACGCCGTTCTGGAACCCCTACCACTATGCGGGTCACCCCAGCATCGCCGATCCGCAGTCGCTGATCTTCTCGCCGCCCTTCCTGGTCTGGGCGCTGTTCGATCCGGCGCCGTCGCTCTTCGCCTTCGACTTCATCGTCTTCGCTCACCTGCTGGTCGGCGGCCTCGCCCTCGGCATCTATGGCCACCGCCACGGCTGGCCGGCCGCGGCCTCGGTGCTGGCGGCAAGCATCTTCATGCTCGGCGGCGTCGTCGCCGGCCGCATGAACCATCTCGGCATCATCACCTCTTTCGGCCTGTTTCCCCTCGCCTGGCTGCTGCTGGAGGTCTCGCTCGACCGTCGCTCGACCCTCGCGGCGCTGGGATTTGCCGTCGTGGCGGTGGTCATCGCCCTCGGCCGCACGCAGACGCCGCTACTGCTCTGCTTCGTGCTGGTGGTGCTTGCCGCGCGGCAGATCCTCAACCAGCCCTCGCCCGCCCGTTTCGCGCTGAGCCGTCTGCCGCTGTTCCTCGTCATGGCCGGGACCGGCATGGCGCTGATCGCCGTGCCGCTGCTGCTGACGGCACAGTTCGCCGCCTTCTCGAACCGGCCTGCCATCGATCTGCAGAACGCGCTGCTGTCGTCCTGGTATCCGGTCAACGCCGCGAACTTCATCGTGCCGAACATATTCGGCTCGATCCAGCAGGCAGCCCTCGGCGACTGGGGTCCGAGCCACGGCACGCGCCCCGGTCTCGACGGCACCGATCGGGCCTTCAACTACCTCTTCGCCGGCAGCCTTACCGCCCTGCTCGTCCTGTGGCACGGCCTTGCCGGCGGGCGGCTCTGGGCATCGGGCCGGCGGGTCATGGCCGGAATCGCCATCGCCGCCATCGTCTACGCGCTCGGCCGCTACACGCCGGTCTTCCCCTGGCTGTTCGAGCACATGCCGGGTATCTCGCAGTTCCGCCGGCCGGTCGGCGGCCTGTTCATCCTCGTTCTCGCGCTGGCCTATCTCACCGGCCACCTGCTCTCCGACTATGTCCGCAAGGGCCTGCCGCGGGTGCCGCCGGTCACCCTCGCCATCTTCGTTCTCGCCGTCGCGGGCCTGCTCGGCTGGGCCGTCTCCTTCTCGGCCGGATCAGGCAAGACGACCGAAGCCCTGACAGCCATCGCCAAGGTAGCGCCCATCTATCTCGGCCTGATCGCCCTACTGGCTTTTGCCCGCACGCAGCGGGCGCGCCTCGTGACAGCGACGCTCGCCACCCTGTTCACCGCCGGCGAACTTGTTGTCCTGAACGCGGCCTCCTCGCTCAACGCGGAGCCGCGGGCCAACTACGCCTTCCTCGAACGGCCGAGCGGCCGCGACGGCTCGATCATCGCCACCCTGACCCGCGAGATGAAGCGCCAGCCGCACGGCGCGACCCGGCCGCGCGTCGAGATCGTCGGCCTCGGCGGCCCCTGGCAGAACGCCGCCATGGTCTACGGCTTCGAGGCGACCAACGGCTATAACCCCCTGCGCATCGGCCCCTATGACCGCCTCGTCGCGCCGGGAGAGAGCCCCTACACGGTTTTTCACCGACGCTTCCCGGCATCGTTTTCCAGCTATAGCTGCGACCTGTCGAAAGCGCTCGGCCTCGAATACATCGTCCTCGACCGGCCGATCGAACTGATGCCGCACCTGCGCCAGTGGCAGACGATCGAGACCATCATGGATGGCCCGCAGGCCTGGATCTACCGCCTGCCGGACGCTGCCCCCCGCGTCGTGCTGTCCACCATCGTACGCGTCGCCGATGCCGACGCCTTCGTGGAGGCGGGCCGCTTTCCGAATTCCACCGGTGACGGCCGCGAGGTCATGGTCGACGAGGACGACGACCTGAGCCAGACCTATGCGGCCTCGCAGGCTCATCCTTCCGCCGCGACCGATGCAGCGGGAAGCCAGCGGCAGGTCATGGCCATGGCCGCCGCCAGGCCGGCGGGGCCTGCGGCAGCGCTGACCGCTCCGATGCCCCTCCGGCCACCCGGCCGCACGGAGATCGCCTCGTGGCGGCCGGATCGTGTCGAAATCAGCGTCGAAAGCCGCACGACGGCCGTGCTGACGCTGCATGAGCCCTGGTATCCCGGCTGGCAGGTCGAGGTCGACGGCGTCCGCAAGCCGCTGCTGCGCACCGACGTTCTGTTCCGTGGCGTCGAGGTGCCGGCCGGCGCCAGCCGCGTCGTCTTCACCTACCGGCCGCTATCCCTCGAAAACCTGCGCGCCGCCCTCGACGGCGTCCTTGGCCGCGAGGAGGAGTGAGCCTCTCTACCGGCAAGCCGAGAGCGCCGCCGGGCGGAGCAGGAAGACACGGTCGTCGCTGGCGGCAAGGTCGGGGCTCGACCCGCGCGCGCCTTCGACCTCCAGCCGCTCGACCGAGACGCGGACATCATCGCCGCGCAGCTCCAGCCGGAATTCGCCGGTATCCCCCTCGCCCGTGCAATCGGCCGCCGCGCCATTCGTGGTGCAGATGCCGTTGACGGCATAGACGTCACCATCGCCCCGCAGGCGGAAACCGATCCTCACCGTGAAGCGCTCGGCGCCGTTCTCGTCTGGCACCGCCACGCGCTCGCGCCGCAGATGGATGCGCGTCACCTTCTGGCGCGGGTTCCGGCGCAGATGATTGTCGTCATAGGTGCGCGCAAGGCAGGGATCGCTTGCCGGGGCGCCGCCGGACAGGCGGAAATAGACCGGACCGGCAAAGGCCGGCGCGCACAGGATTGCCCATGAAGCCAGGACCGTGAGAGCCGTCATCGTCCGCCGCATGCTGCTTTCTCCTGCGCCACATCCTGCCAAGCCATATGCTGCATAGTGGCGCCGTGTTTCGCATCCGCGCCGCCCGCACGGCGGCAAGGAAATCTGACGCTCCAAGACGCCGGCAACCCCAACCCTTGCCCCTTCCGGCCGTTTCCGCTATAGGCCGGCCGTCCCGTGGCATCTCCGCACCCCTGGAGGCTCCGCCGCGGGTCTTTCTTTTTGGAGATGAAGACCATGGCTGCCAACGCAACGTTGTCGGCGACGGTCCGCGCGAAGGGCGGCAAGGGGGCCGCACGCGCCGAACGTCGTCAGGGCCGCGTGCCCGGCGTTATCTACGGGGACAAGAAGGCTCCCGTCCTGATTTCGCTCGACTACAAGACCCTTCACCAGCGCATCTACGCCGGACACTTCAAATCGACCGTTCTCACCCTCGAGGTGGGCGGCGAGAAGCACCGCGTCATTCCGCGCGACTACCAGCTTGATCCCGTCAAGGACACGCCGGTTCATGTCGACTTCCTGCGCCTCGGCGAAGGCGCGGAGATTTCGGTCGACATCCCGGTCCACGTCGTGGGCGCCGATGTCTCTCCCGGCGTGAAGGCGGGTGGCACCGTGAACCTCGTCGTTCACTCGCTCGCCCTGCTCTGCAAGGCGGACAACATTCCGGAAGCCGTCGACATCGACATTTCCGAACTCTCCATCGGCTCCACGGTCCATGTCGAGGACGTGAAGCTGCCGGCCGGTGCCCGCCCGGCCTCGAAGGAGAACGCCACCCTGCTCTCCATCGTGCCGCCGACCGTACTCGAGGAAGAGCCGGCCGCTGCCGAACCCGCCGCAGCGGCCCCCGCCGCCGACGCGAAGAAGTGATGCCAAGGGGCCTCGCCCCGATCACGACGACATCGGGGCGCCCCTTGCCGGGCGCCCTTTTCGTTGGGAAAGACCGATGATCCGGGGGTTCCGGCAATGATCCTTTTGGCCGGCCTCGGCAATCCCGGGGCGAAATTCAGGAACAACCGGCACAATATCGGCTTCATGGCGGCCGAGGCGATCCATCGCCGCCACCGTTTCGCGCCCTGGCGCCAGCGGTTCCAGGGCCTGTGCGCGGAAGGCGCGATCGGAACGCACAAGGTGCTGCTGCTGATGCCCGGCACCTACATGAACGAGAGCGGCCGGGCTGTCGGCGAGGCCATGCGCTTCTTCAAGATCGATCTCGGCCAAGTCGTGGTCTTCCACGACGAACTGGACCTGCCGCCCGCCAAGCTCCGCGTGAAGACCGGCGGCGGCAATGCCGGCCATAACGGCCTGCGCTCGATCACCGCCCAGTGCGGCAACGACTATCGCCGCGTGCGGATGGGCATCGGGCATCCCGGCGACAAGAACCTCGTCCATACCTACGTGCTGAACGACTTCGCCAGGGCGGAAATGCCCTGGGTGGAGGATCTCTGCGACGCCTGCGCCGATCAGGCCGAACTTCTGGCCGCCGGCGACGATGCCTCCTTCCAGAACCGCATCCATCTCGCGATGGAGGGTCGCGGCTGGGGCGAGGTGAAGCGCGTCGGCGAGAAGGACCCGCCGAAAGCTTGACACCCCCTTCCGGGCACCCGACAAGGCGCCCAACCTGAGAACGGAACTTCGCCCATGGGCTTCAAATGCGGCATCGTCGGCCTGCCGAACGTCGGCAAGTCGACCCTCTTCAACGCGCTGACGCAGACCGCGGCGGCGCAGGCGGCCAACTATCCGTTCTGCACCATCGAGCCGAATGTCGGTGACGTCGCCGTGCCCGATCCGCGCCTCGACCAGCTCGCCACCATCGGCAAGTCGGCGCAGATCATCCCGACCCGCATCACCTTCGTCGACATTGCCGGCATCGTGCGCGGCGCCTCCAAGGGCGAGGGCCTCGGCAACCAGTTCCTCGCCAATATCCGCGAGGTCGACGCCATCGCCCATGTCGTCCGCTGCTTCGAGGACGGCGACATCACCCATGTCGAGGGCAAGGTCGACCCGATCGCCGATATCGAGACCATCGAGACCGAGCTGATGCTCGCCGACCTCGAAAGCCTCGAGAAGCGCGTGGTCGCTGCCGAGAAGAAGGCCAAGGGCGGCGACAAGGAGGCCAAGGAGCAGGTCGACCTGATCAACCGCGCCCTCGTCCACCTGCGCGACGGCCGCCCGGCCCGCATGACCGAGGTGAAGGCCGAGGAAGAGAAGGCCTTCGCCATGCTCAACCTCCTGACCACCAAGCCGGTCCTCTACGTCTGCAACGTCGAGGAAGCCTCCGCCGACAAGGGCAATTCATTCTCGGCCAGGGTGTTCGAGCGCGCCAAGGCGGAGGGCGCCAAGGCCGTCGTCGTCTCCGCCAAGATCGAGAGCGAGATCGCCGTCATGGCGCTCGAGGACCAGAAGGATTTCCTCGAAGCCGTCGGCCTCGAGGAACCGGGCCTCAACCGCGTCATCCGCGCCGGCTACGAGCTCCTGTCGCTCGTGACCTACTTCACCGTAGGGCCGAAGGAAGCCCGCGCCTGGACCATCACCAGGGGCACCAAGGCCCCCGGTGCGGCCGGCGTCATCCACACGGATTTCGAGAAGGGCTTCATCCGCGCCGAGACCATCGCCTTCGCCGACTACACCTCGCTCAACGGCGAGGCCGGCGCGCGCGATGCCGGCAAGCTGCGGCTCGAAGGCAAGGAATACGTCGTCGCGGACGGCGACGTGCTGCACTTCCGGTTTGCCAACTGAGGCCGCTCGGGCAGGCCTAAGCTTCGCCGGGGATGCGGGCGATGACCTTGATCTCGAAGTCGAAGCCCGCGAGCCAGTTCACGCCGATCGCGGTCCAGTTGGGGTAGGGCGTTTCGCTGAAGATAATGGCCTTGACGGCCATGATCGTCTCGAACTGCTTCTCGGGATCGGTGTGGAACGTGGTGACGTCGACGATATCGTCGAAGCCGCAGCCTGCCGCGTGCAGCGTCGCCTTCAGGTTGTCGAAAGCCCTCTCGACCTGACGCCTGAAATCCGGCTCCGGCGTTCCATCCTCGCGGCTGCCGACCTGCCCGGAGACGAACAGCAGATCACCGGAGCGGATCGCCGCCGAATAGCCGTGCGCCTCATAGAGAGCGTGGCGGTTGGCTGGAAAGATTGCGTCGCGCTGGTTCATGTCTGGTTCCTTCATCGCTTCCGACGACGCGCTTGTGGCTTCACAAGCTGACGTGCATTGAGATACGTTGCGTATGTTAAATTGCATGCATACGCTGCGTATGTCAATCGATATACGCTACGTATGTGGACTGGAGGATGGAATGGCCGCCAGGCGCCGGGCCGAAACGATGGAGGAGAACCGCGCGAAGCTGATCAAGGCCGCGCGCCGGGCCTTCGCCGAGAAGGGTTACGATGCCGCTTCGATGGACGCGCTGACCGCTGAGGCCGGACTGACGCGGGGCGCGCTCTATCACAATTTCGGCGACAAGCGCGGCCTGCTGGCGGCGGTGGTCCACCAGATCGACGCCGAGATGGCATTGCGGGCGCAGCAGATCGGCGCCCGGTCGGGAGACGATTGGGAAGGGCTGCTGGCCGAAGGCGCTGCCTATATCGAAATGGCGCTGGAGCCCGAGGTACAGCGCATCGTCCTGCTCGACGGCCCCGCCGTCCTCGGCGATCCCTCGCAATGGCCGAGCCAGAACAATTGCCTCGAAGCGACCCGGCGGACGGTCGATCGGCTGATCGCAAACGGAACCCTGAAGCCCGTGGATGCCGAAGCCGCGGCCAGGCTTCTGACCGGCGCAGCGCTCAACGCCGCGCTCTGGATCGCCGCCAGCGCCGATCCGAAAGCGGCCTTGCCGAGGGTGATCGAGGCCTTCCGCGCGCTGTCCACCGGACTGCTGGCAAAGCCCGGGTGAGAACGCAACCCGCCCTTTGCCTCGGCCATCCCGCCGCCTTGCGCGAGGTGCCGCGGGTCATGATACCTTGGCGACCACGACCGAAATCGCCGCTCCGGCCCCGGAAGCATGCCTGACACAGCCATTCCCTACCCCGCCTTCGAGGACTTCGTCGCCGGCGAGATCACCACCTACGGACGCTACGAGGTCACGAAGGCGGAGGTCATCGAATACGCCACCGAGTTCGATCCGCAGCCCTTCCATCTCGACGAGGAAGCGGGCCGCGCCTCCATGCTCGGCGGCCTCGCCGCCTCCGGCTGGCATTCCAGCGCCATGCTGATGCGGCTCAACTGCGACGGGTTCATGGTCGGCTCGACCTCCATGGGCAGTTCCGGCATCGAGGAGATGCAGTGGCTGAAGCCGGTCTATCCCGGCGATGTGCTCTCCGTTCGCCGCGAAATCCTGGAGACGCGGGCCTCGGCCTCGCGGCCCGAAATGGGCATCGTCCGCTGCCGCTTCGAGCTGATGAACCAGAAGGGCGAGGTCGTGCTGGTGCAGACCAATCCGATATTCTTCCGGCGCCGCAGCGCGGGAGCCGCGTGATGTACGAGGACATTGTCATCGGCCTCAGGGAAGAGCTCGGCTCCCACACGTTCACGGCCGAATCCATCATCGACTTTGCGACGAAATACGATCCGCAGCCTTTCCACTTGTCCGAGGAAGCCGGCCGGAACAGCCATTTCGGCGGCCTTGTCGCCTCGGGCTGGCACACCGGCGGCATGTGGATGCGCATGCGCGTCGAGCACGGCAAGCGCGTCGCCGCCGAACGCGCGGCGAGAGGCCTTCCCGTCCAGACGGCGGGCCCTTCCGGCGGTTTCAAGAACCTCAGGTGGCCGAAGCCGGTCCGCACCGGCGATACCGTGACCTACTTTTCCGAACACGTGTCCAAGCGCCCGCTCGCCTCGCGGCCGGGCTGGGGCATTGTCTTCTCGCTCAATACCGGCGTGAACCAGCACGGCGAACTGGTCTTCTCGTTCGATGGTTCCGGCTTCGTGCCGATGGGCGACGGGTCCGCAGTCTGAAGCTCTCGTGGCGGAAACAGTAGCCTGTCTCAACTGAAAGACCCCGCCACAGAATCCGGCATTCCATTGAAATAGTGCCGGCCCAAAAGGCTCCCAACAACAGAACTCACGACGGGAGCCGATCGATGAGCCTTGCCCTGTCCCTGCTGCTGGCCGGCCAGATGGCCACAGCCGGTCTTGGCCCCCCGAGCCATGTTGTCGAAACGGTGCAGTATCGTGTCGACCGTCAGGGCAATCTCGTCGGCGAGGGCAGGCGCTTCGGCCGCGGCTACGACGTTTCCCGCTCGCGCCGTTCCGGCACCACCACCTACCAGGGCACGGGCCGCAATTTCGGCCGCGGCTATGAGCGCCAGGGCAACCGCGTCACCGGAACCGGGCGCAACTTCGGCGGCGGCTACGACGTCTCGCGCGGCCGCATCACCGGCACGGGCTCGAATTTCGGCGCCGGCTGGGAGCGTCGCTCCGATGGCTCCTGGTACGGCACCGGCCGCAATTTCGGCCGCTCCTGCCCGCGCGGGTCGAGCCCGCCGGCCGGCTGCTCCTGACGCCCTCGCCTTTCCGGAAAGTGGCGCGCCGTCCCGCGCGCTGAAGGGGTTCTCGGGTGTCACCCCCGCCCCTTGTCCCGCAAGAGCCGTCGCCGCGAACAGCGCCGACGGCTCTTCGTCGTCAAGGCTCTTCGTCGTGAAGGCTCTTCGTCGTTCATGGCGCCAACCTTACCGCGAATTCACTAGGGCGCGGCGCGGCTCTCTCCTACCTCTGTCGCAGGGCGCGACGAGAACCCGGCCGAGTGGTCCGACAAGAGCCACGGCCGGCAGGAACAGGAGACCGTCATGACCATGCCTTCCAGCGCGATGCCCGCAGGCGCGATGCCCCAGCAGGCCGCCTATCCCGCCGCCGCGACGCCCGTGACGGTCACCGCCCTCGACATCCCGTTCTTCCGGCTCGTCGGCTTCTTCTTCAAGGCGGCGCTCGCCGCCATTCCCGCCATGATCGCCGTTGCGCTCGTAGTGAAGATTCTCGCCGGCCTCGTCTTCTGGGCGGTCGGCGGCTGGCGCTACGGCGCCTGGGCCTATGGCCCCTGGGGCTGGCTCTGATCCGTCAGGCGAGGCGCACGTTGGCGGAGAGATAATCGAGGAACGCCCTGACGCGTGCAGGCAGGTGGCCGCCCTGGCCGACATAGACGGCATTGACCGGCTCCGCCTCGCCCGAACGGAAACTTTCGAGCAATGGCACGAGCCGCCCGGCCGCGATGTCCGCCGCTATGTGGAACCGGGAAAGCCGGGCGATACCCGCGCCGGCGATGCTCAGATGCCGCATCGCTTCGCCGTCGCTGATCAGCGTGCGGCCGGACGGCTCGACCGATAGCGTCGTGCCGTCCGCCAGCCGGAACGGCCAGCTCGCCACCATGCGCGTGAAGCAGAAGCCGAGCAGGTTGTGGCGCGCCAGCTCCTTGGGTGTATTCGGCGCGCCGTGCCGCGCCAGGTAGGACGGTGCCGCGACGACGACCGCCGGACTCTCGCCGAGCTTGCGGGCGACCAGCCGCGATTCCCGCATCGGCCCGACGCGGATCGCGACATCCGCCCGTTCCTCCAGCAGGTCCACGACGATGTCGGTCAGCGACACGTCCACGGCCATTTCGGGATGGCGGTCGAGGAAGTCCGGCAGCAATGGCAGCAGGTGGTGGATGCCGAAGGCGACGTTGGTGTTGACCCGCAGCCGTCCGCGTGGCGTCGCGCCCTCGCCCGCCCGCCGCTCGGCACTGTCCAGTTCGCCGAGGATACGCACCGCGTTGTCGTAGAACTCGGCCCCCTCCGGCGTCAGCTGGAGCTTGCGCGTGGAACGGTTGATCAGCCGCGAGCCCAGCCGGTCCTCCAGCCGGCTCACCAGCTTGCTCACCGCAGAGGGCGTCATGCGGCTGACGCGCGCCGCCGCCGAGAGGCCACCGCGCTCGACCACCCGGACGAACACTTCCATCTCGCCGAAGCGGTTGACGTCGGGCCGAGCCATGATGACTTCATCTCACAAATGAAGTTCCTTCGCGCAATCTAGTTCACCACGGGTCCGTGGTCCATCTGGCATCGATCGCCGGCATGCCGGCTGCTGTCCGATGGATTTTCCCCCATGCCTCTCGCCCTCTATGCCCTCACGGCCGGTGCCTTCGGCATCGGCGTCACGGAATTCGTGATCATGGGCCTGCTGATCGAGGTCGGCGCCGATCTCGGCGTCTCGATCCCCGCCGCCGGCCTGCTCATCTCGGGCTATGCGCTCGGCGTCGTGATCGGAGCGCCGGTCATGTCCGCCCTCACCGCGCGCTGGCCGCGCAAGGCGACCCTGGTCGGCCTGATGATCATCTTCACGCTCGGCAACCTCGCCTGCGCGGTCAGCCCCACCTATGGCTGGCTGATGGCGGCCCGCATCTTCACCGCTTTCGCCCACGGCACCTTCTTCGGCGTCGGCGCGGTGGTTGCCACGAACCTCGTCGCGCCCGATCGCAAGGCCTCGGCCATCGCGATCATGTTCACGGGGCTGACGGTCGCCAACATCCTCGGCGTGCCCTTCGGCACCTGGCTCGGCCAGCATTTCGGCTGGCGCTCCACCTTCTGGGCGGTGACGCTAGTCGGCATGGCGGCGGTCGCCATCATCGCCGCCTTCGTGCCGCGCGACCGCGGCGCGCCCGAGGCCACCAGCCTGAAGGCCGATCTTGCCGTTCTCTCCCGTCCGCAGGTGCTTCTCGGCCTCGCCATGACCGTGTTCGGCTGGATCGGCGTCTTCGCGGTGTTCACCTATATCGCGCCGCTCCTCACGCGCGTCACCGGCTTCGCGGATGCGGCGGTCTCGCCCATCCTTCTGGTGTTCGGCGCCGGCCTCGTCGCCGGCAACCTCGCCGGTGGCCGGCTTGCCGACCGGCGGCTGATGCCCGCCGTGCTCGGTACGCTCGCCGCCTTGTCGGTGCTGCTCTTCGCAATGACCTTCGCGCTCGACAGCAAGATCGCCATGGTCGCCTTCGTCGGCCTTGTCGGCGTCGCGGGCTTCGCCACCGTCCCGCCGCTGCAGATGTGGGTCATGGAGCGCGCGACGGGCGCGGGACAGGTGCTCGCGTCGAGCTTCAACATCGCCGCGTTCAACCTCGGCAACGCCATCGGCGCCTGGCTCGGCGGCGCGGTCATCGACCACGGTCCCGGCCTGCGCTCGCTGACCTGGATCGCGGCGCTGGCGCCGCTCGCCGGCCTCGGCCTCGCGCTCCTCGCGCGGCGGCTGGAAGAGGGCAGCCGCACGGCCCCGGCGACCGATCCCGCCTGATCAGGCCCGCGTCAGCACGCGGCCCGCGACGGCGTCGAGCTTCGCCACCAGCGCCGGGTCGCGTGCATCCTTCGCCGTGATAACAGCGTGTTCCAGTGCCCGGTCCGAATGGATCGGGCACGGCTCGTGGTCCACCGGAAAGTCCCGCGCAAGGCGCGCCACCAGCCGGCGCGCCTTGTCGGCATTGGCGCCGAGATGGTGGACGACCTGCGCGACGTCCACCGGCCCGACCTCCTCGTGCCAGGCGTCGTAGTCGGTCACCATGCCGACGAAGGCGTAGGAAATCTCCGCCTCGCGGGCGAGCTTGGCCTCCGGCATCGAGGTCATGCCGATCAGGTCCCAGCCCTGCGCCTTGTGGAACAGGCTTTCGGCGAGCGTCGAGAACGCTGGCCCCTCCATGCACACCGCCGTTCCGCCGATCTGGTGCGCGATGCCTTCGGCCTCCGCCGCCGCCGCGAGCCGCTTCTGGAGCAGCGGGGCGACGGGATGCGAGAACGCCACATGGGCGACGCAACCCCGGCCGAAGAAGCTGGATGCCCTCAGATAGGTCTTGTCGATGAACTGGTCGGCCAACACGAAATGGCCCGGCGGCAGTTCGCCCTTGAACGAGCCGACCGCCGAGAGCGAAACGAGGTCGGTGACCCCCGCCCGCTTCAGCGCGTCGATATTGGCGCGGTAGTTGATGTCGGAGGGAGAGAGCGCATGGCCCCGCCCGTGGCGTGGCAGGAAGACGATCTCGGTCGTCCCGATGCGGCCGCGGCGCAGCCGATCCGAAGGCTCGCCCCAGGGTGAGGAAACCGCGATCTCTTCCAGCCCCTCGAGGCCCGGCAGATCGTAGATGCCCGATCCGCCCATCACGCCGAGAACCGCCTTGGTCATGTCTGCTCCGGGATTTGCGCGTCATCGTCGAGGATCGGCAAAGCCGTGGGACGTGGCAAGGGCGCGGCTAGCGGAGCACCCCGCCTCTCCCCGGCCGGGAGAGGTCGATCCGAGCATAAAGCGAGGATCGGGCGAGGGGGGAGAGTGCGCATCGAAGAGGTCTTTGCCCCCTCTCCCGGCTGCTGACGCAGCCGACCTCTCCCCGTCGGCGAGAGGTAAGGCGAGCCGCTCGCCACCGGAGGCAGGCATCACCAACGAAAAAGGGCCGCTCGCGCGGCCCTCGTTCTATCCGGTCAGATAGTTCCGCCAATCAGGCGTGAACGTCCTTCCAGACTTTCTTCTTGGTGAAATAGACCAGCCCCGCCAGCACCAGCAGGAACAGCAGCACCTGGAAGCCGATGCGCTTGCGCTGCTCCAGATGCGGCTCGGCGGCCCACATCATAAAAGCGGTGACGTCGGCGGCGTACTGCTGCACGGTCTGCGGCGAGCCGTCCGAATAGGTCACCTGATCCGGCTGCAGCATGTTGGGCATGCCGACGAAATTGCCGGGGAAGTATTTGTTGTAGTGAGTGCCGGGCGGCGTCTCGTGGCCCTGCTCGTAGCCGGTCAGGAAGGCCTTCACGTAGTCGGCGCCGTGCTCCTGATAGAGCGTGAACATGTCGACGAGGAACCAGGGGAAGCCGCGCTCGTAGGAACGGGCCTTGGCCATCAGCGACAGGTCCGGCGGCGCCTTGCCGCCGTTAGCCGCCTCGGCCGCCTTGGTGTTCGCGAAGGGACCGGGAATGCGGTCGGCGGCGCGCGGCGCGCGCTCGGCCGGCTGACCGTCATCGCCGATCTCGCGGACCTTGTGCTGCCAGTCGGCAGCGATCTGAGCCACCTGGGCCGCCGGAATCTCCGGGCCGCCCGGCTGCGACAGGTTGCGGAACGACAGGAGGCTCACCGAATGGCAGGCGGCGCAGACATCCTTGTAGACCTGGAAGCCGCGCTGGATCTGCGCCCGGTCGTACATGCCGAACATGCCGGAGAACGACCAGGTGAAACGCGGCGGGTTGAGCTGCTCGGCGGCCTTGGCCGCCGGCATGGCCGCGCCGAGGCCGATGAGACCGGCTGCGGCGAGAACGAGAGAGAAACGCTTCATCGTCATGGATCCTGTTCTCTCTTGCCCTCAGCCCTTGGTCTGCGGCGCGGCGTTGGCGCCGGCAGTGACGGGGGCGCCGCCCTTCTTCCTCTCCTTTTCCAGCACGGCGTCGGCGATCGAGGCCGGCAGCGCCTTCGGCGTCTCGAACAGGCCGAGCAGCGGCAGGACGAGGAGGAAATAGGCGAAGTAGAGCCCGGTGAAGATCAGCGACAGCACCGTGTAGGGATATTCGGCGGGCTTCGAGCCGAGCCAGCCCAGCATCACGCAGACGATCACGAAGGCCCAGAAGAACTGCTTGTGCAGCGGCCGGTAGGCCGACGACTTGACCTTCGAAGTGTCGAGCCAGGGCAGGAAGGCCAGCACCGCGATGGCCGCGAACATGGCCAGCACGCCGCCGAGCTTCGAGGGGATCACGAAGATGATCAGGTTGATGTCGAAGGTGATGGCGCGAAGGATCGCGTAGAACGGCAGGAAGTACCATTCAGGCACGATATGCGCCGGCGTCACCAGCGGATCGCCGGGCACGTAGTTCACCGCGTGGCCGAGATAGTTCGGCTGGAAGAAGGCGAACCAGACGAACAGGATGAAGAAGCAGACGAGGCCGAAGGCGTCCTTGATGGTCGCATGCGGCGTGAAGGGCACGGTGTCCTTCTTGATGTCCTTCACCTCGACGCCGGTCGGGTTGTTCTGACCCGTGACGTGCAGTGCCCAGACGTGCAGCACGACGACGCCCGCGATCATGAACGGCAGCAGGTAGTGCAGCGAGAAGAAGCGGTTGAGGGTCGGATTGTCGACCGAATAGCCGCCCCACAGGAACTCGACGATGGTCGGGCCGACGAGGGGAATGGCCGAAAACAGGTTGGTGATGACCACCGCGCCCCACAGGGACATCTGGCCCCAGGGCAGCACGTAGCCCATGAACGCCGTCGCCATCATCAGAAGATAGATGATCACGCCGAGGATCCAGAGGATCTCGCGGGGCGCCTTGTACGAGCCGTAATAGAGCCCGCGGAACATGTGCACGTAGACCGCGATGAAGAACATCGACGCGCCGTTGGAGTGCAGGTAGCGGATCATCCAGCCGTAGTTCACGTCCCTCATGATCTTTTCGATCGAGTTGAAGGCCATGTCGACATGGGCGGTGTAGTGCATCGCAAGGACGACGCCGGTGATGATCTGCGCCACCAGCATGACCGAGAGGATGCCGCCGAAGGTCCAGAAATAGTTCAGGTTCTTCGGCACCGGATAGGCGACGAACGAATCATAGACGAGGCGCGGCAGCGGCAGCCGGACATCGAACCATTTGCCGATGCCGGTCTTCGGGACGTAGTGGGAATGACCCTGCATGGTCGTGACCTTCTAGCTGCGCTTAACGTCAGGCGGTCGCGGCCGCACCCGTGATGCGGATGCGGGTGTCGCTGACGAACGTGTACTGGGGAACCGGCAGGTTGGTCGGCGCCGGACCCTTGCGGATGCGCCCCGAAGTGTCGAAGTGCGAGCCGTGGCAGGGGCAGAACCAGCCGCCGTAGTCGCCCTGGTTGCCGAGCGGGACGCAGCCGAGGTGGGTGCAGTTGGCGGCGGTGACCAGCCACTTGGCATGGCCTTCCTTGACGCGCGCCGAGTCGGGCTGCGGATCGCGGAGCGTCGAGACATCCACGTCCTGCGCGGCCTTGATCTCGGCCTCGGTGCGGTTGCGGACGAAATAGGGCTTGCCGCGCCACAGGATCTTGATCTGCGCGCCGGCGGGAATCGAGGAGAGATCGAGCTCGATGGGGGCACCGGCCGCGACCGTCGCGGCATCCGGCGCAAGCTGCATGATGAAGGGCCAGACCACGGCGGCACCACCGACCGCCGCTGCTGCTCCGGTTGCCAGGAACAGGAAGTCGCGGCGATCGCCCTCGGCATGTTGAACGCTTGCCACTCTCGTCGTCCTTTCGCTCGTCGGCCGGTTTCAGGCCCCGGATAGCGCCGCCAGTTCCGCCCGGCCCGCAAGGAGCCTGCCGTGGACCGCGGCCTGCGCGCGGCTGCCTTCAAGGGGCGCCCTCGCACCGGCCGGCCCAACGTCTGGGCATAGGAATCCACGCGGGGAAACCGCCGTCGGCAGGCGCTTATTCGCACCGTTATAAGGTGATGTCCAGTGCATGGCGCGGAAGCCGGTGCTGCACTGCATCGCACCTTCGTCGGATGGCCGCGAAAAGCACCTGCCGCACCGCGTCCGGCTTGACCCGGCGGGTGCTCCGCGCGAGTTGCTGATGCCATGATCCGCCTTGCGCTCTACCAGCCCGACATCGCCCAGAACACCGGCACGATCCTGCGTCTCGCCGCCTGCCTCGGCCTTGCCGTGGATATCGTCGAGCCGGCCGGTTTCCCCGTCTCCGACAAGTCGTTCCGCCGCTCCGGCATGGATTATCTCGATCATGTCGCCTGGACGCGGCACGACGATTTCGCCGCTTTCCAGCGCTGGCGCACGACCGAAAGCCGCCGCCTCGTGCTGATGACCACCCGCGCCGCCCTGCCCTATGCGGATTTCGCCTTCCTCCCCGGCGACGTGGTGATGGCCGGCCGCGAATCGGCCGGCGTACCGGACGACGTGCATGAGGCGGCCGACGCCCGCATCCTGATTCCGATGCAGCCGGCCATGCGCTCGCTCAACGTCGCGGTCTCCGTCGCCATGGTCGCGGGCGAGGCCTTGCGCCAGCTCGGGAGCTTTCCGGCCGTGTCCGCCTGAGTGGGCCTTGTCACGTCTCCGCCTGCCGCATCACCGTCACGGCCTGCGAAATCATTGTGCACGGCTGGTCGGAAGTGAGGAAGGCGATATCTGCAGCGTCGCGGCCCTCGGCGATCCGGACCATTCCCTCGACGGGAGCCAGACGCGTCGGGTCGACCAGCCACCAGGCGCCGCCGACGAACACCTCCGTCACCGCATGGAAATCGGGCGGCTGAAGATCCAGGGCATAGGCGCTAACCGCCCGAGCCGGGATGTTCAGCGCCCGGCACAGCGAGATGGCAAGGTGCGTGAAATCCCGGCAGACGCCGGCGCGCAAGGTGAACGTGTGTTCGGCGTCCGTCTGCGCCATGCTGCTGCCAGGCACGTAGTCGACATGGCGGGCAAGCCAGTCCATCACCGCCATGACCTGCGCGACGCCATCGCCCGCATCGCCGAAAGTCCTGTTGGCGAACCGGATGAAAGCATCCGATGGGCAGAACCTGCTCGGCAGAAGATATGGCAGAACGTCCTCGGGCAAGTCGCTCCAGGCCTCCAGACGCCCGCTCGGGGGCAGCAGCCTCCGCTCGCGGTTATCGACCGTGGCGGTATAGGCGAACGAAACCCGGCCGCAGACCACGCCGCGCAAACGCCGCCGCCCGGTCGCCGCCACGTCTATGCGCCACGGCACGTCGGGCAGGTTGAGCACTTCCGACGTGACGATCTGGTCCGGCGAGGTCGCTGCCTGAATCTCCAGCATGACCTGCGTCGGCCCCGCGAACTCATATTCCAGCACGGCGGACGCCTGGACGATCATGCGACGCCCTCCAATGAGAACGCCCCGCCGCCGGGTCCGGCAGCGGGGCGAATTGCCTGACGGGCAAAGCCCGTCGGCAACGACTTGGCAGTCAGAACCAGAAACGCCCGCTGAAGTTCCCTCACATGAACAGGCCGCCCGAAGGCGGCCCGTTCGTCCCATCCGACATCAGCCAGGATCAGTAGCGGGCGGCGATCGCGCCCGGCCCCGTCGAGAACAGGTAATTCACGCCGAGCTTGAGCGTGTGAACGTCGTTGCGGACGCGCACATCCGAACCGCCGACGCCGTCCAGCGACCCCGGTCCGGCGAGCTGCGTGCCCGAGCCGAAGTGGTAGTACATATACTCGGCCTTCACGGTCCAGTTGGGCATGACCGCGTATTCGACACCGGCGCCGACCGCGAGCCCCACGCGCGTCGTGTTGTAGGTGCCGAACAGCGTCACCGGCGCCGCGACATAGGTGCGGTTGCGGAACGAACCGATGCCGAGGCCCGCCGTGGCATAGACCAGGGCGCGGTCGAAGGCGTAGCCGACGCGGCCGCGCAGCGAGCCGAGGAAGTTTACTCGCGAGGCGCAGGTGAAGGCCGCGACCGGACAGGACCGCCAGCCGTGCAGGTCGGCAGCGGACGCATCGGCCTCCAGGCCGACCACGATCTGGTTGATCTGGTAGTTGTAGCCGATCTGGGCGCCGCCGAAGATGCCGTTCGTCGAGGGAGAGACGAAGGTTCCGGCCTGGACGAAGTTCCAGTTGGCCTTGCCCCAGCCGTAGCCGATATGGGCGCCTGCATAGAAGCCGGTCCAGGTCCAGACAGGAGCGATCACCTCGGCGGCGACCGGCTGGCGAGGCGGCGCGAGATCGGCGGCATGGGCACCGGTCGTGAGCGCGGCGGCGGCAAAGCCGGCCATGAGGACTTTGGTGACCCGGAACCGGGGCGTTTCGAACGTGTGCATGATGCCTTCCTCTTCCCTTGGCTGCGCTTGGCGGACAGCCTCGTTGGATATCGGTCACGCCCCCACATGACCCTGCACGTCAATGACTTTGGCTCTCGCGATGTGGAGGGATCAACCCGCTTCCAACACCGTGCGGTATGACAATGACGATGACCGGTAATGGGTTCTTGCCTGCCCATCTGATCGACGGCCGCCTGTGGCCGGCAAAGCACTGTCCCAGGGGAAACCTTGTCTTCTCGGGTGAGGACAGACTGCAACCTTGAGGACGCCACGAGCCGCACGCGACAAGCCTTTGGCCCGGCGGCCCGAAAGGTTATATTCCGTTAACCACGGCCCGGCCCGGGCCGCCGACCTCCGAAGGACCGGCATGGACACCAACGCGACCGGCAGGACCTCGCTCACCGACGCCATGCGCACCCTCCGCATCGAGGAGGCCGAGCGCACGGGCGTCGTCGTCGCCCTGCGCGACGCCGAATTCGCGCGTCTCGCCATCCTCCACGACCGCGTCCGCGTCGTGCTCGACCAGGTGCCGAAGAGCATCGACCTGTTCGATGCCGGACTGACGCCCGGCGAGACCCCGCGGCTGTGGATCGACATGATCGCCTTCGTCGAGATGGGCCGCGACAAGCGCACCTACCGCTTCCTGCAGGACACGCGGAACGGCCGGCGCGTCATGGCCGAGAGCGACAATGCGGAAGCCGTCGCGGAGCGCATCACCGCCTATGTCGCAAGCCGGCTGATCGAGCGCGAGCGGATGCTGGCGCTGCCCGCCGTGGAGCCCGTCCCGGGTCCGCCTGCGCTGCCGCGCGCCGACATTCCGGCCGACATCCTCGGCAAGACTCAGCCGGCGGACGGCAAGGCCGTTGATGCTGCTGCGGTTGCCGCCGCTCCGCAGGCCGTCGCGTCGCCGGTAGCGGCCCCGGAGACACCGCCCCCCACACGCGGCGGCATCCGCTTCTCGGGCTTTGGCGGCTTCGTCCTGTTCCTGCTGGGCCTCGCCGCCGGCGCAGGCGGCCTGCTTGCAGTCGCCCAGCTGGCGACCCGCCTCTAGCTGCCGGATCGGCAGCTTCGCGAAGCGTGCCTAGCGCGCGAAGCGGGTCGCAATCCGCTCCATCAGGTTCTGGGCCGCATTGACACTGATCGACGAATACGCGCGCTGCTGGACACAATCCGCAAAGGCCCGCTCGTTCGAGCCCGCCTCGCCCCGGCACCCCTCGCGATCGAGGGCTTCGATCTGTTTCGCGCAGGCAGCCTCGATGACCTGCCTCGCATTGGCGGGATTGTAGTCGAGCAGATAGTTCAGTGCCGTGAAGTAGATGCAGTTGTCGGCCTGCGCATCCAGCGCCGCCAGCGTGCCCTGCTGCTGTGCGGAAGCGGCCTGATGAACGATCATCGCAAGGCCAAGCACGGCCAGGCCCAAACCAGCGCGGGTCATCGGGCGGTCTCCGGAACAGATGCGTCCGAAGCGAAATATATCACATCTGCAACCGCGCCGGACGGTGCCTCTCCGCTCCCGGCGGGCGCCGGGTCTCCCATGCATGCGGCATCTTTCCCGCTGGCGCCGTCGCGGCTAGCTTGCGCGCCGACATACCGGCCCATGCCGGTGAAGAAGCAGTCCGGGAGGACGTCATGACATCGGCAACCCCGCTCGCCGGCAGTGCGCCGCGCAAGGTTTTCAACATCGTCGACGGCAGGCAGACCGAGGCCGCGGACGGCCGCGTCATCGATGCCGTCGGCCCATCCGACGGCGCGGTCATCGCATACATGCCGCGCTCGGGAGCGGGCGATGTCGACAAGGCAGTCGCCGCCGCCCGCAAGGCCTTCGAGGAAGGTCCGTGGAGTCGCATGACCGCCACCGAGCGCGGCCGTCTGCTCGTCAAGCTCGGCGAGGCGATCCTCGCCAATCACGCCGAACTCTCGCTGCTGGAGAGCATCGACACAGGCAAGCCGGCCCGCCAGGGCAAGGCCGACATCACCGCCGCGGCCCGCTATTTCGAGTTCTACGGCACGGCCGCAGACAAGGTGCACGGCGAGACCATCCCCTTCCTCAACGGCTACACGGTCGCCGTCGTGCGCGACCCCCACGGGGTCACCGGCCACATCGTGCCGTGGAACTACCCCGCGCAGATCTTCGGCCGCTCGGTCGCCGCCTCCCTCGCCTGCGGCAATACCTGCGTGGTGAAGCCTGCCGAAGACGCCTGCCTGTCGCTGCTGCGCATCTCCGAACTGGCGCTCGAGGTGGGCTTCCCGCCGGGCGTGCTCAACATCCTCGCCGGCCTCGGCGAGGAGGCGGGCGCCGCGCTCTCCAACCATCGCGGCATCGACTTCGTCTCCTTCACCGGCTCGCCGGAGGTCGGCACGCTGATCCAGACCGCGGCTGCGAAGAACCACATCGGCTGCACGCTGGAGCTCGGCGGCAAGAGCCCCCAGGTCGTCTTCGCCGATGCCGATTTCGACGCAGCCGTGCCGACCCTGGTCAACGCCATCGTCCAGAACGGCGGCCAGACCTGCTCGGCCGGCTCGCGCATGCTCATTGAGCGTGCCGCCTATGACGAACTGGTCGAGCGCGTCGCCGATCGCTTCAGGACCGTGCGCGTCGGCACCTGGGACATGGACCTCGACTGCGGCCCGATGATCAATGCCGGCCAGAAAAGCCGAGTCGAGGGCTTCGTCGCGCGTGCCCGCGCGGAGGGCGTCCCCAGCATCGCCGAGGGCCAGCTCGCGCCCAACCTGCCGCCCGGCGGCTTCTACGTCGCGCCGACCCTGTTCGGCCCGGTGCCGCGCTCCAATGCGCTGGCGCAGGACGAGGTCTTCGGTCCGGTTCTTTCCGCCATTCCGTTCGACGACGAGGCCGACGCGGTCCGTCTCGCCAACGGCACCGATTTCGGCCTCGTCGCCGGCGTCTGGAGCCGCGATGCCAGGCGCTCCATGCGGGTTGCCCGCGCCATGCGCTGCGGCCAGGTCTTCGTCAACGGCTACGGCGCGGGCGGTGGCATCGAGCTGCCTTTCGGCGGCGTCAAGAAATCCGGCCACGGCCGCGAGAAGGGCTTCGAGGCGCTCTACGAATTCTCCGCCTCCAAGACCGTCGTCATCAATCACGGCTGAGCCGAACCAGAAGCATTGCAACAGGGAGCGGGACCCATGCGTCTCAAGGACAAGGTCGCCATCGTCACCGGCGGCGCGCAGGGCTTCGGCCTCGGCATCATGCAGACCTTCGCGCGCGAGGGCGCGCGCGTGGTCGTCCTCGACCTCAACGAGGAAGGCGCGAAGGCCGCTGCCAAGCCGTTCGGCCGCAAGGCCTTCGGCATGAAGTGCGATGTCTCGAAGGCCAAGGATGTCCAGCGCGCGGTGGCCAAGACCGTCGAGCGCTTCGGCACGGTGGATGTCCTGATCAACAATGCCGGCACCTCGCACCGCAACCGCCCGATGCTGGAAGTGGACGAGGAGACCTTCGACCGCGTCTTCGATGTCAACGTGAAGTCGATCTTCCACTTCGCCCATGCCGTCGTGCCGGTCATGCGCCAGAACGGCGGCGGCGCCATCATCAATGTCGGCTCGACCGCCGGCCTGCGCCCCCGTCCCGGCCTTGCCTGGTACAACGCCTCCAAGGGCGCGGTGAACCTGTTGTCGAAGTCGATGGCGGTCGAGCTCGCGCCCGACAAGATCCGCGTCTGCGCGCTCGCGCCGGTCGCCGGCGACACGCCCCTGCTCGGCATGTTCATGGGCGAGGACACGCCGGAAATGCGCAAGAAGTTCATCGCCTCCATCCCGATGGGGCGCCTGTCGACCCCGCAGGACATCGCGGACGCGGCTTTGTTTCTCGCCGCCGATCCCGGCAACTTCCTGACCGGCGTGGTGCTTGAAGTCGACGGCGGGCGCTGCATCTAGGAGCATTTCCGGCAAGGTGGGCACCGGTTTCGCGGATCGAGAATGCGGCAGACACAATGACCTTTACCCTCGCCCTTGAGACCACCCTCCCCGCTGACGGTGTGGGCGGCACGCTCGTCGGCCGCGTTGAGCGGCCGGGCCTCGGCCCCTCGGTCGCCGCCATCCGCGACGGCGGCGTCTTCGACGTGACGGCAGCCTTCCCGACGACGGCCGACCTGTTCGACCTCGCCGATCCGGCCTCGGCGATAGCCGCCATTCCCGGCGAGCGCATCGGCGACCTCGCCGCCATCCTCGCCAACAGCGTCGAGACAGCCCGCGACGCGGCCAGGCCCTACCTGCTCTCGCCCGTCGACGTGCAGGCGGTGAAAGCGGCCGGCGTCACCTTCGCCATTTCCATGGTGGAACGCGTGATCGAGGAACAGGCCAAGGGCGATCCCGCCCGCGCCTCGGCGATCCGCGGGGAGATCGGCGATGTCATCGGCGGCGAACTGAAGGGCCTGAAACCCGGCTCCCCCGAGGCCGCGGCGCTCAAGAAGCACCTCCAGCAGCGCGGGCTATGGTCGCAATATCTCGAGGTCGGCATAGGCCCGGACGCGGAAATCTTCACCAAGGCCCCGGTCCTGTCGTCCGTCGGCACGGGTGCGGATGTCGGCATCCACCCGGTCTCGACCTGGAACAACCCCGAGCCCGAGGTCGTGCTGGTCATTTCCTCGGCCGGCCGCATCGTCGGCGCGACGCTCGGCAACGATGTCAACCTGCGCGATGTCGAAGGCCGCTCGGCGCTGCTCCTCGGCAAGGCCAAGGACAACAATGCCTCGGCCTCGCTCGGCCCCTTCGTGCGCCTGTTCGACGCGAGCTTCGGGCTGGGCCACGTCCGGCGGATGAAGGTCTCCTTGAAGGTCACCGGCGAGGACGGCTTCGTCATGGACGGCCGCAGCGACATGGCCGCCATCTCCCGCGATGTCGAGGACCTCGCGAAACAGGCCATCGGCTCGCACCATCAGTATCCCGACGGTCTCGTGCTCTACTGCGGCACGCTGTTTGCGCCGATCCAGGACCGCGATGCGCCGGGACAGGGCTTCACCCACAGGAAAGGCGACATCGTCACCATCGCCAGCGACGAACTCGGCTCGCTGACGAACCGCGTGCGGCTGTCGACCGAATGCGCGCCCTGGACATCAGGCATCCGCGCGCTGATGGCGAGCCTCGCCGCGCGCCGGGCATGACGGGTCTCGCCGCGCCGGACGGCCTCGTCGGCCGCGACGGCGAGGTCTCGCTGATCCTGAGCGGCATGCACCCCGCCGACGCCGCAAAGGGCTGGTTTCCCTATTACACCTTCGCCATCGCGGCCGGCGGCGAACCGGCCGGCGCCATCCGCCTGCGGGTCGGCGACGGGCCGGACCTCGTCCTCTATGGCGGTCATGTCGGCTACGAGGTGCTGCCGGCCTTCCGCGGCCACCACTATGCCGAGCGCGCCTGCCGTCTTCTGTTCCCGCTGATGCGCGCCAACGGCCAGCACGCCGTCTGGATCACCTGCAATCCCGGCAACGCCGCCTCGCGGCGCACCTGCGAGCGGCTCGGCGCGACTTTCGAGGGCATCGTTGCCCTGCCGCCGGACAGCGACATGTATCTGCGCGGCGAGCGCGAGAAGTGCCGCTATCGGCTGCTGGTGCCGCCGGCACATCTCGATATCAGCACCTGACGTCTTCGCCCTGGTCTGTGATCAGGCCGTCACCGAGCGGCGCTAGCATCCTGTCGGTCCCAACAGGAGGCACCTATGACCATGAATCCCGGTGACGTCGTGATGCTGAAGTCCGGCGGCCAGCCGCTGACCATCGTGTCGACCTCCGACGAAGAGGCCGTGTGCCTCTGGATCGGCGAGGAAGGCGATCTGTTCCGCGAGGCGATCCCGCTGGTCGCGCTCGCGCCCATCGACATGGAAGACGAGGGCGGCGACGAGGACGAAGACGAGGATGACGGCGAGGACGAAGACGCCGAAGGTGTTGCCGACGAGGACGAGGATGAGGCCGAGACGCGCCGCGAGCGCGAGCCGGCTTGACTCTCAGTCGGCGGATGGCAGGCGGCGCATCGTGAACTCGATGCGCCCGTCATCCAGCTCCTGCCAGAACTCGACTTCGGTCATGTAGGCGGCCCGCGGGAACTTCACGAGAATCTCGCGGGCCTTGGCGCGCGCATCCTCCCGCGGGAGCACGTAGGTTTCACGCATCCAGCCATCGGATTTGGGCGCGGATGGCGATGAGCCTCGCCGGAAGGCATCGAACGGCCTGTTGCGATCGGACCGCATGCGTCACCTGCCAGCGAGGTTACGCGGCCGCCGCCTGACCCTTGCCGCCCTCCCTGACCTTCTCGGCCTGAGCCTTCGGTCCGAAAAGCTGCTCCTGCTCGGCTGCGGTCGACGTCATGAACGGATAGCGATCATAGACCCGCTGGCGCATCTCTGGAAAGGACACCCCCATCAGGTTGATCGGGTCCTTCAGGTTCGGATAGGCGCGCGGCTCCGCAACCGGCTCCATGCACAGGAGCCGGCGATAGAAGGCGCGGTGCTCGGTGCGCACGGTCGCGAGCGCGTAGTCCGCATCGGCATGTTCGGAAGCCAGCATGCCGAGCCGCACGGTCGCATAGGCGAGGCCCGGATGCTGGCGCGACTGATCATAGTCGACCACGAAGCGGGTCGGGTCGACGATCACCTCGCCGCGCTCGATGCGGGGGCCGAGCATATCCGGGAAAATGGTCAGCGCCGGCGCAATCGGGTGCTCGGCGCTCGCGACATGAATCCGGATCGAGCTGACCAGTTGGCCGTCCAGGTACAGGCCGAAGATCCAGACATTCGGCGCCGCGTCATAGTCGTCGCGGAAGAGCCCGGATTCGTCGGGCTGGATCGCACCTTCGCGCAGGTAGCATTGATACCTGAGGCGGTAGATCGCTAGCCTGTCGGCATCCGTTTCCGCGCGCCGGTATTCGATCCTGGAAATGAGGTCGGTAACGTTCTGCGCAAATATACTGGCGGCGTTAACCGTATTCATCTGAATGGCCCCACGTGAAGCGCCGCCGTCCGCCTTGCAACGTGGGTCAATTGTTCATCAAATTTTAACTGCTGAAAAGCGTCTGGTTAAAACATCGTTAACGCGATCGCATAAAGCCTGTCAGCGGCTCTGGTCTTTCTCATGATACCTCCATGACTTGGCGGCACAATACTTCGCTGCGTCGCGTCAAAGTTGCATTGGTTGAGACAAGCTATCATACATGATTTTACAGCGATATCGGACGTTTCGTAGCGATGGCAATTTTCCTGGCTTTCCTGACATCAGACAGCAATCGAAAATTACTTTAGCGAAAAAAACACTTATTGCGTGTATTCCAGATCCAGCACGGCTACCGCCGACAGGACCCTGCCCTCGCCGGCAATCAAGCACGGTCCCGCCGGGCGCGCAGATGCCCGGTGAAATACCTATGACGTAACGGTAACCGGAGAGGGCCGCGTCAGGCGGCGCTGGCAAGCAGCTCTTTGGCCGGCCGGCCCATCATCAGCCGCACCTGCTCGGCGGGAATTGCGGGGCTGAGGATAAAGCCCTGGATTTCGCTGACCACGCCCGGTGCGTCGATGATCCTGAGCTGCTCATGGGTCTCGACGCCCTCCACGACGACCGAGAGCCCGAGTTCCGAGCCGAGCCGGGTGACCCCGCGCAGCAGCTTCGCCGACTTCTTGTCCGTCTCGATGTTGCGGACGAACGAACGGTCGATCTTGACCTTGTGCAGCGGGAACTTGTGCAGGTAGCTGAGGCTCGAATAGCCGGTCCCGAAATCGTCCAGCGCGATCCGCACGCCCATCTCGCGCAACGCCTGCAGCACACCGAGGACAGCCGCGGAATCCTGCAGCAGCAGCGTCTCGGTGATCTCCAGCTCGAGGCGGTCGGGCGCAAGGCCGGTCGCGGCCAGCGTCTCGCCGACGAGGGCGACGATATCCTCGCGTTCGAACTGGACGGGCGACAGATTGACGGCGACACGGACATCGTTCGGCCAGTCGGCGCAGGTGCGGCAAGCCTTGCGCAGAACCTGCCTTCCGATCTCGATGATGAGCCCGGTCTCCTCCGCAACGGGGATGAACTCGGCCGGCGAGATCATGCCGCGCGTGGCGTGCGGCCAGCGCACGAGGGCCTCGCAGGTGGTGATTTCGAGGGTCTTCAGGTTGAGGAGCGGCTGGAAATAGACCGACAGCTCTTCGTTCTGGATCGCCTTGCGCAGGTCCAGTTCGATCGCCCGGCGCGCCTGCGCCTTGCGGTCCATCTCTTCCTCGTAGAAGTGCAGGATGCCCTTGCCGCCGTCCTTGGCCCGCTTGAGGGCCATGTCGGCGCTCTTGAGAAGCTGGTCGGGGTCGCGGCCGTCGCGCGGCGCGAGCGCGATGCCGACAGACGCGCCGCAGGCGATGCTCTTGGCCTCGATCTGGGTGATCTCGGAGATCGTGCCGATGACCCGGTCGGCGAGCATGGTGACGTCGTTGACCGTCCGGGCGCCGTTCTGCAGCACGACGAACTCGTCCGCGCCGAAGCGTGCCACCACGTCGTTCTCGCCGACGACGAAGCGCAGCCGGTCGGCGACCTCGACCAGCAGGGAATCGCCCACCGCGTGGCCGAGCGTGTCGTTGATCTGCTGGAAATTGTCGAGATCGACGAAATGAACGGCCAGGAACTCGTCGGCATCCGCGATCGCGAGGGCGGCGTCGAGCCGCTCCTGGAACAGCGAGCGGTTCGGCAGGCCGGTCAGCGCGTCGTGGCGCGCCATATAGGCGATCCGCGCTTCCGTGCGGCGCTTCTCGGTGATGTCCTCGATGACGATGACCAGGCCGCCGGACGACATCGGCTGGAAGGTCAGCTCGACGTTCCGCTCGTTGGCGGTCAGCTCGATCTGCTCGGCAGCGAGGCCACCGCTGCGCCTGTTGATGCCGTCCATCACGCGCGCCGCGTCGCGCTCGCTGACGACGCCGAGCTCGACATAGGCGGCGACGATCGCCTGCGCGCGCGCGCCCGAGCGCACGGAGTCGGGATCGCACGGCAGGATGTCCGCCCAGCGGTTGTTGACGACCAGCAGCCGGCCGTCGGCGTCGAACATGGCCAGGCCGTGCGGCATGTTGTTGAGCGCCGTGTCGAAGCGCGCCGCCAGCAGGGACACGTCGCGCTGGGCGATAACCGCGTTCAGCAGGATGTCGCGCAGGCGCGTCGCGATCTTCCTGACGCTGCCGAAGAACGGCAGGGCGAAGAAGGCCAGGATGATGTAGTCCGGCACCCCGGTCAGGAACATGCCCGTGACCAGCGGCACGCACATGAGCAGGATCTGGTTGTCGACGAACCGGCCGTTGGCGAAGTTCCGGCCCATGATGCCGACCATGTAGGACAGCGCCACGGCAACGCAGAACAGGTGTGCGGCCATGTTGTCGGTCAGCCGGAAGGTCGCGAAGCACCACAGGCCGATGGTGAAGACGAACAGATTGGCGCCTATCGTGTATTCGCGCTCCCATCCACGCGCCTCGTCATAGGTATCGAGGCTCGGGCGGATTTTCTTGTAGCGCACCATGCGCGCGCCGCGGGCGGCACCAACGAGCACGATCACGACCGGAAAGGCCCAGAGGAGCGGATTCCCTGTCAGGTACGCCGCATAGAGCATGCCGGCGAGCGCCGCGGCGAGGCCCGACAAGAACGAACGCAAATCCTCATACAGCGCATCGACCATCGAAACATAGATTTCGAAGGGCAATTCGCGCTGCGACGTGTCCATGGTCTCGTTCTGGATACGCATCATACTCGCAAAAGACCATTGTCGGCCGACCGGGCATTCGGACCCACGCGCCTAATCAAGCAAAAAATTCTTGCCCAGCAATTAATTGCGCCGGAATGGTTGCAGACAACCGCTCATGAGCAAAATCGTCCGGATACAATTCAAAGGCGTATCGAACTCAAGTAAAGGTCGATGAGTTCTTGCCGCGCCGAGGAGCCGGACGGAAAGCCGGCCTCGATCCAGGCCTGCCTGATCCAGGCGAGCGCCGCGCCGATCTCGGGACCCTCGCGGAGCCCGGCGCGCATCAGATCCTCGCCGCTGACCGGCAGGGATGGCGCCTGCCAGCGGTGCGGCAAGGTCAGCAGCGAAACCCATTCCGGGGCATCGACGGACGCGGAGGAGCGGGCGAAGGCCACGAGCGCGCGGTCGAGATAGGCGCGCGGACCGGCGCGGAACAGCGCCACCTTGGCCGCCACCTCGCCGCCTTCGGGGCCGAGGCCATGCCAGCCGGCGCCGATGCCATCGAGCCGCCGATATTCCTCGTTGGAGAGCGCCAGGCGCGCCTTGAGCCTGTCGGCGTCCTCGCGCACCAGCACGGCAAGCGCACCGAGGCGCCGCGCGGCAACGGTGGCGATTCCAGCCTGCGCCTCGATTGCGGCCAACCGCCGCAGGACCGGCACGACGGGCACCCCGCCGAGCAGCCGGTCCAGCAGGCCGGCATCGGCCATGTCCTGCAGAACCTCCGGCGCGCGGTCGGACACGAGGATTTTCAGAAGCTCTGCGCGCACGCGCTCGCGCGAGAGGTCCTGGAGCCCCTCCCTCTCCGCGATGCAGGCCGAAAGCCCCGGAGCGTCGGGTTCGCTGCGCCCGAACTGCGCGTGGAAACGGAAGAACCTGAGAATGCGCAGCCGGTCCTCGCGGATCCGCGCCAGCGGTTCGCCGATGAAGCGCACGCGGCCTGCGGCAAGATCTTCCCGGCCGCCGAAATAGTCGTGAACCTCGCCGTCGCGGCCAAGGCTCATGGCGTTGATGGTGAAATCGCGCCGCGCCGCATCATCGCGCCAGTCCCGCCCGAACCGGACGACGGCATGCCGGCCATCGGTCTCGATATCGCGGCGGAGCGTCGTCACCTCGTAGCCGACGCCCTCGGCGACCACCGTGACCGTGCCGTGGTCGATGCCGGTCGGCACGACCTTGAAGCCCTGTGCGGTGGCGACAGCCGAAACAGCCTCGGGCAGTGCCGTCGTCGCGATGTCGATGTCCCCGGCGGGCCCGCCCGCGAGCCAGTTGCGCACGGCACCGCCGATGGGACGCGCTTCCTCGCCGGCCGCCGCCAGGGCGTCGATGAGAACCCTCGCCGGTCCTTCGCGGAACCATTCAGGCAGGTTCGGCGCGCCCGTCATCGCGATGGGGGAGCAGGCGATGGCGCAGCCGGCGGCGGACGGCGCTCCATCTGGGCCGGAAAATAGACGCCGTTCTCCACGCGGGCCGGCCGGTAGATGACGTTCGGATCGCGCACCTGATAGGCGAGGTGATAGAGGAAGTAGCCGCCGCCGAGCACCAGACCGAACAGGCCGAGCCAGACGACCGGCTGCCTGTCCCAGTGTTCCTTCAGGAACGGGCTCTTCTCCTTGACGTGCAGCCAGATGAAGTAGAGCAGGAAGGGCAGGACGAAGAGCAGGAGGTTGATGACGATTCGCATCAGGCTGCCCCGCTCGTCTCCTGGTCGGCGAGCCGTTCCCAGAGGTTGCGCAGGATGCCGGCGGTGATCCCCCAGATATACCGGTCGCCATAGGGCATGGCGTAGAAGTGCCGAACCTCGCCCTGCCATTCGCGCGACTGGCGCTTGTGGTTCTTCGGGTCCATCAGGAAGGAAAGCGGCACCTCGAAGGCGTCGACCACCTCGCGCGGATTGATGGTCAGCTCGAACGGCGGAACGACCAGCCCGATAACCGGCGTGATGAGGTAGCCCGTCCGCGACAGGAAGGGCGGCATGTAGGCCAGCGGATGCACGTGCCGGCGGGACAGCCCGATCTCCTCCTCCGCCTCGCGCAGGGCGGCGTCGAGTGGCGTCGCATCGCCCGGGTCGATCTTGCCGCCGGGAAAGGCGATCTGGCCGGAATGGTCGGGAAGGTCGCCGGAGCGCTGCGTCAGGAGGATGGTCGGCTCGGGCCGCGCCACGACGGGGATCAGCACGGCTGCCGGCCGCGCGGGCTTGCCCTCGTTGATCGTATGGTCGCCGGCATCCTGCCGCGGATACCCAAGGCCGCGGAACAGGTCCTGCGGCTCCCGCGGAATATCCAGCGACAGCCGCTCGGTCACGGCAGCCGTGAACTGCTCCGGCGAGACGGGAATCACATCAGCCCCTCAAGTTCGTCGGCGCGGACCATGGGGTAGAAGGTCCCGGAAGCATAGACCCCGAACCAGTCGATGCCCTCCACGGGAACGACTTCCCCGACGTTCGCGAGATCGTGAAGAAGCGTGCGCGAGACCCGCGCCCAGAGGTCGCGGCGGACATGGACATAGGGCTTCACGCCGTCGGTCCCTTCCTCCTTCTCGAACCGCAGCGGATGGTCGGGCCCGACCTCGACCCATTCCTCGACCTGCGTGCGGAACGCGAGCTTCCGCTCCCGCCCTTCGCCTTCCACGCTCAGTTCGACAGCGGCAAAGGGCGCGTCGTCCACCACGATGCCGATCTTCTCGACCGGCGTGACCAGGAAATAGCGGCCGTCCTCGCGTTTCAGCACCGAGGAGAAGAGCTTGACCAGCGGCAGGCGGCCGATCGGCGTCTTCATGTAGAACCACATGCCATCGGCGGCGATGCGGATGTCGAGGTCGCCGCAATAAGGCGGGTTCCAGAGGTGCACCGGCGGTGGCCCCCTGACCTTCTTCACCTCCTTGGCGAGCCCGTCGAGCCCGCCTATCGCTGGTGGTTCCGCAGCCAAGCCTGATAGCCTCACGTTTGAGTGAACCGGGGTCCCGCGACCATAGTTTAGCCGCTTGGCACCTGTGACAAACGTAAGAGCCGGCTATCCCGGCCGCAATGCATGGGCCATGATGCAGTGCAGCTACGTTCAGCCTCGAAGGAAAAGCACATGACCGCCGAGACCGCCGAACGGTTGGAAGACGCCATCATCAAGGCGGCCGAGACGACGGCCGCGCAGGCGCGCACGGCGCGCGCCAACATCTCGGCCGTCATCTTCGGCCAGCAGGACGTGATCGACCACGCGCTGATCACCGTGCTGTCGGGCGGCCACGCTTTGCTGGTCGGCCTGCCGGGCCTTGCCAAGACCAAGCTGGTCGAGACCATGGGCGTGGTGCTCGGCATGGAGGCGCGGCGTATCCAGTTCACGCCCGACCTGATGCCCTCGGACATTCTCGGCTCCGAGGTTCTGGAGGAGAGCGCCAGCGGCCAGCGGGCGTTCCGGTTCCTGAAAGGGCCGATCTTCACCCAGCTCCTGATGGCCGACGAGATCAACCGCGCCTCGCCGCGGACTCAGTCTGCGTTGTTGCAGGCCATGCAGGAGCATCACGTCACGGTCGCCGGCGAGACCCACGAACTGCCGAAGCCATTCCACGTGCTGGCAACGCAGAACCCGCTCGAGCAGGAGGGTACATACCCCCTGCCTGAAGCACAGCTCGACCGTTTCCTGATGCAGGTCGATGTCGGCTATCCCGACCTCGAGGCCGAGCGCCGGATCCTGTTCGACACGACCGGCGCGCAGGAGGCGAAGCCCAAGCAGGCGCTGACCGCCGACGACCTGATGGCGGCACAGCGGCTGGTCCGCCGCCTGCCGGTCGGGGACTCCGTCGTCGACGCCATCCTCGCACTCGTGCGCTCGGCCCGTCCTGGCGCCGCCAAGGGCGAACTGGCGCAGGCCATCGCCTGGGGCCCCGGCCCGCGCGCCTCGCAGGCGCTGATGCTGGCCGTGCGCGCCCGCGCGCTGATCGACGGCCGCCTCGCCCCCTCGGTCGACGACGTGCTGGCACTGGCCGAGCCCGTGCTGAAGCACCGCATGGCCCTCACATTCTCCGCGAGGGCCGACGGCCTGACCGTCGAGAACGCGATCGCCACGCTGGTGAAGCCGATCGGGTGAACTGACATGTTCGGCCTCGCCCCGACCGAGAACCGCGAGGACCATGCCCGCCGCCTGACCCGCGACGGCGAGATGCTGGCGGCCGCGCTGCCGCGCCTCGTCCTCGAAGCGCGGCGGGTCTCGTCCACCGTCGTCCACGGCCTGCACGGCCGCCGGCGCGCCGGCACGGGCGAGAATTTCTGGCAGTTCCGCCGTTTCGTCGACGGCGAACCGGCCGCCCGCGTCGACTGGCGGCGTTCGGCCCGCGACCAGCATCTCTATGTGCGCGAGCAGGAATGGGAGGCGGCCCACACCGTCTGGATCTGGCCGGACTGCTCGCCCTCCATGCAGTTCGTCTCGCCGCTCGCCTGGGAGACCAAGCGCGACCGCTGCGTCGTCATCGCCTTCGCCCTCGCCGACATCATGGTGCGCGGCGGCGAGCGGGTCGGCATACCCGGCCTGATGCGCCCGACCGCCAGCCGCGCCATCATCGACCGCATGGCGGATGCGCTGATCGCCAATGCCGGCAAGTCGGGCCAGAACCTGCCGCCCAAGGCGCCGGTCTCGCGCCTGTCGGAAGTGGTGATCCTGTCCGACTGCCTCGTGCCCATCGCCGATTTCGCCGACGAGGTGCGCAGCCTCGCCGCGCTGGGCTCGCGCGGCCACGTGCTCCAGATCAACGATCCGATCGAGGAGACCTTCCCCTACCGGGGCCGGGTCGAGTTCGAGGAGATGGAGGAGAAGCTGACCATCACGGCCGGCCGGGCCGAGACCTGGCGCGACGACTACGTGGCGCGCCTTGCCGCGCACCGCGCGGAACTGCGCCGCGAATGCGACCAGCGCGGCTGGAGCTTCGGCATCCACCGCACGGACCAGCCGCCGGCTTCGGCGATCCTGGCGCTGCACCAGCGCATGGGACCGGGCTCGCGCGACCTTGGAATGGCGGGAGGGCGACGCTGATGCTGGGCCTGCCGCTGGTTTTCGCCTCGCCGCTGGTCCTCTTCGCGCTGGCCGCCCTGCCGGCGCTCTGGTGGCTGCTGCGGCTGGTGCCGCCGCGCCCGCGCCGCGTGCAGTTTCCGCCGACCAAGATCCTGATCGACATCGCGCCGAAGGAAGAGACGCCCGCGAGCAGCCCCTGGTGGCTGACGGTGCTGCGCCTGCTGCTGGCGGCCATCATCATCCTCGCCATGGCAGGTCCGCTATGGAACCCGCCGGCCACGACATCCGGGTCGCAGGGGCCGGTCCTCATCCTCATGGACGATGGCTGGGCCTCGGCCGCCGCCTTCGAGCAGCGCCTGCGCGTCGCCAACCAGATCGTCGCCTCGGCCGAGAGCGCAGGCCGGCCAGTGTCGCTGACCTCGACGGCGCGGCCGGTCATCGACATCGGACTGGAGACGCCCGGCTCGGTGCGGGAGCGGCTGCGCTCGCTGGAGCCCCTGCCCCATACGCCCGACCGGGCCGGCATTCTTCCCGCCCTGACGCGTTTCCTCGCCGCCCAGCCGCAGGCGGAGATCGTCTGGCTCACCGACGGCATCGATACGGGCGCGTCGGCCGCCTTCGTCGAGGAATTGCGCCGGATCGCAGGCAATCATGCGCTGACGGTCTATGACGGCGGCACGCCGGCCCCGATCGCGCTCACCGGTGCGACCAATACGGCCGGCGGCTTTGCGGCCAAGGTCATCCGCGCCGAGGCGGGTCCCGCGCAGGCGGGGCGCGTGCGGGCGCTCGACGCGCGCGGACTGCCGCTCGGCGAGGCCGCCTATGCCTTCGAGCCCAATGGGACCGAGGCGGACGTGCGCTTCGACCTGCCGGTGGAGATCCGCAACGAGATCACCCGGCTCGACATTGTCTCCGAGCGCTCTGCCGGCGCGGTCCAGCTCATCGACGCGCGCTGGGCGCGGCGCACCATCGGCGTGGTCTCGGGCGCGACCGCCGATACCGCGCAGCCCCTGCTCTCGCCGACCTATTATCTGGGGCGGGCGCTGGAGCCCTTCGCGGATATCCGCACGGTCGAGGGCGCCTCGCCCTCCGAAGCCGTGGTGCGCTTCGTCGAAAGCCGCGTGCCGATGATCATCCTGACCGATGTCGGGACGGTCACGCCCACCGCGCGCGACGCGCTGAACCGGTTTATCGACGGCGGCGGTATCCTGCTGCGCTTCGCCGGCACACGTCTCGCCGGCGCGCAGAACGACGACCTCGTCCCCGTCAGGCTTCGCCGTGGCGGACGCCAGCTCGGCGGCGCTCTGTCGTGGGATACGCCGCAGGCCCTCGCCCCCTTCGGCCGCGAGAGCCCCTTCGCCGAGATTCCCGTCCCCGCTGATGTCCGGGTCCGCCGTCAGGTGCTCGCCGAGCCCGACGGCCTGCTCGCCGACAAGACCTGGGCGCAGCTCGCCGACGGCACCCCGCTGGTCACCGCCGAGAAGCGTGGACAGGGCCTCCTGATCCTGTTCCATATCACCGCCGACACGGCCTGGTCGGACCTGCCGCTCTCCGGCGCGTTCGTCGACATGCTGAAGCGCGTCGCCGGCCTCTCCGCCGCCGGCAAGCCCGCCGCCGAGGGCCTCGCCGCCATTCCGGGCCAGCCCCGCGCCAGCGAGCGCGTGCCCCCGACCCGCGTGCTCGACGGCTTCGGCGCCTTCATCCGCCCGCCGGCCACCGCCAAGCCCATTCCGGCCGACCGGCGCGAACCCGCGACCTTCGACTTCCCGCCCGGCTTCTACGGGCCGCAGGAAGGAACGGTCGCGGTCAATGTCCTCGGCCCCGACGAAAGGCTGAAGCCGCTGGATCTTGGCCGCCTGAATGCCACGATCGAACGGTATCGTGTTGGGGAACCCGTCGATCTGAGGTCGCCATTGCTGATTGCCGCCCTTCTGCTTCTGCTTCTCGACGGGATCGCGGTCTTCGCCATAGCCGGCGGACTGGCCCGGCTCCTCGGCGCGCGCGGCCTGCGCACGGCCGCCGTCGCGGCGCTGGCAATCCTTGCCGGCAGTTCGCTGGCGCCCGCCGACGCGCAGACCCGGCGCAACCAGGAACGCCCGCCCGTTTCCACCGGCAATGCTGCCGACGATGCCGCCGTGCGCGCCACGCAGGCGACGCGCCTTGCCTATGTGGTCATCGGCTCGCGCGAGGTGGACGAGGTCAGCCGCGCCGGCATGGAAGGGCTCACGCGCTTCCTCTCGGCGCGCACCGCGCTGGAGCCGGCCACGCCGCAGGCGGTGGACATCGCCAGCGACGAGCTCGCCTTCTTCCCCGTTCTCTACTGGCCGATCGTCGCCGGCGCGCAGGAGCCGACGGCGCAGGCGCTGCTGAAGCTCGACGCCTATATGAAACAGGGCGGCATGGTGATCTTCGACACTCGCGACGCGCTGACAGCACGCCCCGGACAGACGAGCCCCGCCCAATCGACGCTGCGGCGCATCCTCGCGGGTCTCGACATTCCCGAACTGGAGGCCGTGCCCCGCGACCACGTCCTCGCCCGCGCCTTCTTCATCCTGCGCGAATTTCCCGGCCGCCATTCCGAAGGCACGACGTGGGTCGAGGCCATCCCCCCGGCTACCGAGGACGAGGCCGCGCGGCCGGCGCGCGCGTCGGATTCGGTCTCGCCCATCATCATCTCGTCGAACGACCTCGCCTCCGCCTGGGCCATCGACCGGCAGGGCAACCCGCTGCTGCCGGTGCAGGGCGAGGCGCGCCAGCGCGAACTCGCCTTCCGGTTCGGCGTCAACCTCGTGATGTATGCGCTGACCGGCAACTACAAGACCGACCAGGTCCACGTCCCCGCCCTGCTTGAACGGCTGGGGAACTGAGCGATGAATTTCGGCATCGTCTGGTCACCCATCCTGCCAGTCTGGGCGCTGATCGCGGCGGCAGCGGCCGTCGCCGTCGTCGCGACGCTGCTGCTCGTCTCGCGCACGCGCGGCGCGTGGTGGCGCATCGGCGCCATGGCGCTCGGCCTTCTCGCGCTCGCCAACCCGGTCTTCACGCAGGAGGACCGCGATCCGCTGCGCACCGTCGTCGCCGTGGTCCTCGACCGCTCGGCGAGTCAGTCGCTGGCCGACCGCGCCCGCATCACGGACGAGGCCAAGACCGCCATCGAACGCAATTTCGCCCGCTCGCCCGGTTTCGAGGTGCGCTGGATCGATGCCGGCGCCTCCGACGGGCAGACGGACGGCACCCACCTGTTCGAGGCTCTGCGCTCGGCCCTCTCCGACGTTCCCGCCGAGCGCATCGGAGGCGCCATTCTCGTCACCGACGGGCAGGTCCACGACGTGCCGGCGCAGGCCGCCGCCATCGGCTTCCAGGCACCCGTCCACGCCCTCATCACCGGGCGCTCGACCGACCGCGACCGGCGCGTGGTGCTGACCCAGACGCCGCGCTTCGGCATCGTCCAGCAGAGCCAGACCATCGGCTTCCGCATCGAGGACAACGGCACCGGCGGCGCGGCCGCGCAGGCTTCCGTCACGATCCGCCGCGACGGCGAGATCATCGAGCGGCGCACGGTGACGACCGGCGCGACCACCAATGTCTCGGTCCAGATCACCCATGCGGGCGCGAACATCGTCGAGATCGAGGTCGATGGGCTCGACGGCGAGCTGACGCCCATCAACAACCGCGCCGTCGTCATCATCGACGGCATTCGCGAGAAGCTGCGCGTGCTGCTTGTCTCCGGCGAGCCCCATGCCGGCGAGCGGACCTGGCGCAACCTCCTGAAATCCGATGCCGGCGTCGACCTCGTCCACTTCACCATCCTGCGGCCGCCGGAGAAGCAGGACGGCACGCCGATCAACGAGCTGTCGCTGATCGCCTTCCCGACCCGCGAGCTGTTCCAGATCAAGATTCGCGAGTTCGACCTGATCATCTTCGACCGCTATGCCCAGCAGGGCGTGCTGCCGCTGATCTATTTCGAGAACATCGCCCGTTATGTCCGGGGGGGCGGCGCGCTGCTGATCGCGGCGGGGCCGGAACACGCAACCTCCGCCTCGATCAATGACACGCCGCTGGAATCGATCCTGCCGGCCGCGCCGACCGGCGATGTCATCGAGCGGCCGTTCCACGCCCGCGTCTCCGACCAGGGTCGCCGCCATCCGGTGACGCGCGCCCTGCCGGGCATGACGCAAGAGGGCAATCCGAACTGGAGCCGCTGGTTCCGCCTGATCGAAAGCCGCCAGCCGGCGCAGGGAGCCGCCACCGTCATGGACGGCCCCGACCAGCGCCCGCTGCTGCTGCTGTCGCGGCAGGGCGAGGGCCGCGTCGCGCTGCTGCTCTCCGACCATATCTGGCTCTGGGCGCGCGGCTTCGAGGGCGGCGGGCCGCATCTTGAACTGCTGCGCCGCCTCTCGCACTGGCTGATGAAGGAGCCGGAGCTGGAGGAGGAGAGCCTTCGCCTCGCCGTGCGCGGCCGCCAGCTCGCGGTCGAGCTGCAAACCATGGCCGAACGCCCCGAAAGTGTCGTGCTGACCCGCCCCTCCGGCGCGACCGAGCCCGTAGCGCTTCAGGAGGCCGAGCCCGGCCTCTGGCGCGGGCAGGTGGACGTCACCGAACTCGGCCTCTGGCGCGCGCAGGCGGGCCGTCTGACGCGGCTGATCAATGTCGGCCCGCCGAACCCGCGCGAATTTACCGACGTGACCTCCACGCTCAGGCTGCTGGAACCGCTCGTCCGCGCCACCGGCGGCGGCCTGTGGCGCATTTCGGAGAACGGCAGCCTGTCGATCCCGCGCATCGTGCCGACGCGCTCGGCGACTTCATTGCGCGGCGAAGACTGGATGGGCATCCGCCAGCGCGATGCCTCGGTGATCCGCGGCATCGGCATCCTGCCCGCCTTCGCCGGCATATTGGGGCTGGTGCTGCTGCTGGGGGCGCTGACGGCGGTGTGGGCGCGCGAGGGCCGGTAGGTCCCCTTCAGCCTCAGTATCCGCGTCGATAATACCGACGACGACGCCAATAGCGCCTGCGCCGCCAGTATCGCCGGCGCGGCCGCCCGAACAACTGGCGATTGGTACGGCGGATGCCGTCAGTAAGCCATGAGGCTTCTGCCGTCGAACTGGTGGCGAGGCCGCCTGCGAGGACAGGTGTCCCGAGAAGCAGCCTCACGAGGTGTCTGCGGTCTATCGCTATCCTCCTCCGCGAGCGCGCTGCGCGGGCGGCCCGGCCAACAGGGCCGTCAGCCGGCGGCGCAAATTACAAACGCCAGCGCACGAGAAAGGTTGCCGGGAGGGCCGCAATCAGCCCCTGCGGCGGCCGAAGATCTGCCGCCGCACGCGACGCGCACCTCGTCCGACGCTGCGCCCGGCACGGGTCACGCCGCGATTGAGGCTCCGGCCGGCCCGGTTCACGCCCCTGCCGGTGCGGCGGACACCGTCCGTCAGCCAGGATGCCCCGGCCTCGGTGGCGGTTGCAGCCGTGACGGCGGCAACAACCGGCAGGCCGAACAGGGCTTTCAGAAAATCGCGGCGCAGCATGGCGGCTCGTCCCTTGGAGTGTCGGGGGAGCGGGACGATGCGCCCGGAGAACCGATTCTCCAAGCCAGCCGCACGGCCGGCCTCAGAAACAGGCGATGAACGCGCGATAGACCCATCCGAGCGGCTCGCCGGAGGCGCGGTCGGCAACATAGGTCCAGGGGCGGCCACGCGCGTCCTGGCTGGAGCGCAGGCGCGTCACGAGCGTTCAGCCGGCTTGCGCGCCGCGCACCGGCCCGGACACGCCCTCGAACGCGCCCGGCACAAGCTCGCTGAGGAGCAGCCGCGCCGGATCGACCGGCCCCGGCAGCGTCAGCTTGCCGGGCGGCACGACGCTGAAGCCGAAGCGCTCGTAATAGGGCGCGTCGCCAACGAGGATGACGCGGCTGTGGCCCTTGGCGCTCGCCGTTTCCAGCGACCGCCGCATCAGCGCGCCGCCGATGCCGCGGCTCTGGAAGGCGGGGTCGATGGTGATGGGGCCGAGCAGGATGGCTGGGATGCCCGCGCCGATCTCCACCGGCGACAGGCGGATCGAGCCGACCAGCAGCGTGCCGACACGCGCGGTAAAGCAGAGGTCGGCGAAGGGCGGAACGTTCTCGCGGAGGCGAAAGGCGGTGCGTGCGAAGCGGCCGGGGCCGAAGGCGCGCTCGTGCAGGCGCTCGATGGCGGCGTGGTCGGACGGGGCCTCGGGATGGAGGTCGAGCGTGAGGTCGGGCATGGCTCTCAAGGGCTCAGCAGAAAAGACGAACGAAAACAGGCGGCTGCGGCAGTCACGCCGGCCGTCGTCGTCGCTGGACCCTGAGGAGCCTGGAACCCGTCATGATCCGCGCATAGCATGGCGCTTCCGGTCGCGCCATCCCGGCCCCGTGATGCCGGCCGGCGATTTCGGGTGGCTATCCTTCGGCCGGCGCCGAAGCATCGGAGCGCGGACTGGTTCAGGATGCCCTCGAGGATGAGGCGCTTCCGGCCGCCCCTCCGCTCCCATTTCCGGTCCCGTGAGCCCATGCAGTCCCAGCCGACCGCCGCCCGACCGCGCTTCTTCGGCTGGACCGTGGTGGCCGGCGCCTTCTTGCTCGCCATGTCCGGCTGGGGCCTCGGCTTCTACGGGCCGCCGGTCTTCCTCCACACCATCCATGCGACGCGCGGCTGGCCGATCAGCCTTGTCGCATCGGCGATCACCATTCACTACCTCGCGGGCGCGGCGACGGTGGCGAACCTGCCCGCCATCTACCGCCGCTTCGGCATCCCGCGCACGACCAAGGCGGGTGCGGTCGCGCTGGTCGCCGGCCTCATCGGCTGGTCGCTGGCGCAGAGCCCCTGGCAACTCTTCGTCGCGGCGGCGCTCTCCGGGACCGGCTGGATCGCGCTCGGCGCGGCGGCGGTCAACGCCATCGTCTCGCCCTGGTTCGTGCGCACCCGGCCGGCGGCGCTCGCAATGGCCTATAACGGCGCCAGCGTCGGCGGCGTCGTCTTCTCGCCGCTCTGGGTCTTCGCCATCGGCGCGCTCGGCTTTCCGGCCGCGGTCGCGGTGATCGGGGGGATCGTCGTCGCCCTGCTGTGGGTCCTGTCGAATCGGGTCTTCTCAGCCACGCCCGAGAGCCTCGGTCAGTCGCCGGACGGCGACGCGCCAGGTACCCCCACGGTCTCGCTGACCTCGCCGCTGGCAAAGCCCTTGCCCGGCTCGCTCATCTGGCGCGACGCGGCCTTCCTGACATTGACGCTCGGCACCTCGCTGGCGCTGTTCGCGCAGGTCGGGCTCATCGCCCACCTGTTCTCGCTGATGGTGCCGGCGCTCGGCGCGCAATGGGCCGGCATCGCCATGGCGACCGCGACGGTGGCGGCGGTGACAGGGCGCTCACTGGTCGGCTGGCTGATGCCAGTCGGTGCCGACCGGCGGCTGGTCGCCTCGATCAGCTACGCCATCCAGATCGCCGGCTGCCTCGCCCTGGTGGCCGGCGGCGGCACCTCCCCCACTTTCATCTGGATCGGCGTCCTGCTGTTCGGCATCGGCATCGGCAATCTCGTCTCGCTGCCGCCGCTCATCGCTCAGGTCGAGTTCGTGAAGGAGGACGTGCCGCGCGCCGTGGCCCTCATGGTCGCGGCGGGCCAGGCCTTCTATGCCTTCGCACCGGCCGCCTATGGCCTCGCCCGCGAATGGACGCCGGCCGGCTGGCAGGCGACGCCGGGCGACGCGCCGCTGGTCTTCGGCATGACCGCCGTCTTGTTCGGGCTGGCGATCGTGGCCTATCTCGCCGGCCGACGGCGGTAGATCGTTCTCACCAGAACTCGCTCCGCTCGCGCGCCTCGAACAGCTCGCCGATCCGCTCCAGCGTGCCGCGAGTCGTATCCGTCGGCAGGGCATCAAGGGCAAAGAACTCCGCCTCCAATATCTCGCGGGTTGGCTCGAAGGGCGCCGGCTGCCGCCAGGCATCGACCCTGTAGAGCGCCACGTGATCGCGCCGCGAGGCGCGGGAATTGAGATACATGCCGACGAGTTGCGGCTCGCCGGTCAGCTCGACATTTGCCTCCTGTTTGAGCTCATCCGCCAGCGCCGCCCTGATCGTCTGCCCGACTTCCACGCCGCCGCCGGGGAAATGCCAGCCGGGCGTGTAGCTGTGCCGCACGAGCAGCACCTTGCCTGCCTCGTCGGTGACGCATCCGCGCACCCCGAGCGTCATTCCGCGCGAAAAGCGCCAATAGGCGTGGAGAACCGGGGTCAGGCGCGAGCGGCGGGCCGGGTTGAGGAAAATCATGCCGTCTTAGCTTTCATCAATCTCTCGAATGAGACATTGCCGGGCCATGAACGAGGCAAATCGTTTTTGCATAGCTGGCCATGCAGTATCGGCTCTGGCGGGAAATCCGCAACGCGCCTAAATCAGCGTCATGTTGCGCCGCACAAGCGAGCAACACCTGAACCCGGAGCGTGTCATGCTCATTTCGTTGATCTCTTCCCTCTTCGCTCGTCGTGGCGCCTTCCGCTGGCAGCCGGCGATCGAGGTCCGCGACAGCGCCACCGCCGTCGCACTTGGCATCTATTCCCGTCGCTGAAGTCATCCTCCCCTCTGATAGAGGCGACGTGTAGCGGGCGCCCTGCGGATCACCGCGGGCGCCCGTTTCCTTTTTCCGGCCGATTTTGCCGCAGGCAACTGGCGGAAAGCCGGTTTCCACTTTGGCGCGGCATGCTCTAGGCAGGGCGGATGTTCCGCCTTGCCCATCTCTCCGACCTCCATATCGGCCCGCTGCCGAAGCCCGCCCTCGGCGATCTCCTGAACAAGCGGCTGACCGGCTATATCAACTGGCGCCGCGGCCGCGGCGAGCACCACAGCATGGCGGTGCTGGACCGGCTGCTGCTTGACATCGCGAAGGCCGCTCCCGACCATGTGGCCGTCACCGGCGACCTCATCAATATCGGGCTCGCCGCCGAATATCCGGCCGCCCGCGCCATCCTGTGGCGCATCGGCGAGCCCGACCGGGTGTCCTTCGTGCCCGGCAACCACGACGCCTACATCCGCGCGACAGTTCCGCAGATCGTATTGCAATGGCGGCCATGGTTTCTCGGCGACGGCGTCGACGAGGCGGAAGGCGGCTATGCCTTCCCCTATCTGCGCCGGCGCGGCCGGGTCGCGCTGATCGGTGTGAACAGCGGCGTGCCGACGCCGGCCTTCGCTGCCACCGGCGCTGTCGGTCCGCGCCAGATCGTGGCGCTGGAGGAACTGCTTCAGGACCTCAGGGCAGAGGACATGGCGCGCGTCGTCATGATCCACCACCCGCCCTTCGACATCGGCTTCCAGAAGCGGCTGAACGATTACAGCGAGCTGGCTGCGGCCCTGGCCCGCCATGGCGCGGAGCTCGTGCTTCACGGCCACACGCACCAAGGCACGATGCGTCAGATCAAGGGCCCGGACGGGCCGATCCCGGTCGCTGGCGTGCCCTCCGCCTCGGCGCGCGCGGACGGCAAGGACGAGCCGGCCGCCTGGAACCTCGTGACCATCGACGGCGAGCCCGGCGACTGGCGCATCGAGGTCGAGCGGAAGACCGTCGCGCAGGACTGACGCGCAACACGAAAAAGGCGCGGCTCGATGGCCGCGCCCAGTTTTCTCATCTGGCCCGTTGCGGGCCCGCCTGTGCCCGGCGCTTCAGGCGCCGAGATAGGCGCCACGTCGGGAAAGCCCGATGCGGTCCATCTCCGCCTGTTCGCGCGCCTGATCGGCGGCGCGGTCGCGGGCGCTCTCCCGTTCGTCGAGAATCTCGACCTTCTTCAGTTCCTCGAAGGCCTCGGCGAGCGCCGCCTTGGCGTCGTCGAGCTGGCCCTTCAGTTCGCCGGCCGAGCCGAGAAGGTTGTCGCGCCGCGTGCGCGCGGCCTTCGCATAGGTCGGATAGGCATAGTGCGCCGGATCGTGAACATTGGCGCGGTTCTGCTCGGTGACGATCTCGCGATCGAGGTCGGCGGCCATGCGCTCGAACTCGGCGATCATCATCTCGATCTGCGCCACCTGACGGCGCTTCTCATCCACCTGAAATCGCTTCAGGCGGATCAAAGTCTCTCGCGACTTCATCGACTCGTACTCCCAGAAGTCCCCGCATTCCGCACGCCACACACACAGCGCACGGTCGTCCTCGGCGTCCGTCCCAGGGACGCCTTACCCCTTATGAAAGGTGAAGATAGGGCCGCGAGGTTGAGATTCCGTTTCCGGAAAGCACGATGTTTGGTAAACGGACGTTCATAAGTCCTGACAGAAACTGACGAAATCGGCGCTGGCTCAGGCACCGGTTTCAGCCCCGTCGAGGATGGCGGCAAGCTTCCGGTAGCCCTCGCCGATGGACGCCGCCTCCTCCTTGCGCTGGCCGAGAAACGCCTCGAGCGCCGGCTGCAGGCGGATCGCCTCATCCACCTCGGCCGAGGAACCGGCCCGATAGGCGCCGAGGCGGATCAGTTCCTCCATGTCGGCATAGGTCGAGAGCGTGCGCTTCGCGCGCTGGATCACCGGCCAGTATTCCGGATCGGCCGAGCGCGGCATGGTTCGCGAGACGCTCTTGAGCACGTTGATCGCCGGATAGCGCCCGCGCTCGGCGATGGCGCGCTCCATGACGATGTGACCGTCGAGAATGCCGCGCACGGCGTCGGCCACCGGCTCGTTGTGGTCGTCGCCGTCGACCAGCACGGTGAAGATGGCGGTGATCGCGCCCTCGCCTGGCCCGGGACCGGCGCGCTCCAGCAGGCGCGGCAGTTCGGAGAAGACGGTCGGCGTATAACCCTTGGCGGTCGGCGGCTCGCCGGCGGAGAGGCCGATCTCGCGCTGGGCCATGGCGAAGCGCGTCACGGAATCCATCATCAGCATGACCTGCTGGCCGAGGTCGCGGAAATATTCGGCGATGGAGAGCGTGAGGTAGGCCGCCTGCTTGCGCATCAGCGCCGGCTCGTCCGAGGTCGCCACCACGACGACCGAGCGCGCGAGGCCCTCCTCGCCGAGGTCTTCCTGAAGGAATTCCTGCACCTCGCGGCCGCGCTCGCCGATCAGGCCGATCACCGAGACGTCGGCCTCGACATTGCGCGCGATCATCGAGAGCAGCACCGACTTGCCGACGCCGGAGCCGGCGAAGATGCCCATGCGCTGGCCGCGGCAGCAGGTGAGGAAGGTGTTGAGCGCCCTGATCCCGAGGTCGAGCGGCGCGCCGACGCGGCGGCGGGCATGGGCCGCCGGAGGATCGGCCCGGAACGGCATCGGGTCGCCGCCCTGCGGCAGCGGCCCCTTGCCGTCGATGGGCTCGCCCATGGCGTTGACGACGCGGCCGAGCCAGGCCGGGCTCGGGCGCACCGCGGCGGGTGCGATCTGCACCATGGCCTTGCAGCCGCGCCTGACGCCTTCCAGCCCCGCGAAGGGCATCAGCAGCGCCTGGTCGCCGGCAAAGCCCACGACCTCGCAGGGGATGGGCCTGGCGCCCGTCTCGATGGTGACGCGCGAACCGACCGACATGGCATGGACGGGGCCTGCCGCCTCGACCATCAGCCCGCGCACGCCCGCCACGCGCCCGTAGATGGCGACGCCGTCGATATCGGCGATCTGGTCGGCAAGCGCGCGCATGGCAGGTCCTGAAGGGATCGCCCTCAAGGGCGCATCTGCGGCCCACCTTCCGCCGTCATGGTCAACGAAGGGTTAACGCGAAGGCCACCGGTAAACGCCAGCCGGCAGAATTTGCCGCGTGGTTTCGCCGAAGCTGCGAAAAGTGCCGCAAATTGCACGGACCGCCCGGAGCCGTTTACCGGCGGTTAACCATGCGCCCGGTAGAAACTGCCCATTCGGTGCGGCTCGCCCCTTCCCCGGTTCGCCGCCGAAAAATGGCCTGTTGCCGCCGCGACGGGCCCCATCTGCGCCGAGGTTTAACGGCTAGGCGCGGGTTCGATTCAAAGTAAAGCCAGATCGCGCCCGGATTCCGTCCCGCGTCGTAACCCTTCCTTAACTCGCCCCGTTAATGATCGTTGTCAGCCAATTAATGGCGTCCGCGGCCGTTAGGGGTTCGTTTGTAACGACCCACGGCGCACCCCGGTTGCGGACAGGCAGGAACCGTATCCCGACGAGCCGACCGAAATGGTCGATTCGGCAGAGGGTTGGAGTGAGTCGCAGAAATATTTTGCGAAGACTCTTGCCCCCGCGAATCACTGTTTGTTAACCATTAGGGCGTAGCGTCGAATCAGTGAACGGGGACGGATCCCAAGCGCTACCCGCGCGGCGGCGGGGGCACGGGATCGCTATGCCAGACGTCTGCCTCGTCCGCTCGGACGAGGTTGCCGACTTGGGGTCAGCGGAAGGGGATGGGCATGCGCGTTCTGTTGATCGAAGATGACAGCGCTACCGCGAAGAGCATCGAACTGATGCTCAAGTCCGAGAGCTTTAACGTCTACACGACGGACCTGGGCGAGGAAGGCATCGACCTCGGCAAGCTCTACGACTACGATATCATTCTACTTGACCTCAACCTTCCCGACATGTCGGGCTACGAAGTGCTGAAGTCGCTTCGGGTTGCCAAGGTCAAGACGCCCATCCTGATCCTGTCGGGCCTCGCCGGCATCGAGGACAAGGTTCGCGGCCTCGGCTTCGGCGCCGACGACTACCTGACCAAGCCTTTCCACAAGGACGAACTGGTGGCGCGCATCCACGCCATCGTCCGCCGCTCGAAGGGCCATGCCCAGTCGGTGATCACCACCGGCGACCTGCTGGTCAACCTGGATCAGAAGACGGTCGAGGTCGGCGGCCAGCGCGTCCACCTGACGGGCAAGGAATACCAGATGCTGGAGCTGCTCTCGCTCCGCAAGGGCACGACGCTGACCAAGGAGATGTTCCTCAACCATCTCTACGGCGGCATGGACGAGCCCGAGCTGAAGATCATCGACGTCTTCATCTGCAAGCTGCGCAAGAAGCTCGCCAACGCCTCCGACGGCAAGAACTTCATCGAAACGGTCTGGGGCCGCGGCTACGTGCTGCGCGAGCCGACCGAGGTCGACGACCGCATTACCGCCTGATCCTTTTCGCCGCGGCAACAATTGCGCCGCAGCCGCGTCACATGGCCGTCACGGCCTGCTGGCACAAGCAGTTTCGACAGTCTGGCGAGTACGGATGAAATGCCGCCGGACGACGAGGGCCCCGCCGGGAAACCGCGCGGGGCTTTTTGTTGCCTGCGGGGAAGCGTTGCCGGCCGCGCCTATGGCCTGCGGTAGACGACGTAATTTTCCTCGGCATCGGACGCGCCGGTGAAGCGTGCGACCTCACGATACCCGGCAGCTAGAAGTAGCGCAGGCTCGAACCTGGGGTGAGCCAGCAGCGTGTGCGGTGCAGCTATCGCCGCTGCATTCGCGACCACCGCTTGCGGACTTCCCCGCTCAAGGCGTTGGCGGTCCCACCGAACGAAAGAACCCCAGCGGCCGACATCGGCGTAGTAGGCTTTCGGCGCGCCGAGATATGCGACGACCGGGCTAACCGCAAAGTCGCCCAACCCGATGAGCGGCTCCCTCGCCCACCCTTTTCCACGGATAAAGCCGGCGACATCGCGCGCATGGGAAATCGGCACCCTGCCGTCCCGCAAGAGCGCCGGCAGTCCGGCCAGAGCCTGCAGGGCCAGAAGCACGGCGCCGAGAACCATCAGCCCTTTCGCGGAAAAGGGAACATCTGCGATTCTGTCGGACGGCTCGAGGGCGATCCAGAGCGCAGCCATGAAAACCAGAAACAGGATGCCGCGATGCCACACACTGGCACCGTAAATGAACACGAACACGGCAATCAGACCGCCCGTCGCAAAGCCGAGCAGGGCCAGCGCAGCCGGCTTCCGTCTCATCAGCACGCCGGCAGCAATCAGAGCCCCAGTTCCTGCCAATGCGGTGATCACCGATTGTTGCGGTGCGACGAGAGCCGAAAGGCTGGCGATCTCGACGAGACGCTCAAGAGCGGAGCGCGCGGTGCCGGGCGGGCTGCTGACGAATGCACCGATCGCCGGAAGAACGATCGCCGGGAACCAGCCAACCGCAAACAGGGAAAGAGCTGCAATCTCGCTCCGCTTCGGCCAGCCCCGCTCGCCATCCTCAATGACACGCGCTGTCACGAGCGCCGCCAGTCCGGCGCCGGCGACGATCGCGAAAAGCACATGCACCTGCGCCAGGACGACAAGCGGCAGCACCGGCAGGATCGGACATCGCCGCCGCTCCCGCCACAGCGCGCAGAACGTCATGAGAGCCAGGCAGCCGACGGCATAGCTACGGTTCTTCACCGCATATTCGAACAGGATGAAGTAGCCGAACGGAAAAAGCGCCTTCTCCGGCAGCGAGAACGGCGAGCGCCACAGCACAAGCGCCACGGCACCGGCCATGCAGGGGATCACGATCCAGTGCATGGCGGCCGGATCGGCCCCAAACCGCGCCAGCGGCATCAGCATGAGATACCAGAGTGGCGGATGTCCTTCGTAGGACAGGTTGCCGATGAGATCGGCAAACGTCTCGCTATCGCGCGCGATGAGCCAGGCCTGCATCTCGTCACGCCACATGGCATGGTGGCTGGCGCCCCAAACCACCAGAACAATGAAAGCCGCCATCAGCGCCGGAGCGGCGAAGCGCGAGGCGCCGCTGCTCGCCGCGGGCAACTGCCGGTTGCTCATCGCCGCTCTGGCGCGAAAACGACATGCCGCCGCAGCAGGAACACGGCAAAGAAGCTGAGCCCCGTCGCCGCCGCCTTGGCCGGGACTGCGCCGATACCCAGCCAGTCGATGGCGACGGCAACCGTCGCCGCGGTGATCGCCAGTCCGGCAAGGCCGCTGGCGGCGAACTCGGCGAGCAATCTCGGCTGATCCTTGCCCGTCCGCCGGGCATCGAAGACAAGACGGGACGACAGCACGAAATGCAGAGCCAGGCCGGCAAGGTAGCCGAGCGTCGCCGCGGCGGCGCTCGGCGCCTGCCAGGACAGGAGCGCGAGGAACAGCGACGCATCGACGGCGAGCGCGACGGCGCTCACGAGCCCATATGGGATCAGCTGCCGAAAGCCCTCGCCGCGCAGGACGCTGGAAGCCCGCGCGCGGAGCGAACTGACGCCATCGGTGACGCGCGCATCCTCAGTCGACACGCTCAGGCACCGCTCTCAGGCTCTGGAGGGCCGCCGGTCGCCCACGGTCGCCTGCCTCGTGATATTCGGCGTCCTCGTTGACGTTCCAGACATCGTAGACAAGGCGGCCGGCGACGATGTTCTCGACCGTCAGCATGGCCGTCATCATCGCGTGATCCTGGTTGTTGTACTTGTGCATGCCGTTGCGCCCGATCAGGTGCAAGCCTGGAAATCGGTCCGCAAGCTCGCTGCGCACAGCCTCGACATGCGTGCGATAGGCATCGTCATAGACCGGGTAGGCCTTCTTCTGGCGCACCACGCAGCCGTCGATGCATTCGGCTTCCGACACGAGGCCGATCTGCGCGAGCTCACGCTTGGCGAGCGCGATAAGGTCCTCGTCAGTGCTGTCCCAAAGGCCGTCGCCCTCGAAGCAGAAATATTCCAGCCCGAGGCAGGCCAGCTTCGGATCGGGCACCATTTCCGGCGACCACGAGCGGAAGTTCTGGATGCGCCCCACCTTCACGGAAGGGTCGTGGATATAGATCCAGTTGTCGTCGAACAGGTCCGGCCGGTTGACCACGATGGCCACGGTGAGGAAATCGCGGTAGCGCAGGCTCGCGGCGGATCGACCGGACGCCAGCGGAACGTCGATCGCCTCGACCAGTTCGCGCATGGGAGCCGAAGAGATGACGTTGCGCGCCGAATAGCGCCTGACCCGTCCCGCGCCGTCGATCGTCTCCACGAGATAGCGCTCAGTCTCGATATCGCGCGACAGCATCTTGAGCCGCTCGCCCATCCGGATCGACCCGCCCTGCTCGCGAACCCTGGCTGCCGCCGCATCCCACATCATGCCAGGTCCGCGGCGCGGATAGTCGAACTGCTCGATGAGAGTCTTGATCGGCCGGCCGTCCTTATCGAGCGCCGGACCGGAAGCGCGCAACGATTTGCGCAGCGCCGCGGTGACGGCCTCCATGAGGTCGAGCCCCTTGATCCTCTGGGCCGCCCAATCCGCCGAAATCTCGTCGCAGGGCATGCCCCACACCTTCTCGGTGTAGGTCTTGAAGAAGATCGAGAACAACCGCTCGCCGAACTGGTTGGCCACCCAGTCGTGGAAGGAGCGCACATCCGTCCTCGGGAACATCCGCGCCTTCGCGTAGGACAGCATGCACAGGCTGGACTGGATGATGCCGAGATTGCGCAGCGCCTCGAAAGCGCGCAGCGGATAGGAATAGTACTTCCCGCCGTAGTAGATGCGGCTGAGCCGAGGCCGTTCGATAAAGTCGTCCGGCAGAATCTCGCGCCAGAGTGCGACGACCTCGGGCGACTTGGAAAAGAACCGATGGCCGCCGATGTCGAACAGGAAGCCCTTGTAATCGACCGTGCGGCTGATGCCGCCAACATGCAGGGGGTCGGCCTCGACGACTGTCGCTTGCAGCCCCCGCTTGGTCAGCAGATAAGCCGCAGTCAGACCGGCCGGGCCCGCACCGATGACCAGTGTATCGGTTGACGCAATCGGCATATCAATGGAGACGGTGTCGTTCATGGCCTGCGCGGTGGATCAGTCGAGGCAATGCCCCTACACGAAGCCGCAGACGATGCAAAGTCACACTCTCCCGCTAGAAAATGTCTTTTGGCAACATGACGCAACGTCAATATCGGGCGATCCGCAGACTTGTTCTTCGGGCAGAAAATTCTACCTGACAGTGGCCAGGCACTTCGGCGTCTTTCTCGCTGTCGCAGTCCTCCATGCCACCCAAGCGCCAGGCTCGGCCCGCGCCGATGAGCGGCCGGACCGCATCGCAACCACCGTCGAGCGCGCCTTCCGCCCCCTGCTCCAGCAGCACGATGTGCCGGGCATTGCCGTGGCCGTGACCGCTGGCGGGCGGCAGCGCTTCTTCAGCTTCGGCATCGCGTCGCGCGAGACACGCCAGCCGGCAAACGAGCACACGCTGTTCGAGATCGGCTCGGTCAGCAAGGCCTTCACGGCGACGCTCGGCACCTATGCCGGGGCGCAGGGCCGCCTGTCGCTCGGCGACCGTCCGAGCCGTTTCATGCCGCAGCTGGCCGGCAGCCCCATCGACAGGGCGAGCCTGCTCCACCTCGCCACCTACACGGCCGGCGGGTTGCCGCTGCAGTTTCCGGCGACCGTGCGCAACAGCGCGACCATGATCGACTATTTCCGTGCGTGGCAGCCATCTGCCGCTCCGGGCGCTCAGCGCCGCTATTCCAACCCGAGCATCGGCCTGTTCGGCCATCTCAGCGCCGCCGCCATGGGGCGGGGCTTCGCCGATCTGATGGAGCGGGAGCTGTTCCCGAAGCTGGGCCTGCGCGACAGCCATATCCGCATCCCGCCCGCTGCGATGGCGCGCTATGCCATGGGCTACAACCGGCAGAACCGTCCGACACGGGTGAGCCCCGCCGTCTTCGATGCCGAGGCCTATGGGGTGAAGACCTCGGCCGCCGACCTCATCCGCTTCGTCGGGGCCAATATCCGGCCCGAGACGCTGGAGCCGGCCATGCGCCACGCGGTGGAGGCAACGCAGGCAGGCCATTTCCGGGTCGGCGAGATGGTGCAGGGGCTCGGCTGGGAGCAGTACCCCTGGCCTGTGACGCTGGAGCGCCTGCTGGCGGGCAATGCCACGACCATGGCCATGGACCCGCATCCCGCGACGGCGATCGTGCCGCCGCAGACGCCGGCGGGGCCGGCCCTGTTCAACAAGACCGGCTCCACCAGCGGCTTCGGCGCCTATGTCGCCTTCGTGCCGCAGAAGCGCATCGGCATCGTCGTGCTGGCGAACCGGGCTCTGCCGATCCCGGCCCGCATCGCCGCGGCCCATGCCGTGCTGGAGGCGCTGGCCGCCGAGGCGCCGTGAAGTCGCGAATATTGCGTCATGGCCGGGCCCGTCCCGGCCATGACGATGTAACTGAACCTGACGGCCAAGAGCCCATTACAACGCGGTCACGCCGGGAAGCGGGCCTCGTAGTCCTTCTTCAGGGCCAGCCAGCCGTCCCAGAACGTGTCCGGCTTCTCGCCGCTCATCCGGGCCTCGAGGATATCGAGATGGCGGTGCCAGCCGGCGCTGACATTGAGCAGGACCGAGCGATCCGTCGCGCGCCTGTGGACGATGGTGAGCAGCACGCCGTCGCGGCGCGGCTGAAGCTCGAAGGTCACGCCGCCGGTCGTGCCCCAGGAAATGCCGAGCCGGCGGGGCGGGTCGAGTTCGGTGATCTCGCTCGTCAGGCGATGCTCCTCGGCGAAGCCCTCGGGACGCTTGCCCGGCGGGTCGCTCAGTTCGTCGTTGCGCCAGACGAGTTCGAAGGCCGCGCCGACCTTCATCTCCATCTCGCCGGCCGCCAGCCACTGGCGGCGCAGATCGCTCTCGGTGAGATAGGCCCAGACCCGCTCCACGGTACCGGGAAGCACCCGCTGGATGGTCAGCGTCATGGGCTCGGAAAGCTCGCCATAGGCAGAGCGCGTCGCTGTGGCGGTCATCGTTCGTCTCCTTCGGGGGGTTGGGGTTGGCGTGCGCCCTCCTCGCGGAGGAGCCGTTCGAGAATGTCGAGGCGGCCGGTCCAGAAGCGCTCGTAGAAGCCGAGCCATTCGTGGGCGGCGGCGAGCCGTTCGGCGGCCAGCCGGCAATGATGTGTGCGGCCGCGCACCTCGCGGTGGATCAGGCCGGCATTCTCCAGCGCCTTGATGTGCTTGGAGGCCGCCGCCAGCGAGATGGCGAAGGGCTCGGCGAGCTGGCCGACGGTGCGCTCGCCTTCTGCAAGGTCGCGCAGCATCCGCCGGCGCGTTGCATCGCCGAGAGCGTGGAAGACGGTGTCGAGCTGGGCGGCTTGATATTCAACCATGTTGTTGAGCATTGATCATCGCCAAATGATTGTCAACCCATCGGTTGAATGTTTTGGCGGGATGCCGAATGGCTCATTGACCTCACGGGTCATTGACCCCCGCCCCCGGACCGGCCAGCGTCCCCTCATTCATCAAGGGAGCCGCTCATGCCCGCCTCCGCGCTCGACCTTCTGAAGAACCATCCCCTGCCCTTCGCGGTGCTGATGGGCGTCGAGTTCGTCTCGGCCGACCAGGACAGGGTGGTGGCGCAGTTGACGGTGCGGCCCGACCTCTGCACGGCGGGCTCGATCGTCCATGGCGGCGCGCTGATGGCCTTCGCGGATACGGTGGGAGCGGCGGCGACCTTCATCAACCTGCCGCAAGGCGCCAAGGGCACGACCACCATCGAGAGCAAGACCAACTTCCTGAGCTCCGGCCCGGTCGGCGAGATGCTGACCGCCACCGCAACGCCGGTCCACCGCGGCAGCCGCACGCAGGTCTGGCAGACGACGATCACCCGCGGCGACGGCAAGGCCGTGGCCCTGGTGACCCAGACGCAGATGGTGCTGTAGGGCGGCGCGCCCGCGGGAACGGAACGCGTCGCGATGTGTTCTCCCCGAAGGGTCCAGCGAAGATTTTTCTTCTACCTGCGCGACAGAGGCACGAACGCGCGATCTTTATTGATGCGAGAATGGCCGCGCAGATAGAAAATTCTATCAGCCGCCGCCATTATCCCGCGACCGTCTCCCTGGCCGAGGTGCTGCCATGACCGCCCACGTTTCGCCCGACAAGACCCGCAAGCCCGGCCGCGGCCGCATCTACAATTCGATCACCGAGACGATCGGCGACACGCCGCTGGTGAAGCTGGACAAGCTCGCCAAGGCCCACGGCTCCCGGGCGACGATCCTCGCCAAGCTCGAGTTCTTCAATCCGATCGCTTCGGTGAAGGACCGCATCGGCGTCGCCATGATCGATGCCATCGAGGCGTCCGGCAAACTCACCAAGGACACCGTGCTGATCGAGCCGACATCCGGCAATACCGGCATCGCGCTGGCCTTCGTGGCGGCGGCGCGCGGCATCCGCCTCGTTCTCGTCATGCCCGAGACCATGTCGCTGGAGCGCCGCAAGATGCTGGCTTTGCTCGGCGCGGAACTCGTGCTGACCGAAGGCCCGAAGGGCATGAAGGGCGCTGTCGCCAAGGCCGAGGAACTGGCCGCCGAGAATCCGCACGCCATCATCCCGCAGCAGTTCAAGAACCCCGCCAATCCGGAAATCCACCGCCACACCACGGCCGAGGAAATCTGGAACGACACCGACGGAAAGGTCGACATCTTCGTCTCGGGCGTCGGCACCGGCGGCACGATCACCGGCGTCGGGCAGGTGCTGAAGGCCCGCAAGCCAGATGTGAGGATCGTCGCGGTCGAGCCGACCGACTCACCGGTCCTGTCCGGCGGCAATCCCGGCCCGCACAAGATCCAGGGCATCGGCGCCGGCTTCGTGCCGGATATCCTCGACCGCGCGGTCATCGACGAGGTCGTGCAGGTCTCGAACGATCAGGCCTTCGCTCTGGCCCGCGAACTCGCGAAGTCCGAGGGCATTCCGACCGGCATCTCGGCGGGTGCCGCGGTCCAGGCGGCGCTGGAGATCGGCAAGCGGCCGGAGAACGCCGGCAAGACCATCGTCGTGATCATTCCGAGCTTTGCCGAACGCTATCTCTCGACGGCGCTGTTCGACGGGCTCTGAGGCACGGCCTTCAGGCCTTCGCCTGCTCAAAGGCCGAACGGAACCGATGCCGGGTCGCCGCCGGGAGTCAGGATCTGTCTGAGCCGCCAGCGCCCGGTCCGCGCGCGCTGGAGCCGGAAGACCACCGGCTCACGATAGGCCCTGAGCGTCATGGCGATCTCGGTGACGCCGTCGGTGGTCTCGGTGCGCCGGCCGAGGCTCGGCACATTGGCTGGCGACAGGTCGCCCGGCAGCCCGGCGATGTCGAGGGGCATGAGGCCGCGGCGCTTCGCCACCTGCATGATGTTGGCGAACAGGAACGAGTAGTCGCGCTGGTCGACCTCTGCTGTCGGCGGAATCATCTCGGTCATGATCGCCATGCGGCCCTGCGCCGGCAGGCGCGCCAGCCGGTCCATGTTCATCTGGGCGGCGTGGCGGAACACCTCGTCCTGCGTCTCGGCGGTGAATATCCAGAACGCCGTGACGTAGTCGCCGTCGCGATAGGCGGTCAGGAAGGCCCGTAGCGCAGCCTCGGGGGTCGAGAGGTCGAGCCGGTCATAGGCGAGGCTGCCGGAATTGCCGGTGAGCCCTTGAGACGAGGCCGATCTGGTAACTGCCAGCAGGATCAGCGCTGCAAGGACTGCGCGGCGGCGTGGATCGGGGGCATCGACGGAAACCATGGGTCGCCTCGCATATCCGAAAGGCTGCAAGCCTGCCGGATCGCGCGCGGCCTGTCACCCGCCAGAGTTGCGCCTCACCGCCGCGCCTTCAGCGCCTCCTCGATCTCCGAGAGGATCGCGGGATCGTCGATGGTCGCCGGCATGGACCATTCGGCGCCGTCCGCGATCTTCTTCATCGTGCCGCGCAGGATCTTGCCCGAGCGCGTCTTAGGCAGGCGCATGACAGCGATGGCGAGCTTGAAGGCGGCCACGGGACCGATCTTCTCGCGCACCAGCGCGACGAGCTCCTTCTCGACCTCGTCCGGCCGCTTGTTGACGCCGGCCTTCAGCACGACGAAGCCGCAGGGCACCTCCCCCTTGAGACTGTCGGCCATGCCGATCACCGCGCATTCCGCGACATCGGGATGGGAGGCGAGCACCTCCTCCATGCCGCCGGTGGAGAGGCGGTGGCCGGCGACGTTGATGATGTCGTCGGTGCGACCCATGATGTAGAGATAGCCGTCCTCGTCGACGAACCCGGCATCCGAGGTCGAGTAGAAGCCGGGGAACTGGCTGAGATAGCTCTCCTTGAACCGCTCGTCCTGCTGCCAGAGCGTCGGGAACGCGCCCGGCGGCAGCGGCAGTTTTACGACGATCGAACCCATCGTGTTCGCCGGCACGTCCTTGCCGGCCTCGTCGACGATGCGCACGTCGTAGCCGGGCATGGGAACGGTCGGCGATCCCGGCTTCACGGTGAGCATGCCGAGGCCGACCGGATTGCCGACGATGCACCAGCCGGTCTCGGTCTGCCACCAGTGATCGATGACCGGAACGCCGAGAATCCACTCCGCCCAGAGGACGGTGTCAGGGTCGGCGCGCTCGCCAGCAAGGAACAGCGTGCGGAATTTCGGAAGCTGGTAGCGCTTCAGGTGCTCGGCGTTCGGGTCTTCCTTCTTGATCGCGCGGAAAGCGGTCGGCGCGGTGAACATGGCCGCGACGCCATGGTCGGAGATGACCCGCCAGTAGGCGCCGGGATCGGGCGTGCCAACCGGTTTGCCCTCGTAGAGGACCGAGGTAATGCCGGCGATCAGCGGCGCATAGACGATGTAGGAATGGCCGACGACCCAGCCGACATCCGAGGCCGCCCAGAACACCTCGCCGGGCTTGACGCCGTAGAGGTTGAACATGGACCAGTGGAGCGCGACGAGGTGGCCGCCATTGTCGCGGACGACGCCCTTCGGCTTGCCGGTCGTGCCGGACGTATAGAGCACGTAGAGCGGATCGGTCGCGGCCACCGGCACGCAGTCCGCCTCGCGGCCGGAGGCCTTCGCCGAGGCGACAAGGTCGGTCCAGTCGAGATCGCGGCCCTCGATGAGTTCAGCCGTGACCTGGGGCCGCTGGAGGATGATACAGGCCTGCGGTTTCGATGCCGAGAGTTCGATGGCACCGTCCAGCAGCGGCTTGTAAGCGACGACCTTCTGGCCCTCGATTCCGCAGGAGGCCGAGACGATCACCTTCGGCTGGCAGTCGTCGATGCGGGTGGCGAGTTCCTTGGCGGCGAAGCCGCCGAACACCACCGAATGGATCGCGCCGATGCGGGCGCAGGCAAGCATGGCGATGGCGGCCTCCGGCACCATCGGCATGTAGACGATGACGCGGTCGCCCCTTGTGACGCCGAGGCCCTGCAGCACGGCCGCGAAGGTCGCGACCTCGGTCTTCAGTTCGGCAAAGGAGATGCTGCGCTTCGAGCCGGTGACCGGCGAGTCGTAGATGATCGCCGCCTGATCGGGCCGGCTGGCGGCATGACGATCCACGGCGTTGAAGCAGGTGTTGCAGACGCCGTCGACGAACCAGCGGCCATAGGCGCCCTGCGACGCATCGAAGACCGTCTTCGGCGGCGTCACCCAGTCGATGGCCTTGGCCTGTTCGGCCCAGAACGCGACCGGATCCGCCTGCCAGGCGGCATAGACTTCCGGATAGCGCGACAAGGCTTTGGCATCCGAAGGGGCATCCATGGGTACGTCTCCTCGCCTCGGAGGCGGCCTTGCCCGGATATCCGTTCCGCGCCGGCCGCCGTTCTTCTCGGGGGCTGGCGCATTTGCCACCCGGACCGTGACGGACGCAACCGCCGCCCCGCCTTTCGGCTGATGGCGGCGGCGCGAGACTTTCGTCGCAGGGTCGGCAGCTGCCAGACGACGCCGGCCGCCATCCGCGCCCGCATCAGAGGCGCTCGGCGAGAGCCAGACGGATGCCGAGGCCGAGAAACAGGGCGCCGAGGACGCGGTCGAGCCAGACCCGCGCGCTTCGGACGGCGGCAAAGCCGGCGGCACGTGCCGCACCCCACGCGACGATCAGGTTCCAGGCCGTGCCGGTAATGTTGAAGGCGAGCCCCAGAACGACGAAGGCCAGCGCCTTGTGTGGCGCTGCGGGGTCGATGAACTGCGGCAGGAAGGCGAGGAAGAACAGTGCCACCTTGGGGTTCAGCGCGTTGGTCATGAACCCTTGCAGGAAGACGGCCGGCAGCGATGCCGGCTTCAATGCCGCGCCGTCGGCGGCAGCGGGGCGGGCGAACAGCAGCATCAGCCCGATTACGACGAGGTAGATCGCGCCGGCCCATTTCACGACAGCGAAGGCGAAGGCCGAGGTCGCAAGGATCACGGAAAGGCCGAGCGCCGCCGCGGCGATGTGGACGAAGGAGCCGGCCCCGACACCGAGCGCCGCGACCGCGCCGGCCTTCGCCCCGTCGCGCAGCGAGCGACCCATGACCAGCGCCATGTCAGGGCCGGGCGTGATGTTCAGGAGCACGCCCGCGAGGATGAAGAGCCAGAAATCGTGAATGCCGAGCATGAACGGGTCTCGATAGCGCGGAACTGCTGATGGCCAGCCTTCGCTAGCACTACCTGTCACCCCCGGCGAGCCCGAAAGCGAGGAAAGGGGGTTCAGAAGTAGGAGCGGAGCCTTGGGGGAATGCATCCAGCCATCGCTGGATCCCCTTCCCCTCCCGCGCTTCGCTTGGTCGGCCGGGGATGACGGTATTGCCCGCACAGCCCCGCGAGGCGGCGGCTCCTACCCCACCGCCTGCGCCGCCGCCCGTCCCGCGGTCCGGCCGGAGAAGATGCAGCCGCCGAGGAAGGTTCCCTCCAGCGCCCGGTAGCCGTGGACGCCGCCGCCGCCGAAGCCCGCCACCTCGCCGGCCGCATAGACATTGCCGAGCGGCATGCCGCTCTCGGTCAGCACCCGCCCGTCGAGGTCCGTCTGCAATCCGCCCAGCGTCTTGCGGGTCAGTATATTGAGCTTCACCGCGATCAGCGGGCCGTTTTTCGGGTCGAGGATCTTGTGCGGCGGCGCGGTGCGCATGAGCTTGTCACCGCGATAGTTACGCATGCCGCGAATGGCGATGACCTGCATGTCCTTGGAGAAGGGATTGTCGATCTCGCGGTCGCGCGCCTCGATCTCGCGCTTCAGCCCTTCGGGGTCGATGTGATTGGTGCCGACCAGCTCGTTCATGCGGCGGCCGAGGGTCAGGATGTCCTTCTCGACGATGAAGTCGGCGCCCTTGTCCATGAAAGCCTGCACCGGGCCGGGCAGCCCTTTTCCCAGCCGCGACAGGATGCCGGTGATGCTCTTGCCCGTGAGGTCGGGGTTCTGCTCGGAGCCCGACAGGGCGAATTCCTTCTTGATGATGGCGCGCGACAGCACGAACCACGAGTAGCCGTGGCCGGTCTTCACGATATGTTCGAGGCTCGCCAGCGTGTCGAAGCCGGGGAAGTTCGGCGCGGGCAGGCGCCTGCCCGTCGCATCGAGCCAGATCGAGGAGGGACCGGGGAGGATGCGGATGCCGTGATGCGGCCAGATCGGGTTCCAGTTCCGGATGCCCTCGACATAGTGCCACATGCGGTCGCGGTTCACGATGCGCCCGCCCGCGGCCTCAGTGATGAGCTGCATGCGCCCGTCGACATGGGCCGGTACGCCCGAGACAAGGAAATCCGGCAGTTTGCCGAGCCGCTCCGGCCAGTTTTGGCGCACGAGATCGAAATTCCCGCCGATGCCGCCGGAGGTCACCAGCACCGCCTGCGCCTTCAGCGCGAACGAGCCGGTGGCGGTGCGCGACGAGGCCTCCCCGCGCGCGACGTTCGTCGCTTCCAGAATCTCGCCCTCGACGCCGTCGACCGTGCCGGCGCTGGTCGTCAGCCCGTTGACGCGATGACGGAAGCGCATGTCGACGAGACCGCGGGCGGCCGCATCGCGCACCCGCTTCTCGAACGGCGCGATCACCGCCGGCCCGGTGCCCCAGGTCACATGGAAGCGCGGCACGGAATTGCCGTGGCCGGTGGCGAGCCCCCCGCCCCGCTCGGCCCAGCCGACCAGCGGGAACCAGCGCATGCCCTGTTCGTGCAGCCAGGCGCGCTTCTCGCCATGGGCGAAGTGGACATAGGCCTCGGCCCATTGCCGGCCCCAGTCGTCCTCGGCGCGGTCGAAGCCGGCGGAACCCTGCCAGTCCTGCCAGGCAAGATCGAACGTGTCCCTGATGCCCATGCGGCGCTGCTCGGGACTGTCGACGAAGAACAGGCCGCCGAACGACCAGAAGGCTTGCCCCCCGAGATTCTGTTCCCCCTCCTGATCGAGCAGGATCACCTTGCGGCCGGCGCTCGCGAGTTCGGCAGTGGCGATGAGGCCGGCAAGCCCCGCCCCGACCACGATGACATCGGCATCCATCGAGCCCCTCCCCGGCCGTCATGACATCGCGGCCTGCTTGCCCGGATCATCGCCGGGCGGAAAGCCGCGCGCAACGGCCATCAGGGCGGAACCGGCGGTCCTACAGGATGTTCATGGAGATAACCCAGGGAGGAGACAGCCATGGCCACCAAAGAAAAGACACTCGATGATCTGTTCCACGACACGCTGCGGGACATCTATTACGCCGAGCGGCAAATCCTTAAAGCGCTGCCGAAGATGGCGCGCGCCGCCCAGTCCGACGAGCTCAAGGCGGCCTTCGAGAAACACCGCGACGAGACCGAGGTGCATGTCGAACGCCTCCAGAAGGTGTTCGACGTCATCGGCAAGACGGCGCGCGGCAAGACCTGCCCCGGCATCGACGGCATTATCGAGGAGGGCACCGAGGTCATGGACGCCTTCAAGGATACGGCGGCGCTGGATGCCGGGCTCGTCGCGGCGGCGCAGGCCGTCGAGCACTACGAGATCACCCGCTATGGCACGCTGAGGCGCTGGGCCAAGGATCTCGGCATGAAGGATGCGGCCGCCCTGCTCGAGCAGACCCTGAACGAAGAGTCTGCAACCGATGAGGCGCTGACCGCGCTTGCCGAAACCAACGCCAACCAGAAGGCGAAGAAGGCGGCGTGAGCCACGGCCCGGCCAAAGGCGGCGGGCTTGCCGACCCCCTGGGGCCGGACTGCATTCACCTGTGCATCGATATGCAGCGTCTTTTCGGATCGGGTTCGCCGTGGGAGGTGCCGTGGATGGCGACGGTCCTCCCACGTATCGCGGATATTGCTCGCCGCCACGCCGTCCGCACGGTTTTCACGCGGTTTGTTCCCGCGGAGCGTGCAGAGGATGCTCCCGGCACGTGGGGGCGCTACTACCGCAAATGGTCCAACGTCACGCTTCAGCAGATCGATCGCGGCATGGTCGACCTGATGCCGGATCTGGCAAGGCTCGTTCCGCCAGCCAAGGTCGTCGACAAGCGGGTCTATTCGCCCTGGACGGAGGGCGCGCTCGACGACCTCCTGCGCGGGACCGGCGTCAGCACGCTGATCGTGACGGGTGGAGAAACCGATGTCTGCGTGCTCGCCACCGTGCTCGGAGCCGTCGACCGGGGCTTTCGCGTCGTGCTCGTTGCCGACGCGCTCTGCAGCGCCGATGACCGGACGCACGACGCGTTGATGCAGCTCTACTGCGAGCGCTTCAGCGAGCAGATCGAGGTTGCAACCACCGAAGCGGTGCTGTCGGCCTGGCCGTCCGGGTGAAAGCCGTCAGGCCGCCTTCGCCATCTCGCGCAGCACGAATTTCTGGATCTTCCCCGTCGAGGTTTTCGGCAATTCGGCGAAGATCACCGTGCGCGGGCATTTGAAGCTGGCAAGATGCCGCCGGCACCACGCGATGATGTCCTCGGCGCTCGCGCTCGCTCCCGGCTTCAGCTCGATGAAGGCGCAGGGCGTCTCGCCCCATTTGTCGTCGGGCTTGGCGACCACGGCGGCGGCCTGCACGGCGGGATGCTTGAACAGCACGTCCTCCACCTCGATGGAGGAGATGTTCTCGCCGCCCGAGATGATGATGTCCTTCGAGCGGTCCTTGAGCTGGATGTAGCCGTCCGGATAGAGCACGCCGAGATCGCCGGAATGGAACCAGCCGCCGGCAAAGGCCTCGTCCGACGCCTTGCGGTTCTTGAGGTAGCCTTTCATCACGACGTTGCCGCGCATCATGACCTCGCCGAGGGTCTGCCCGTCGGCGGGCACGCGGGCCATGGTCTCCGGGTCCAGGACGGTCATGTCCTCCAGCACGACATAGGGCACCCCCTGCCGCGCCTTCTTGGCGGCATAGCCGGCGCTGTCCAGCGCATCCCAGTCCCGGTTCCAGTCGTTGATGACCGAGGGGCCGTAGGTCTCGGTGAGCCCGTAGAGATGGGTCACGTCGAAGCCCGCGGCCTTCATCGCGGCGAGCACTGCCTCGGGAGGCGGCGCGGCAGCGGTGAAGAAGGACACGGTGCGGCCGATCTCACGCTTTTCCTCCGGGGGCGCATTGAGCAGCAGGCTCATGACGATGGGGGCACCGCAGAGATGCGTGACGCCATGGTCGGCGATGGCGTCGTACATGGCCTTGGCGCGCACCCAGCGCAGGCAGACATGCGTTCCGGCCACAGCCGAGATCGACCAGGGGAAGCACCAGCCGTTGCAATGGAACATCGGCAGCGTCCACAGATAGACGGGATGCTTGGCCATCCCGCAGGTCACGACATTGCCGATGCCGAGCAGGTAGGCGCCGCGATGGTGGGAGACGACGCCCTTCGGGTTGCCCGTCGTGCCGGACGTGTAGTTGAGCGCGATGGCGTCCCATTCGTCGGCCGGCCGCTGCCAGTCGTAGGCGGGATCGCCGGCCGCGATGAAAGCCTCGTATTCGATGGAACCGATTCGCTCGCCGGGACCGTCATATTCGGGGTCGTCGTAATCGATGACGATAGGCTTCACCCTGGCCAGCGCCAGCGCCTCCCTCGCGAGCTTCGAGAACTCGCGGTCGACGATGAGGATCTTGGCCTCGCCATGGTCGAGCGAGAAGGCGATGATCGGCGCGTCGAGCCGCGTGTTCAGCGTGTTGACGACCGCCCCGCACATGGGCACGCCGTAATGGGCCTCCAGCATGGCCGGCGTGTTGGCGCAGATGACCGCGACCGTATCGTTCCTGGTCACGCCCGCCTTCGCGAGTGCAGAGGCAAGCCTGCGCGAACGCGCGTAGAACTCGGCATAGTTGCGCCGGATGCGGCCGTGAATCACGGCGGGATGGTCCGGGAAGACGCGGGCGGCGCGCTCCAGAAAGGTGACCGGCGTCAGCGGCTGGTAGTTCGCCGGGTTCCGGTCGAGATCGGTATCGTAGGCGCTCATGGCAGCGTCCCCGCATGCGGTTTCAGGCGTTTCCGGCACGACGGTAAGCGGGCTCCGCGCACCGTTCAACTTGGCGCACGGACGGGAATCAGCGCCGCGGTCAGATGTCGGCAATTTCGCAGCCATCTCCACAACTTGCCGCACCGAGTCACAGGTTACGCAAGGGCAGGTGTGGCCCTCGCGACACAACTCTTGCGCGATCACCGGGCAGGCTCGGAACGACCCGGCCGCTCACGCGATTGGTAGTTGATTTCTAACCTTCCGCCTTTATCCGTCACGGTCCGTTCGGACGAAGGTGGCCAGGGAGGGGGTCGGCAACCATCGTCCACCACGGACATATAGAGAGGCGCGGCGGTGGGGAACCATGGCCGGCAATGACAAGGAAATCACCATGAAGAAGTTCCTCCTCGCGGGCGCGGCCGTCGCCGCTCTCGCCACCGGTGCCCAGGCTGCCGACCTCGGCTCGCCGCGCGGCCCGATCGCCGCCGCCGTCGTCGCTCCGGTGTTCAACTGGTCCGGCGTGTTCGTCGGTGCCCAGATCGGCTACGGCTGGGGCCGCACCGCCGTCACCGCAACCACCGCTGGCCTCTTCGACCCGGCCAACTCGGGCTCGTACAGCACCAACGGCATCACCGGCGGTGTTCACCTCGGCTACAACTGGCAGGTCAACAACATCGTTCTCGGTGTCGTCACCGATATCGAGGCGTCCAGCCTCCGCGGTTCGGCCCGCGCCGGCACCGTTGACTACTTCACCCGCCTGAACTGGCAGGGTTCGACCCGCGCCCGTCTCGGTGTCGCGATCGACCGTGTCCACGTCTACGCCACGGGTGGTGTCGCCTATGCCGGCATCGACTACCGCACGTTCGACATCGGCAATCCGGCAGGCGTGGGCGCCAGCGGCACCCGCTTCGGCTGGACCGTCGGCGCCGGCGTCGAGTACGCGATCACCCCGAACTGGGTTGCGAGCCTCGAGTACCGCTACACCGACTTCGGTCGTCGCAACGTGAACTTCGCGTTCGGCGGTTCGCCGGTCACGACGGTCGACTCGGCGAGCTTCAAGACGCACACCCACACGGTGCGTGCTGGCGTGAGCTACCTGTTCTCGACCGGCCCGTCGGCCGTGGTCGCTCGCTACTGAGCCTTTCGATCCCTCGGGATCGGAACTGGAAGGGCCGCCCTCGGGCGGCCCTTTCTCGTTGTCGAGGGGTCAGAGATAGGCCCTGACACCGCCGAACAGCAGGAAGCAGCCGACCGCGAAGGTCAGGCCGTAGATGAGCCGGTAGAACAGGTCGGCCGGCACGCGGCGAACCAGCCGGATGCCCGCGAGATTGGCCGCAACCGCCAGCGGGAACAGCACGGCGGCGGTCGCGAGATTCCCGGCATTGAGCTGGCCGAGCGCCACGAAGGGCGCGACCTTCACGAGGTTCACCGCCGCGAAGAACACGCCGGCCGTTCCGACGAAGACATCACGGCTCAAGCCGCGCGCCAGCGCATACATGTTGAACGGCGGTCCGCCGACATGGATGACGAAGCTGGTATAGCCGGACAAGGCTCCGAGAACGGTCGCCGACCGCCAGTCATGCGGCCGGGCCTCGATCCGGGCGCCGCTCCGGAACCACCGGTCGAGGCAGAAGACGACGGCGATCAGGCCGACGATGATCCTTACCGCCGCATCCGAGACCCACGAAGCGAAGAGGAAGCCGGCCGCGATCCCGACGAGCGCGCCGGGAGCGACATGCAGCAGCGTGCGCGCGTCCCATGTCTTCCGGTAGCTCCAGACCGTGACGACATCCTGCACGATCAGCACCGGCAGCATGATGGCTGCCGCCTGCACGGGTGGAACGGCCAGCGCCAGCAGCGGGGTGGAGAGGATGGCGACGCCTGAAAAGCCGCCCTTGGACAGCCCGTAGAGCGTGACGGCCGGAACGGCGACCGCGTAAAAAACGGGATCGGTGATCATGGCGGATGCAGTCTGGCGATTGGTCGGAGGCGAGCGCCCACGCCTAGCACGGCGCCCATTCATGACGAAGGGCGCCCGAAGGCGCCCTGCCATTCCTCCCAACGAAGGCCGTTGGTCAGGCGACCCTGCCGCCCGCGAGCGCGACGAGTTTCGGAGCCGTCTGCGCCGTCTTGTCGGCCGGCACGTAGAGGCCGCGCCTGTCCGCCACCGGCTTGAACGCATCGGTCAGCCCGACCACCGTCTCCGCCGCGCCGAGCAGCAGGTAGCCGTCGGAAGCCGTCAGACGCGAAGTCCGGTTCAGGACGTCGATCTTGGTCGGCTGGTCGAAATAGATCAGCACGTTGCGGCAATAGACGATGTCGAACTGGCCGAGCGCCGAGAAGTCGTTGAGCAGGTTCAGCGTGCGGTAATGCACCATCGAGCGGATGTCGGGGGAGATCACCCACTGGTCGCCGTTCTGCGTGAAATATTTCAGCAGCATCTGGATCGGTAGGCCGCGCTGCACCTCGAACTGGGTATAGGCGCCGGCCTTGGCACGCTCCAGCACATCGCCGGACAGGTCCGTGCCGACGATCTCGAACCGCCAGCCAGCGAGCTGCGGCCCCATCTCCTTCAGGATCATCGCCAGCGAATAGGGCTCCTGCCCCGTCGACGCGGCAGCGCACCAGATGCGGATGTGGCGGCGGGCAGCCCGCGCCTTCATCAGCGCCGGCAGCATCACTTCCTTGAAATGGTCGAAGGGCGTCTTGTCGCGGAAGAAGAAGCTCTCGTTGGTGGTCATCGCCTCGGTGACCTTCGAGGCGAGCGCCTCGTTGCCGGGCGCCCTCAGCTTCTGGACGAGCTCGGGAATGCCGGCCATGCCCTGCTTGCGCACGATGGGCATGAGCCGGCTCTCGATCAGGTACTGCTTGTCGTTGGACAGGACCAGGCCGGAGCGGGTCTTCAGGAAACCGCGAAGATAGTCGTAGTCGAGAGGCGTCACGACCGGTCTCCGGAGAACACACGAACAATCTTCGGGGCGATCTGGTCGAGCGGCAGGACCGCCGAGGCATGGCCGGCCTGGGCTGTCGCGCCGGGCATGCCCCAGACGACGCTGGAGGCCTCGTCCTGAACGATGACGCTGCCGCCGGCCGCGACGATGTCGCCCGCGCCGTGCGCGCCATCATGGCCCATGCCGGTCAGCACGCAGCCGAAGGCCTGCGCTCCCCAGGCCTGCGCGGCGGAAGCGAACATCGGATCGACCGCCGGCTTGCAGAAATTGATCGGCGGGCCGTCGTCGAGATGGAGCACGGTCGTACCGCCGGTCTTCTTGACGACCATGTGCTTGCTGCCGGGGGCGACATAGATGCGTCCGGGCAGAACCGGCTCGCCGTCGCGCGCTTCGGCCGCGGGGCGGCCGGTCGACTTGGCGGCATGTTCGGCAAGGATGGTGGTGAAGGTCGGCGGCATGTGCTGGGTGATCAGGACCGGCACGCGCTCGATGAACGAGCCGAGGCTCTTCAGGACAACGGTGAGCGCCTGCGGACCGCCGGTGGAGGAGCCGATCAGAAGCACCTTGGGCAGCGTCGTCCCGTAGGGTCTGAGCTTCACCGCGTGATCGTGGAAGGCGACGGACGGCGGCACGATGGACGGCGCCGCGACACGCTGGCCGGCAATCGCCGGGGCGGCTGGCGCCGAGGCGCGGAACGTGCGGCCGGCGATCTTGCGCCTGCGGCCGAGCGCGCGGACCTTGTCGATCAGCTCGCGCTTGAAGGCCGGCGAAGTGGTAACGCCGGCATTGGATTCCGGCTTCGGCACGTAGTCGGCCGCACCGAGCGACAGGCACTTCAGCGAAATCTCGGCATTGCGGCGCGTCAGCGTCGAGGCCATCAGCACCATGAGATCGCGCTTCTCCGCGATCATCAGCGGCAGCGCGGTCAACCCGTCCATGTCGGGCATCTCGATGTCGAGGATGACCACGTCCGGCTTCTTGCGGGCGATGTCCGCCACTGCCTCGCGGCCCGACCGATGGCTCGCCACCACGGTCATGTCGGCCTCATCGGCGATCCAGCGGCCGACCAGTCCGCGGACGACGACGGCATCGTCGACGACCATCACCTTGATCGGATCAGCCGCAGAGGCCGCGGTTCCCAGCGGGGAACCTGTCACTGACGCTACACTCATACGCCGCTACTCGAACACATACACGGAAGGGAGCGGCCTAAGGGCCGCCCGCGGATCAAATCAGGCCGACTTCGGCGAACTTGGCTTCGACGATGTCCTTGTCGAACGGTTTCATGATGTATTCGTTGGCGCCGGCGTGCATGGCGCGGGCGATGTGCGCCACATCGTTCTCGGTGGTGCAGAACACCACCTTGGGCGCCTGCCCGCCGGGCAGCTTGCGCAGCTCGCGCAGGAACTCGTAGCCGTCCATGACGGGCATGTTCCAGTCGAGCAGGATCGCCTCCGGCATGGTGCCGTAGCAGAATTCCAGCGCCTTCTGGCCGTCCTCGGCTTCCTCGATCTGGAAGCCCATTCCTTCGAGAATCCGGCGCGCAACCTTGCGGATCACCGAGCTATCGTCGACCACGAGACAGGTTTTCATCGGCTTCGGTCCCTACGCTTCGTACAAATTCAGGCAGCCATCTGCTCGCCGCCCATGGCGAGCACGGAATCGACGTCGAGGATGACCATCAGCTGGCCGTCCAGGCGATGCACGCCGCCCGAGACACGGGCCCAGCGGGCATCGAGATTGATCGGGTTCTGCTCGCGCGAATCCGGTGAGAGCTTCAGCACCTCGCCGACCGAGTCGATCAGCAGGCCGTAGCTTTCGCCCTTGGACTCGATGCCGACCGCCATGGCCGGCTTGGCATCCCTGTCCCGGGTCAGGCCGAGCCGCACGCGCATGTCGATGGCCGTGACGATGCGCCCGCGCAGATTGAGAACGCCCGCGATGTCGGGATGGGCGAGCGGCACGCGCGTCAGCCGATCCGGCATGAACACATCCTGCACCCGCGAGATCGGCAGGCCGAACAACTGGCCTCCGATATGGACGGTCACGTACTCGGTGACATCGTCGGTGGCGGTCTTCTGCATCGGGCTGATCCTTGCGCGCGATCTGGGCTCACGCCGCCTGGGCGTAGTCGACGGTGGTCTCCTTCAGGGCCGCGATCAGGCCCTGGCGGTCGAACTTGGCGACATAGTCGTGGAAGCCGGCGACCCGCGCCCGCTCGATGGCGGCGGGGTTGGTCAGCGACGACAGCGCGATCACCGGCATGGTGGCGAGACGCTTGTCGGAGCGCATGGCCTCGGCGAACTCGAAGCCGTTCATCTCCGGCATCTCGATATCCGAGACGACGACGTCGAAACGGTCGCCGCCCTTGAGGATGTCGAGCGCCTCGGCCGCGGCCGAGGCGGTGATCACGTCATAGCCGGCCGCCTTCAGCACGGGCGTCAGCATGTTGCGGAAGAACGGCGAGTCGTCGACGAAGAGCAGCTTGCGGGTCAGCGCCGAGGCGCTCATCTCCTTGCGCTTGAACCAGTCCTCGAAGGCGAGCGGCAGGTAGTGGCCGATATCGAGGATCTCGGTCGCCTGGCCCTTGATCACCGCCGAACCGAGCATGCCCGGCACGTCCGCCGCCACCTCGATATTGAGCGCGTCCTCGACGATGTCGACGATCTCGTCGACCACGAGACCCATCGAGCGGCCGGCATCGGAGAAGACCAGCAGCGGCTGCGTGCCCTCGCTCCTGAGCTGCATCTGGCCAGAGACCGAGATCAGCGGCATGAGCGCGCCGCGATACTGGACGAGATGGCGGCCGTGGGCCTGCTCGATCTTGTCCACCGCGACCTCCTCGAGGCGGGTGACGAGGGACAAAGGCACGGCCTTCTGCTCGCGCGAACCCGCGCGGAACACCAGCATGGAGATCAGCTGGCGCACGTCGCCACGGCGCCCGTCGGCTCCCGCCTCGTCGGCTGTCGCCGAAACATCCGTGCCGATCGCCGAGGCTATGCCGTTCGGGTCGATGATCATGATCACCGAGCCGTCGCCGAGGATGGTCGTGCCCGAGAACATGGTGATGTGGCGCAGCTTCGAGGACATCGGCTTCACGACGATTTCCTCGGTGTGGAAGACCTGGTCCACGACGATGCCGAAGGTCTGGCTGCCGACCTGCGTGACAACGATGAAGCCGTTGGTCTCGTCCAGCGGCTCGCCGCCGGCAATGCCGAGAAGCTGGCGCAGGTGGACGAGCGGCAGCAGCTTGTTGCGCAGGCGCAGGACCGGCGTGTCCTTGATCCGCTCGATCCGGTGCTCGGAATTCTGCTGGGCGCGGACGAGCTCGATCACCGAGAGCTTCGGGATGGCGAAGCGGGCCCCGGCGCTCTCGACGATCAGCGCCGACACTATGGCGGGCCTCAGCGGTATCTTGATGGTAACGGTGGCGCCCTCGCCCTGCACCGACTTCAGGTCGATGGTGCCGCCGATCTGGTCGATATTGGTGCGCACCACGTCCATGCCGACCCCGCGACCGGAGACGGAGGTGACCTGCGCGGCCGTCGAGAAGCCCGGCGCAAAGATGTATTTGTGGATCTGCGCCTCGGTGAGCTTCTCAAGCTCGGCCTCGGTCGCGAGATTCTGCTCGACGATCTTCCTGCGGATGCGGTCGGTGTTGAGGCCGCGCCCGTCATCCGAGATCGCGATGACGATGTGCCCGCCCTCGTGATAGGCGGCAAGCTTGATCGTGCCCTTCTCGGGCTTGCCGGCGAGACGGCGCTGCTCGGGGCTCTCCAGACCGTGATCGGCGGAGTTGCGCACCATATGGGTGAGCGGGTCCTTGATCAGGTCGAGCACCTGGCGGTCGAGCTCGGTCTCAGCGCCGTGCATTTCGAGATCGATCTGCTTGCCGAGTTCGTTGCCGAGGTCGCGCACGATGCGCGGCAGCTTCTGCCAGGCATTGCCGATCGGCTGCATGCGCGTCTTCATGACGCCGTCCTGCAGCTCGGCAGTCACGTTGGACAGGCGCTGCAGCGGCACCTTGAACTCGGACTCCTCGTGGCGGCGCACGATCTCCAGGAGCTGGTTGCGGGTCAGCACCAGTTCCGAGACCATGGTCATGAGCTGTTCGAGCGTGTCGACGTTGACGCGTAGGGTCTGCTGGCCCTTCACCCCGCCCTCGGCCTCTTCGTCAGCCGCTCCCGCATTGGCAGCCTTGGCGGCGCGCGCGGCCGGCTTCTTCTCGGCCTTGGCGGACTTCTCCTCGGGCGCGAGCGGCGGCGAGGCCATTTCCGGCACGGCGACGGGCGCAACCTCCGCCTCCGTTTCGCGGAAGGCGCGCTCCAGTTCGTCGAGCGAAACCTCGCCGGGACGCAGCGCGCGCTCCAGCGTCTGCTCGGCCAGCGTGCCCTTGGCGACCTTCGGCTCTTCCGCCTTGGGAGCGGGCGCCGAACCGGCCGCCATCGACATGGCTTCGAGCTGCGAGATCAGGTCGCCGTCGTCGCCGTCAGGCTCGGCTCCGGCGCCTTCGAGGTCGCCGAGGATTTCCTTCAGGCGGTCGATGGTGAAGAGGATGAGCGTGACGCCCTCGCCGGTGACCGGCGCGCCGTCGCGATACTTGCCCATGAGCGTCTCGGCCGCATGGGCCAGCGCTTCGAGGCGCGGCAGGCCGAGGAAGCCACAGGTGCCCTTGATGGTGTGAACGAGGCGGAAGATGTTGCCGAGGATGCCGGCATTGTTCGGGTCCTGCTCGAAGCGGACAAGCTCGACGTCGACGACGTCCAGGCTCTCGTTCGTCTCGGTCAGAAATTCGCGGAGCAGATCATCCATCGTCGGGACCCGGACAGAAAGGAGCATGGACAGGCCGCCGAGGCAGGCCGTCCGATCACGCCGAAGTGTCACGGAAAAGGGTTAAATCTTGTTGAAACGAAAATACCGCCATCCGCTGTGTGCAGCGGGGCGAAATATCTGATTCAAAAGAGATTCAACTGACCTTGGGTCAGCTCGCCGGAGGCTCAGGCGGCGCGGATGGCGACGTGGTCGTCGACCTTCTCGATGGTCACCGTCATGCCGGCCGAACGCGCGAGTACGCCCGTGTAGTAGGGCTGGATCGCATGGGCGTCGATCGTGCCCTGCTCGTTCGCGGGAATGCCGGCGAGAAGCTCCACGGCATGCGGCGGAATGCGGGCATTGAGCCCCGTGACCGTCAGCGCGAAACCCGTGGTGTCGCCCTCGCCGACCGCATCGATCTTGATCGTGCCGCCGCGCGGAATGGCGCCGGCGGCGAGCAGCGCCAGGTTGAGCAGCAGCTTCACGCGGTTCTTCGGCAGGAAGGCCGGCGCGATATGCCATTCGACCGTCGTGCGGTCGTCATTGAGGAAGTTGGTCGTCACCTGGTGCGCATCGCGCGTATCGATGGCCGAGCCCGCCGAGCCGGCGGCGCCGAAGGCGATGCGGCAGAACTGCAGGCGGGCGGAAGCCGTCCGCGCGCTCTTGCGGATCAGGTCGAGAGCGAGTTCGGTCGTCGCCGCGTCCGCCCCGTCTTCCATCAGTTCGAGGCCGTTGACGATGGCCCCGACCGGCGAGATCACGTCGTGGCAGACGCGGCTTGCGACGAGGGCGGCAAGGTCGAGACCCTCCAGCGCAATCGGGCTACGGACGTCATCGGCCATGATCGGTCTCCGGCAGGCGGCGAATCGGCAGAGCGCCCCGCTCGGCGCGGGGCGCATCCCGTTACAACGTCGGGACGCTGGAAAAAAGAGTTCCCGCGACCGTCACTCGTCGTCGTTCTTGAGCGACTTGAGGTTGGCGAAGACCTTGTCGGCGTCGTAGCGCTCCTCGCGCTTCGGCGCTTCGGGCCGCTCGAAGGGGTCGAACCGGGCGGGCGCCGAGGTCGTCTGGTCGGCCGGCAGCAGGGTCTGCTCGGGCGTCGCGTCCACCGGGCCACGCTCCTTGGCGGCGCGGTTCACCTCGAAGTCGAGGTCGATCTGCGAGCAGAGGCCGAGCGTCACCGGGTCCATCGGGCTGAGCGTCTGGGAGTTCCAGTGCGTGCGGTCACGGATGGCCGCGATCGTCGGCTTGGTCGTGCCGACAAGGCGCATGATGGCCGCGTCCTTCAGTTCGGGATGGTTGCGCACCAGCCAGAGAATGGCGTTCGGACGGTCCTGGCGGCGCGAGACCGGCGTATAGCGCGGCCCCTTCTTGGTCTTGACCTCCGGCAGCTTCACCTTCGGTGGCGCGAGCTTCAGCCGATAGGCCGGGTCGCCCTCGGCCTTGGCAATCTCTTCGCGGGTGAGCTGGCCGGTGATGATCGGATCGGCGCCCTTGATGCCCTGCGCCGCCTCGCCGTCGGCGATCGCCTTCACCTCGAGCGGGTGCAGCGTGCAGAAGGCGGCGATCTGGTCGAAGGAAAGCGCGGTGTTGTCGACCAGCCAGACGGCGGTCGCCTTGGGCATCAGGAGCTGGATCATGGCTTGGCCTCTTCAGGGTCTCTTGCCGTTCCGCGACGACCGTCCGGAAGCGTGGCCGCCCCCGCGCCCTGGCCGGGGGGCCGAGGCCGAGGCGGTCGCCTCGTATCGATCAATGGATCGGGAAATCACCCCCGATATAGCGGCCGGAGCCGCCCGACGCAAACGAGGACTTCAAAATTCAACAAACGCGCGGCTTTTGCGTGGACAAGCGCCGGTGATTCTGGTATCGGCCCCAAACATACGGGCATGGATTTCGTGGCGGATTTCTCCGCGGCATTCTTGCCCGCCCAAGAATAGATGCGGCTTTTACGCCTTACCAAGGACAACCGGCGTGCAGGTTCTCGTTCGCGACAACAATGTCGATCAGGCTCTGAAGGCTCTCAAGAAGAAGATGCAGCGCGAGGGCATCTTCCGCGAAATGAAGCTGCGCGGCCATTTCGAGAAGCCGTCGGAGAAGAAAGCTCGCGAGAAGGCCGAGGCCGTGCGCCGCGCCCGCAAGCTGGCCCGCAAGCGCGCCCAGCGCGAAGGCCTGATCCCCGCGAAACCGGTGAAGCCCCGCACTCCCGGCGCCGCTGCTGCGCGGTGATTTAGGCTTTCTTTCGGTTCTCGCCGTATTTTTGACAGGCCCGCGACGAACGATCATCGCGGGCCGCATCGTTTCCGGCGGCCTGTTGGCTCCGGATCCCGCGTAAGGCTCGACTGGCCGGGTCCGGTGCGATTGACGAGGACAGCCGTTTGACGAACTCCTCTCCCGACATCCTCCGGCTTCTGCGGAGCGCCGCCTTCGGCGCGGGGGCGCTGGCGCTGGCCGGCTGCTCGTCCACCGGCGGCACGGGCGTCGTCGGCGCGACCACCGGCGGCGACGACGCGGAATCCAGCTACCTCGGCTCGACCGCCAATCTCGCCTCGCTCGGCGACGTGGTCCAGCGCAATCCGAATGATCCGCAGGCCTACAACATGCGCGGCACGGTGCTGGCGCGAACCGGCCGGCGGCAGGAGGCGATGGCGGACTTCTCGCGCGCCATCCAGCTCGACCCCAATTACGTGCAGGCGCTGGCCAACCGCGCGCTCGTCCACCGCCAGACCGGCCGTGCCGACCTCGCCCTTGCCGACTACAACCGCGCCATTGCCGCCGATTCCAACTACGCTGCCGCCTATGTCGGCCGCGGCAATATCCACCGCGCGCAGAACCGCCACAACGAAGCGCTGAGCGACTATAACCGCGCCATCCAGATCAACGGCTCGAACGCGCAGGCCTATCACAACCGCGCCCTCGTCTGGGCCGCGCAGGGCAACCATCGCCAGGCGGTCGAGGACTTCACCACCGCCCTCGGCCTCGCGCCGAACAATTCCGAGCCCTATTACGGCCGCGGCCTGAGCTACCTCGCCCTCGGCGACAACAAGTCCGCCCTCGACGACTTCAACGAGGCCGTGCAGTTCGATCAGCGCAACGCCGACCTCTGGGTCGCCCGCGGACAGGCGCTGGAGCGCACCGGCGACAACGAGCGCGCGCTCGGCTCCTACACCAAGGCGATGAGCGTCGAGGAGAACAATCCGGGTGCCCGGGAGGGCTTCAACCGCCTCGGCGGCCGGGCCGGGCAGACCTATCGCCTGTTCAATTGACCGGCGGCTACGCCGCTCGTTCGACGAGCGCGAGGCGATCAGCGGCCGAGCCGCGCGAGAAACGCGAGGACTATCTCGCGCCCTCCCCGCCCCCACAGATCATCGTGGCCGCCCCTGGTGATCGGCACGAAGGTCTTCGGCTCGCTCGCGCTGGCGAACAGGGCACGCCCATGCGCCACGGGGATGACCGTATCGGCCTCGCCATGCAGGATCAGCAAGGGCGCACGGATGCAGCCGATGACATCGCGTGAGCGATAGCGGTCGGCAAGCAGAAGCCGCACCGGCAGGTACCAGAAGATTTCCTGCGCGCGCTCCTCGACCGAGGTGTAAGGCGCATTCAGCACGACACCGCTCACCGGCCGCTCGGCCGCCAGCCTGACGGCGACGCCCGAGCCGAGCGACTCGCCGAACAGGACGATATCCGCTTCCGGTGCCAGTTCCGCGGCGGCGGCATGCGCCGCGCGCGCATCCTCGGCAAACCCCTCTTCGCCCGGCCTCCCGCCGGACCCGGCATAGCCGCGATAGGACAGCGCCATGAGGCCGTAGCCCGCGTCGATCAGGTCGCGGAACACCGGCGCCCGATAGGCGAGGTTGCCACCATTGCCGTGGAAGTAGATCACGACGGCGCGGCCGTCACGCGGCGGCGCCCACCACATCGTCAACGACACGCCATCGGCCGCGCGGCGGACGAGCGCCTGCGCCGGCACGCCCACCGTCGCCGGTGCCACGATCTGCGGATCCGGGAAGTAGAGCAGTCGCCGCTGTGCGAACCATGCCGCCAGGCATATCAGCGCGTAACCGAGAAGGAACGCGCCGGCTGCCGTCGTGAACCATCCGGGAACCGCCCGTAGCCAGCCGGTGGCGTTCATTCCTCGAGGTCCTTCGACAGCTCGATCACCGCCGGCCGGAAGCCGAAGCGCTCATAGGCCTTGCGCGCGATGTGATTGCCGGCGATGGCGCCGATCATCAGGCGCTTGAGCCCGCTGGCGCGCGCGAGGCGCTCGGCCTCCTCCAGCAGAAGCGTGCCGATTCCCTGCCCGCGATGGCGCTCGTCGACGACGAGTTCGGCAACCCAGCCGACCTGACCGACCTCGGCGCGCAGATAGGGCTGCGGCTGGTCGATGACGAAGGCCATCATCGCCACGACCTCGTCGCCGTCGCAGGCGACGACCACCGCTCCGCCGTCCCGCTCGACCCGCTTCAGGTCGCTTTCGAGACAGGCTTCCGCAGCCTTCAGGTCCTTCGCGCGGTCGCCGGAAATGGCATCCTCGAAGAGGTTGAGCTGATGGACCAGCGAGACGACCGCTGCGCGGTCGGCCGTGGCATAGGGGCGGACGAGAAGGGTCATGGATCGGGCCGGTCGAGGAAGGGAGCCACCACATCGCGCGTTTCCGCGCTCGGCACCACCGGCACGATTTCGAAGGTGACGCCAGAGCCACGCCACCCAAGCACCCATTCCTGCAACAGGCGAAGGTCGTCGCATTCCATAAGCTGGAAACACCTGTCGAAGTTCGGCTCGACCCAGCTCCCGACATAGGTCAGGCCCGGTGGAAACTGCCGGCCGCTGTCGCGCACCCGCCGGTAGACGGGAACCGCATCCTGGTTCGGGAAGCGCTCGATGACCATGAACAGCATCCCGCCCTCCCGGAAATGCGAAACGGGGCCAGCGGCCCCGTTCCAAACTCTAGTCCAGAGACCTCGGCGGCCTCAATGGGCGCGAAATCCGAGCCGGATTCTCAGTGTCCCAGCGCCTTGACGATGCTCTCGACCATCTTCTTGGCGTCGGCGAGCAGCATCATCGTGTTGTCGCGGTAGAACACGTCGTTGTCGATGCCGGCATAGCCGACGCCGCCCATGCCGCGCTTGACGAACAGGATGTTGCCGGCCTTCTCCACGTCCAGCACCGGCATGCCGTAGATCGGCGAGGTCTTGTCGGTCTTGGCCGCCGGATTGGTCACGTCGTTGGCGCCGATGACGAAGGCGACATCGGCCTGGGCGAACTCGGAGTTGATGTCCTCAAGCTCGAACACTTCGTCATAGGGCACGTTGGCTTCGGCCAGCAGCACGTTCATGTGGCCGGGCATGCGGCCGGCGACCGGGTGAATGGCGTATTTCACCTCGACGCCCTCCTTCTTCAGGAGGTCGGCCATCTCGCGCAGCGCGTGCTGGGCCTGCGCCACCGCCATGCCGTAGCCCGGCACGATGATGACCTTCTGGGCGTTCTTCATGATGTAGGCGGCGTCCTCGGCGGAGCCGGCCTTGTAGGGCCGCGCCTCGGCCGAGCCGCCCGCCGCCGCATCCTCGCCGCCGAAGCCGCCGAGGATGACGGAGACGAACGAGCGGTTCATCGCCTTGCACATGATGTAGGACAGGATCGCACCCGACGAGCCGACCAGCGCGCCGGTGATGATCAGCGCCGTATTGCCGAGCGTGAAGCCGATGCCCGCCGCCGCCCAGCCCGAATAGGAGTTGAGCATCGACACGACGACCGGCATGTCCGCGCCGCCGATCGGGATGATCAGCGTCACGCCGATGACGAAGGACAAAAGCACGATGAGCCAGAAGGCGAGCGTGCTCTCGGTGCGCATGAAGACGACCAGCAGCACCACGATCGCCAGTGCGATGACGATGTTGAGCAGATGGCGCTGCGGCAGGAGGATCGGCTTGCCGCTCATCCGCCCGTCGAGCTTCAGGAAGGCGATGACCGAACCGGTGAAGGTGATGGCGCCGATGGCGACGCCAAGACCCATCTCGAACAGCGACAGGCCCTTGATCGTGCCGCGCGCGCCGATGTCGAAGGCCGTCGGGGCATAGAGCGCCGCCGCGGCGACGAAGACGGCGGCAAGGCCGACGCCCGAATGGAACGCGGCGACGAGCTGCGGCATGGAGGTCATCGGCACGCGGCGCGCGACGACCGCGCCGATGCCGCCGCCGATGCCGATGCCGCCGAGGACGAGGATCCAGGCGCCGATGCCGGCCGGTCGCGCATACGCCAGCGTCGTCAGCACGGCGATGGTCATGCCGATCATGCCGTACAGGTTGCCCTGCCGCGAGGATTGCGGGCTCGACAGCCCGCGCAGGCTGAGGATGAACAGGATGCCGGAGACGAGATAGAGGAGGGCTGCGAGGTTTGCCGACATCGGTTCAGCCCTTCTGCGTCGCCGGCTTGTCGGTCGCCGGTCTGTCTTTGGCCTTGTACATCGCAAGCATGCGCTGCGTGACGAGGAAGCCGCCGAAAATGTTGATCGCGGCGAGGACCAGGGCGATGAACCCGAAGATGCGCGCCAGCAGCGAGCCGGTGTCCATCACCTGGACGCCGACCGCGAGCAGCGCGCCGACCACGATGACCGAGGAAATGGCGTTGGTGACCGACATCAGCGGCGTGTGGAGCGCCGGCGTCACCGACCAGACCACGTAATAGCCGACGAAGACCGCCAGCGCGAAGATCGTCAGGCGGAAGACGGTCGGGTCGATCGCCCCGCCGGTGGCGGTATGGGCGGCAGCGCCCGCCGTCAGCGCCACCTGGTCGGCAATGGAGATGGCCTGATCGGCGGCGAGCCGCGCCTGCTCGGCGGCGATGCGCGCGGCATCGGCCGCGGCGCGCGCTCGTTCAAGGGCCTGGTCCGGCGTGAGCGTGGTCATGTGCTTCCCCTCGGGTCGGGCCTTGGTGGAGTTAAGCCTTGGTGGATCAGGCCTTCGTGGATTCAGGTCTTGGTGGGCTAGGCCTTGGTGGGCTTTTTGGGCGCGGCCTTCGCCTTGGCGGCCGGAGCGTCGGCCGCCGGAGCTTCCGCGACAGGTGCCGGGGTTGCGGCTGCCGGCGCGGCCGACTGGAAGTTCGGATGCACCACGGCACCGTCCCTGGTCAGCAGCGTCGCCTTGACCAGTTCATCGTCCCACGGCACGACCAGCGCCTTGGACGCCTTGTCGATCATGATCTCGAGGAAGGCGAAGAGGTTCTTGGCGTAGAGCGAGGAGGCGGTCGCGGCAAGCCGGCCCGGCACGTTGGCGTGGCCGACGATCTTCACGCCGTTGGCGGTGGTGACGATCTCGCCGAGCTTCGCGCCCTCGACATTGCCGCCGCGCTCGACCGCGAGATCGACGATCACCGAGCCCGGCTTCATCGTCGCGATCATGGCCGAGGTGATCAGGCGGGGCGCCGCACGGCCGGGGATCAGGGCCGTGGTGATGACCATGTCCTGCTTGGCGATGTGGCTGGCCGTCAGCTCGGCCTGCTTCGCCTGATATTCCCTGGACATTTCCTTGGCGTAGCCGCCGGCGGTCTGGGCCTGCTTGAACTCCTCGTCCTCGACCGCGAGGAACTTCGCGCCGAGCGATTCGACCTGCTCCTTGGTGGCAGGGCGCACGTCGGTCGCCGTGACCACGGCCCCGAGGCGGCGGGCGGTCGCGATCGCCTGAAGGCCGGCGACGCCGACGCCCATGATGAAGGTCTTCGCCGCCGGCACGGTGCCGGCCGCAGTCATCATCATCGGCAGCGCGCGGCCGAATTCCGAGGAAGCGTCGATGACGGCGCGATAGCCCGCGAGGTTCGCCTGGCTCGACAGCACGTCCATGACCTGCGCGCGGGTGATGCGCGGCATCAACTCCATGGCGAAGGCGGAAACGCCGGCCTTGGCCATCGCGGCGAGGGCGTCTTCGTTGCCGTAGGGGTCCATCGTCGCGAGGACCACCGCGCCGAGCTTGTAGGAAGTCAGTTCGGCGGCCGTCGGGCGGCGCACCTTCAGGACGACGTCGGCGTCCTTCACTGCGTTCGCAGCGACCGTCGCGCCGGCCGCCTCGAAATCGCTGTCGAGAATGCCTGAGCCGATGCCCGCGCCGGTCTCCACCACCAGGTCGGCCCCAAGGGCCTTCAGCCGCTTGACCGTGTCGGGGGTGCCGCCGACGCGCGGTTCGTTGGCCTCCGTTTCCCTCGGAATGGCGATCCGCATCGGCAAGTCCTCCGGTCCGCGCCGACCGACAGGAAGGCGCGCCAGGGGGCCTGTTTGATGGATTGTCCCGCGCCCGATGCCCCCCGAAAACGGGCGCGCGGCCTCGTCAGACGAGGAAGATGGCCATGAGGACGAGGATGGCCACGACGCCGATCGTGCCCCACTTCGTCATGCCGACGAACAGGCCGTAGGTCCGCTCGTGCTCGGCATAGTCCATCGGGGCCGTGCCATCGACGCTGGGCTCGGAAGCCATGGCTCATCTCCTATGACAATCGTGGCTGGCAGGGGTAACGCATGCCCCTTCATCTTGCAATGCACCCGGAGTGCCTAACTTTCGGCTTGCAAGGACCTGACATGCCTCATCTCGAGGTCGTCAGCGGGGGCTGGTAAAGGCCGGCACGCCCGGCGAAACGCTGCCTCCGCTTCCGCCTCCGGCCGGCGCATTGGGCAGCGGCGTCTGGCGCGAGCCGGACGGGCGGGCGGGCGCCGCCTCGCGGACCTCCGGCTGCCCGGTGCGACGCAGCGGCGGGGCGCTCGGCACGGGTGTCGCAGGAGAGGCAACGGGCGGCGGCTGGTTGCGCTGGGCGTCGTCCGTCAGCTGGATCGTCCACTGACGCTGGTCCTGCGTGTCGACCTCAAAGAAGCCGATGCGGTCGTAGCCGCGGGCGAGGCATTCCTCGATGCCGCGGATCGTGAATTCCTTGTCGCGGGTGCACATGTAGGCGCGACCGGCCCACTCGCCCCCCTGATCGTAGTCGACCGCGTAGAGGTAGTAGAAGCGCGCAACCAGCGGCCCGCGCAGGATCGTTTCGCAATTGCGCGCGGCAATGTTCCACCAGCCCTCGGTGGTCCAGCCCTCGCCGTCCTTGTAGCCGATCGCGACTCCGATCCGGCTCTGCGTGGTGTTGCAGAGGCGCAGGTCCGCCGCAGCCGGCGCCGAACCGGCCAGCCAGAACGCGCCCGTCAGCAGGCAGAGCGCGAGGGCGGTCCGCAAGTCTGTCCGGGGGCGAGGAAGGCGATCCATGGGTCGGCTATCGGCCATCTCTTTGGCTTTTCCTTGATACCGCCGGACCTGTCAACGAAAGGCAGCGCGCGCCCGGTTTGTCGTGGGGATTCCGGGGGATAAGCCGAGCGGAGCGGCCGCCTCCCGGCCCGTTTCGGGCGAACGCACCGATTCGTGATCTAACCGCGCGACGAGGTGCGCAGCACGGCGCAGGCGCCGCCCACAGCCCGGATGCGGTTGCACAGGCCGTCCGCCGCCCCTCTCGTCTGCGCCGGCACGCGGATGCGCCAGAACACCGCCCTCCCCCGGCTTCTCAGGCGCGACCCGAGCACCAGGGGCTGGATGTCGCCGATGATCGCCCCAAGCCGGCCGCGCGCCCGCCCGTAACTCGCGAGCGCCACCGCGCGCGAGAAATTGCCGGCAAGCTGCACGCCCCAGGGCGCGAACGGCCCCTCCACACCGGCGAGTGCCTCGCCTGGCCGGCGCAGCAGCGCCGTGACGTTGAGGCATGATTGCGGCGGGAGATCCTGCAATTGGCCGGCGGGCGGCGCGGCGCGGCGGCGCTGCTCGGCCCAGTCCTCGGCGGTGCGGGCAGTGATCTGGAACACGTAGTTCTGGGTTTCCAGCGGTAGCCCGCCCCGCCCGTCGAGGAAGTTCTGCACGCGGGTCGGCCCGCCATTGTAGGCGGCGGCGGCAAGGCCGAGATTGCCGAACTGGCGGTTGAGGTCCGCCAGCAGCGAGGCGGAATGCGCGATGGCCTCCTGCGGATCGAAAGGGTCGGCGAGGCCCCGCTCGCGCGCCGTGCCCGGCATGAACTGCGCGACGCCCTGCGCGCCGGCCGGGCTGACCGCGCGGATGCGGAAGCGGCTCTCGGCCCAGATCAGGCGGGTGAAGAAATGGACAGGCAGGCCGTGACGCCGGGCGCCGGCCTCGATCATGCCGCAGATCGCCTGCTCCAGCGTTTCGACGGTCGCCTCCTGCGCGCCCGCGCCCGCGGGAAGCACCAGCCCTGCCGCCAGAACCAGCGTTGCAGCGCGCCGGTGGCTCATCCGCGCCTCCCCGTTCTCAGGCCGGGCGCGGGCGCGCGACCCAGATGCCCAGCATGATCGCCAATCCGCCGGTCATCTGCATGACGCTGAGGCTTTCGCCGAGCGCCGCCCAGGCGAACAGGGCCGCGACGACCGCCTCCATGAAGATGACCAGCGAGGAAAACACCGTCGGTAGCGTGCCGAGCGAGACCGACAGGAGCCCCTGCCCCGCCGCATGGGTCACCATGCCGAGCGCCGCAAGCGCCAGCCAGCCCTGAACCGTCTGCGGCATCAGGCGCGGCTCCAGGACGACCGCAACGGCGAACAGGCAGAGCGCGGTTACCGCCGTCGACAGGAAGGTCAGCCGCCCTGCCGCGTGGGTGGTTCGGCCGATCCGCACCGCATGGAAATAAAGCCCGAAGAAGATGCCTGTGACGGCGCCATAGATGTCTCCGACGAGGCGCGCGCGGTCGATCTGGATGCTCTCGCCGACCAGCGCCCCGCCGCCGGCGACGCACAGCGCGAGGCCAAGCAGCGTCCACGGCGAGATGCGCTCGCGCAGCCAGACCCACGCGACCAGAACGACCCAGATCGGCGCGGTCGTCGCGAGGAAGGTCGAGTTGGCGATGGACGTGTTGAGAATGGAGATGTGCCAGAAGAACAGGTCTCCTGCGAAAAAGACGCCGGCAGCAAGCACGGCCGGGGTGAAGCCGCCGCGGCGCGGGTCGGAGCGGTCCTCGAGACGCATCCAGACGAACAGGACCGGCAGCGCCAGGAAGGCGCGCCAGAAGGCCGAGGCAAAGGGGCCGACATCGGCGAGACGGACCAGCACCGGCGACACGCCGAGCGCAACGGCACCAGCAGCGAGCGCGAGAAAGGCAACCCCCTGCGAGGATGCCGGGCTCGACGATTGTTTCAGCGCGGCGGCGGTGGGCTGCTGCATCATGCGTCCGGAAAGTGACGGGCCGCCCTGATTACGGGGGAGAGGGCCTGTGGACAAGCGCCGCCGCGCTTGACCCGGCCCGCGGAATTCGCGAACCGTGCGCGCTTCCTGAAGACCCCCCGCCCGGAGCATCCGCATGGACGAGACCCAGAGCGTCGCCGCCGACCAGTTGAAGGCGATCATCGAGCGCATCGAGCGGCTGGAGGAAGAGAAGAAGGCCATCGCCGACGACGTGAAGGACGTCTACGCGGAGGCCAAGGCCAACGGCTTCGATACCAAGGTGCTGCGCAAGATCGTCTCGCTGCGCAAGCAGGACCGCGACCAGCGCATGGAGGAAGAGGCGATCCTCGAGCTCTACAAGCAGGCGCTTGGGATGGCGTAGAGCATGATCCCGAAAAGTCGGAGCCGGTTTTCGGGATTCATCAAAGGCATAGACTGGCTGCTCGGATTCTGGCCGAACGAATCCCGATCTGACGCCGTCAGCCCGGCGGCGCAGGCTTCGGCCGCGCGGCGAACATGGCGACCGCCGCAGCGGCCAGAACCGCGGCAAAACCGACATAGTCGAGCGGCGTCGGCCGGTCGCCGACCAGCGCCATGGCGCTGAGCACGCCGACGACGGGAATGGCGAAGGTCGTCAGCGACGCCGCGCCGACCGACAGCCGGTCGAGCTGGATGAACCAGAGCAGGTAGGCGATCGCCGTCCCGCCGACGACGTGGAAGGCGACCGCCGCCGCGACGTGCGGCGAGACCGCCTGCGGCAGACTTTCTCCCGCCAGCACGAAGCCGATGCCCGACACCGCCGAGGCGATGAGAAGCTGGTAGGCCGTCGCCACCATCCTGTCGCCCGCGATGGGGTGCGACTTCTGATAGACCGTGCCCGCCGCCCAGCCGATGGCCGCGATCATCGGAAAGATGAGGCCGAGGCTCCCGGCGCCGCCGGTGAGAAGGGGTGCCGCGAGCATCCCGATGCCGCAAATCCCGATGACAAGCGCCAGCGCCCGCGGCCGGTCCAGCTTCTCGCCGAGAAACAGATAGGCGAAGACGATCGCCCAGAGCGGCGTGGTGAAGGTGAGGATCGCCGCCCGCGAGGTCGAGGTGTTCATCTGCGCGAACACCGTGGCGAGGTTGAACACGGCGATGTTGAGCGTGCCGGCCACCAGGAGCGGCCACCACGACCGCCGCTCGATACGCATCGACCGCCCCATGGCGAAGGCGACACCGGCGAGAATGATCGCGCCGACGCCGAGGCCGATCATGCGCAGCGCGAAGGGCGGCACTTCCGAGAGGCCCGTCTTTACGGCCGGCCAGTTGAAGCCCCAGAGCAGCGCGAGAGCGAAGGGGATGAGACGGACGGAATTCATGCGGCAACCGGGAGGACGGGGCCTGCCGGGCCGCATCGGAGGGCGCTGGGTCCGCCCCGGCGCGAGACTGCATCAGAAAGCGGCGAAGCGTGATGGCGCGGCAAGCAGGGCTGCCACGCGAGGGAGCTCAACTCAGCGCAGCGACGCGCGGCGCTGGCCGTCCTCGGTGCGGGAGAATTCCAGCGTCGGCAGGCTCGACACCGCCTGCCCCGCGAAACGGCCGGTCGGCACGGTCGCGGCCGGCGACGACGAGAACGTATTGGCGACCATCTGCGTCGGCTGCTCGATCAGGCGGAGCTGGCGCGGATCGGGCGTCGTCAGCGTCGCGACGGCGGGGGCCCGTTCGGTGCTCTGACGCACGAAGACGACACGGCCGCGAGGGCCCTCGGTGCTCGGGGCGACCATCAGCGGCGGCGCGGATGCCGGGATACGCGCGGCGGTGCGCGTCGCCGGCGGAGCAGCGGGGCGTTGCGCGGTTTCGGCGGGGCGGCGCTCCGCGCTTGCGCGCGGCTGCGGCCCCTGAACGGAAGCGCTGGGCAGGGTGGCCGGGCGCGAGGGCGAGGCGAAGGCCAGCGCCATGGCCGGCGCGCCCGGAGCCTCGGCCGGGCGGCCGCGCTGGTCGCCGGTGGTGATGAGCGAGGGCAGCGCCGCTGCGGCGACGACCGAACCGCCGATGACCTGCGGCCGGGCGGCCGGAACCGGCGCCATGGCGGTCTGGATGGGTGCCGGCGCCGTCTCGGGCAGCACGGTCGGCCGGTTGCCAGCGGCACCCGGAGCCAGCGCCGCGAAGGTGGTCGATTGCGGCGTGGCCTCGCCCGGAATGGCCGGACGGGCGGCCGGAAGCGGCGCGGACATGGCGACGGCCTGTTCGGTTTCCTCTTCCTCGTTGCCACGCATGCGCACGGCGGCGGGCGGGGCGCGGGTCGGAATGGGGGCTGCCGCAATCAGCATGCGCGGCGCGTTGGGCGTGATCTGGACCGGCCGGCCGGCGGCTGCCGGCTGCGGGGCGACGGGCTGCTGGCCGGCGACGGCCGTGGTCGTCTCCGGCCGTGCCGGAACGCCGGGAGCGGCCTCGCCGGCGCGAACCGTCGGCGCGGCGGGGGTGGCGGCTGGAGCCGGGGCCGCGGCGCGGGCCGGAGCCTGCCGCTGCTGGCCGCCGCCGAACAGGCCGGCGAACAGGCCCATCGAATTCGACCGCTGGCGGACGACGCTGCCCGGGCTGTCGTTGTCTTCGTAGGTCGCGCTTTCGTCGGCGCGGGAATCGTAGAAGCGCGAGGCACTGCCGCCACGGCCGCGCACCATGGCGAGCGCCGTATCGAAGCCGGCCAGCGGACGGCCGTCGGCGGGGATATGGACGGTGCGGCCATCGGGGAACAGGCGCGCGAGATAGTCGCGCGACACTTTCGGCCAGTGGCGCACCGAGCCGGTGTCCATGTGGACGAACTGATTGGCCGAGCCCGGATAGAAGCCGACACCGCCGCGCTGGAGCATCATGCCCGCCTCGCGCACCCGTGTCATCGAGGCGCCGGGAATGTAGAAGTCCATCGCCTGGCCGGTAATGTGGCGCGACTGCTGCGCGACGGCGCGCGAGCGGCGGCGGAGCATGGCGTTGGTGCCGGCCGACCGGAAAGCCGAGACGACGTGGATCTGCGACTGCGCGCCGACCGAGCGATAGACCTCCCAGACGACGTCGAAGAGGTGCGGATCCATCCGCGTCGGCTGATCGCTGCGCCAGTCGCGCAGGAACCAGTTGAGCTTGTTCAGCGCGTCCTGGTCGTAGCGGCCGTTGCGCTTGAAGGTGATGAGGATCTGCTCGCCCGTGTGCTTGTGCAGCATCGACAGCGTGCGCGTGTCGCCGTTGGCGACGACGTTCTGCGTCGTGCCGGAGATGGCGAGAAGAGATCCGAAGCTGAGAGAGACGGTAGCAGCGGTCCGCACAAGCGGACGCGAAACAAAGCGGGACAGTGAGCGGTAAGCCGTGGTCACTATGCTACAGGTCTCTATTCTCTGACGAACGATGCTTCTTCGCCGGACCAATCCCGGCTCGTGGTGAACGTATCTTCGTCAGGATCGGTTAAAGAACCCTGAGTCGCGTCAACGAGTCGAAAACCATGACCCTGCTCACGGACCCGTGAGGGGTATGAACGAACTGTGGCAAAATCATGCCGGGCCACGTGACCTCCCGTGGCATGGAGTGAACGGACAGTTAACCGCGCATGCCCGTCAGGGCGGCACGCACCCGCGCATTGTGGCCGTAGACATCCGGCAGTTCAACGAGCGAGCCGGTCGAATCCACTGTCATCGTGAAGTAGACGAGGTGGATGGGAATCTGCTGGCGGAACCTGACGGTGCGCTCGCCGGGACCGTAGAGGCCACGAATGCGCTGGACCGTCCAGGTCTCGCCCGGCATGCCGATCCCGAGCAGCATTTCGGCCAGTTCCTCCGGGTTCTGCACGCGCACGCAGCCGTTTGACAGCGTCCGGCCGGCGCGGCCGAAATCGCCGCGCGAGGGCGTGTCGTGCAGGTAGATCGCGTGCCGGTTGGGGAACATGAATTTCATGCGGCCAAGCGCATTCGCCGTGCCCGGCGGCTGGCGGAACGAGTAGCGGCCGACATTGGCGGAGGCCCAGTTGATGGTCGAGGCATCGACCTGCCGGCCGCCCTGCGTCACCTGGATGCCGCGACGGGCGAAATAGCCGCCGCCGTTACGGCTCGCGGGCCCCACCATCGAACGCCGGACGATGGAAATCGGCACGTACCAGGACGGGTTGAAGACGATGAAGCTCATCGAGTCCGAAAAGACCGGCGTCTGCGTCTCCGCCCGGCCCACCACGGCGCGGGTCCGATGGACGACCTCGGTGCCGCGCATCACGTTGATCTGCGCCTCGGGCGAGTTGACCCAGATATGGGTCTGGCCGAGTTCGCGCGGCAGCCAGCGCCAGCGCTCCAGATTGGCGATGATGTCGCGTTCGCGCAGCGCATGCCGGCGCGTCTGGTCGGTCGCGGCCATTTCGCGGCGCTCGCCGCGCATCTCGATCAGCTTGGCGCGAAGCTGGCGGAAACCGAGATGCGACGGGTTGAAGTCGTCGAGCGCGGCCGGGACGCGGTCGGCGCGGGCGATCGCGGTGAGGGCCGCTGTCGTGTCGATGCGCGGCGGCGAGACGTCGAAATAGCCGGAGAGACGCTTCGGGTCGGTGCGCCCGCCGGAGGCCTGCGAGGCATAGAGCGCGACGGCGCGGGCCAGCGCCAGTTCCAGCCGCGCGACGCTCTCGGCATTGCGCGCACCCTCGGGCAGCGTCACCTGGAAGGCGGCCGCGTCGAGCCCGTCATCGCCGGCCTGGCCGAGGCGCGTCAACGCCGCCTGTCCACGCTCGGATATGACGCCGTCCCGGACGAACAGCGGCTCGTAGCCGCGCGTCGCATAGAAAGGATTGAACTGCTGCTGCAGGGCGCGGTCGCCGCCCGGCCTCGCGAGCAGGATGCGCAATTGCTGCGCGACGCGCTCGGCGGTGATCGACGGGTCGGGCTTGCCGCTCTCCACCACGCTCGGCGGATCGTCGGGGATGGCCGCGAAATCGGCCTCGGTCGGCTGCGGGATCGGCGCAGCCTGAACGTTTTCCGGCGCCTCGTCGTCGGGATTCGGCGCCTCTGCAAGGATCGGCGATTGCGGAAAAGTCTCAAGACCGAAGGCCTGCGCGCTCAGCGGTGCCACGGCATCGAGCGGCGGCCGGGGAATGGCGGCCTCGACCTCCCAGCCCGCGAGACGGAAACGGTCGGCCTCGCCGGCAAGTGCCGACAGCCCCCCGGCGCCGATCAGGGCGCAAGCAAGGAAAACCGACCGCATATGCATCGTGTCCCCTTCAATCCGTCGGCGAATCCGCGACGGACCGCCCCCTGGTCGATGTAGTCGTTTTTCGATCATGCGCGGCTGCGCCGATCAACCCACGAAGGCTTTACCGCCGCCAAAAAGCCGGGGGCGAGGCTTCGCAGTCACACCTCCTCCGGCACGTCACCCGGCTCTTCAAGCCCGAGATCCTTGAGTTTGCGGTAGAGCGTCGAGCGACCGATGCCGAGCCGTCGTGCCACTTGCGACATCTGACCGCGATAGTGATCGATGGCGAAACGCAGGACATCCGTCTCGATTTGTTCCATCGGCCGGACATGCCCCGCCTGATCAACCAATGCGATAGAAGCGCCAGGCATTATCATCGCCGGTTGCGCCGGCGAGGCCGGCTGGATGGCGGGCGCGACGACGACCGGCAGCGGGGCGAGCGGCACGACGACCTCGTAGCCGTCGACCTGCGCCGCGATCTGCGGGAAATCCGCGACTGACAGCTCGTCGCCGTCGCAGAGCACCACCGCGCGGAACACCGCGTTCTCCAACTGGCGCACGTTGCCGGGCCAGGGATAGGCGTTGAGCAGCCCGAACACGGCCGGCTGGACACCACGGATGCGCTTGCCCTCCTCCGCCGCGATGCGCGCGAGGAAATGGCGAACGAGGTCGGGGATGTCCTCGGCGCGCTCGCGCAGCGGCGGCAGGGTCATCGGGAACACGCAGAGCCGGTAATAGAGGTCCTCGCGGAACCGTCCCTCCTTCACCGCCTTGATCAGGTCGCGGTTCGTGGCGGAGATGATGCGGATATCGACCTTGACGCTGCGCTTGGCGCCGACCGGATCGACCTCGCCTTCCTGGATGGCGCGCAAGAGCTTCACCTGCGTCTCCAGCGGCAGTTCGCCGACCTCGTCGAGGAACAGCGTGCCGCCATGCGCCTCGACGAACTTGCCGGTGTGCTTGTCGGTCGCGCCGGTGAAGGCACCTTTCTCGTGGCCGAACAGGATGCTCTCGACGAGGTTCTGCGGGATCGCACCGCAATTGACCGCGACGAAGGGCTTGGAGCGCCGCTCGCCCGAGCCCGCGATCGCGCGTGCGAGCAGTTCCTTGCCGACGCCGCTCTCGCCCTCGATCATCACCGGGATCATCGAGCCGGCGGCCTTCTCCGCCATCTTGAGCAGCGGCTGCATGCGCGGCGAGCGCGTGACGATGTCCTTGAAGGTCATCGTGCCCTCGGCCTTGCGCTTCAGGCGCTGGACTTCGGCGACCAGCGCCTCGGTCTTGAGGGCATTCTTGATGGAGACAGCTAGGCGTTCGGCACCGACGGGCTTGACCACGAAGTCCGTCGCGCCCGCGCGCATGGCGTTGACGACGGTGTCGATCCCACCCTGGCTGGTCTGCACGATGACCGGCTTGGCGATGCCCTCCTCGCGCATGGCGGCGAGCACGCCCATGCCGTCGCGCTCGGGCATGACGAGGTCGAGCAGCATCAGGTCGATGGAATCGCCATCCTCGGACAGGACGCGCATCGCCTGCTCGCCGTTCTCGCACAGGCGCGGCTCGTAGCCGAACTTGCGGACCATGGCCTCGACCAGCCGGCGCTGGACGGGATCGTCGTCACAGATGAGAACGGTGGTCATGGCATGCACTCCCGATGCGGATGTCTCGAATCGGGAGAGGGTGGTCGCAGCCGCTTAAGGCCCGGTTAACAGCAGGGTAACGGCACGGCCCCAAACGGGTCAGGCGGCCGAGGGCCGACAAAACTCACACGACGAAAGCCCAATGGTCGAACAGGCACCCGTGCGTATCATGCCTTCTCAGAACGGCGTTTGCCCAGGAAGCTGAGAGGGGCGTGCCATGTCCGCAGACGGCTTTTCGCTCGCTGCCACAATCATCCTGCTTTTTCCGATGCTCTATTTCCTCATCGCCTCGCCGACATTCCTGTTGGCGAAGCTTGAGGACCCTGTCGTCACCTGGCTTCTGCGCAGCCTGTTCAGCTTCCATTTCCGGGCCGTGACGATTGTCTGCGCGATCGGAACCATCGCCTTCATCGTGGCGGGCCGGCCGCTCGTCGCGATCGCCATCGGCGCGATCGCGGCGCTCGCGGTCTATGCGCGCGGCTGGTTGCTCGGCCGGTTCGATAGTCAGATACGGGCGCGCGATGCCGGCGACGCCGGCGCGATACGCGAGCTGCGGCGGCTCCATTGGCGCGCCATGGCCTACAACGCGGCCCAGTTCGTCATCGTCCTGTCCGGCGTTCCCTTCGTCTTCACCGGCCCGGTCTGATCACGTCAGGCGGCGCGGTCGCGGCGCGCGAACGGCGCAAGCGACTCCGCGAACTGGGCGGCAGCAGCCTTCCAGGTTCGCGTTTCGGCGACGGCCCGGCAGCGCGCGCGATCCAGCGTCAGCGCACCTTGGATGGCCGCACCGAGATCCTCGTCGAGCACGCCGATGCCCGGCTCGGCCAGCACGTCGAGCGGCCCTGGCACAGGAAAGGCCGCGACCGGCACGCCGGAGGCCAGGGCCTCCTGCATGACGTTTCCGTAGGTGTCGGTGCGGCTCGTGAACACGAAGATGTCGGCCGCCGCGTAGATTTCCGCAAGCACCTCGCCGGTCTTCAGCCCGAGGAAGACCGCGCCGGGAAACCGCCGTTCCAGTTCGGCGCGCTGCGGGCCGTCGCCGACCACTACCTTGGTGCCCGGAAGGTCGAGCAACAGGAAAGCCTCGACGTTCTTCTCGACCGCCAGCCGCCCGACCGTCAGCATGACCGGCCGCGGATAGTCGAGCGCCGCGCCCGGCCGCGGCCGGAACAGCGCGGTATCGACCCCGCGCGACCACACCGCGAGATTGGCGAAACCCCAGCCGGAGAGCTCTCGGCGCATGGTCTCGGTCGGCACCAGCGTTCGGACGGCGGCGCCGTGGAAGCCGCGCAGCCAGGCATATGTCCAGGCTTCCGGGATCGGCGCGCGGGCGCGGACATATTCGGGATAGCGGGTGTGGTAGCTCGTGGTGAACGGCAGGCCGCGGGCGAGGCACCAGCGCCGCGCCGCATGGCCGATCGTCCCCTCGGTCGCGATATGCACGGCCTCGGGCGCGAGCCGGTCCAGCCGCTCCGCGACAGCCGGCCCAGCGCCGATGGCGACGCGGATGTCCGGATAGGTCGGCAGGGGCAGGCTCGGCAGGCCCTCGGGCGTGATGAAATGCGGCTCGATGCCGAGGGCGGGAAGCGCGGCCGCGGTCTCCTTCAGCGAACGCACCACGCCGTTGACCTGCGGGTCCCAGGCGTCGGTGGCGATCGCGAGGCGCATGGCCCGCCCTCCTTCAGGCGCTGACGCTCTGGCGCCCCGGCAGGGCGATCGGGATTTCGGGGAGACCTTCTTCTTCGGCGACCAGCGCGGGCGAGGCCTGCATCGCGGTCCAGCGGACGATCTCGAACCGGCCGTCATAGCTCTCGACGAGGGCCGTGCAGCTCTCCACCCAGTCGCCGCAGTTCATGTAGCGGATGCCGGCCTGATCCTTGATCGCGGCGTGGTGGATATGGCCGCAGATGACGCCATCGACCTTCTGGCGCCGCGCCTCGGTCGACAGCGCCTCCTCGAAGGCGCCGATGAAATTGACTGCATTCTTGACCTTCAGCTTCGCCCAGGCCGACAGCGACCAGTAGGTGAGGCCGAGCTTGCGGCGAACGAAGTTGAGCCAGCGGTTGCAATAGAGCGCGGCGTCATAGGCCCAGTCGCCGAGATGGGCGAGCCAGCGCGCATGCATCACCACCACGTCGAAACTGTCGCCGTGAATGACCAGGAAGCGCCGCCCGTCCGCCGCTTCGTGGATGACCTGGTCCATCACCTCGATGCCGCCGAAATGCGTGCCGAAATAGTCGCGCATGAACTCGTCGTGATTGCCCGGCAGGTAGATGATCTGGCTGCCTTTGCGGACCATGCGCAGCAGCTTCTGCACGACGTCGTTGTGGGGCTGCGGCCAGTGCCAGCCGCGCTTGAGCTGCCAGCCGTCGACGATGTCGCCGACGAGGTAGACGACGTCGGCCTCGTTATGGCGCAGGAAGTCGATGAGCAGAGCCGCCTGGCAGCCCCGCGCGCCCAGATGCACGTCGGAAATGAACATCGCCCTGTGGCGCTTCTCGGCCATCATCCGGCTCCGCGAGACCTTTTGTCGGGGCGACCAACAGCAGATTCCCGTTGTCGTTTTGTGACACGGGCATGGATCGCGCGGTGCGCCGAAAAGCTGTCGTCCGTCTGTCGCATGACATTGCTAGCGCTGCCGGATTGACGCCGCCGATTCCGAAGCGATCGGCCGCGACGGGAGCAGATCATGGCGAACAGCCTCGACCGCGAGAGCAAGGACCTCGACCGTGAAACGATGGAGCGCGCCTATGCGCGCTGGGCACCCATCTACGATGCGGTCTGCGGCCCGCTTTTCGAGAAGGGCCGGCGCGCCGCGACGGCGGCCGCGAAGCTTGCCGGCAACCGCATCCTCGAGGTCGGCGTCGGCACGGGGCTGTCCTTTCAGGACTACGGCCCCGGCTTCGAGGTCTACGGCATCGATCTTTCCGAGCCGATGATATCAAAGGCGCGCGAGCGCATGGCGACGGGCGCCTTCCCCCATGTGAAGGAGGTGAGCGTCATGGACGCGCACGACCTCACATACCCGGACAACATGTTCGATTGCGTCGTGGCGCAGTTCGTCATCACGCTGGTCGAGCGCCCCGAGCGCGTGCTCGACGAATGCGCCCGCGTGATCCGGCCGGGCGGCGAGATCATCCTCGTCAACCACCTCTATTCCGAAAGGGGCCTCGCCGCCGCCGTCGAGCGCTGGTTCTCCAAGCACGCGCATACGTTCGGCCTCAGGCCCGAATTTCCGTTCCAGCGCCTGAAGGACTGGGCCGGCAATCATGGCGGAGCCGAGGTCATCGACCGCAGCTTTGTCGGGCCGCTCGGGGTCTATTCGCTGGTCAGGTTCCGCAAGCTCGGCGTGGAGGCCGTTGAGACGCAGCCGCTCGCCGCCACCGGCTGAGGCTGCGGCAAGCCGCCGTTGCAGGAGGGCAACGGCTCTCCCGGAAAGCCCGCTTGGACCATACGCCACGTTGATCGCCGCGGCGCATTTGCCCATATCGGCCTCTCGTCAGGTTTCAACGGGAGGCCGCCATGCGCCGCACGTTCCAGGATGCCGCTGCCAAGAACGCGGCCGCCCGCGACCGGCTGGACCGCGAAGTCGGCGCCCTCCCCGTATGGGATCTCTCCGCGCTCTATGCCGGGATGGATGCGCCCGCCGTGCGCGCCGATCTCGATGCCGCCGAGACGGAGGCGATTGCCTTCGAGAATACCTACAAGGGCCGGCTGGATGGGCTTGCGCGCGGAAAGTCCGCGGGAATCGACCTCGCCGACGCGCTGATCCGCTACGAGAGGCTGGAGGACCTGCTCGGCCGCCTCGCCTCGTTCGCCGGGCTCGTCTATGCCGGCGAGACCACCGATCCGGTGCGCGCCAAGTTCTACGGCGACATTCAGGAGAAGATCACCGCGATCTCCTCGCATCTCCTGTTCTTCACGCTGGAGCTGAACCGGATCGACGATGGCCTGATCGATCAGGCCATGGCAGAGCCGCGCCTCGGCCACTACCGGCCCTGGCTGGAGGACATCCGCAAGGACAAGCCGTTCCAGCTAGAGGACCGTGTCGAGCAGCTCTTCCACGAGAAGAGCGTGACGGGCCGTGCGGCCTGGAACCGCCTGTTCGACGAGACCATTGCCGGACTGCGCTTCGAGATCGACGGCGAGAAGCTGCCGCTGGAGCCGACGCTGAACCTGCTGCAGGACACGGCGGAGGACAAGCGCCGCGCGGCTGCCGAGGCGCTCGCCGCGACCTTCAAGGACAACCTGCGCACCTTCGCGCTGGTGACCAACACGCTGGCGAAGGACAAGGAGATCGCCGACCGCTGGCGCGGCTTCGAGGATGTCGCGGATTCCCGCCATCTGGCCAACCGCGTCGAGCGCGAGGTCGTCGATGCACTGGTCTCCGCCGTGCGCGACGCCTATCCGCGTCTGTCGCACCGCTACTACAGGCTGAAGGCCCGCTGGTTCGGCAAGGACGTGCTGCCGCACTGGGATCGCAACGCCCCGCTGCCGAAGGTCGAGCAGCGCACCATCGCCTGGACCGAGGCGCGCGATACCGTGCTATCGGCCTATGCGGGCTTCTCGCCGGAACTGTCGAACATCGCGAAGCGCTTCTTCGACGAGAGCTGGATCGACGCGCCCGTGCGTCCCGGCAAGGCCCCCGGCGCCTTCGCGCACCCGACCGTGCCGTCAGCCCATCCCTTCGTGCTGCTCAACTACCAGGGCAAGCCGCGCGACGTGATGACGCTCGCCCACGAGCTGGGCCACGGCGTCCATCAGGTGCTCGCCGCCCCCAACGGCGCGCTGATGGCCCCGACGCCGCTGACACTTGCCGAGACCGCCTCGGTCTTCGGCGAGATGCTGACCTTCAAGGCCATCCTTCAGGCAACCACCGACCCCGTGCAGAAGAAGGCCCTCCTCGCCTCCAAGGTCGAGGACATGATCAACACGGTCGTCCGCCAGATCGCCTTCTATTCCTACGAGCGGAAGATCCACACCGCCCGCAAGGACGGCGAACTGACCGCCGACGACATCTCCGCCGCCTGGATGAGCGTGCAGGGCGAGAGCCTCGGCCCCGCCATCGCGTTGAAGCCGGGCTACGAGACCTTCTGGGCCTATATCCCGCACTTCATACACTCGCCCTTCTACGTTTACGCCTATGCCTTCGGCGACTGCCTCGTGAACTCGCTCTATGCGGTCTACGAGAAGGCCGACAAGGGCTTCGCCGAGCGTTACCTCGCCATGCTGGCGGCCGGCGGCACGAAGCACCATTCGGAGGTGCTGGCGCCCTTCGGGCTCGACGCCCGCGACCCCGCCTTCTGGCAGGGAGGGCTCGGCGTGATCGAGCGGCTGATCGGCGAATTGGAGGCTATGGAGGGCTGATGGCTGAGGGTTCCGGTGGGTCGACGCCCAGCGACGGCTTCAAGCTCATCTACCGCAACACGCGCCTCTGGCGACTGCGCTTCCTCCAGCTCGTCTTCTGGGGGCCTGCCGTCTTCTTCGCCTGGCTCGCCTGGGCGACGCGGATCGACGATCCCACCAACAATCACGTGGCCTCGCTGGTTCTGTCGCCGGTCTCGGCGCTCTTCGCGCTGATGATCGAGGTCTATATCCGCCAGTACGCCACCGCCATCTGGCGCACCACGGACGCGATGCGGATCGAGTCCATGTCGACCTTCGGGCGGATCGTCCAGACCTTTCCGATGGCCAATGTCACCTTCGGCCGCGAGCGGCGCTCGAACCCCTATGCCACCCGGGCGGCTACCGGCTTCTGGCTGGACAATTCCTATTCGGCCATCCGCGTCCATGGACGACGCCTCCCGTTCGTCCTCGACACCACCGCGGAGCGGCCGACGGGCTGACGTGCAGCCTCCATTCGTGTTATACATATCGTATAACGCTACGGAGGCCGCCATGAACGATCAGCCGCGCAAGGCCGAGGCCGAAGGCTTCGTGCTGCAGATCCGCAAGATCGGCAATTCGGTCGGGCTCATCCTGCCGAAGGAGCTGCTCGCGCGCCTCAACCTGCATGAAGGCGACAAGCTGCATGTCGTCGAGAACACCGAACGCGCCTTCAAGCTCAGCCCCTATGACCCCGAACATGCCGACACCATGAGCGTCGCTCGCGAAGTGATGCACGAGTATCAGGATACATTTCGGGTGCTCGCCAAATGACCGAGCCGCGATGGCTGACCCTGGACGCGGTCATCGACATGCACGCCGAGCAGCTCGCCATGTTCGGTGGGCCGGAAGGCATTCGCGACCGCGGCTTGCTGGAGTCGGCGTTGGATCGCCCGCGCAATAAATTCGCCTATGGCGAGGACGATCTTGCCGCTCTGGCAGCCGCCTATGCCTTCGGCCTTGCGCGCAACCATCCCTTCATCGACGGCAACAAGCGCATTGCGTTTCATGCCTTGATGGTCTTTCTGCGCGTCAATGGCGTCCGCTTCGCGCCCCCTCCCCCAGCCGCGACAGCCATCATCCTCGCGCTTGCCGCCGGCGAGGTCGGCGAGGAAGGCCTGACCCGCTGGATCAGGGACAACTGGCCGGCTGCCTGACTACCCTCGCATCCGGGCAATGGACGCCCTATCTGAGGCTCGCAGCCAATCCGGAGTGCCGATGCCGCCGCGCGACGACGAAGCCAACCGCCTTACCGGCCGCCTGTCGCGCTATGCCCGCGTCGGCACGAATGTCGCCGGGGCCGCTGCCTCCATCGCCGCGGCGCGCCTGTTTGGCGCCTCCCTCGACCGGGAGAAGAATGCGGCCGACCTGACGCGCGCGCTCGGCGGGCTAAAGGGCCCGATCATGAAGGTGGCGCAGCTTCTCGCAACCATCCCCGAAGTGCTCCCGCCCGAGTATGTCGCCGAACTGCAGAAGCTGCAGTCCGAAGCGCCGCCGATGGGGCCGGCCTTCGTCAAGCGCCGCATGATGGCCGAACTCGGCCCCGACTGGGAAAAGCGCTTCGCCACTTTCGACAAGGTGCCGGCCGCCGCCGCCTCCCTCGGCCAGGTTCATCGCGCCACCGCCCATGACGGCATGCGCCTCGCGGTGAAGCTGCAATATCCCGACATGCAGTCGGCCGTGGAGGCGGACCTCGCCCAGCTCGAAATCCTGTTCGCGATCCAGCGGCGCATGGACCCCGCCATCGACACGCGCGAGATCATCAAGGAGATCGGCGAACGGGTCCGCGAGGAGCTTGATTACCGCCGCGAGGCCAAGCACGCGGCGCTCTATCAGGATGTGCTTTCCGAGGAACCGCTGGTGCGGGTGCCCACCGTGCGGCCGGAACTCTCCACCGGGCGGCTGCTGACGCTCTCCTGGCTCGACGGTTCCAAGATGCTGAGCCATGTCGATCAGCCCCTCGCCATCCGCAACCGGCTGGCGACGGCCATGTTCAGGGCATGGTGGCACCCCTTCACCCATATCGGCGTGATCCACGGCGACCCGCATCTCGGCAACTACACCGTCTTCGACGAAGGCGGCGAGCCCGGCGGCATCAATCTGCTGGACTACGGCTGCGTGCGCATCTTCCCGCCGCGCTTCATCGCCGCGGTGATCGACCTCTACAAGGGGCTGGAGACGAACGACGACGCGCGCGTCGTCCATGCTTACGAGACCTGGGGCTTCAAGAACCTGACCCGCGAGCTGATCGCCGTCCTGAACGTCTGGGCGCGGTTCATCTACGGCCCGCTGCTCGACGATCGCGTGCGGTCCATCGCCGACGGCGTCGCGCCCGGGGAGTACGGGCGCCGCGAGGCCTTCCAGGTGCACAAGGCGCTGAAGGAGAAGGGGCCGGTGACGATCCCGCAGGAATTCGTGCTGATGGACCGCGCGGCCATCGGCCTCGGCGGCGTCTTCCTTCACCTGAAGGCGGAGCTGAACTTCTACCGGCTCTACAACGAGGAGATCGACCGCTTCGGCCTCGAAAAGGTCTCCGCCCGCCAGAATGCCGCCCTCGGCGCGGCCGGCCTCAAGGCCGCCTGATCGAGGGAGGGGAAGCTTGGCGGTCTATGTCGACGATCCCATCTGGGACTGGCAGGGCCTCAAATGGTGCCACCTCCTCGCCGACACCGAGGAGGAACTGCACCGCTTCGCCCGCATGATGGGTGTGCCGCGCTCGATCTATCAGGGGCCGCCGAAGACCAGCGCGCCGCACTACGACCTGACCGGCTTCGAGCGGAAGAAGGCCATCGCCATGGGCGCGGTGCCCTGCACGCGCCACGAGATCGTCGCCGTCGTGCGCCGCGTCAGGGTGGCGCGGCCTATTCCGCACGAGGCCGCCTGAGGCGCTCGCCTTGACAGCCGGGCCGTTCCCCCCGAAACCGTGGCACGCTCATCCGGAGACCGCCTTGGCCGCGCCGAAGGACAAACCGCCCCTGACCATCCTGCTCTGCTCGCCGCGCGGCTTCTGCGCCGGCGTGGTGCGCGCCATCGATGCGGTCGAGCAGGCGCTGCGCATCTATGGGCCCCCGGTCTATGTCCGCCACGAGATCGTCCACAACCGCTTCGTGGTGGACGGGCTGAAGGCCAAGGGCGCGATCTTCGTCGAGGAACTGTCGGAAATCCCGGATACCGCCGCGCCGGTGATCTTCTCGGCGCATGGCGTGCCGAAATCCGTGCCAGTGGAGGCCGAGGGCCGCAATTTCCTCGCCATCGACGCCACCTGCCCGCTGGTAACCAAGGTCCATCGCGAAGCGGAGATCCACCACAAGCGCGGCCGCGAGGTCGTCCTCGTCGGCCATGCCCGTCATCCAGAGGTGGTCGGCACGATGGGCCAGCTTCCGCCCGGCGCGGTGACGCTGGTGGAGATGCTGGACCAGGCGAAGACCTTCGTGCCGCGCGACGAGAACGCGCTGGCCTTCGTCACCCAGACGACCCTGTCCGTCGATGACACCCGCGAGATCGTCGACTACCTGCGCGCCCGCTTCCCGGCCATTGTCGGGCCGCACAAGGAAGACATCTGCTACGCCACCACCAACCGGCAGGAAGCGGTAAAGCGCGTTGCGCCGCGCGTCGAGGCGATGATCGTGGTCGGCGCGCCGAACTCGTCCAACTCGCAGCGCCTGCGCGAGGTCGCCGAGCGCGAAGGCTGCCGCATCTCGGAACTCGTCCAGCGCGCCGCCGATATCGACTGGGACAAGTTCGGCGACATCGTCTCTCTCGGCATCACCGCCGGCGCCTCGGCCCCGGAAGTGCTGGTCGAGGAGATCATCGAGGCTTTCGCGACGCGCTATCAGGTCTCGGTCGAGACCGTCTCGACCGCCGACGAGAGCGTCTTCTTCCCCCTGCCCCGCCAACTCCGCCCCGACGCGGCGGCCTGACATGGGGCGTCACGCCAAGCTCCTTGCCGCCGCGCGATCCGGAAGCAGTCTGACATTCAGGGCGTTCGAAGCGCTGATGGCGGCTTTCGGCTTTGCGCTGAGGGCGACGCAGGGCAGCCATCGTCTGTGGAAACACGCCGCTTCCGGCGTCAAACTGTCGATCCAGACCGACGGTAAGGATGCGAAGCGATACCAAATCCGGCAGTTTCTCGCTATCATCGACCAGTATGGTCTGGAGCTGGACGACCAATGACCGAGCCGCACTACCACATCAACCTGTCATGGTCGGAGGAGGATAGGCGTTGGGTTGCGGACGTGCCTGATCTGCTGTTCTGCTCCGCTCACGGAGCGAGCGCGGAAGAGGCCGCGCGCGAAATCCAGGCGGCTATCGCCCAGTGGCTCAAGGCCGCGTCCGAAGACGGTGATCCCATCCCCGAGCCCCGATACAGACCCGTAGCTCCGAGCCGGGCCGCCTGAGCATTCCATGGCCGTCTATACCGATGTCACCGCCGAGGACCTGTCGGCCCATCTCTCGCGCTACGACATTGGCGAGCTGCTGTCGTTCAAAGGGATTGCCGAGGGCGTCGAGAACTCGAATTTCCTGCTGCACACAACCGTCGGCAGTTTCATCCTCACGCTCTACGAAAAGCGCGTCGATCCGGCCGACCTGCCCTTCTTCATCGGCCTGATGGAGCATCTGGCCGCGCGCGGGTTGACCTGCCCGCAGCCGGTGAAGATGAGGTCGGGCGAGGCGCTTGGCGAACTGGCTGGCCGCCCGGCGGCCATCGTCACCTTCCTGGAGGGCATGTGGATCAGGCGTCCGCAGGTCCACCATTGCGCCTCCGTTGGCCGGGCGCTCGCCGAACTGCACCTCGCCGGCGACGGCTTCACGATCCGCCGCCCCAATGCGCTTTCGGTCGGGGGCTGGCGGCCGCTCTACGAGCGCGCGCGCTCGCGGGCCGATACAGTGGCCAACAGCCTGGCCGCGACCATCGCCGGCGAGCTCGACCATTGCGAAAAGCACTGGCCGAAGGACCTGCCGGCCGGCGTCATCCATGCCGACCTGTTCAACGACAACGTCTTTTTCCTGCAGAACAGGCTGTCCGGCCTGATCGATTTCTATTTCGCCTGCAATGACACGCTCGCCTACGACCTCGCCATCTGCCTGAACGCCTGGTGCTTCTCGCCGGACTACGAGTTCGACTTCGCCAAGGGGTCGGCCATGATCGCCGCCTATCAGGCGGTCCGGCCGCTGAGCAGCGCCGAGAAGGCCGCGCTGCCCTTGCTCGCGCGCGGCTCGGCGCTGCGCTTTCTGCTCACCCGCCTCGTCGACTGGCTGAACGTGCCGCCGGGCGCGGTCGTCACCCCGAAGGACCCGCTCGAATATCTGAAGAAGCTGCGCTTCCACCAGAAGGTCGCCTCCCCCACCGAATACGGCCTCGCATGACCCCCGTGAAAGCGCCCCCGCGCCGCGTCGAAATCTTCACGGACGGCGCCTGTTCCGGCAATCCCGGCCCAGGCGGCTGGGGCGCCATCCTGCGCTATGGCGAGACGCAGAAGGAGATGTCAGGGGGCGAAGCGGTGACCACCAACAACCGCATGGAGTTGCTTGCAGCCATCAACGCGCTGGAAGCGCTGAAGCGCCCCTCGCAGGTCGATCTCCACACCGACAGCCAGTACGTGAAGAACGGCATCATGAGCTGGATTCACGGCTGGAAGCGGAACGGCTGGAAGACCGCCGACAAGAAACCGGTGAAGAATGCCGACCTCTGGCAACGGCTCGACGACGTCAGCGACCTGCACGAGGTGACCTGGCACTGGGTGAAGGGCCATGCCGGCCATGCCGAGAACGAGCGGGCCGACGAACTCGCCCGCGAGGGCATGGCCCCGTTCAAGCCTACGAGAAGCGCGAACTGACCTTTCCGGCACGGCTGTTGCGATCCTTGTCTGCCAAGCGGGGCGACTGTCCCCGCATGGGACAGGAACCTTCCATGAGCCAATCTTCCTTCGTCGCAGCAGGCCTTGCCGATCTCGACCTCGATCCGGCCCCGATCCGCCCCGAATGGATTCTGGAGGGCAATCCGGTCGCCCGCTGCCGCCATTGGTCCGATTCCACCGATGGAACCACCCAGGCCATGGCCTGGGACTGCACGGCCGGCGCTTTCCGCTGGTTCTTCGGCGGCGACGAGATCGTCCACATCATCGAGGGCGAGGTAAGCGTCACCGACGAGGCCGGCGAGACGCGCACGCTCCGGCCCGGCGATGCCGCGCTGTTCCGCGCCGGGACATGGTCGGTCTGGCGCGTGCCGCACTACGTGCGCAAGCATGCCATCTGCCGCGACAGCCTGCCGGCCCTTGTGACCGTGCCGCTCAAGGTCGGCAAGAAGGCCTCGCGCGTCGCTGCCCGCCTCATCGCCCAGCTGCCGCTGCCCATCGCCGCGCGCATCGCCATGCCTGCGGCGGCCGCCGGGGCGCTCGCGGCCGTCGGCATCTTCGCGATGTGAGCGAGAAGGGGCGGCGCAGAGCGGCCGTCTCACTTCGCAAAGAAATGGGCGGCAGAAACGGGGCGGCATAAGCCGCCCCTACCCGCCTCAGAGCTGCTTGATCAGATTGTCGGCGCCGGACACATCCGCTTTGCCCGGCGCATCCTCGAGGTTGAGCGACGTTACGACGCCGTCCTTGACGATCATCGAATAGCGCTTCGAGCGCATGCCCATGCCGACCGCCGACATGTCGTTGGCGAGGCCGATCGCCTTGGCGAAATCGGCGCTGCCATCCGCCAGGATGCCGACCTTGCCGGCCGCGCCGCTCGCCTTCTGCCAGGCGTCGAGCACGAAGACGTCGTTGGTCGAGGTCGCATAGATCGCGTCCACGCCCTTGGCCTTGATCGCCTCCGCATTGGCGACGAAGCCGGGCATGTGGTTCTTGTGGCAGGTCGGCGTGAAGGCGCCCGGCACGGCGAAGAGCACCACGGTCTTGCCCGCGAAGAGGTCCGCGGTCGTGCGCGCCGCCGGCCCGTCTGCCGTCATCGTGCGGAACGTCGCCTCGGGCAGCTTGTCGCCGACCTGGATCGTCATGGGATTCTCCTGATGCCTGTTGGGGTGGCCGCGGAGGCGCGGCCGGCCGGAAGGGAACGGCAAAATCGTAAGGGGAGAAGCCGGCGGCGTCGAGCCCGGTCCCGAGCGTTTTCGAGCGAAGTGGGTACCGGTTCGCGCAAAGAAAACGCGGCAAAACAACTAAACAGAGCGTCTTCGCGATTCGAAGAAAAGCGAAGGCGTTCTAGGCAGGCCGGATCGCCGCTTCGAGCGCCCTGTCGCCAGCTACCAGCGTGAAGGTCAGGTCATGGGCGGTCGGATCGGTGCCACGCGGGGCGCCGTCCAGCACCAGCCTGAAGCGCCGCGTCGCGCCCTGCCGGTCCAGCGCCTCGGGCAGCGGCAGGTTCCAGCGTGCGTCCGGCCCCTCGACGAACAGGTCGATGGGGTAGCTGGCCGTGCCGACATCGGCGGCAATCGTCAGCACGGGATGCTGGCCCGAACGGTCGAGCCCCGCCGACCTGACAGCAAGCCCCTCTGCCTGTTTGAGCGGCACACGCCCTTCGAACTTCGCGATGAGGCTCGCCAGCGCCGGGTCCGGCTGCCGCGCGGGATACATGACGAGATCGGCCGCGCCCTTGGCCGGGATGCAGATCTGGTCGCAGACCGCATAATCGAGCTTCAGAACGAGCTTGGAGGCCCGCGTGGGGTCGCGCGGCGTGACTTTCAGCGGAAAGACCACTTCCATCTTGTAGCCGATGGAGAAGCCGTTGCCGTCCGGGAACCGGAACGGCGCCGGCCACGACACCGCGACATCGGCGACATTGTCGGAGGCCGACCAGTCGAAGCTCGGCGGCACGCCGGAATCGCCGGGCGTGCGCCAATAGGTCTTGGTGCCCGGCTCCAGCGTGATCTGAAGGCCCGCACGCAGCGAACCATCGGCCGCCTTGCCGCCGGATATGAGCCGGATCGCCGATTTGGCGTCGCGCGACCAGCCTGACGCCGCCGGGGCGGCGAAAGCCGGGCGCGGCAGCATCGCCAGCGGCGCGAGAACGAGAAGGGAGCGGCGGTCGAGCATCTTCTTCGATTTAGGCGAGCAGGGGCCCAAGTGCCACCTGCAAACGGTCGCAGGCGGGAACCTTTCGCCCCGTCGGCCGTCAACTGCTCGTGAACCGCCGCAGGGGAGGCTCCACGTTGGCAATCGCAAACGAACCGGGTTACCCTTATCGCATGGCAGCAAAACCCCGACGCGCGCAGCCGGGCAGCGATGTTCGCGGCTATCTCGACGGTCAGATGCTCGTCGCCATGCCCACCATGCGCGATGAAAGATTCTCCCGGACCGTCATCTACATGTGCGCCCACTCCTCGGATGGGGCGATGGGCATCGTGGTCAACCAGACCGCGACCAATCTCGCCTTCCCCGACCTGCTGGTGCAACTCGACATCATCCCGGAAACGCAGAAGATCACCTTGCCCTCGCGGATCAACACGATCCGCGTGCTGCGCGGCGGCCCCGTCGAAACCGGCCGCGGCTTCGTGCTGCATACCTCGGATTTCTACATCGAGAACTCGACCCTGCCGATCGACGAGGGCATCTGCCTCACCGCGACGCTCGACATCCTGAAGGCGCTCGCCACCGGCGAGGGGCCGACCGACGCCGTGCTCGCGCTCGGTTACGCCGGCTGGGGTGCCGGCCAGCTCGAAAACGAAATCCAGTCCAACGGCTGGCTGCACTGCCCCGCCGACATGGACCTGATCTTCGGCCCCGACACCGAGACGAAATACGACCGCGCAATGCGCAAGATCGGCATCGATCCCGGCATGCTGTCGAGCGAATCAGGCCACGCCTGAACGGCGCGGCGCAGGTCCTGCCGCTCGCCTCTGTCATACAAATCGGTTTAGCATCGGCGGCAGGGAGACAATGCTCATGCGACGCCAGCGCCGGACCAAGATTCTCGCAACCCTCGGACCGGCCTCGTCCACGAGAGAACAGATAGCCGCCCTGTTCGCCGCCGGCGCGGACGTGTTCCGCATCAACATGAGCCACACGCCGCACGACAAGCTGCGCGAGTTCGTCGAGACGATCCGCTCCATCGAGCATGAGGTGCAGCGCCCCATCGGCATCCTCGCCGACCTGCAGGGGCCGAAGCTGCGGGTCGGCACGTTCAAGGACGGCCCGGTGACGCTGAAGAACGGCGCCATCTTCACCCTGGATTCCGACAAGAAGGGCGGCGACGTCCATCGCGTCCACCTGCCCCACCCCGAAATCCTCTCGGCGCTGGAGCCCGGCCACCGGCTCATCCTCGACGACGGCAAGGTGACGCTGAAGGCCGAGGAATGCACGCCCAAGAGCGCAAAATGCCGCGTCATCGTCGGCGGCAGGCTCTCCGACCGCAAGGGCGTCAGCCTGCCCGACACGACGCTGCCGGTCTCGGCGCTGACCGAGAAGGACCGCTCCGACCTCGACGCGGCACTGAATGCCGGCGTCGACTGGATCGCGGTCTCCTTCGTGCAGCGGCCCGAGGACGTGGCGGAGGTGAAGAAGGTCGCGCGCGGGCGCGCGGCCGTGATGGCCAAGATCGAGAAGCCTCAGGCTGTCGCGCGGCTCGCGGAGATCATGGACCTTGCCGACGCGCTGATGGTGGCGCGGGGCGATCTCGGCGTCGAGATGCCCATGGCCAAGGTGCCGGGCATCCAGAAGCAGATCACCCGGCAAGCCCGCCGCACCGGCAAGCCGGTGGTCGTCGCGACGCAGATGCTGGAGAGCATGATCACCGCGCCCGTGCCCACGCGTGCGGAGGTCTCCGACGTCGCCACTGCGGTCTTCGAGGGGGCGGACGCCATCATGCTGTCGGCGGAAAGCGCCGCCGGCCAGTATCCGGTCGAGGCTGTCGCCACGATGAGCGGCATCGCGCAGGAGGTGGAGGGCGACCCGACCTACCGCGCGGTGATCCAGGCGCAGCGCGCCGAGCCGGAGGCGACGGGCGCCGACGCCATTGCCCTCGCCGCGCGCGAGATCGGCGAAACCCTCGATCTTTCGGCCATCGTCTGCTGGACCATGTCCGGCTCGACGGCCCAGCGCGTCGCGCGCGAGCGGCCGAAATCGGTGACCATCGCGCTCACCCCCAAGATCGCGACGGGCCGGAAACTGGCTTTGCTGTGGGGCGTCCATTGCGTGGTCACGCAGGACGCCCGCGACCTCGACGACATGGTCGACCGCGCCTGCCGCTTCGCCTTCAAGGACGGTTTCGCCAAGCCCGGGCAGCGCATCATCGTGGTGGCCGGCGTGCCGCTCGGCACGCCCGGCGCGACCAACATGCTGCGCATCGCCTTCGTCGGCGCGGATTCAGGGGATATCTAGGGGACCCGTACCGGCCGGGCCGGATCGCCGGACCTAAAGTTCCAGCCCGTCGACCTTCGGCGTCAGCCGGCGGATGATCTCGGGGATGCGCTCGACATGCGGGTTGACCTCGAGCGCCCGCTTGAACACCGCCAGCGCCTGCCGGTCCTCGCCGAGTTGCTGGAAGATCATGCCGAGGCCCACCATGGCGGTGAAGTGCCGGGGCTCCAGCCGGAGGACGTGCTCGATGTCGGACACCGCGCGGCCGAGTTCCCTGCGCGCGAAGTAGAGCGTCGCGCGGCGGCTCCAGGCCTCGATGTAATCGGGGTAGAGGTCGATCACCGCGTCGAGCAGCGACAGCGCAAGGTCCTGCTGCTGTTGCTGCGCAGCTTGCGTGGCGCGGACCATGAGAAGATCGGCCGTATCCGAGCCCGACTGCGCCAGTGTCATGGCGATCTGCAGTTCCAGCACGCGAGCCTGGCGCGGCCCATCCGCCTCGCGCAGCCGCGAGAACAGTTCGTCCAGCCGGCGCGCACGCTCGGACTGGAGCGCGGGCGCGGCGACATTGCCCTCCGCGGCAGCAGGCGCTTCCGTGGCAGGCGGCGGGGTGGGAACGGGACCGGTGACCTGCGCCGCAGCGGGCACCGCCGCGCCGAGCATCAGGCAAAACAAAACCGCCGTACGAGTCATGGCCGAAGCGTGGGCCACGAAACGACGACGGTCAACAGGAGCGCGATGACAGGCGCGTGAGCCTGCCAGCCTCCACGCCAGCGCGCCGGGCAAAACCGGCGCGGGCTGGCTCAGCCCTGACGCGCCTTGAAGCGCTTCTGGGTCTTGTTGATGATGTAGACGCGGCCCTTGCGGCGCACGATCTGGTTGTCGCGATGGCGACCGCGCAGCGACTTGAGCGAATTGCGGACCTTCATGGCGGCGATCCTTTGAGGCGGACGAGGCGGCTGGAGCCGGGAAACCCGACGGTCACCACCTCGATGAACGGGAGGCGCGGGCTATACGTGCCGCGGCGGCGGCTGTCAAGATTTGCGCCGGGCCGCGAGGCAGTTTCCGGCCGCGGCTCTTGGAGGTAAGCTCGTCCGCCACCATGTGACCATGACGGCCGGCGCGCCGCAACGAACAGGGAGGCCGCCATGAGCGTCGCCTTCACCAAGGAAACCGACAGGGACGGCACCGAGGCCAACCTACAGGACCGGCCGATCTCGCCGCATCCCAATCTGGTGACGCCGGAGGGCCTCGCTTTGCTCGACGCGGCGCTGGAGGCCGCGCGCGCCGCCGTGACCGCCGCGAAGGATGCCGGTGAGGATGCGACCGGCCTCGCCTTTGCGCGCGCGAGCCGCGACTTCCGCTACTATTCCGCGCGGCGTGCGAGCGCCCAGCTCATGGAGCCGCCGCCCGGCGATGGCCTCGTCCATTTCGGCAGCCGCGTCACCTTCGACCGCGAGGACGGCCGCCGCCAGACCTTCCGCATCGTCGGCGAGGACGAGGCGGAACCTTCCAAGGGGACGGTCTCCTACGTCTCGCCGGTCGCCAGGGCGCTGATGGGCAAGGGCGTCGGCGATTCTGCCGTCGTCGGAGATGGCGAAGTGGAGATCGTCGCGGTCGGATGAGGCCGTGTCAGCCGTTCCGAATCGTGACGACAGCAGCGCGCCCGCCGATGGTTGACGACACCGAGATGGCGGTCGCGCCCTCGACCAGCGCCGCCCCACCCTGCCCGACAATGACTGTCTCGCCATCTGCGGTCAGGCTCCAGGCTTCCTCGATCGCCGCGAGCACAACGACCGGCGCAGCCGGGATAGGCTCCTCCGCTGCCCTTCCTCGCCGGACTTCAACGTCGCCGGAGGCGAAGCCGTCGCGGGTGAGCAGGTTGAAGGCTGTTGCCGTTTGCCCGTCGCGCAGCCGGCAATAGGGAGCCGGCGCACCGGGAAAGCGCGTCGGCTGGTCGCGGTCCAGCGTGCGGGTGCCCTCGCCCGCGAAGTCCAGATGCACGCCCGGCCCTTCGACGATGGTGAAGGTCCGCGACACGTCCGCATAATCGGAGAACGGGCCGTCCTTCAGGATGCCCGCCGTCCCGACCCGCCAGGCGACATCGCCGTCGGGCGCCAGCGCGACCGCGATGTCGGTGGCCGTGCCGCCGCCGTTCTTCCAGGGAACGGTCTGGAAGGAGGACGGATCGAGCAGGCGGATCATGCGAATCTCTGGCTTGCTCACGCCGTCACTGCGCCGTGAAGCGGATGCCGCTGATGGGCGAGACAATCTGGTTGTAGATCTCGCCGCAACGCGCGCCGCAACGGCGCACGAAGGCTGGCAGCACGACCTTCTGCATCGCCTCGCGCAGCAGGGCGACGTCAGCCGGCGTCTCGCGGGTGATGGTCATCGGCCGGTTGGTGACGACATGGCCGATCTTGCAGCCCGCCGCATTGCCGGCATTGCACTGGATGCCGTCCTCGGTGAGTTCGGCGCCAAGCTTCCATTGCTCCTCCTCGACCTCCTTCATATAGGCCTGCAGGAAGTCGCGGACGGCCGGGTCCAGCCGGTTCCACCAGGCGAGATTGACCGCATAGGCGGCGACGCCCCACTGGATCGGCAGCGTGTAGAGATGACGCGTCACCTCATACCAGCGCGCGCCGTTGCCGGTGGCCGTGCCGGTCACGGCGCAGTCGACCACGCCGCGCTCCAGCGCCGAATAGACCTCGGGGAAGCCGATGGCGACCGGCTGGCCGCCGATCGACTGGATGAAGTCGTTCTGCGAGCCGCCCGGCGTGCGCACGCGCCGGCCCTTGAGGTCCGCGAGGCTGGTGACGGGGTCGCGGCAGAACAGAACCTGGCCCGGGAAGGGATAGAAGGCGACGATGCGGATGCCGACCCGCTCCAGCTCCTGGTTGAGCGTCGGCAGCATGGCGTTGGCGATGCGCCGGCCCTGCTCGTGCGAGGGATTCTGGCCGACATGTCGATGATGTCGAGCAGCGGCACGTCGCCCGCGACGGTGGGCAGCGCCATGCCGGCAAGGTCGATCTGGCCCGAACGGAGCACGCGGATGAGGTCGGGCCCGGAGAGGTTCCGCTCCGGCCAGCTTGCCAGCGTCACGCGGATGCGGCCGTTCGAGCGGGTCGGCAGCGCCTCGCGCAGCATGGGAATGTCGACCTTGGTATATTGGGGGATCGACGGCGAGAGCTGCGTCACCATCTGGATCGCGATGGGCGGACCGGCCGGAAGTGTCTGTTGCGCCATGGCAGGCTGTGCCAGAAGGCCGAGCGACAGAACGGCCACAATTCGCGATAGCTTGATCGACATGAAGGCATCCCCCGGAAGCGCCGGACGCTACGTTAAGTGGCGGGCTAGAGAGACCGCGAGCGCGGGCGCGAGCTGATGGAGCTGCCTCATCTGGCGGCAGCCCTCGAGGACCTGCGGCCCGGCGCGCCGGTTCTCGATCTCGGCTGCGGCACGGGCGAACCCATCGCAGCCCATCTGGTTTCGCGCGGCTTCCGCGTCACAGGCGTCGACGTCGCCGAGGCCATGGTCGCGCTCTGCCGCGAGCGCTTTCCGGAACACGACTGGATCGTCGCGGACATGCGGCAGCTGGACCTCCGGCGCGCCTTCGAGGCCGTAATCGCCTGGGACAGCTTCTTTCACCTGCCGCGCGACGACCAGCGCGCCGTGATCCCGGTCCTCGCGCGGCATGTCGCGCCGGGCGGATCGCTGCTGTTCACATCGGGGCCGTCGGATGGCGAGGTCGTCGGCAGCCTCTATGGCGATCCGCTGTTTCACGCGAGCCTCGCGCCGCAAGAATATCGCGCCCTGCTCGCCGCATCCGGCCTTGATGTCCTGCGGCATGTGGTCGAGGACCCGGACTGCGGCAATCACACGGTCTGGCTGGCCCGCAAGCGCGTCATTGTTGACCCGGCAAGCCCCACGCCGCTAAACCGCGCCTCATGAACACCCCTCTCCCGAACGGCATGGCGACGCCCGCCTCGCGCCGACGCACCTTCGCGATCATCTCGCACCCGGACGCCGGCAAGACCACGCTGACCGAGAAGCTGCTGCTGTTCGGCGGCGCGATC
>VFQP010000316.1_pt1 | contig 109453 bp, 98 predicted proteins | sample 3512351 | NCBI WGS metagenome assembly VFQP01 (sample SAMN10412372, study PRJNA504923) | tailings metagenome | isolation source: Relicate 1 Philex TSF1 revegetated site | place: Philippines: Tuba, Benguet | collected 2017-08-29
CCGTCGCAAGACCAAAACGCCTCACAACCGTCGTCGCCGAGCCGGTCCTGGTGCCCACTCCGTCCGATCCGGTCGAGACCGCAGCGACCGCGCCCGGGCGGGTGGCGGAGCCCGGGCCGGGAACCGGGAATCCGGCCCAGGTCCAGCCCCCCGAAGACGGACCGAGGCGCCCACCCGTCGTGGTGGTGCGGGAAGTGTCGCAGAAAGACGACAGTGCGGCAGAAGACCTGTCCCCGGCGCGCTTGCGGCCGCGCCGCGTGATCGTCATAAAGTAGGCCATGGCACAGGCAGACGGAGAATTGACGGTCGCGCAGCGGCTTGCTGGTCTCTTGGACCGGGGCCTTCTGCCGGCTGGAGGGCCCGCGGAGGCGGCCGAGCGGCTGTTGGAGCGTCTGGAGCGCCCGGCGCGGGTGGCGCTGCTGGGGCTGCCCGGCTCTGGCAAGTCGGCCATCCTGAACCTTCTGACCGGCACGGTCGTCGTTCCGGAAACGCTGCGCCTGCCGACGCTGATCGTGCAGCATGGCGAGGAAGAGCGGATGCTCTGCACCCTTGCCGACGGGAAAACCGAGGCGGTGCCGGGCCTTGACCTGTCGCAGGTGCTGACGTTGAATCCGGCCCTGATCACGGTTGAGGCCAACCTGCCCGCGCTTAAGGTCATCAGTCTGCTGGAGGTGGCCGCGGGCCCGATGGAGGCCGACCAACGCCGCGCCGCGGTCTGGGCCAGCAAGCGCGCCGACATCCTGATCTGGTGCACGACGTCCTACCTGCCGAAGGAGCAGCAGGTCTGGGAAGGCATGCCCGACATGGTCAAGGACAACGGTTTTCTGTTCCTGACCAAGATCGACCTTCTGGGCAACCGAGAGGATGCCCAGGGCATGCTGGAGCGGGTCGAGTTGCGCGCCGGCGAGGAGTTCCGACAGGTGCTGGCGATTTCGGCCAAGCAGGCCCGTGCGGCGATGACGGCCCCGGGTGGCCTTGACCGCGACCTCTTCCGCGACAGCGGCGCCGCTGCGGTGATCACCACGATCAAGACCCGGGTGCAGATGGCGCGGCGGGCGGACACCGACATGGCTGAACTGCTGATCGCGCGCCATGCCTCGGCCGGAGGCATCGTGGCGCGGCGGCTGGCCGAGACCGGGCAGGAGGAAGCGAGACCGGAGGAAACGCGGGGCTGGACCCCGCCGCCGGAGGTCGTGGTCGAGGCGCCGACGGCAAAGGCGCCCACGCCCGCGCCCGCGCCAGAGCCTATGCCCGAGCCAGAGCCGGATCCTGTCCCTGAGCCTGTCCCGGAGCCGGAGCCGACCCCGGAACCCGAGCCCGAAGCGGAGCCGGAGCCTGTTCCGGAACCTGAGCCAGAGCCAGAACCGGAAGCCGTCCCTGACCCGGTTGTTGCGCGTGATCCCGTGCCGGAAGAGCCGGGACCGGAAGAGCCGGCCTCTGGGCGCAGGCGTTTTGCCGATCGGATCAAGCAACTGCCGATGGCCGATGAGATGCCGGCTGCACCGGCGGTGCCGCTGCGGACGACCTGGAAATCGAAGTCGGAAGCCGCACCTCCGCCCCCGAAGTCAGCCCCTGAACCCGAGCCAGAGCCTCTGCCCGCAGCAGAGCCGGAACCCAGGCCTCGGCCCGAGTTCAGCGCCCCCGCCGCAGTTGCCGAAGATGCCGAGGCCACCGATGGGCCTGATGATGCCGCGATCGCGGCCATGCTGGCGGCCGTGTCCTCTGCGCCCGAGGTCGCGCCCGTGCCACGGGACCGCCCGGACCGGGCCGAACGTCCGATGCCGAGCGACGAGTCGCCACCGATCGAGCGGTCGGCACGAACCTCACTGTTCGGGGCGCGCGCTGCTGCCACGGCACCTGCGTCACCAGCCCCCGCCGCGCGGCCAGCCGGAGGTGCTCCGCGTCCGGGTGAGCCGGTGACCCGGGTGCGCGGGCCCAGCCCGCGACCCGCAGGCGAACAACCGCGCGCCGCCACCCTTGCGCCCGAGGAATTTGCGACGTCGCGCCCCGCCGTGCCGCGCACCAACGCACCAGTGCCCGGGCCTGCGCCTTTGGCCGAGGCCGATCCATCGCGCGGCGAACGGCGGGCAAGGCCGCGTATCGCGGCGCGGGTCGTATCGGTGCGACCGGCCCCGGCCCCGACAGCCGTCGGGGGGCAGGATCAGGACATCCTGGATGCAGCGATTGCGCTGGTCATGACCCGGGCCGCCGATCTTGCGGGCTGGATCGACCCGGAGGCCAAGGTTCCGGTGGACCAGATCCTGCAACATGGCCGCGAGACGGCCGAGAGGCTTTCGGAGATCATCGGGCGGGGGCAGTCAGAGGGTTTGCGGCGAATCAAGGGTGACATTGGCGAGGTGCTTGACCTCATCATGTTGATGCAACTTGAGAAAGGTCACGCCCCGGCCGACGATGCGCTGACGCTGCTCTTGCAAATTCGCCGCGAACTGGAAACATTACGCGCTGCGTGAGACGATTATTGAGCGTAGATTCGTCAAAAACCTGCCCAATTCGGACCACTTTCCCAACTTATGTCATGATTGCGGGGACTTGCGCCTTGGGATGTGACATATAGATGGTTCAGGGCGAAGGTTGAGGGGTGAACATGGGACTTGGCGCTGTCGTTCAGGATGATGGCCCGGTGGCCGAGCCGGGCGTTCCCGCCGTTGCGGAAGCCGATCTTGCCTTGAAACGCAATTTCCCCGGCCTTGGCCGGATTGCGGAATCCATCCAGCAATTCGAGGATGTGCTGCGCGACTTCGTGACGATGTCAGACCCTGACACGTCTAAGAAGGTGACCCGGATCCTTCAGCAAGTGCGCGAGGTCGAGCCCTCGGTCACCGTGATCGGGCAGATCAAGGCGGGCAAGACCTCGCTGATCAACGCGATGATCGGCGCCCCGGGCCTGCTGCCGACGGACGTGAACCCCTGGACTTCGGTCGTCACCTCGCTGCACATCAACACGCCGCCGACGGAACTGAACGTGCGGGCGAAGTTCAAGTTCTTCGACAACGCGGAATGGGAAAAGCTGGTGTCGAACGGCGGCCGGATCGGTCAGCTGGCGGCACGGGCCGGGGCCGATGACGAGCTTGAGAAGCTGCGCTTGCAGGTGGTCGCCATGCGCGAGAAGGCGCAGGCGCGGCTGGGCCGCAAGTTCGAGCTGCTGCTGGGCACCGAGCACCGGTATGGCACCGTCGATGACGCGCTTTTGCGTCGCTATGTCTGCGTGGGCGACGAAGAGGCCGACAACGCCGACCAGGGCCGGTTCACCGACATCACCAAATCGGCCGATCTTTATATCGAGCGCGATGACATTCCGATCATGCTTTGCGTGCGCGACACGCCCGGCGTGAACGACACCTTCATGATGCGCGAGCAGATCACGATCAACGCCGTGCGCGACAGCCGGTCCTGTATCGTCGTGCTGTCGGCCCATCAGGCGCTGACGACGATGGACATGGCGCTGATCCGCCTGATCGCGCACCGCCAGTCGCGCGAGATCATCATCTTCGTCAACCGGATCGACGAACTGCCCGATCCGGCGACCCAGGTGCCGGAGATTCACCGCTCGATCCTTGAGACGTTGGAAAAGAACAACGCGCCGCAGGATATCGACATCATCTACGGCTCGGCGCATTGGGCGAATGCGGTCCTGGAAGGCAAGATCGACGAGATGACCGACGATTCGACCGAATCGGCGATCAATTGGACCCGCGCCGCCTTTGCCGACAAGATGAGCGAGTGGACGGCTGAACAGCTGGTCTGGCATGCCTCGGGCGTGCCGGCGCTGCTGGATGCGCTGGGCCAGCGCATGTATGAGGGCCCGGTTCACGAGGCGCTTCAGAAATCGGCCCGGCAGGCGCTGAACCTGGCGCAGAGCCTGGACGTGGTCGATCAGGTCCGCATTCTGGAATCCGATGGCCAGCTGAACCGGACGATGACGCCCGACCAGCTGAACCTTGAGCTTCAGAAGATCGAACAGGCCGCTGTCGAGAAGCTGACGCACCTGACGAACAACGTCTGCAAGGATTTCACCAACCGGATCGACCAGAGCTACGAGCGTTTTCTGGAACGCGCGACCAACAGCCTGATCGAGCACCTGCAGACCCATGGCGAGGACGCGACCTGGCATTACAGCCCGCTTGGGCTGCGGATGCTCTTGTCCTCCAGCTATCAGGTCGTTCTGAAGAAGATGCACGGCATCGCGGCCGAGGTGAACAACGAAACCGCCGTCAAGATTGCCGACCTATATGGCAAGACCTTCTCGATCGTGGTCGAGGGGTTCAAGATCGAGACGCCGGTCGTGTCCTACATCCCGCCGCCGATCAACCTGGGCCAGACCATCGCGCTGGACCTTCAGGTCAGCTGGTGGAAGGGCTGGTGGCAGCGCCGCCGCGGCTACAAGGCCTTCGCGCAGGACTTCAACAAGCTGATCCGGGCGGAAACCGACCCGATCATCAACGATCTCAAGACGATTCAGATCGGTCTCTTCCGCGAGCGGACTCAGGCGACGCTGCGCGACTTCCTGCAGGAACAGCGCGAACTTCTGATGAGCGCGCTGGCAAGCTCGGAAATCTCGATGGAAGAGATGAAAGAGCTGTTCGGCGTGAACGCCTGGGAAGACCGGCAGGAGTGCCTGGCCTCGATCATCGAAGAGCTTGGCGTCTATGCCGACTGAGGCCGGTAAGGGCAGGAAAGGATTTCACCCATGCCGATGACCCGCAAACCGCGCATCGCCATCATGGGCGAGTTCAGTTCGGGCAAAAGCACGCTGTGCAACGTCCTGATGGGCGCGCGGCCGCTTCTGGAGAAGGTGACCGCAACGCAGCTTCCGCCGGTCTGGCTGTCCCACGGGCCTGATGATGCCTATACGATGGGTCTGGACGGGGTGGCCTACGATCTGGACCTTGCCGATCTGGAACAGGTGTCGCTTGAGACGACGGAACATGTCCGCATCTTCATGAAAAGCGATATCCTGCGCTATTGCGACCTGATCGACATGCCCGGTATTTCCGACCCGTCGATGTCGCCCGAGGTGTGGGAGCGGATGGCCTATCTGGCCGACGGCGTGTTGTGGTGCACGCATGCGACCCAGGCTTGGCGGCAGTCGGAAAGCGGGGTCTGGAACGGCTTTCCAAAGGAGATGCGGAAGAACAGCCTGCTGCTGATCACCCGCTTCGACAAGATCCACAGCGAGGCGGACCGGGCAAAGGTCGTCAAGCGGGTGCGGCAAGAAGTGGACGGGCTGTTTGCCGGTGTCTTCCCGGTCTCGCTGCTCAAGGCGATGAATGCGGGCGACGACGAAGGAAAGTGGGTCGAAAGCGGGGCAGACGGCTTCACCGCTGCGCTGTTCGAGATCGTTCACCGCCTTATCGACGAAGGCTCACCTGAACCGGGTGACGAAGACAAGCCGCCGATCACGCCCGAACCGGCGGACAGCGCCGAGGTCGGGCAAAGCCTGATCGCGCAGTCGTTCGAACGCCTCATGGCGATCCGGAGCACACCCGTGGTCAAGGTCATGCCGCGCCGGGTGGCCGCAGGCGAACGTCTTCTGCGCACCGAGCGTCCGTCTGACGACTCCGGGCCGGTCGTGGTGTCCTTTTCGGACGACGACATGTTTGCCGCCGCCGAGGCCCATGCCGCCGGCGCGCGGTCGCAAAGCAAGTAACTGGGCAGAACCGGAAGGGGTCGCGGCTTGGGTGTGGTCGAAAGCCTTGGCGCTGTGGTGAAGGCCTTTCCCAAGGCGCGGGTTGTGGCATTTGCCGACCTCTCTTCCAGCATGATCCTTGCCAGTCGGGGTGCCGACGACATCACGCAGGAACATCTTGACGCCCTTTGCAAGCAGGCTAGGGCAAGTTTCGATGATCCGTTGTTCTCGCTGTCGGTCGAGGCGTTTGGCGAACCGCATGCTGCGCTGGTTGTGGGTGAGGACAGCGTGCGTGTCTTCCTCAGGTCGGAAAGCGAGCCGGCCGATGCATTGTGCTGCATCTGCGAACATGGCATTGAGCTGAAGGGATTTGTGGAAAGACTCCGCGAAACGCTGGATGGTATCTCTGGCGGGTGACGCCGCATGGCATAATCAGGGCAGACAGGCTGGTGAACAAGGCAGCAATTCCGATCGTGGCGCGACTTGCCGCCTTGCAGACGGCGTCGGACGTTGCGCCGGATGGGGCGCGGGTGATTGCAACCGTTTCCGATGCAAAACCGCTGGTTGCCCTGCTGCGCGAGGTGAACGAGACGATCCTTGGACGCAGCCTGCGGTTCGAATCCAGCGGCGGCGCCAGCATGACGCTGGAGGTTGCCGGCCGCAGGGTCCTGCGCCTGGCCGAGGTGAGCGGGCTGGCCGGGGCCGAGCCCTGCCTTGCGGCCGAAACCCTTGAAGACGAGCACAAGGATACGCTGATCAAACTGATGGAGGGCGTCGCCGCCCCCAGAAAAGAGCTGCGCGTCACCAGTTTCGCGACTGGCCAAGTCCTTGGCGGAGTAAGCGTCGGCCTTCCGGTGGCACTGCTGGCCGATCTTCTGCTGGTCGATCTGAACCCGGTTCCCGGTGCGGCTGAGACCGAACCGGAGGAGAAGGGTGAACCCCCGGCCCCGTCGCTTGCGCGGCGCGTCGTTGTCGCGCCAGAGGCTGATGAGCCGGCAATGGGCGAATCGGTTGCGACGCGTGATCTGGCCGCACTCGCCCGCTCGATGGGCCCGGTGCTGACCGCGTGGCTGGTCAGGGGCGGAGCGGACGACGGGGTTACCGAGGGACCGGAAGAGATGGTCTCGCATCTCCACGGATTTCTTGAGGATGAGGCCGAGGCGGTGATGGCTCAGCTTGATCTGATGTCGAACCCGCCCGGCGGTGCGGTCTGTGCCGTGCTTGGCGCAACCCTGGTCGAGGGTCACAGCGTCCTTTGCGCCCGGTCGGGCGAGGGGCTGCTGCTGGGCGTCGTCGAAGGCGACGCGACACAGGCGCTGCTTGCCGCCTGGGCCGAGGCCAAGCTCTGATCAGCGGCGCTGGCCGTCCGGATCGAACTGGAACATCCGCTCACGTTGCAGGGTCAGGTAGACGATCTCGGACACCGCGAAGTCGTGTTCGCCGAAGAGCCGAACGGTCAAAAGGCCATGATCGGCGCTGCGAGCGTAGACCAGCGTCTCGCCGCCCAGCTTTTCGACATGGCTGACCTCGGCCTTCAGGTCGCCCGACTCTCGGCTGATCGTCAGGTGTTCCGGGCGGATGCCAAGCTGGCCGGGGGGATAGCCAAGGCTGGCCGCGTCCAGAAAGTTCATCTGGGGTGAGCCGATGAAGCCCGCGACAAAGGTGTTCGCCGGATTGTTGTAAAGCTCCATCGGGCTGCCGACCTGCTCCACCTTGCCCGCCCGCAAGACGACGATGCGGTCGGCCAGGGTCATCGCCTCGACCTGGTCATGGGTGACGTAGATCATCGTGGCCTTGAGGTCGCGGTGGAGTTTCGCAATCTCGATCCGGGTGGCCACGCGCAGGGCAGCGTCAAGGTTCGACAAAGGCTCGTCGAACAGGAACAGCTTTGGCGTCCGCACGATGGCGCGACCGATGGCGACGCGCTGGCGCTGGCCGCCGGAGAGTTCCGCCGGGCGTCGCTCCATCAACGGCTCCAGCGCCAGCATGGCACCGGCCTTGTCGGTGGCGGCCTTGATCTCGGCCCGCGGGACGCCCGCCTGTTTCAGCGCGAGCCCCATGTTGTCGCGCACAGTCAGGTGGGGGTAAAGTGCGTAGGTCTGGAACACCATGGCCAGTTCCCGCTTGGCGGGGGCCACGTCGTTCATGCGCTTGCCGTCAACCAGGATGTCGCCCCCGGTCGTGTCCTCCAGCCCCGCGATCATCCGCAAAAGGGTGGACTTGCCACAGCCCGAGGGTCCGACGAAGACGCAGAATTCGCCGTCGTTGACGGTGAGGTCGACGCCCTTGATCACCTCGGTCTTGCCAAAGCTTTTCGTGACGCCCTTCAGTTCAAGTGCGCCCATCTTACAGCCTCACAGGTTGGCCCGACCGGACGCTTTCGTCGGCGGCAAGGCAGATGGCAAGCGACTGGACGGCGTCTTCCATGTGTCGCGTCAGGTCGAGGTTCTCGGTGATCGCGCGGGCGACGAAGGCCTGTTCCCGCTCGCAAAGCTCCTGATGGCCGGGCTCGTCGGCCATGGAGAGGTCTTCGTCCGGCTGGCCGACGCGATGCACGCGGATCGTCTGGGTCGCGGTGTGGGTGGAATGGTCATCCGACCGGGCGCTTTCGGGCATCTTGATCGATACGGCGCCATTCGGGCTGACCACATCCTTCACGAAGAAGGCGGTGTCCGACATCATCGGGCCCCAGCCGGCCTCGTACCAGCCGACCGAGCCGTCATCGAACAGCACCTGGAAATGGCCGTAGTTGTACATGTCCGGGGCAATCTCGTCCGACAGGCGAACGCCCATGCCGCGCACTTCCACGGGTTTGGCGTCGGTGATCTGGCACATGACATCGACGTAATGGACCCCGCAATCGACCAGGGGGCTCGTGGTCTGCATCAGGGTCTTGTGGACCTCCCAGGTCGGGCCTTTGGATTGCTGGTTGAGGTTCAGCCGGAAGACGTAAGGCCCACCCAGGGCGCGTGCCTCGGCGATCAGGCGCATCCAGGAAGGGTGGTGGCGCAGGATATAGCCGACGACGACCTTCTTGCCGTTCGCGCGGGCCGCATCGACCACCCGGCGGGCATCGGCAACTGTCGTGGCCAGGGGCTTTTCGACAAAGACATGCGCCCCCGCCTCCATCGCGGCCACGGCATAGTCCGCGTGGCTGTCAGAATATGTGGAGATGTTCACGAGGTCGGGTTTCAGGCGATTGAGGGCCGCATGAAACTCGGGCTCGATGGTGTAGCCCTCCAGCGCGGGGTCCAGCGTCGGGGTGGAACGGTTCACCAGACCGACCAGATCGAAGGCCGGGTTGCGGTGGTAGGCCAGCGCATGGCTGCGGCCCATGGTGCCAAGACCAGCGACCATCACACGGATCATTTGACGGCTCCTGCGGTGATCCCGCGGATCAGCTGCCGCGAGAAGATGAGGTAAAGGACCAGCACCGGAACGATGGCCAGCGACAGCGCGGCAAGGACGGCGTTCCAGTTGGTGACGAACTGCCCGATGAAGACCTGCGCGCCCAGAGTGACGGTCTTGGTCTGTTCGGCCGGGGCGAGGATCAGCGGGAACCAGAGGTCGTTCCAGATCGGGATCATGGTGAAGACCGCGACGGTCGCCATGGCGGGGCGAACCAGCGGCAGGACGAGGGTAAAGAAGATGCGGTATTCCGACAGGCCGTCGATGCGCCCGGCGTCCTTCAGGTCCTTCGAGACCGATTTCATGAACTCCGACAGGATGAAGATCGCCAGCGGCAGACCCTGCGCGGTGTAGACCAGGATCAGCGCGGTCAGCGTGTTCACCAGGCCCGTGGCCACCATGATTTCCAGGATCGCCACGGTGCCGAGGCGGATCGGGATCATGATCCCAAGGGCGAGGTAAAGCCCCATCAGCGTATTGCCCTTGAAGCGGTACTCCGACAGGGCAAAGGCCGCCATGGCGCCGAACAGCAGGACAAAGAACAGGCTGGCCACGGTGACGATCAGGCTGTTCTGGAAATAAAGGACAAAATCGCCCTGCCGCAGCACGGTCTGGTAGCCGACCAGGTCGAAGTTCCCCGGCATCGGCAGCGCCAGCGGGTCAGCGAAGATCGCCTTGCGGCTCTTGAAGCTGTTGATGACGATCACGAAGACCGGGAAGAGGGCGATCAGCGTATAGGTCAGAAGGATCGCATGGGCCGCCACTGTCCGGCCAAGGGAAGAACGCGCGCTCATCAGAACTGATACCTCCGCAACCGGGTCTGGATGCCAAACAGGTAGACGCAGACCCCGATCAGGATGATGCCGAACATCGACCCCGCGATGGCCGAGCCCATGTAGGGGTCGCCCAGTTGCAGCTGGAAGCCGAAGAAGGTGCGGTAAAGGAAGGTGCCCAGGATATCGGTCGAGAAATTCGGCCCGGCCAGCGCGCCTTGCGCCACATAGATCAGGTCGAAGGCGTTGAAGTTGCCGACGAAGGTCAGGATCGAGATGATGCCGATCGAGGGCAGGATCAGCGGCAGCTTGATCTTCCAGAACTGCGACCAGCCGGTGATGCCGTCCATCTCGGCGGCCTCGATCACCTCGTCGGGGATCGACAGCAGGGCGGCATAGATCAGCATCATCGGGATGCCGACGAATTGCCAGACCGAGACAAGGGCCAGCGTGGTCAGCGCGGTTTCCTCGCGCCCGAGCCAGGGCTGGAACAGGGATTTCAGACCGACCGCGTCAAGCATACCGGGCGCGATGCCCCAGATCGGCGACAGGATCAGCTTCCAGACGAAGCCGACGATGACGAAGGACAGGATTGTGGGAATGAAGATCGCGGTCCGGTAGAAGGCCGCCATCCGCAGGCGCGGGGTCGACAGGATCGCCGCCAGCGCGATGCCGATGGGGTTCTGCACCAGCATGTGGATCACGAAGAACCAGGCGTTGTTGCCCAGCGCGTTCCAGAAGGCGTCCGACCAGATCGCATCGCCGAAGAGGCGTGCGAAGTTCGCGAGGCCGACGAACACAGGCTCTCCGCCTGCGTCCTTGTTCATCAGCGATTGAGCCAGCGTCCCGAAGAGCGGGATGATCATCAGCGCGGTATAGACCAGCACTGCCGGGGCCAGAAACACGGCAATATGCCAGCGCACGGGCTTACGCAAAGCCATGTTCGTCCCCTTTCATCCTTGTGGAAAGATCCCGCGACTGTCCCGGGGGGCGCATAGCCCCCCGGTCCGACGGTTCAGCTTACTGCTGCGGTGCGTACCAGGCGGCCAGCCCGGCCTGCAGCCGCTCGGCCGCCGCTTCGGGGGTTTCCGAGCCGCGGATCACGTTGGCCGAAGCGTTCCAGGTCTCGTTTTCCAGGTTCGGCGTGCCGCGCGACAGGATCTGGTAGGTCGACCGGATCGTCGATTCACACTTGCCGCGCCAGGACACGAATTCCTGCGCCAGCGGGTCCTGCATCTCGACCGGGGTCGAGTTCAGGCTGAAGAAGCCGGGCAGGGCGTTGGCGTAAAGCGTGGCGAACTCCGGGCTGCCGACCCAGTCGAGGAACACCCGTGCCGCTTCGGCATTTGGCGACGCCGCATTCAGGCCGATGGCGATGTCGGTATGGTCGCTGATGTAGCAGGTGTCGCCCGCAGCGGCGACCGGCGGCGGGAAGGCACCCATCTTGAAGTCGGCCTGCGCGTTGAAGCCCGAGATCTCCCACGATCCCGCCGGATAGATCGCCGCGCGGCCGAGGGTGAAGAGGTTCTGGCTGTCCGGGTAGGTCTGCGCCTCGAAACCGTCGCCCAGATAGTCCTTCCAGCGGGCAAGTTCGCGGAACGGCGCGACCCAGGCTTCATCGGTCAGCTTCTGGTCGCCCGCGATCAGCGCCAAGCGGCCTTCTTCGCCCTTCCAGAAGTTCGGCCCGATGTTGTTGTAGCCCATCGTCGCGGCTTCCCACTGGTCGTTGGTACCCATCGCCATCGGGATATAGGTGCCATCGGCCTTGATCGCGTCGAGGACGGCGTAGAATTCCTCGGTCGTGGTCGGGACTGACAGGCCCAGCGCTTCGAAGGCGTCTGCGTTGTAGATGAAGCCGTGGATCACCGAGGCCATGGGCACGCAGAAGGTGGCCGAGCCGTCATCGGTCTGCCAGGCCGACTTGGCGACCGGCGAGAAGTTGGCCATGGCGCCGAGGTCCGACAGATCGGCAAGATGGCCCTGGTTGTACAACTCAAGCGAAGCGTCGAAGGGGCGGCAGGTGATGAGATCACCCGCGCTGCCGGCGGCGAGCTTGGAGTTCAGCACGGCGTTGTATTCCGCCGGGGCGGAGGGCGCGAAGACCACCTTGATGTCGGGATGCTGCGCCTCGAAGGCCGGGATGATCGTGTCCTGCCAGATGGTCAGGTCGTCGTTGCGCCAGCTTTCGATGGTCAGCGTGGTCTGGGCCAGTGCCGGACCGGCAAGCAGCGTGCTGGTCAGAAGCGCGAGGCGGAGGGTCTTGGTCATTCTCAGTCTCCCTGTTGGGGCGTTTTGCCCGTTGGTGTTCGTCAGGTCTTCAGGGCCGGGGCCAGATGGCCGCCGGTTTCTGCAAGTCTCTGTTCGGCTGCATCGGGTGCGGACCCGAGGGCCACCAGCACCGCGGGCTTGACCGCCCCGCCTGTGTCATCGAGGGCAATGCGGGCGGCCATCACGTCCACCCCCGCCACGCGGGCCACGATCCGGGCGGCGCGGTCGCGCAGCTTGGCGTTGTCGGCGATCACATTCACCATCATGCCATCATGAATATGTCCCAGATGCACGCCTGTCAGCACCGAGATCAGGTTCAGCGCCACCTTTTGCGCCGTGGCAGCACCCAGACGGGTAGACCCCGCCACGATCTCGGCCCCGGTGTCGAGAAGAACCGGAACATCGGCCGCTGTCAGCAAGGGCGCACCCGCGACATTGGCGATGCCGATGACCTTGGCGCCCGCTTTCGCCGCCCCCGCAACGGCCGCCAGCGTGTAGGGCGTGGTGCCCGAGGCGGAGACGGCGATCAGCACGTCCCCCGGTCCAAGCGCCGCGCGGGTCAGGTCGGCTGCGGCAAGGGCCGGATCGTCCTCGACCCCGCCGGTCATCTTCAGAAGCGCATCCGCCCCGCCGGCAAACAGCATCGGTGTACGCTCGGCCGGGATGCCGAAGGTGCCCAGAAGCTCAAGGCAGTCGGCCAGCGCCATGAGGCCCGACGACCCCGCCCCCGCATAGGCCAGCTTGCCGCCGTCGCGCAGCGCCTGTGCGGCAAGAGCTGCCGCCCGTTCCAGGGCCGGAAGAGCCGGGCGAACCATCGAAAGCGCCGCCTGCTGTGCATCAAGCGCGCGGGACAGCACCTGGTCTGCCGGGGCAAGGTGCAGGCCGGCGGCCTGAGGATGCAGCGCTTCGGTCGAGCGGTCGGCCATCTGATTCTCCCTTGTCTTGGATAATGCCAAAACAATACCACTTGTAAAGCTTCATGTGCATTCAGGGATAATTTGCCAGGAAAACTTAGAATCCAAGATACCACTTCTCAACTGGTCTTTGTTTGGTATTATGTTGGCGAGAGGGATTCGCATGGACCTGTTTCTGGGCATTGATGGCGGAGGAACCGGTTGCCGCGCGGTGGTGGCGGATGCCTCGGGTCGTGTGCTTGGTCAAGGTGAGGCCGGTCCTGCCAATCTGACCAGCGATCCCGTGGGCACGCGGCAGAATATCCTTGCGGCCACCCGGGCTGCGTTGGTCCGGGCGGTCGGCCCGGGGTCTGTGGAAGTGCAACTGCCGCGTCTGCGGGCCGGGCTGGGCCTTGCGGGGGCCAATACATCGGCCCGTGGGCTGGACCTGCCCTTTGCAAGCGCAAGGATCGAGACCGACGCGGTGACGGCGGTCAAGGGGGCCTTGTGGGGCGGCGACGGAATCGTGGCGGCAATCGGGACCGGGTCGGTCTTTGCCAGACAGCGCAACGGGGTGATCCGGCAGATCGGCGGCTGGGGGCTGGTGCTGGGGGACGAGGGCAGCGGCGCCTGGCTGGGCCGGGCGCTTCTGGCGCGGGCCTTGCGGGCGGTGGATGGTTTCGTGCCGATGACGCCGCTTCTGGCCGCGGTGATTGCCGAACATGGCAGCGCTGCCGGGATCGTCAGTTTTGCCCACGAGGCCCGGCCAGCAGATTTCGCCGCCATGGCCCCGCGGGTGCTGGAGTCGTCAGACCATGCGGCTGTCGACCTGATGACGCGTGCGCTGTCGGAGGTCTCGGCTGCCATCGATCTTTTGCAGGCCGAAGGGCCGCTTCCGGTGGTCTTCATCGGCGGTCTTGGCCCCAGCTATGCCCGACGCTTCGCCGACCGGTGGGAGCTGCGCGAGCCGCTGGGCTCGGCGCTGGATGGGGCGCTGATGCTGGCACGGGAGGCAGCGTGATGGACGGTCTCTTCTCGCCCGAGGGGTTCGGCGATGGCGCGGGGCCGCTTTACCTGCAACTGCAACGGCGGCTGGTGGATGCGATGGCACAGGGGGCACTGCCGCCCGGGGCAAGCCTGCCAGCCGAACGGGATATCGCGGCCATGACGGGCTTGTCCCGCGTCACCGTGCGCAAGGCCATCGAGGCGCTGGTCGCTTCGGGTCAGCTGGTGCAGAAGCGCGGCTCGGGCACCTATGTCGCGCCGAGGGTGGAGCGGCTGGAGCAGGCGCTGTCCCTGCTGACCAGCTTTACCGAAGACATGGCCCGGCGCGGGAAAACGGTGGAATCGCACTGGATCAACCGGTCGGTCCAACCCCCCACGCCGGAAGAGGTTATGGCGCTGGGCCTTGGCGCGGGCGACCGGGTGGCGCGGCTGGAACGGGTGCGGCGGTCGGACGGGGTGCCACTGGCGATCGAGCGCGCCTCGATCCCCACGCAGATCCTGCCGGACCCGGAGGGTGTGACCGGCTCGCTCTATGCCGTTCTGGAACAGTCGGGGAACCGCCCGGTCCGCGCGGTGCAACGGATTTCGGCGGCGAATCTTGGCCCGAAGGATGCCGAGCTTCTGGGGGTCGCCCCGGGCGCGGCGGGGCTCAGGATCGAACGGATCGGCTATCTGGCCGGTGGCCAGGTGGTGGAATACACCCGCTCGCTTTATCGCGGCGACGCCTATGATTTCGCGGTCGAGCTGAAGCTTGCGCCGGAACCGGAAAGGCCCCCGACATGACGCAATCCCACATGGCCCGTGAAGTGGCCGAGATCCCCGAGGCGGCGCGGCGGTTCCTGACGCAGTCGCGCGAGACGCTGGCCCGGGCGGCCGAGGCGATGCGCAAGGCCGACCCGGATGTGGTGGTCACCGTGGCGCGGGGGTCGTCGGACCATGCGGCGACCTATCTGAAATATGCGGTGGAACTGCTGGCCGGGGTGCCGGTGGCCTCGGTCGGGCCGTCCGTCGCCTCGATCTACCGTCGCCCCCTGCGGCTGGGCCGGGCGGCCTGCATCGGCATTTCGCAGTCGGGGCAAAGCCCGGATATCGTGGAAATGATGCGGGCGGCGGATCAGGGCGGCGCGCTGACGGTGGCGATCACCAACCACGAGGGCAGCCCGATGGCCGTGGCCTCGGCGCATTGCCTGGCCTTGCAGGCCGGGGCTGAACAAAGCGTGGCGGCGACCAAGACCTTTGTCACCTCGGTCCTGGCCGGTCTGGCGCTCTTGGCCGAGTGGCAGGAGGACGAGGCGCTGCGCAGTGCCGTGGCCCGCCTGCCCGAGGTCTTTGCCGAGGCGCTGGCAATGGACTGGTCACCCTTGGCCGCGCGATTGTCGCGGGCCCAGTCGCTTTATGTGCTGGGGCGCGGCCCGGCCTTTGCCATCGCCAATGAGGCGGCACTGAAGTTCAAGGAAACCTGCGGGCTGCATGCCGAAAGCTTTTCGGCGGCGGAAGTGCTGCACGGACCATCGGCCATCGTGCAGGCGCAGTTTCCGGTGCTGGCGCTGGGGGTCGAGGATGCGGCCCTGCCGCGGCTGCGGGAAACCGCCGAACGGCTGGCGGCGCAGGGGGCGGATGTGTTCCTGACCGGGGCCGATGCCGCAGGTGCCACGCGTCTGCCCAGCCTGCCCGACCTGCATCCGCTGTGCTCGCCGCTGGTCCTGTCGGTCAGCTTCTACGCCTTCATCGAGGGCCTCGCCCGCCGCCGCGGGTTCGACCCCGACGTGCCCCCACATCTGCGCAAGGTGACCGAGACGGTATGAGCGCTCAGGTTTTCACAGGGGCCAGGGTTTTCGACGGCACGCGGTTCGTCCCCGGCCCGTTGCGGGTGGAGGACGGCGTCGTCACGGGTCCGGGGCCGGGAGAAGAGGTGCGGCTGGACGGCGGTATTCTCGCGCCGGGGTTTCTGGACCTGCAGGTCAACGGCGCGGGCGGGCGGATGGTGGATGGCTCCTGCACCGCCGACTGGTTGGCCGAGATGTGTGCCATCCACGCGCGCCTTGGGGCAACCGGCATCCTGCCGACGCTGATCACCGATACGCCAGAGGCGACAGAGGCGGTCATCGCGGCGGGGATCGAGGCGACGCGTCGCGGAACCCCCGGCTTTCTGGGCCTGCACCTCGAAGGCCCGCATCTTGATCCGCGCCGCAAGGGCGCACATGATGCGCGGCTGATCCGCGCCATGACCGAAGAGGATATGGCCCGGCTGCTTCAGGCCGCGCGGCATCTGCCGTCGCTGATGCTGACCGTCGCGCCGGAAAGCGTCACGCCCGAGCAGATCGGCCGGCTTGCGGCGGCGGGAGTGGTGGTCAGCCTGGGCCATACCGACTGCACCCATGCCGAGGCCGTGGCCTTCATCGTGGCAGGCGCGCGCTGCGTGACCCATCTTTTCAACGCGATGAGCCAGCTTGGCAACCGTGAGCCCGGGCTTGTCGGCGCGGCCTTGACCCAGCCCGTGCACGCCGGCCTGATCGCCGATGGTCTCCACGTCGCCCCCGCCGGGCTTCGCATCGCGATGGCGGCCAGCGACCGGCTGTTCCTGGTCTCGGACGCCATGGCAGCCGCGGGCAGCGACCTGACCGAGTTCACCTTGGGCGGTCGCCGCATCCTGCGCCGCGACGGGCGGCTGACGCTGGAGGACGGCACGCTTGCCGGGGCCGACCTGACCCTGCCGCAGGCCGTGGGCGTGCTTCTTGGGCTTGGCACTCCAGCCGAGGTTGCGTTGGCAATGGCAACCTCTCGCCCGGCCGATTGCCTGGGGCGCGGCGACGAACTGGGCCACCTGCTGCCCGGCCGCCGCGCGGACATGGTCCACCTTGGGCCGCAGGGGCAGCTTCTGGGCGTCTGGCGTGGTGGCGCGCCCCTTGCGATGAACAAGGCGACTGTGGCGAGGTGACGGCCTTTCCTTAAAACCCAACCGGTTAAGCGGATGTAAAACACCCCTGCACTAGGAATGACTTCGGGTGTGAAGATGGGTGGATTGGGATGGCAGGGCCAGGCAATGCCGCGCCGGTCATCATCAAGCGCAAGAAGGTTGTCGGTGGCGGGGGTCACCACGGCGGGGCATGGAAGGTCGCTTACGCCGATTTCGTGACCGCGATGATGGCGTTCTTTCTCTTGATGTGGCTGCTGAATGCGACGACGGAAAAACAGCGCAAGGGGATTTCGGACTATTTCAATCCGACGATCCCGGTGAACCGCATCTCGGGCGGGGGTGACGGCGCCTTCGGCGGTGACAGCGTCTTTGCCGAAGAGACGATGGCCCATACCGGAACCGGCGCGCTGGACCGCAGGGCCATGGCCGCCTCTTCGGGGGGGGATGGTGATGCGAACGGAAAGGATGCGGGCGGCATCGGCCAGGCGCCCTCGGAGCTTGAGGATGTCGAACGCGCGCTGCTCGCGCGGGGCGGGGAAAGCAACACGATGGAGCGGCTGCTGCGCCATGTCGTGACCCGGGTCACGGATGAGGGGCTGGTCATCGAAATCTTCGACTTGCCCGATACGCCCCTGTTCGATGAGGGAACCGCCGACCCAAAGCCGGTCACACAGGCGATCGCCGGGCTTCTGGGCGAGATTCTGAACCTGACGACAAACGAGATCGCCGTGAATGGGCATCTGCGCGCGCATCCGGTGACGCTGATCGACAATCCGGTCTGGGGCCTGTCTGCTGCGCGCGCGCAGACCACGCGTGGTCTGCTTGAGGACGGGGGTATTGCCACGGGCAGGATGCAGCGCATCTCGGGCTATGCCGACCGCAAGCCGGTGACGCAGGACCCCGCCGCGCCACGCAACAACCGGATCGAGATCATCCTGCTGCGCCGCGATCGCTGAGAGAATACTTCGGATTTTATCCATTAGGCCGATGTTAAGCCGGCGCGATGCAGCTTGGGTCCATCAGGGCCCGAAGCAGCAGAAAGGCGCTTTTCCCATGACGATCTCTTCCTCGCTCTCGGCAGGCGTGGCCGGGCTGAATGCCAATGCAACAAGACTCGCCGCGATCTCGGACAACATCGCGAACTCGTCGACCTACGGCTACAAGCGCGCGCAGACCGAATTCACCAGCGTCGCGATCTCGTCCTCGCGCGGTGCCAGTTCCTATTCGGCCGGGGGGGTTCGCGCCTCGGCCGTGCGGCTGATCGACGAGCGTGGCGATCTGATCGGCACCGGCAATGCCCTCGACCTGGCCATCTCCGGTCGCGGAATGCTGCCTGTGATCAATGAGGTCTCGCTCGGCAATCCCCTCAGCAACACGCCGCTTCTGATGACGCGCACCGGCAGTTTCCGCACCGATGCGAACGGTGTTCTGAAAACCGACACCGGTCTTGTCCTTCTGGGCTGGCCTGCCAATGCCGACGGCTCGATCCCGCCGCAGCCGCGCGACACCATCGCGGGCCTTGTGCCAGTGGTGATCAACACCAACCAGACAGCGGGCGATCCGACCACCACGATGAACCTCGGGGTCAACCTGCCGGCAACCTACACCTATGCCGGTTCCACCGCCGTGCCGCCGCCGTTGTCGGTGGAGTACTTCGGCAACCTCGGCACGTCCGAGACGCTGGAGGTGACCTTCATACCGGTTGTTCCCGGGTCAGGGTCGTCGAACCAGTGGACGATGGAGATCCGCGATTCCGCCTCGGGTGGGGCGCTGATCGGCGAATACAGCCTGACCTTCGACGATTCGCGGGGTGCTGGTGGCACGCTTGCGGCGGTCACCGTCGTCTCGGGCGGGGCTTACAACCCGGCGGACGGCACGCTTGCACTGACGGTTGCAGGCGGGCCGATGAGCGTCGGAATCGGGCGGCTGGGCGATCCCAACGGGTTGACCCAGCTGTCCGACAGTTTCGCGCCCGTCTCGATCTCGAAGAACGGCTCGCCGGTCGGCAACCTCACGAAGATCGAGGTGGATGAAAACGGCTATGTCAACGCCACCTACAACACCGGCTTCACCAAGCGGCTGTTCCAGATCCCGCTGGTCGACGTGCCGAACCCGAACGGGCTCATGTCGCTGTCGAACCAGGCCTATCAGGTATCACCCGAATCGGGCTCGTTCTTCCTGTGGGACGCCGGACGGGGTCCGGCCGGATCGATCCAGGGCTATTCGCGCGAAGGGTCGAAAACGGATGTCGCGGCGGAACTGACCAACCTGATCCAGACCCAGCGCGCCTATTCCTCGAACGCCAAGGTCATCCAGACCGTGGATGAGATGTTGCAGGAAACCACCAATATCAAGCGATAACCGGCGATGAGCATCACCTCTGCCCTGTCCTCGGCGCTGACGGGCCTGACCGCAACTTCGCGGCAGGCCGAGATCCTGTCGTCGAATGTGGCCAATGCCACGACCCCCGGCTACGCCCGGCGCGAGGTCAGCCTGCGGGCCGCTGTTCTGGGCGGCACCGGGCAGGGGGTGTCGATCGCGGGGATCACCCGGGACGTGGACCGTTTCCTGCTGGGAGAGCGGCGGATCGCCCAGGCTGGCGGAGGCGACCGCGACCTGCGGGCCCAGTTCCTGCAGCGGGTCGAGCGGACCATGGGCACGGCGGACAGCCCCGGGTCGCTGGCGGCGCGGCTGGCAGCCTTCGACACGGCGCTGGTCGAGGCCGCCGCCCGACCCGAGTCGCAGGCTCGGCTGCTGGCGGTTGCCACTGCGGCCACCTCGCTTGTCCAGGGCCTTGCCGTCGCCACCAGTGACATCCAGGCCGCTCGCGCCACGGCCGACCGGCAGATCGGTGAGGAGGTCGGCAGGCTGAATGTCGCCCTGCAACAGGTTCATCAGTTGAATGTTGAACTACGGTCGTTCAGCGGTGCGGGGCGCGACATCTCGGCGCTTCTGGATGAACGGCAGCGGCTGGTCGACGAAATCTCGTCCATCGTTCCGGTGCGAGAAATTCCACGCGAGCAGAACCAGATTGCCCTCTTCACCACCGGCGGCGCACCGCTGCTGGAGGGGACGGCGGCGGTTCTGGGCTTCACTCCCGTTCACACTGTCACGCCGGAGATGAGCCAGGCACTGGGCGGCCTTTCGGGCATCACGATCAACGGTCGCCCCTATGATACCGCCGGACCCGGTAGCCCGATCCTTGGCGGAACGCTGGGCGCCCTCTTCGCAATCCGGGACGAGCTTGCCCCCGCGGCGCAGGCCAAGCTTGACGCCATGGCCCGCGATCTGGTCGAGCGTTTTGCCGACCCCGGGCTCGATCCGACGCTGGCGCCGGGCGATCCGGGGCTTTTCACTGACATGGGCGGGGCTTTCCTGCCCACAAATGACGTCGGACTGGCCGGGCGGTTGCAACTGAATGCCGGGGTCGATCCCAGCCAGGGGGGCGCGCTTTTCCGGCTGCGTGACGGGCTTGGGGCGCTGGTCGAGGGGCCGCCCGGCAATGGCAGTCTGCTGTCGGCCCTGCATGAGCGCCTGACCGAGGCCCGTCCGCTGGCCTCGTCGGCTTTCCCCCCGGGAAACCGCAGTCTGGCCGCACTGGCGGCCGACCTGATGTCGGATGCCTCGGCCCGGCGACTTGCGGCCCAGTCCGAGCAAAGCTTCGCCGCGGCAAAGCTGACCGCCCTGACCGATCTCGAGGCGCAGAACGGCATCGACACCGACCGAGAGATGCAGGCCTTGCTGACCATCGAAAAGAACTATGCCGCCAATGCGCGGGTCATCCAGACGGTGAGCGACATGATCGACACCTTGCTGGGGCTTGGCCGATGACCCGGGTCTCGCTGGGGGACGCCAGCCTTACCAACATTCTGGCGCGACAAGGGGCCGAGTTGCGGGGGCAGGTCCAGCGCGCCTCGCAGGAGGTGGCGACCGGAAGACATGCCGATCTGGGCAAGGTGCTGCGCGGCGATATCGTTCCACTTCTGGCCATCGATGCCAGCCTCGCCCGTCTTTCCGCCTATGGCCGCGCCACGACCGACGCCGCCACTCAGGCGGCCGCGCAGCAGGCGGCCATGTCGGGTCTGTCGGCCCTTGCCTCCGGGATCACTACCACCCTGATCGGCGCGCGGGACTTTCAGACGCCGGTGCAGATCAGCGCGCTCGGGGCCGAGGCACGTGGACGGCTGGAATCGGCCATCGCGCTTCTGAATACCCAGGCCGGGGGCCGCGCGATCTTTGCCGGGGCCGAAACGGGAACGGTGCCGCTCGGTTCGGTCGAAGACATGCTGACTGCGCTGGAGACTGCGGCCGCCGGCGCCATGACCGGTGGGCAGGTGGCTGCTGCCGTCACCGCCTGGTTCGACGATCCGATGGGCTTCGGGGCCTTCTACCGGGGGGGCGATCCCCTCTCGCCTCTGTCCATCGCGCCCGGGGAAACGGCCGAACTTGGCACGACGGCGATGGACCCGGCCCTGCGCAAGACGCTGGCCGGCTTCGCCATGGCGGCGCTGATCGACCGCGGGGTTCTGGCCAACGACCACGCCGAACGCGCCCTGCTGGCAGCATCGGCGGGGCAGACCTTGCTGACCGGCGAAGATGCGCGGATCACGCTGGCGGCCCGCATCGGCACCACGGAGGCGCAGATCGAAGCGGCGCGGGTGCGCAACGCGGCCGAGGCAACGGCGCTGGGCGTCCTGCGCTCGGAGATCGGCTCGGTCGATCCCTATGAGGCCGCCACCCGGCTGGAAACCGCCCGGACCCAGCTCGAATCGCTTTACCTCGTGACTGCCCGCGTCTCCCGCCTCAGCCTGACGGAGTTTCTCAGATGATCCGCCTGTTTCTGGCCCTGATCCTGACTGCAACCGCCGTTGCCGCAGAGCCCGTCCGGATCAAGGATCTGGTCGAATTCGACGGCGTCCGTGGCAACGATCTGGTGGGCTACGGTCTGGTCGTGGGCCTGAACGGCACCGGCGACGGGATTCGCAATGCGCCCTTCACCGAAGAGATCATGGCGAACCTGCTGGAGCGGCTCGGGGCGAATGTCTCGGGTGAGCAGTTCCGGCCGAAGAACGTCGCCGCCGTCTTTGTCACGGCACAACTGCCGCCCTTCGCCCGGGCAGGAACGCGCATCGACGTGACGGTCTCGGCCATCGGCGACGCGAAAAGCCTGCTGGGCGGCACCCTGATCATGACGCCGCTGAACGGGGCGGACGGGCAGATCTATGCGGTGGCGCAAGGCACGATCATCGCCGGGGGCATCTCGGCTGAGGGTGATGCGGCCCGGGTGGTTCAGGGCGTGCCGACGGCAGGCAACATCCCCTCGGGCGCGCGGGTGGAACGCGAGGTGGACTTCGACTTTGCGGGCCTTCCCGTGCTGCGACTGGCCCTGAAAGCGGCAGATTTCACCACGGCCGAGCGGATAGAGCGGGCGGTGAATGCGGAATTCGGCGCAAGGATCGCCCTGATGCTGGATGCGGGGACAGTGGCGGTCGATATCGGGGCGGCCGGGATGCGGTCGCCCGCCCATGTGCTGAGCCGGATCGAGGGCATTCGCGTCGAGCCAGAGACGCGCGCTCGCGTGGTGGTGGACCAGCGGTCGGGCACCATCGTCATGGGGGCCGATGTGCGGATCAGCCGGGTCGCAGTGGCGCAAGGCAACCTGACGCTGCGGGTTGAGGAAAGCCCGATGGTCGTCCAGCCGAACCCGTTCAGCGAAGGTGAAACCATCGTCGTCCCGCGCAGCACTGCCGAGATCGGAAAGACAGGGGCCGGTCTTGCAGAGGTGAAAGGTGGAACCGATCTGGCCGAGGTGGTGGCAGGGCTCAACGCGCTGGGCGTGGCACCACATGACATGATCGACATCCTCAAGAGCATAAATGCTGCCGGTGCCCTGCATGCGGAATTCGTGGTCAATTGACGGCAGGCCGGTTCAGCCGCCCTGAATGCCCTTTGCCACAGGGTCGCGGCGCGCGAGTGCTGCTGCGGTCAACCGCGCAGAGGTCAGGCGCCGGAAGGTCGCCGAAAGCGGGTCTGGCACGGCTGCGTGATGAGCCGACAGCCGCGCATGGGCGTCGGGCTGGTCCGGTGCGCCGGCCAATGCGATCTGACCAAGAGCCACGGCCCAGCGTGGCACCTGCGCGGCGCGCGCGCATTCGGCCGCGAGGTCCCAAAGCCGCCATGAGGCTGGCGCAGCGAGTGCACAGCCCTCGGCCTCGGCCAGAGCGGCCTTTGGTCCATGCCTCATCTCCACCAAAGCAACGAGCGCGCGCGCGGAAGCATGGTCGGACGGGTCAAGCGCCAGTGCCGACCTGAATGCACTCACGGCGCCCTCGGCGTGGCCTGTATCACGCCGCATCGCACCGACATGCCGCGCCTTCACATTGTCTTGCGGATCAAGCATCCATGCCGCCTCGGCCTTTTCAAGGGCCGCCTTGTCGGGTCCTGCCATTGCGATCGCTTCGGCCAGAAGCGACTCTGCGGCGCGGATATCTGCCGATCCTTCGGCGACCCCATGGCGGTCGGCCTGCGCCGCCAGCCACATGGTTGCGGCCACGCATCTTCGTTCGGATGCAGAGAGCGAGGGCTCGTCAGCAAGCAGGCGGTGGGCCAAATCCAGCCGTCGGCGCAGCGCGGGTAGCAGCGCATGGGCGGGATCCGCCTCGGCCAGCAGGGACCGACAGGGCGCATGGGCCGACCGGCGGCGGCCACGGCGGCGTTCGTCCTGAACCAGCGCGAGCAGCGTCGTCACGTCCCGGTGGACGGTCACCACATCCGGCGCCCAGACCGGCCTTGCGATCCGTGATGCGCGGCGGTTCAGCACCGTGTCTTCCGTTGCGGTCAGGCCCGGCGGAAAGAAACCGCACATCGTCAGAACGTGGCGCGCATATGACAGGCCGTAGTGCATGACATTTCTGTCGTCCGTGCGGGGGTGGCGGGTCGCATAGTGCAGGCGGCTTGCGGCAAGGGCGACGGGGCCGGAGCCTTCTTCGCCGACCACAGCACTGGAAACCGTGAGCATGCCCGCGCGGTGACGGGCAAGCCGACCGCTGACCCAGCCCGGCAGGGCCCGGCAATCTCCGGCCAGAAAGGACACGAAGGGTGCACGGCTGGCCGCCACACCGATGTTCCGCGCCGCGCCGACCTGAAGCGGCGTGTTGCAAGTGATCAACCGGATCTGGTCCAGAACGGGTGCGAGCGATGCCGCCACCGCGCCGCCACCACTGTTCACGACCACGATTTCCGGCACCTCCTCCTGATCCAGCAATGATTGCACTGCGGCCGTCAGACCTGGCTGGTCGCGAAAACCGATGACCACGGTCGCAAGATCCGAGCGGGAGATCCTGGCCCCCTCGTGGATCAGGCTGTCAGGCGGGGCAAGCCTGCGCCAAGCGGCCTCAGATGCGGTGAAATCGGCGGTCGGCCGACCGGCCTCGTCCGCGATCCGAGCAATGACTGGACTGCCGGGCACTGCGGCGCGTAACCGGTCGATGTCGAATGCTGCCTCGTCAGACCTGCCCAGACCGATCAGGGCCCGGACCCGCAACAGCCGGGGAAAGAGGTCGTCCGGTCGCTGGTCAAGTGCTGCATCCGCCTGCAAAAGCGCCCGGTCGAAGGCCTGCGCGTCACAGGCGAGCTGCGCCGAAAGCAGGCGAAGGTCGTTGTCCTGGGGGCTGTCGCGGAACAGATCGTCCAGCACATGGTGCGCGTCAAGCCGCCCGCGCCTGCGGGTGCCATGCGCCGCACGGACAAGGCGAACCTCATAGGGGTCGGGGCTGATCGGCCCGAGGGCGCCAGGGTCGGCGGACCACAGGCCGTGGTCCTCGACAAACGGCGGGTAAAAGCCGCGCCGCTCTGGAATGGGTTCCAAGACCATCCCGCGTTCGTCGACAAGATAGTCGTAGCCGATGGACTGAAACCTCCGGTCGGGGTCGGCGGCGGCATAGAGATCACGGCGCAGTCGACGCCGAGCGGGTGATGCCATGCGCAGGTGATAGAGATTGATACCTGAGTGCCGCCGGCTGTGGTCTGTGCCTGCCCTGATCCAACGGCCATGCAGTGCCATGTCCTGATAGTTGCCGGCTGCCGCAATCGGAAACAGACGCACAGCCGACTTCCCCCCCCAGAACCCGTCGACGCGATAGTGGCTCGGACCAAACATGTCGCGAATGGTGAAGAGCCACAGGGTTCGGTCTCCCTCGGCCAGAAGCTGGGGTAGGTGGTCGGCACAGGCCCGCTCGAGACGTTCGTCCGGGTCGACGGTCAGAAGCCAGCTTGCGCCAAGAGCTCTGGCACTGTCCACCAGCCGGGCGCGCCGGGTGGGTTCATCCGACAAGGCAGCCGCGGCGCCGCGATCGTCCCAAGCGACAAAACCATGCACGCTGGGTCGGATGTTCTCGATCAGGTCCGGCACCAGATGCGCGTCGTAGCGATAGGAGAAGACCGCCAGCACCATCGGCTCGTCCGGGGCAGGGCTGCGGAAGATCTGATGGTGGATCATGCTTGCGGCACTTCGCGCTGTCCCGAAATTATGGCGATGTTACCCTCCGCACAGACCCGCGCAAGCGTTGGGGCCGTGGTTGACCCGGTGGGATGCCGGGCGTAATCCGGGGGCACCTGACCGGAGACCGCCCGTGGCAATTCATCTGCACCAGAACGACCTTCCCGACGGGCTGATCCTTGGCCCCGTCGTTGCCATCGATACCGAGACGATGGGCCTTGACCCGCGCCGCGACCGGCTGTGCGTGGTGCAGCTGTCGGACGGGTCGGGCGACGCGCATCTGGTGCAGATCGCCCGGGGCCAGACCCGCGCGCCGAACCTGGAGCAGTTGCTGACGGACGCAGGCACGCTCAAGCTGTTCCATTATGGCCGTTTCGATATCGCAGTGATGATGAAGGCGTTCGGGGTGACCACCGCTCCGGTCTGGTGCACCAAGATCGCGTCCAAGCTGGTGCGCACCTTCACCGACCGGCATGGGCTGAAATATCTTCTGGCCGATCTGGTCAGTGTGGACGTATCCAAACAACAGCAGACCAGCGACTGGGGCGCCGAGGTCCTGACCGATGCGCAGAAGGAATACGCGGCGTCGGATGTGCTGTATCTGCACGCCCTGAAGGCAGAGCTTGAGGCACGCCTGATCCGCGAGGGGCGGCTGGAGCTGGCGCAGAAGTGTTTCGATTTCCTTCCCGTGCGCGCGGAACTTGACCTCCTGGGCTGGGAGGACACGAATGACATCTTCCTCCATTGATTTCCTGGCTACCGGTCGTCGGGTCATCCGCCGCGAGGCAGAGGCACTGGGGGCCTTGGCAGCCGCGCTGGGGGACAGTTTCGCCGCCGCTGTCGAACTGCTTATGCAGGGCGAAGGGCGGGTGATCGTCTCGGGCATGGGCAAGTCGGGCCACATCGCCCGCAAGATCGCTGCGACCTTTGCCTCGACCGGCACCCCCGCACATTTCGTCCACCCCGCCGAGGCAAGCCATGGCGACCTTGGGATGGTGGCGCGGGGCGATGTGCTGATCGTGCTGTCGAATTCGGGCGAGACGTCGGAGCTTGCCGATATCCTCGCCCATGCCAAGCGGTTTTCGATCCCGCTGATCGGGGTTGCCGGGCGCGAAGGCTCGACCCTGTTGCGGCAGTCGGATGTTGCGATCCTGCTGCCCGAGGTGCCGGAAGCCTGCGAGACGGGGATCGTGCCCACCACCTCGACCACGATGACGCTGGCGCTGGGTGATGCGCTGGCGATTGCGCTGATGGAGCATCGGGCCTTCACGCCGGACCATTTCCGGATGTTTCACCCCGGCGGAAAGCTTGGGGCGCGGCTTCTGCGCGTGCGCGACCTGATGCATGCCGATCCGCCACTGGTCGCCGAGACCTTGCCCATGGGCGAGGCGCTGGTGGAGATCTCGCGTCGCGGCTTTGGCGTGGTGGGGGTGACCGACGGGAAGGGCCACCTGTCCGGCATCATCACCGATGGCGACCTGCGGCGGCATCTGGACGGGCTTCTGTCGCACCGGGCAGGCGAGGTGATGACCCGTGGCCCCCGCACCATCGGGCCCGAGGCGCTGGCTGGCGAGGCGCTGGCCCTGATGAACGACCGCAAGATCACCTGCCTTCTTGTGACCGAAGGTCCCCGGGCCATCGGGATCCTGCATGTGCATGATTGCCTGAGGGCGGGAGTGGTCTGACGCATGGCGCGCGCCGATGCACATACGCGGATCGTCGGATGGCTGAAGGTCGCCCTTCCCCTGCTGGCCCTGGCGATCCTTGCCACACTGTTCCTGGTGGCGGACCGGATCAATCCTGAAGACGCGCTGCCCTATGCTGAGGTCGACGTCGAAGAGCGCGCCCGCGAACCCCGGATGACCGCACCCAGTTATGCGGGCACTACCTCGGACGGCGCTGCCCTGACGCTGACAGCCGAAGAGGCAAGGCCAGAAGCCGAAGGCACCCCGGCCAAGGCCAAGGGGCTGCGGCTGGACCTGACCACCCCTGACGGCGCCAATACCGAACTGCGCGCGGCAACTGCCGTGATGGACTATGCTGCGCGGCTTATGGTGCTGTCGGGTGGGGTCACGGTCACGACGGGCACCGGCTACAGTCTTGAGACCGACGAAGTCGTGGCGCGGCTGGACCGTTCGGGTCTGGAAAGCCGGGGAGAGGTCACAGCGACCGGGCCGATGGGCGAGCTCAGGGCCGGCGGGATGCGGCTGGATCAGGACAACCAGACCTCCGGCGCCTATCTTCTGGTTTTCAAGGGCGGCGTCCGGCTGGTATACCGTCCGGGGGGCTGAGGCCCGAGAGGTTGGTGGAATGGTATTGAAACATCTGGCATTGGCGGCTGGTCTGGCGCTCTTCGCGGTCGCAGCTTCGGCGCAGCAGGCCCAGGTGGCCTTTGGCGACCTGAATCAGGATACCACGTTGCCTGTCGAGGTCTCGGCTGACCAGCTGACGGTGAACAACGCCGACGGCACGGCGGTCTTCAGCGGCAACGTGCTGGTGACACAGGGCGAGATGAAGCTTTCGGCGGCCGAAGTGCTGGTGAAATACACTCCCGACCAGAAGGCGATCGACCAGCTTGTCGCCTCGGGCGGGGTCACGATCACCAACCTCGGCGACGCTGCCGAGGCGCAAGAGGCGGTCTACACCATCGACAGCGGCGTGATCGTCCTGACCGGCAACGTGCTGCTGGCGCAGGGGCCCTCGGCCATGGCGGGCCAGAAGCTGACGATCAACCTGAAGGACGGGACCGGCATCATGGAGGGCCGGGTGACCACGACCTTCGTGCCGGGCGGGAACTGATGGCCGTCAAGCCGGAATTGACGGTCAGGCCCGGCGAGGGCGGCTTGCAGATCCGCAGCTTGCGGAAAAGCTACAAGAAGCGCCCGGTGATCCGCGATGTCAGCATGGATTTGCGCCGGGGCGAGGTGGTGGCGCTCTTGGGGCCGAACGGGTCGGGCAAGACGACCTGCTTTTATGCCATCGCGGGCCTTGTCACGCCCGAAGGCGGCCAGGTTCTGATCGACGGCAAGGACGTGACTGCCCTGCCCATGTATCGCCGTGCGCGGCTGGGCATCGGCTATCTGCCGCAGGAAGTCAGCATCTTTCGCGGCCTTTCGGTCGAGGACAACATTCTGGCCGTGCTGGAAATCGCCGAAGCTGACCGCCACAAGCGGCGCGAGCGGCTGGAAGAACTGCTGAGCGAATTCTCCATTACCCATCTGCGCCGTACCCCGGCACTGGCATTGTCCGGCGGGGAACGGCGGCGGGTGGAAATCGCGCGCTGCCTTGCGGCCGATCCGAAATATCTGCTGCTGGATGAGCCCTTCGCCGGGGTGGACCCGATCGCCGTCGGCGAAATCCGCCACCTCGTGCATGATCTTAAGGCGCGGGGCATCGGCGTGCTGATCACCGACCACAACGTCCGCGAGACGCTGGAGATCGTCGACCGTGCCTATATCCTGCACGATGGCAAGGTGCTGATGTCGGGCACGACCGATGAGGTCGTGCGCGACGAAACCGTGCGCCGCGTCTATCTGGGCGAGAACTTCCGGATCATCTGACCGCGCGGCGCGACGGCCCACCGACTCGGTTGACAAGGGGCGCTGGCGTGGCGCCAAATACTTGTGATGCGTGCGTTACATGTCCCCTGTCCCCGCCGTCCCGCCGCGACGAATCCGGCTGTCAGGTCTTGCGTGACGCAACGTTCCTACCAACATCGAAACAGGGGGCCGGTCAGCCCCGAATGACCCGGCCCGGGCCGGTTTGCATGTGAAAGGAGAGGCCATGCGCTACCAGATCAGTGGAAAACAGATCGATGTCGGTGAGGCTCTTCAGACCCATGTGAAGGCGGAAATGGGCGAGGTGGTCGAGAAGTATGCCCAGCGTCCGACCGAATGCATCGTGGTTTTTTCCCGTTCCGCGCATGAATTTGTCTGCGAGGCGACCATCCACCTGTCCACCGGCCTGACGGCACAGGCCAAGGGCCACGCGACCGAGATCTACGCGGCCTTCGAAAGCTGCCGCGAGAAGATGGACAAGCAGCTGCGCCGCTACAAGCGCCGCATCCGCAACCACCACAACCACCGTGCAACCCCGGTTGAATTCGACGGGGCGTCCTCGTATATCCTCGCCGCGTCGGAAGACGCCGAGGACGCCGAGCCCGAAACGCTCCAGCCCATCGTCATCGCCGAGATGGAGACGAAGATCCCTTCGATCACCGTCGGCGAGGCCGTGATGCAGCTGGAGCTTGCCGGGCAGAAGATGCTGGTGTTCCGCAACGAAGGCCATGGGGGCGTGAACGTCGTGTATCGCCGGGATGACGGCAACATCGGCTGGATCGATCCCCGCAACAGCAAGTAAAGGCGCGCCGTCCCTGGCGCTGGAACATCGCCCGCTCATGGAACTTTCCAAACTGCTTACCCCTGCCGCCGTCCGCGTTGTCGGGCAGTTCACGTCAAAGAAGCGGCTGTTCCAGGAGTTGGGCGAGATCGCGGCTCAGGCCTATGGGCTGTCGGGGGCGCAGGCCATCGACGGGTTGCAGGAACGCGAGACGCTGGGGCCGACGGGCGTGGGCCACGGCGTCGCGCTGCCGCATGCCCGGCTTGAAGATCTCAAGCAAATCATCGGTGTGTTCGTCCGGCTGGAAAAGCCGCTTGATTATGACAGTGTGGACCGGCAGCCGGTCGATCTGGTCTTTGCACTGTTCGCACCGAAGGATTCGGGTGTGGATCATCTCAAGGCGCTGGCCCTGGTAAGCCGGACGATGCGCGATGCGAATGTCGTTGCCAAGCTGCGGGCCAATACCGACCCGGCCAAGTTGCACGCGATCCTGACCGAAAGCCGGGCGCCGCAAGCGGCGTGATCCCGGTCAGCCGCGCCAGCGGGCAAAGCCGAACCCCATGTAATCGCGGCCATAGGCGGCCTCGGCAGCATCTTCGAGGCTGTCGTCATGAATTGCGGTCAGAGCGTGGGCGGCGGGATCAGGGCCGGGGCAGGGGGGCGGTGAAAGGCCAAGTTCATCGGCCAGAAAGGCGAGCCCCGCTGCCAGCCTTTCCTCGCGGATCACAAGGTCAAGCGGATGGAACCCGGCAAATCCCTGCAAGATCGCCGACTGGCTTGCCAGCTGCGGTTCGACCCGCTGCCCAAGCTGTCCAGATGTGGCGAGGCGGCAATAGGTCAGAAAGATCAGGAACGCCTCACGCTCTGCGGCGAGGGTTGCGAAGGGCTGGCCCGGATCTGGCAGGCGCGCCTTGTAGGCAGTGGTCAGCGCCCGGCGTTGCGCGGCCATGCGACCCGAGACGATTCCTTCGCGAAAGGTGACATGGGCGCGCAGAAGCGGGTGGCGCACGACCGTGAATGCGCGATGGCCCGGGTGGTCGCGTTTCCAATGGCGCAAGGATTTGTGGTCGAAACCTTCCAGAAGGCCGCCGAAGCTGGCCAGCCAGCTGCGCAGGGCGTTTTGCGGGGCAGACGGGACGGGGAAGAACAGAAGCGGTGCGTCGACGGCGGCGATGACGTTGGGAATGGCGGCGGCTCGGCGGGGCTCGAAGACAGGGCTGCGCGCAAGGCCGAAGAGATCGGCCCGGGCCAGCGACGGAGCCAAGGCCTCGGGGTTCTCAAGCTTGGCCTCAAGGGGTTCGGGATTCTGCTTCTTCAGCGTGTCGTCAACGGACTTCAACCCGCCGTCCACGCCCAGGAAGCCTGCAAGCCCGTTCAGCACCTCGACCGATGAGAGGTCTTCGTAGTCAATCAGAAAAGCCGTCTGCCCCGAGGTCTGAAGCCTGCGAAGGATGCGCAGATGAAAGTCCTGTGTCCTTGACAGGTGCTGGGCAAAGCCATCGGCATCGAACCGCACGGTCGCGGATTTCAACCGCCTCGCGTCAGTCAGTTTCCACTGATCGGTGGCGCGGGCGATCAGTAGGCTGACATAGCTGTCAACCGGATTGCGGGTCAGGATGATCTTCGCGCAGGCCGGATCGTCGAGAACCTGGTCCAGCACACGCGGGTCATGGTCATGAAAGAACCGAAATCCCGAAATCCCCTGGGTCTCTGACCGAAGGCGGCGCAAAAGCGGCTTGGGGTTCAGGTCGCGATCGGCGAGCGTGATCCCGAACAGTTCGGTTGCGTCCTTGCGACCGATGAAATGCGGGTTGAAGACCTCGCCATAGCTGGTGACGCCGGGCAGGGCGTTGAGGTTCGCCTCAAGAAAGTTCGATCCGGTGCGCATCCCGGCCAGGACAACGAAGCTATGGAACCGGCCCTGCATCATCGCTTCATTGCACCAGTTGCGGGTGGGTGAAGGGCAGACTGTCAGGCACGGCATCAAGGTTGCCGTGCAGGTCGCCGATCAGAACCGGCAACATTCCCTGATTGCGCAGGTCCTGCACGAAATCGGAGAAACCGCGCAATGGCACCAGTTGCGGCAGATCGGTGACCCGGTGTCCGGTGCGGGGGTTCAGATCGTCCAGCAGTTGTTGCAGTGGCTCGGCCGGGTTCTCAAGGAATTCGGCCAGTGTCCAGCGCCGGACCAATGCTTTCGTTTCAGGGGCATCGAGCAGGGCGATCAGGTCGGCCTCGGTCTTCTGCAGCCGTGCGGCAAGGGATCGCACCTGGCCAACGTCAAGCCCCGAGCGCCATAGCGGGACGGTAAATGCGCCGGACACGATGAAGATCCGCGCCTGTGGATCCTCGGCAATGAACCCGGCGATATGCTGCACGTCACCGGGGCCGAACTGGAAGCACTGGGTTTCGCCACGTGTGTTCCAGATCAGGTTTGTCAGGAAACTTTCTGGGTTGTAGTCGCGCAGCGATGCGCTGTCAGAAAGGCCGCCCTTGAATACGGCGGCATCGCCGGAGAACTGCACCCGGTCCGGGTCGAAAAGATGTCCATGGACGCGCGCATCTGCGGCGCGGGTCAGCCAGGGCCGGAAATCGAGGAAGAGATCATTGAAACCCGAAAGGACGCCATAGGGCATGGCCGAACGGTTGCCGCCCCGCGCCTTGGTCGGAAAGCGGCTTTGCATGAAAAGCCCCGGGCGCCCGCGCGTGCGCCGTTCGACTGCCTTGGCGAAAAGCCGGTCGATCTTGCCGGGGTTCGGGGTAGAGCGGTTGCGTTCGTCCCCGGCAAGAAAGGTCCGGTACAGGACGCCCGCCTCGGGCCAGATCTTGCGGGCGACGAAGGCCGATGATTGCCGCAGAAGGTGGAGGTGGTCGTCGTAGAAGACATGCGGACGCCCCTGAAAGTCGAACTTCGACAGCGTCAGCGATCGGCTTTCGATCCGCTGTGAAACCTGGCGGACCAGGGTCTGGAAATAAGCTTCGTCCGGAATCCAGACTTTCCGGAAATACCTGTCGAGGCGCGGGCGGTTGGGATGAGCCAGGATCGCCTGCAGCGAGCGCCGGGTCAGGCACCACCATTGACTGCCGAGGTGCGGGACAAGCCCTTCGGGAATACGCCGCTGGATGCCCAGACGGCGTTGCAGGCCTACATATGCATCGAACAGCCGGCGCTGTCGTTTCCAGGAAAACGGAAACCGGAGCGTGAAACGCTCCTTGTTCAGCCCGCCTACTGTCCATCCGACATCGGCGGTCGTCACGCTTTCGATGAAATCAGTCTCGGGATGGGCCGCAAGATGTGCCTTGAGGTCCGACACAGGCCGGATCGGCAGGCAGGACCCCGAGGCCAGCAAGACATGCGCCACCCCCGGAAACTGGTCCAGCATCACATCGGCGGCGCGGAGTGTGGCCTCGACCAGACCGAAGGTTCCCCATTCGCAGATGACACGTTCGCAAAAGCGGATGTCCGGCAGATCGACCAGCGCGGCCTTCAGCCGGTCCAGATCGGACTGCGGCGCGCGTCGGTCGAGATGGATGACCACCGGGCAACCGTTTTCGGCCCAGTGCCGGGCGACCTCGGTGGCCCGGTCAAGCGCCGTGTGGCACAGCATGATGACGCCCAGGCTCATGCCCAGTTTCCTTTCGACATGAGGCCCAGAATTTCAAGCTGCCGCCAGTTGATGTACTTCTCGCTCCAGGTGCACCAAAGGTCGCGATCGCGGGCGATGCCGTCGTTGTAGGCGCGGTATTCGTGACCATCGGCATAGTGCTGGCCGCGCCTCATTTCTTCCTCGGCCTTTGCGGCGAAGGTGTCGAGGAACTTGGCATGCAGCAGGCAGCCCGACGGTTTTTCCCCGCCGCTGGTCTCGTAGGTCAGGTTAAGTCCGCGCGGCAGAAGCATGTGGGTCGAGCTTACATATGCAAAGGATGGGTTCCATTTCACCAGCGGAATCTTGTTCATCGCCGGCGCCCGGCGAGGTTGCTTGGCAAAGAACAGTCGCGCCCGGGGTCCTCCCTGGATCCACAGGTTCAGATAGGGCCAGTTGCGAGTGACCGTATAGTTTCCGCTGTCGAAATACTGTGCGATGTCAAAGGGGTTTTGTCCTTCCCGATACGGCTGATCCTGGATTGCCCCTTTGGGATACATATCCAGCAGCATCGCGCCGAAGGATCGTGTTCCGGCGCTGTCGAGCCAATCGGTCAGGGCGCGCAGGGGCCGGGTCTCGCAGTAGGGATAGACGAGGAACTCGTCGACATCGACCGTCAGGCACCAGCGTCCTGTTCCGTGCCGCCGCAACAGGTGCATGACCCAGTCCATGCCATACCGCGATTGCCTGTATCCCGCTTCGGTCGTCCAGAGTGAGACGTCAGGCTGCCCTGCCAGATACTCGCGCGTGCCGTCGTCCGAGGCATTGTCGACGATCAGAAAGTGATCGACGCCCAGTCTGCGGTAGTAGTCCAGAAAATAGGGAAGACGAACCCGTTCGTTCCGCATGCTGGAAAAGAGCAGGATCGGCTGGTTGCGCAAACCGTCCATCCGGGACGTAACCGGCAGCAACTGCCGACGCTTCAGAAACGCCCGCCACAGCAGGCGCTTGCGGTGCAGGCGCAGGCGGTAGGTCGACATCAGGCCCATGACGCGTGCCTCATACCCAGCCCCCACGCGACATCAGACCCAGGGCCTCGAGCTGGCGCCAACCCGTGTAGCGGGTTGATGCAGCACAGCGCAGCACCGGGTCGGCGGTCAGCCTGTCGTAATAGCGGGTGTATTGCGCAGCATCGGCGAAATGTTCCCCCCTTGCCTTTTCTTCGGCCGCCCGGTCGATGATGCCGGGGAGGAACTTGGTGTGCAGCAGGACCCCGGAGGTCAGCATCCCGCCATCCGTGGCATAGACCCGGTTCAGGCGCGGCGGCAAAAGCGCATGGGTCGAGTTCACATAGGCATAGCGCCAGTGCCAGCGGACCAGCGGTATCTTGTTCAGCGTGGGGGCGCGGCGCGGATCAGAGGCGAAGAAGGCGCGTGCCCGGGCACCGCCCTGTATCCAGAGGTTCCCCATCCGCGGCTGGACCTGAACCTGGTAATTGCCGCTGTCGAACCACTGCAAGATCTCCAGCGGGTCGCCGCCAGGCTGCGGCCTGCCCGCTGACACCCGGCCCTCGGGGTAAAGGTCCAGGGTCAGTGCCCCAAGGGCCGGCTGGCCCTGCCGGTCAAGCCAGTCCGTCAGCGCCCGCAGACAGCGGGTCTGCCAATGCGGATAGACGAGCAGTTCGTCGGCATCGACCGTCAGGCACCAGTGACCGTGACCGTGCCGCAAGAGAAGCCATGTCAGCCAGTCCATGCCGAAGCGTGCGGCCTTGTAGCTGGCCGCAGTTCGCCAGAGCGACACGTCCGGGCGTGCGGCAAGGCATTCGGCGGTGCCGTCGGTGCTGGCGTTGTCCACGACAAGGAAATGCCGGACACCAAGTCTGCGGTGATGGTCCAGCACATGGGGCAGGCGCTGCATCTCGTTGCGGACACACATGAAGCCCAGTATGTCGCCCGGTGCGATCTGGCTGGTCCGATCGGACACAACAGAGAGCTGTCTGCGTTTGCGGATGGCGCGGCCCAGGAACCAGCGGCGGCGCATCCGCAAACGGTATGCGCACCACAAGCCATGAAGGCCGGATCGGGCCCGATCGGGCATCTCCCCGATCGGCCAGGCATGAGGATGAACTGACAAGAGACTACTGCGCCGCCTTCTGCATGGCCATCAGGTCGTGCAGAAAGGCACCGAATTCCGCCCCAAGGTCGGGTCGTGACAGGCCAAAGGCGACCGTTGCCTGCAGGAACCCGAGCTTTGAGCCGCAGTCGTAGCGCTGGCCCCGGAAACGCAAGCCATGCACCCCGGTCTTCGATCCGGCTTCCTCGGCGATGGCATCGGTCAGCTGGATTTCTCCGCCGGCCCCCTGCTTCATCCGGTTGAGATTGGTCAGGACCTTGGGCGTCAGAATATAGCGGCCGATCACGGCCAGGTTCGAAGGTGCATCCTCGGGTTGCGGCTTTTCGACCAGACCCTTCGCGCGAACGATGGTGCCCTTGTCCTCGCCGATATCGAGGATGCCGTAACTGGAGGTCAGGTGCGGCGCGACCTCCATTGCCGCGACCATGCAGCCGCCGGTTTCGGCATGGGCTTCGACCATCTGTTGCAGGCATGGCCGTTCGGCTGCAATCACGTCATCGGGAAGAAGCACCGCGAACGGTTCGTTGCCGATCAGGCGGCGGGCGCACCAGACGGCATGGCCAAGACCCATCGCCCGATTCTGACGGACATAGGCGATGGCACCCGAATCCATGTTGGTGTCCTTCAGGACCTCCAGAAGGTCGGTCTTGCCCTTCTTGCGCAACTCGGATTCCAGTTCCGGAGCGTGATCGAAGTAGTCCTCCAGCGCCGATTTGCCGCGAGCGGTGACGAAGATGAATTCCTTGATCCCGGCGGCGCGCGCCTCGTCGATGGCATATTGGATGAGCGGGCGGTCAACCAGCGTCATGATCTCTTTCGGGATCGACTTGGTCGCAGGCAGGAAGCGCGTGCCGAGACCGGCCACGGGAAAGACTGCCTTGGTGATCTTCTTCGTTCGCATGTCCGATCCGATTTCGCGCAGCCACAACTGCTGCGGCAGCCCTCTGCTTCTTGTCGGATTCAATCCTTGCAGATGAATCTGACCGTATCCGGGCGATGGCGCGGCAGTTCCGCAAATTTGCACGGCAGAAATTTGGTTTGCACGCGAAAAGTTTCTGATCGGTGGACAGTTCGCAAAAAGTATCGCTACTGCAGCCGGGTCGATGCAGCCATCAGCATGGATTCGATCAAGGGCACGTCCGAAGGGTTGTTCAACTCCCAGAACTGCCGGCCGCGCGCCTGCACCTCGACGCACAGAACCGGACGGCCCTGTTCCACAAAACGCAGCTGCTCAAGCCCTTCAAGCGTTTCCAGCGGGCCGACCGGCCAGGACGGGTAGGCCGCAAGTGCGGCGGGGCGATAGGCATAGACGCCGACATGGTGAAAGACGGGTGTGGGCTGGTCGGGCGCATAGTCCTGCCCGGTGTAGGGGATGACTTCCTTCGAAAAGTAGAGCGCTCGTCCTCCGGCCCCGAACACAGCCGTGGTGCCCCCGACCCGGCCGGCGCGGCGGTCGGCCAGAAAGCCTGCCACCGTGCGGCCGTCGCAGCGCAGGACCGGCGTGGCAATGTCGGCGGCGGGATCTGTGTCAAGGCCTGCCACCAGATCCTCGACGAACCACGCAGGCGTCAGCGGGGCATCGCCCTGAAGGTTCACCACCACATCGAACCCCGGCAACCTTGCTGCCACCTCGGCGCAGCGCTCGGTGCCGTTGCGGGCTTCGGACGAGGTCATCACCACCTCGGCCCCGAAGCCCGCTGCATGGTCGGCGATGCGGCTGTCATCAGTGGCGACCACCACCCGGTCGATGCCTTGGACGGCCATCGCCGCCTCCCAACTGCGGCGGATCAGGGTCTTGGCGCCATCCGGGCCGCGCAGCGTGACCAAAGGCTTGCCCGGATATCGGGTCGAGGCGTAACGGGCGGGAATGGCAATAAGCGTCTTCATTTCAGCACCACGCCGGGGGCGAAGGCGATGAAGAAGGGATTGTCCCAGCCCGGCTTGCCATAGGCCAGCGGCTGGTGGTCGTCGAAGCGCACCACCTGCCCACCCGCACCGCGCAGGACCGCGTCGCCCGCTGCCGTGTCCCATTCCATCGTGCGGCCCAGGCGCGGGTAAAGGTCGGCTTCCCCGGTGGCCACCAGACAGAACTTGAGGCTGGAACCGGCCGAGGTCATGTCACGCACCGCATAACGCCCGATGTAATCATCGGTCGCCTGGTCACGGTGCGATTTCGAGGCCACGACCATCAGCGCTGCATTGTCGGGGGTAGAGACGCGCAGGGGTTTGACGGCCCCTGGGTTCTGCAAGTCGAAGGGGCCGGTTTCCTCGACGGCGATGCCATCGGCACCCGTGTAGAACAGCCGCCCCTTCGCCGGGGCATAGACGACACCGCGGAAAGGCACGCCGTCCTGCACATAGGCGATGTTCACGGTAAAATCGCCCCGACGCTGGACGAACTCCTTGGTGCCGTCCAGGGGGTCGACGATCAGGAAGGTGCGCGCCGTCTGGGCATGGCTGTCGGCCTGTTCCTCGGTGATCAGCGGCAGGTCCGGAAAGGCTGCGCGAAGGCCCGCCGAGATCACCGCATCTGCCGCCTCGTCCGCCTCGGTGACCGGCGAGGCATCGCCCTTGGCACGCACCTCGAAATCGGGGCCTGAATAGACCTGCATGATCCGTTCTCCCCCCTCAAGGGCGAGCCTGCGCATCGTCTTCACAAGAAATTCCAGGTCCATTTCGGCTCCTGCCGCCATATCGACGGCGATTTGACATAATGTTGGCCGCCCTTATCCTGTGAGGATAACGGAACGGCAAGCATTCCCTGCGCACTGTGCCGAACCCGACCGGAGAAGGCCGCATGTTTCGTTACAAGCCCGTTGAAAAGACCACGCTTGGCATGGCCTTCGAGACGGCCGAGCTGATCTTTCATGCCTCTGTCCGTCGGCTGCGGCAGTCGAACGGAAATGCGATCCTTGGGCTGGCGATCCAGATCATACAATCGCTCATGCTTGTCCTTGTGATGTATTTCCTGTTCAGCGTCCTGGGCCTGCGCAAGATTGCCGTGCGCGGTGACTTCATGCTTTACGTCATGTCCGGTGTGTTTCTCTTCATGACCCACATCAAGGCAATCGGTGCGGTTGCGGGGGCGGATGGCCCGACCTCGCCCATGATGATGCATGCGCCGATGAACCCGATCATCTCGATCTGCGCGGCGGCGCTGTCCTCGCTTTATCAGCAGGTGCTGGCGGCGTCGGTCATCCTGTTCTTCTATCACGCGGTGATCACGCCGATCACCATTGACGATCCCGTCGGCGTCATGGGCATGTTCCTGCTGGCATGGTTCTCGGGCGTTGGACTGGGGATGGTGTTCCTGTCCGCCCGGCCCTGGCAGCCAGAGGCGATGTCGATCATCATTCCGCTCTACCAGCGCCTGAACATGATTGCCTCGGGCAAGATGGTGCTGGCCAATAATACCAAGCCCGACATGCGGGCGATCTTCGAATGGAACCCTCTGTTTCATACGATCGACCAGGGCCGTGGCTTCATGTTCCTGAACTATGCGCCACGCTACACCTCATACGAATATGCGGTGAAGTTCGCTCTTGTCTGCCTTATGATCGGGCTGATGGCGGAATTCTTCACCCGCACACACATGTCAGCCAGCTGGAACAAGCGAAGATGATGCGCCTTGCGACCACTCTTATCCTGATGTCTTCCCTTCCTCTTATGGCCGAGGATCTTCCGGCAAGTTTTGCGGTAAGCGGCGTGGCGGCTGACGATGTTCTGAACATCCGGCAAGCCCCCGGTGCGGGCTCGGCGAAGATTGGCGAACTCGGGCCGTACACGACGAACGTCGAGGTGCTTTCGGTGTCGGATAACGGGCGCTGGGGCAAGATCGGGATGCCCGAGGGCAATGGCTGGGTGGCGATGCGGTATCTGGCCCGGCAGGGCCAACCGGACGGTGCGGTCATCCCGCGCCCGTTGTCCTGCCTGGGGACAGAGCCCTTCTGGCGGCTTGGGCTGCTTGCGCGCGGTGACGAGTACGAACGCATGGGGGAAGACCTGGTCATTCTGGACCTTGTGGAGGAACGCACGGGCGAGAACGGCTATCAGGCCGACCTGTCGACCAGTGATGGAGTGCGATACAGTCTGGTCGTGACAAGGGGGTCGTGCGGCGACGGCATGTCCGACCGCGAGTTCGGTTGGACCGGCACGCTCTACATCGATCGCCAGAATGGGGCCGAGACCCTGCAAGGCTGCTGCACGCTGGATCACCGTCAGGGGGAATGAGCCGTTTCCTGATACCTTGGCCCGGATGCGGCATTTTTGCCATGGCTGTCCGCACGGCCCCGTTGCAGGCCCGTCTTCACCTGCCTATATACGCCAAGTCCGGCAAGGGCTACTGGCCCCGACGCCGTAACATGTCCGACCCCGCGTGCCGCCGTCTTCGGGCGCTGGGCCGGTAGATCGCCTGAAAGAAAGGGATGCACACATGGCCAAAGTCATCGGTATCGACCTCGGGACGACCAACTCCTGCGTTGCCATCATGGATGGCTCGCAACCCCGGGTCATCGAAAACTCGGAAGGCGCACGCACGACGCCCTCCATCGTCGGTTTCACGGACAGCGAACGCCTCGTCGGCCAGCCCGCCAAGCGCCAGGCCGTGACCAACCCCTCCAACACCATCTTCGCGGTCAAGCGCCTGATCGGTCGTCGACTGGGCGATGCCGAGGTGGAGAAGGACAAGAAGCTTGTTCCCTACAAGATCGTCGATGGCGGCAATGGGGACGCCTGGGTAGAGGTGCGGGGCGAGAAGTACAGCCCCAGCCAGGTTTCGGCCTTCATCCTTCAGAAGATGAAGGAAACCGCGGAAAGCTACCTGGGCGAAACCGTGACCCAGGCCGTGATCACCGTCCCCGCCTATTTCAACGACGCCCAGCGCCAGGCCACCAAGGACGCCGGCAAGATCGCGGGTCTTGAGGTGCTGCGCATCATCAACGAACCCACCGCCGCCGCGCTGGCCTATGGTCTGGACAAGAAGGAAACCAAGACCATCGCCGTCTATGACCTTGGCGGCGGCACCTTCGACATCACCATCCTGGAAATCGACGACGGCCTCTTCGAAGTGAAGTCGACCAACGGCGACACTTTCCTCGGCGGCGAAGACTTTGACATGCGGATCGTCCAGTACCTGGCGGACGAGTTCAAGAAAGAGCATGGCGTCGACCTGACGCTGGACAAGATGGCGCTGCAGCGCCTGAAGGAAGCGGCCGAGAAGGCCAAGATCGAGCTGTCGTCCAGCCAGCAGACCGAAATCAACCAGCCCTTCATCAGCATGGACAAGAACACCGGGCAGCCCTTGCACCTGGTGGTCAAGCTGACCCGCTCCAAGCTGGAAAGCCTGGTCGAGGACCTGATCAAGAAGTCGATCAAGCCCTGCCAGGCCGCTCTGAAGGATGCCGGTGTCTCGAAGGACGACATCGACGAGGTCGTGCTGGTCGGCGGTATGACCCGCATGCCGCGCGTCGTGGAAGAGGTGACCAAGTTCTTCGGCAAGGAACCCCACAAGGGCGTGAACCCCGATGAAGTCGTGGCTTTGGGCGCGGCCATTCAGGCTGGCGTTCTGCAAGGCGACGTGAAGGACGTGGTCCTCTTGGACGTGACCCCGCTGTCCTTGGGCATCGAAACGCTCGGCGGCGTCTTCACCCGCCTGATCGACCGCAACACGACGATCCCGACCAAGAAATCCCAGGTCTTCTCGACTGCCGAGGACAACCAGAACGCGGTGACGATCCGCGTGTTCCAGGGCGAGCGGGAAATGGCCGCCGACAACAAGATGCTGGGCCAGTTCAACCTGGAACAGATCCCGCCCGCCCCGCGTGGCGTGCCGCAGATCGAGGTGACCTTCGACATCGACGCCAACGGCATCGTGTCGGTGAAAGCCAAGGACAAGGGCACCAACAAGGAGCAGGCGATCACCATCCAGGCCTCGGGTGGCCTGTCGGACGAAGACATCGAGAAGATGATCAAGGACGCCGAGGCCAATGCCGAAGCCGACAAGGAACGGAAAGAGCTGGTCGAGACCAAGAACCAGGGCGAAAGCCTGCTCCACTCGACCAAGAAATCCCTGTCCGAACACGGCGACAAGGTCGACCCCTCGACCGTAGAGGCAATCGAGCTGGCGATGAGCCCGCTGGAGGATGCGCTGAAGGGCGAGGATGCGGGCAAGATCAAGTCGGCGATCCAGAACCTGACCGAAGCCGCGATGAAGCTGGGCGAAGCGATCTACAAGGCGCAGCAGGCCGAGGGTGGCAATGATGACGAACCGCGTCCGGTGGACGAGGATGACATCGTCGATGCCGACTTCGAAGATCTGGGCAACGACAAGCGGAAGTAACGCCGCATGAACCGGTAGGTGGGGCGGTCTGGAAACGGGCCGCCCCTCGCCGGTTCGGTTTGGGGGTTTTGCCGTGGCAAAGCGTGACTATTACGAGGTTCTGGGCGTCAAGAAGGGCGCCTCGGCGGACGAACTGAAGAAAGCCTATCGCCAGAAGGCGAAAGAGCTGCACCCCGACCGCAATTCCGACAACCCGCAGGCCGAGGCCCAGTTCAAGGAAGTGAACGAGGCCTATGAAGTCCTGAAGGACGACCAGAAAAAGGCGGCCTATGACCGCTTCGGCCATGCGGCCTTCGAAGGCGGAATGGGCGGCGGCCCGCGTCCGGGGGGCTATGGCCAGCAGGGCGACTTTGCCAGCGCGTTCTCGGACGTGTTCGAGGACCTCTTCGGCGATTTCATGGGCCGTGGGGGCGGCGGCGGCGGGCGCAGCCGGGCGCAGCGCGGGTCGGACCTGCGCTATAACCTGCGGGTGACCCTTGAAGAGGCCTACAGCGGCCTGCAGAAGACCATCTCTGTCCCGACTGCCGTCACCTGCGAAGTCTGCCATGGCTCTGGCGCCGAGGGCGGAGCCGAGCCGGTGTCCTGCCCGACCTGCGGTGGCATGGGCAAGGTGCGCGCCCAGCAGGGTTTCTTCACGGTGGAACGGACCTGCCCGCAGTGCAACGGCATGGGACAGATCATCAAGAACCCCTGCCGGAATTGTGGCGGGCATGGGCGGGTACAGAAGGAACGCACGCTGTCGGTCAACATCCCCCAGGGGGTGGAAACCGGCACTCGCATCCGTCTTGCAGGTGAGGGTGAGGCGGGCCTGCGCGGCGGGCCGAATGGCGACCTTTACATCTTCATCGAGGTGCGCGAACACCCGATCTTCCAGCGTGAGGGCGTGCATCTCTTCTGCCGCGTCCCGGTGCCGATGACGACCGCCGCCATGGGCGGAGAAGTCGAGGTTCCGACGATCGACGGCGGCAAGGCGCGGGTGAAGGTGCCTGCAGGTGCCCAGACCGGCAAACAGATGCGGCTGCGGATGAAGGGGATGCCCGCGCTGCGGTCGCCCAATACCGGCGACATGGTGATCGAACTGGCGGTGGAAACCCCGGTCAACCTGACTTCGCGCCAGCGCGAACTGCTGCGTGAGTTCGAAGCTCTCTCGGAAGAGAACAACCCTGAAGGTCAGTCGTTCTTTTCCAAGGTCAAAAGCTTCTGGGACGGGATGAAGAGCTGACCCTTCCGGCTATTCGGCGGCAATCTGGGGCAGGGAACCATGCAGCCGCCGCCAGCGGATCGACGACCAGAGCGCCACCCCGATGAACCCGGCGCCCAGAAGGCCGGTGATGACCTCGGGGATATGGGTGAGGGTCTGGCCGAACATCACGCAGGCCAGCACGAAGATCGACCAGAAGGCACCGTGCTCCAGATAGCGGAACTGCGACAGGGTCTGGCGTTCGACCAGCATGATCGTCATCGACCGCACATACATTGCCCCCACGCCAAGGCCGATGGCGATCAGGAACAGGTTCTGCGTCAGGGCAAAGGCGCCGATCACGCCGTCGAAGCTGAACGAGGCGTCCAGCACCTCAAGATACAGAAACGCCCCAAGCCCGCCCTTCACCGCGATGTCGGCCGCCTGATCCGCCTTGTCGAGCAGGTGGCCGATCACATCCACTGCCAGAAAGGTCACCAGCCCGGCGACGGCCGAGTAAAGGAAGGTTGCCACCAAAGCCTCGGGGATGATCGTGGCGAAAGTCAGCACGATGGCCAGGACAATGGCCAGCTCCAGCCCCTGCACGGATGAAAACCGTGCCATGGCGCTTTCGATGCTGGCGATCCAGTGGACGTCCTTGCCTTCGTCAAAGAAGTACTTGAGCGCCACCATCATCAGGAAGGCCCCGCCGAAGGCCGCGATCGACAGATGCGCGCCGCCGACGATGCGGGAGTATTCCGCGGGTTCGGTCGCGGCCAGACGCACGGCTTCCACCGGGTCGATCTTGGCGGCAAAGACGACGATCAGGATCGGAAAGACGATCCGCATGCCGAAGACCGCGATCAGGATGCCCCAGGTCAGGAAACGCTGCTGCCAGACAGGGGTCATGTCCTTCAGCTTGTTCGCGTTCACGATCGCATTGTCGAACGAGAGGCTGATTTCCAGCACCGACAGGACCGCACCGATGAAGAGGAACCCGAGCGCCCCTGACAGGGTGCCGGTATAGGCCCAGCCCAGCCACACCGAGAGAACCAACCCAAGCCCTGTCACCACGAAGGCCCAGCGGAAATAGTGCAGCGCGGTCGACATGATGCCCTCGCAGTTGGCGCAGCGCCGATCTAAGCTGAAGGAGGGATGGCTGCAAGGAAGCCTTTGGCGTTAACCCCGCGTTCACTGTCTTTCCGGCAGACTACCGCCATGACCACACCGCCCGGCTTCAGCGATTCCCTGTTTTCTCGGCTTGCGCCCGGCGACCCGGACGAAGCGTCGGTTACCGGCCTGCCCGCCCGCTTGCCCAGCTATATCGCCGACCATCGCGCCCGCCTGCGTGCAAGGTTTCTGGAAGGGGGCGCCGGCGCAATGCCGGACTACGAATTGCTGGAACTGGTCCTGTTCCGCGCCATCCCGCGGCAGGACGTCAAGCCCCTAGCCCGGCTGCTCTTGGACACGTTTGGCGATTTCAACCGGGTGGTTGCGGCCTCGCCCGCGAGGTTGGGGCTGGTCAAGGGTGTTGGCCCCGCCGTGGTGCTGGAGTTGAAACTGGTCGAGGCGGCGGCGCAGCGGATGATGCGGGCCCGGGTGATTCAGAAGCCGGTCCTGTCCAGTTGGGACGCGCTCTTGGACTACTGCCACACCGCCATGGCACATCGGGAAACCGAACAGTTCCGCGTTCTGTTCCTCGACCGCAAGAATGTGCTGATCGCGGATGAGGAGCAGGCGAAGGGCACTGTCGACCATGTCCCGGTCTACCCGCGCGAAATCGTGAAGCGTGCGCTTGAACTGAATGCAAGCGCGCTGATCCTGGTCCACAACCACCCCTCGGGCGACCCCACACCGTCCGAGGCCGACCTTGCCATGACCCGTCAGGTGCATGAGGCCTGTCAAGCCCTGGGGCTGACCCTGCATGACCACCTGATCATCGGAAAGGAACGGGAACTCAGTTTCCGCGCCAGCGGGTATCTCTAGCTACAGCGGCTCTTCCTTGTCCGCGACGCCGAAATCGGGCAGAAGCCACAGCTCTACCCGCCTGTTCAGCTGGCGACCGATGGCGGTTTCGTCGCAAGCCATCGGCAGCGCCTCGCCAAAGCCCTCGATGGCAGGAAGCGCCTCGGGTGGCAGGTCAGGGGCGAGGACGGCAAGTTCCTGTGCCACACGGGCGGCGCGTTCCACCGACAGCGCCAGATTGGCTGGCGCAGCGCCCGAACCGTCCGAGAATCCGGCCAGGACCATCCGTTCGTTGCGAAACTGCCCTGAGGCGATCAGCTGTGCGAGATCGACAAGGTTGTCGCGTGACTGGGCATCCAGTGTCGAGGAGCCATCCTCGAAGCGAAAGGTCAGCGACAGCCGGTCCGCCCCGTCCATCAAATTGACCAGCCGCTTGAGATCCGCCAGCGTGACATCCTCGCCTGCACCCTGGATAGCATTGATCAGCCGCAATCCATCCGCTGTCATCGGCTGACGGGTTGCTGCCCGGTCAATGTAACCGTTCGCAGCGATCACCTCTTGCGCGGCAGGGCTGCGCAGGAAATCAAGGAACTCGCGGGCCATCAGCGGCAGCCGGCGCTTTGGCGCCAGCAACAGGACCGGGATGGACAGTGGGTAATCCTCGGCCTTGACGGAAAGGGGCGTGGGCAAAAGGGGAAAGCCGCAGCTGTCAGTCAGCGGGATCTGGCGGGCCGGGGAAACCGAGGCACGGCCTGTCACCGCAATCGCCCAAGGGTCAAGGGCGACGCCGCGGGACAGGCTTTCCTGACTGTCATGCAGAACTGCCGCTGTCACGGGCGCCCCGAGCCTTGCGGAAAGCGCCAGCTGCATGTCCAGATCGGGCGCAAGCGCATGCAGGATCAGCGGCATGTCCGGCCCGCCGATCTGGGCCCAGTTCGACACTTCTCCAGCCAGCACGCGCGCAAGGTTCGTGGTTGAAATCTCGGGTGTCGGATTGTCCGGGGCTACAATGGCCACCAGCGCATCCATCGCCAGACTGTGCGCGGCGAAGCTGCGATCATCCTGAAAGCTCAGGTGCAGGTCTGCGTCCCCTGCCGCTACGGCGGCGGCGGCAAAGCCTGGCGCCAGAGGGCGAAAGCTGATCTCGGCCAGTTCCTCAAGGCTCTGGGGGTCACGAATGACCGCGCTGAAGCCATCCTGTTCCGAGGGCTCGTAGGTAAGACCCCGGCCTTCGGCAAAGGCAGCGAAGAGGGCGGGCAGGAGGACGTTTCCTGGCCCCGGTGCGCCGACAATGCGGATCTCGGCGCGAGGAGCGATCAGGTCAGGGCAGGCAGGCCCCTCGCAGATCACACCCTGGCCATCAACCGTCAACAGACCGTAAGAGGTCTCTATCCGGTAGAATTCGCCGTCATAGCCCCGCAGCATGCCGGTAAGCACGATGCCGCCTTCGCGCGCTACCAGCGTGACATCCTGCGCGATGGCAGGTTGAAAAAGGAAAACGGCGGCGAAAGCCGCCGCTGCACCTGCCCTGAAACCCATGTCCTGGCGACCCGGCCCCTATTCTGAGGACGCGAGTGTCGGGGGGGCGAGAAGATTCTTCAACACCAGAATGTCGCCTGCGGTGCCGCAGAGCGGCAGAGACAACGGAAGACTGCCACGCGCGGCCGTGCCTCCCTGCGACAGGACCGTTTCGCCCTGGTAGCTGTTGCCGCAGGTCTCGGCGGTAATGCGCAGCTCCACGGTCAGATCCGCCGCGGCCAGATCGGTGCCCGGAAAGGTGTAGATCTGCGTGATGATGGGTTCTGATACCGACGGTGTTCCAAGGAGCACGACCTTTCGGCGACCGTCCTGTGCTGACTGGGCCCCCCGACCGGAATAGACGTGCCCCGCCTCCTCGACACGCAGGTCGAACTGCACCGGGAACGGCGCCTGGAACGCAAAGCGCGTCAGCCCTGCGACGTCTGGCACCTGGACGCTTGCCAAAGCCATCTCGGAACTCTCGAAGTAAACAGCCACGAGGGCGTTGTCTTCAAGCGCTGGAAAACGCTGCACGAGTTTCCCGTCGGGCCCCATCTTTGCGGTAAAGGACAACCCTGCGTGGCGGATCACGACACGCTGGCCCGGGTTGCAGGGCGCGTCCAGCGTCAGGTCTATCGTCGCATCCTCGGCCGGCGACAGGACAAGGCGCGGTGAGCAGGTCGTGTCTTTGCGGGGTTCGGGCGCCAATGCGACCGGAGTGATGCCCATCAACGGCGGAAGGTCGCTGCCGCCAGCCGATAGTGACGCCGATCTTGGCAGGCTTTCGCCGGGTCTGGCGGTGTCGCTTGCTGTCTGGGCGATACCTTGGCCTGCAAGGTCGGGAGTCAGGTTCCGCGCATCGGTCGGAGCGCGCATGTTCTCAACAAGATGCCCAGCCGCAACGGCCACCGACAGGACGGAAATCACCCGTAGAACCCGTTTGCGGCCCAGCATCCAGACACCCCACCCCGAATCGAACCTCTAGGATGTATTGGGCAATCCGGGCGCTGGCGTGGCAAATTCTGGATAAGACTCAGAATTTTGACACAAATTCGCCCACCTTTGCCAGTTCGGGGGACGGCTGGCTCAGATGAGCCTGCCGTGGCAATGCTTGAACTTTTCGCCAGATCCGCAGGGGCAGGGTTCGTTGCGGCCGGGGTTCCCCCAGGTTGAGGGGTCGGTCTCGTCAAAACCCGCAAGAACAGGTACCCGTGCTGCCGCCGACGCGGCTGTCGGCGAAGCAGCCGGTCGGTCGGCCGAAACCCGCGCCGCCGGGGCCTCCTGGGCTGCAAGCATCTGGCGCATCATCGCTTCCTGCTCTTCCTTGGTCACAGGACGGATGCGGGAAAGCTGCTGCGTCACCGTTTCGCGCAGCGAGTTCAAGAGGCCCTCGAACAGCTGGAAAGCCTCGGTCTTGTACTCGTTCAGCGGATCACGCTGGGCATAGCCACGGAAGCTTACCACGGACCGCAAATGTTCCAGTCGCAACAGGTGTTCACGCCATTTGCTGTCGATGGCTTGCAGAAGCACCTGCTTTTCGATCGTTGCCATCGTTTCGGCGCCGAAGGCTTCGGTCTTCTCGGCCATCATCTTGTCCGAGGCGTCGACGATCCGCTCCAGCACGCCTTGCTGGTCAACACCTTCCTCGGCCGCCCAGTCTGCGATGGGCAGGTCGATGTTCAGCATCTCGCGGCAGGCTTCGGCCAAACCTTCGGCATCCCATTGGTCCGGGTAGCTTTTCGGTGGCATGTTCAGATCGACGAGATCCGAGATCAACTGGTGGCGCATGTCGGTCGCCACATCGCCGACCTGATCGGCCTGCATGATCTCCATCCGCTGGCTGAAGATCGCGCGGCGCTGGTCGTTCATCACGTCGTCGAACTTTAGAAGCTGCTTGCGGATGTCGAAGTTGCGCCCCTCGACCTTGGCCTGCGCCTTTTCGAGGCTCTTGTTGACCCAGGGGTGAACGATGGCCTCGCCTTCGGCCATGCCCAGGGTGGAGAGAACCTTGTCGAGCCGTTCGGACCCGAAGATCCGCATCAGGTCGTCTTCCAGCGACAGGAAGAAGGCCGAACGACCCGGGTCACCCTGACGGCCCGAGCGGCCGCGAAGCTGGTTGTCGATCCGGCGGCTTTCATGGCGTTCGGTGGCCAGAACGAAGAGGCCCCCGGCGGCCTTTACGGCCTCTTCCTCGCCGGTGTGCTCGGCTTCGATCCGGGCGCGGATCGCGACATGATCGCCGTCCGGGTCTGCCGCAATCGCCTCAAGCACCTTGAATTCGACGTTGCCGCCCAGTTTGATGTCGGTGCCGCGACCAGCCATGTTCGTGGCGATGGTCACCGCGCCCAGCTTGCCGGCATCGGCCACGATCTTCGCTTCCTGTTCATGCTGGCGGGCGTTCAGCACGCTGTGCGGGATGCCCTCTTTCTTCAGCATCGCAGACAGTTGCTCCGACTTCTCGATCGAGGTGGTGCCAACGAGGATGGGCTGGCCCTTCGCGTGCGCTTCCTTGATCGACGCGAGGATGCCGTCATATTTCTCGCGGGCCGAGCGGTAGACCTTGTCATGGTCGTCGATCCGGGCCACGGGGCGGTTCGTCGGAACCTCGACCACGCCCAGCCCATAGATTTCGCGGAATTCCTCGGCCTCGGTCGCAGCCGTGCCGGTCATGCCGCCCAGTTTCTCGTAAAGCCGGAAGTAGTTCTGGAACGTCACGCTGGCATAGGTCACGTTCTCGGGCTGGATCTTCACGCCTTCCTTGGCCTCGATGGCCTGGTGCAGCCCGTCCGACAGGCGGCGGCCCTTCATCATCCGGCCGGTGAATTCGTCGATCAGCATCACCTCGCCATCACGGACGATATACTGCTGGTCCTTTTTGAACAGCTTGTGCGCCCTGAGGGCCTGGTTGACGTGGTGGACGATGGTCGTACTTTCGGCCGCATAGAGGCTCTGCCCCTCGGGCAGGATGCCTGCCTTCAGCAGGATATCCTCGATCACTTCGGTGCCTTCTTCGGTGAAGGTGACGTTACGGACCTTCTCGTCGATGACATAGTGCTCGGGAAGAAGCTGCGGGATCACCGCGTCCACGGCCTGATACAGCGTCCCACGATCCTGGCTCGGGCCCGAAATGATCAGTGGCGTCCGCGCCTCGTCGATCAGGATCGAGTCCACCTCGTCGACGATGGCAAAGTAGTGCCCGCGCTGCGCCATCTCCTCGAGCGAGGACTTCATGTTGTCGCGAAGATAATCGAAGCCCAGTTCGTTGTTCGTCGCATAGGTGATGTCGGCGCGATAGGCGGCCTTCTTCTCGTCGTCCGGTTGATGAGCATAGACGACGCCGGTGGTCATGCCCAACTGGGCATAGACCTTGCCCATCCATTCCGCGTCGCGCTTCGCAAGATAGTCGTTCACCGTCACGACATGCACGCCGCGTCCGGTCAGCGCGTTCAGATAGGCGGCAAAAGTGGCGACCAGCGTCTTGCCCTCGCCGGTCTTCATCTCGCTGATATTGCCCTGATGCAGGAAGATCGCGCCCATCAGCTGCACGTCAAAGGCCCGCAGGCCCAAGGCGCGACGCGCTGCCTCGCGGCAGTTGGCGAAGGCCTCTGGCAGCACGACCTCAAGGCTTTCTCCGTTCTCCTGAACGCGCTTCTGAAGGTCGCGCGTCCGCTGAATGATGCCCTCGTCACTCAGCGCCTCGAACTCGGGCTCAAGCGAGTTGATCTGCGCCACCACCGGCCGGACCGATTTCACCTTGCGGTCGTTCGGCGTGCCGAACACCTTCCGCGCGAGTCCACCAAATCCCAGCATGTTCACTCCGTGGGCGACTTCCTGACAGCATCGTGTGGGTCTCGGACTTGTCCGCCCTCAACGCCTTCCATAGAAGAGCCAAGTATAAGGCCGGACGGCCCCGTCTCACGCGACTGTCGCGATGTAAGGGGTGGGCACCGGATAGTCAACGTGGCAGGCTGTGGCCGACCGATCAGGAGTGGGTGAAATGATGAAACAGATAGGCCTGGCTGGGGCATTCGCGCTGTCGGTGCTTGCCACTCCGGCTTTGGCCGAGGGTGAAACCGCTGCAACGGTGGTGGCCACGGTCAACGGTACCGAGATCACGCTTGGCCAGATGATCGCGTTGCGCGAAAGCCTGCCGTTGCAATACCAGTCCTTGCCGGACGATGTCCTGTTCAAGGGCATCATGGACCAACTTGTCCAGCAAGAGGTGTTGCGACAGTCGGTGACCGAGCTTTCGACCCGCGACCGGGCCATGCTGGAAAACGACACCCGTGGCTATGTCTCGGGTGTGGCCATCCAGGCAATTGTGGAAGAAGCGGTAACGGACGAGGCGCTGCAGATGGCTTATGACGCCCGCTTCAAGGACCAGCCTCTGGCCACCGAATACAACGCCGCCCACATTCTGGTCGAAACCAGGGAAGAGGCCGATAAACTGAAAGAGGAACTGGTCGGCGGCGGCGACTTTGCAGAACTCGCACGCGCGAACTCGATCGACGCGGGGTCAGGCGCCAACGGTGGCGATCTGGGCTGGTTCGGTGTGGGCATGATGGTGCAGCCTTTCGAGGACGCCGTCCTTTCGGCAACGGTCGGAGAAGTGGCGGGCCCAATCCAGACGGATTTCGGCTGGCATCTTGTCCTGGTCAAGGAAACGCGTCTGATGGATCATCCGACGCTTGACGACATCCGTGACGACCTTGCGGCCGAAATCGAGAATGCCGCCATCGAGGCGAAGCTCGCCGAGCTTCAGGCCGCAGCAACGATCAGCCGCACCGGCGACGGGATCGACCCTGCCATTCTGAAGAACTCGGCGCTGATCGACTGAAGCCAGAGGGGGCTTGCATGGGAAAGACCGACTGGAAAGCCGAGGCGAAGGCGCTGAAGAAGAAATTGCGCAAGCTCAAGGAGTCGATTTCAGCCGCCACCAGCCCGGTCGCCGAGGCGGTTGGAGACGCCATGGGTGATTTGATCACCGCCGCGAAGAAGGCGATGCAGCCGGTCTCGCCGCTTGCCCCCACCAGCTTCCCTGCCCTGCCCGCGATCAAGGGCGCGGAGTTTTCCGCAGTTGAGGCGGGGGTACGGTACCGGAACCGAAAAGATGTGATGCTGGTCCGCCTGGCCCCCGGAACCACCATCGCCGGGGTCTTTACCCGGTCCTCCACCCGCTCCGCCTGCGTCCGTGACTGTCAGTCCAAACTTGCTATGAAGGTGCCCCCCGGCGCCGGGGCGGCAATCATCGTGAATTCGGGCAATTCCAACGCCTTCACCGGAAAGCTTGGCGACAAGGCCGTCGCCGCCGTGACAGGTGCCGTGGCCGAGGCGCTCGGTGTTCCCGCCTCCCGCGTCTTTTCCTCCTCGACCGGGGTGATCGGCGAGCCGCTTCCGTTCGAGAAGATTACCGCGAAGGTCCCCGACCTGGTGGCTGGCCTGACCGAAGATGCGGTGGAAATGGCCGCTCAGGCGATCATGACCACCGACACCTTCCCGAAAGGCGCCACCGCCACAGTGCAGGGCGAGGGCGGTGTGATCCGGATCGCCGGCATCGCCAAGGGGTCCGGCATGATCGCGCCGGACATGGCGACCATGCTGGTCTATATCTTCACCGATGCGAAGATCGCCCCCGCCGCCCTACAGAAGATGCTGGCCCGCAATGTGGATGCGACCTTCAACGCGATCACGGTTGACAGCGACACCTCGACTTCCGACACGCTGCTGATCGCCGCCACCGGGCAATCCGAGGCGGCCGAGGTCAAGGGTCCGGTCGCGAAGGCCTTCGAGACCGCGCTCCACGGCGTGATGCGCGACCTTGCGCTGCAGGTGGTGCGCGACGGCGAAGGCGCGACCAAGTTGGTCGAGGTGCGCGTGACAGGTGCGGCCAGCGACGCGGATGCCGCGAAGGTGGCCTTCTCCATTGCCAACTCGCCCCTGGTCAAGACCGCCGTCGCGGGGCAGGACCCGAACTGGGGCCGCATCATCGCCGCCATCGGCAAGTCCGGGGCCGAGGCCGATCGCGACAAGCTGACGATCCGTTTCGGGGACATCCTGGTGGCGAAGGGCGGCTGGCGGAACCCCGACTACCGGGAAGAGGACGGCGCGGCCTACATGCAGCAGGACGAGCTTCTGTTCCACATCGACCTCGGCCTCGGCCGTGGCAAGCGCACGGTCTGGACCTGCGATCTCACCGCGCGCTACATCGAGATTAACGCCGACTACCGCTCCTGATTTGCTCCTTTCCAATACTCCACGGGGGTCCGGGGGTGTGAAACCCCCGGGGCTTCCGCCCCGCGAAAGCCCCTGAAATGAAGATCATCCTTGTCTCTGCCGTCGCCCTGATCGACCCCGACGGGCGCGTGCTCCTCGCCCAACGACCCGAGGGCAAGTCGCTGGCGGGCCTGTGGGAATTCCCCGGGGGCAAGGTCGAAGCCGGCGAGACGCCCGAGGCCGCGCTGATCCGCGAGTTGAAGGAGGAACTTGACATCGACACCTGGTCCTCCTGCCTCGCGCCCCTGACCTTCGCCAGCCACAGCTATCCGGAGTTCCATCTTCTGATGCCGCTTTTCGCCTGTCGTCGCTGGCAGGGAACAGTGCGGGCGACCGAGGGACAGCAACTCGCCTGGGTCACGCCGGACCGCCTGCGCGACTATCCGATGCCCCCGGCGGATTTGCCGTTGATCCCGATCCTGCGCGACTGGCTCTGACCTGCCCCTCGTCGATGCACTTCGTGCACTCCTCGTGGGGACGCGTCTCATGCGAGGAGTGCGCGAAGCGCTCGACGAGCGGCCTGGAAAGCAAAACGCCGGTCCCTGATGGCCCGGCGTCAGCATGTTCCGCGGGTCAGGCCAGCGTGCGCTGGACCTCTTCGCGTTCGAAGATCTCGATCACGTCGCCGGGGCGGATGTCTTCGTAGCGCTCGAAGGCCATCCCGCATTCCTGGCCCGAGATGACTTCCTTCACCTCATCCTTGAAGCGTTTCAGCGTCTTCAGCGTGCCTTCGTGGATCACCACGTTGTCGCGCAGCAGGCGCACCCCCGCCGACCGGCGCGCCACGCCTTCGGTGACCAGACAGCCCGCGACATTGCCGACCCCGGTGATGCGGAAGACTTCCTTGATCGTCGCGTAGCCAATGAAGTTCTCGCGCACTTCGGCCTTGAGAAGGCCGGAGGCCGCCGTCTTGATGTCGTCCACCAGGTCGTAGATCACCGAGTAGTAGCGGATCTCGACACCCTTCTGGTTGGCCGACTGGCGCGCAGAGGCATTGGCACGGACGTTGAAGCCGATGATCGGCGCCTTCGACGCCTCGGCCAGCCCCACGTCGGTATCGGTGATCGCACCGACACCCGAGTGCAGCACGCGGACGCGGACTTCCTCGTTCCCGATCTTCTCCATCGCCTGGACGATCGCTTCGGCGCTGCCCTGCACGTCGGCCTTGATGACCACCGGAAGTTCAGCAACCGAGGCATCGGCCTTGGCCTTGGCCATCAGCTGTTCCAGCGTGGTGGCGGCCCCCGCAGCGGCGCGCTTGTCCTTGGCGGCCTTGATCCGGTAATCGGCGATCTCGCGGGCCTGGGCCTCGGTTTCAACCACGTTCAGCGTATCCCCCGCCGACGGCGTGCCGGAAAGGCCCAGCACCTCCACCGGAACCGACGGACCCGCCTCGGGCACGGTTTCGCCCTTGTCGTTGATCAGCGCGCGGACCTTGCCCCACTGTTCGCCGACGACAAAGATGTCGCCCTTCCTAAGCGTGCCGTTTTGCACCAGAACCGTCGCCACGGGCCCCCGTCCCACGTCAAGCTTGGCCTCGATCACGGCACCTGCCGCCGCCCGGTTCGGGTTGGCGCGCAGTTCCAGAACCTCGGCCTGAAGTGCGATGGCTTCCAGAAGGTCGTCCAGCCCCTGGCCGGTCTTGGCCGAGACTTCGACATCCTGAACGTCGCCCGACATGGCCTCGACCACGATTTCGTGCTGCAAAAGGTCGGTGCGCACCTTGGTCGGGTTGGCATCGGGCTTGTCGATCTTGTTGATCGCCACGATCATCGGCACCTTGGCCGCCTTGGCGTGGTTGATCGCTTCGATCGTCTGCGGCATCACCGCATCATCCGCCGCCACCACCAGCACGACGATATCAGTCACCTGAGCCCCGCGCGAGCGCATCGAGGTGAAGGCCGCGTGGCCGGGCGTGTCGAGGAAGCTGATGACCTGGCCCGAGCCCGTCTTCACCTGATAGGCGCCGATGTGCTGGGTGATCCCGCCAGCCTCGCCCGAGGCGACACTGGTCTTGCGCAGCGCGTCCAGAAGCGAGGTCTTGCCGTGGTCGACGTGGCCCATGATCGTCACGATCGGCGGACGCGGGCGCAGGTCGTCTTCCTTGTCCTTGACCGTGTCGATCACCTGCTCCACGTCGGCGTCCGAAACGCGAACCGCCTTGTGGCCGAATTCCTCAATTACGAGTTCTGCTGTGTCGGCATCGATGGTCTGGTTCATTGTGACCATCATGCCCATCTTCATTAGCGCCTTGACCACATCGGCAGCGCGTTCCGCCATGCGGTTGGCCAATTCGCTGACCACGATGGTTTCCGGCAGCTGCACATCGCGCACCTGCTTTTCCGCCTTCTGGCCAAGACCCAGCGCCTTGGCGCGGGCCTTTTCCTGCTTGCGCTTCATCGCGGCAAGGCTGCGCTGACGGCCGCCTTCGCCCGAGAGCGCGTCGCTGAGCGTCAGCTTGCCCGACCGGCGACCGTCTTCACCCGCCCCGCGCTTGGCGCCGCGGTCGGCGCGGTCGTCCTTTTCGCGGTCAGTCTTGCGAGGGCTGAGGCCGGGCTTGGCCGACGCCGGCCCGCGCGCTTCTTCCGTGGCGGCTGCCGGAGCGGCCGGCTTTTCGGCCGATGGCGGTGGGGCGGCCGAGCGTGAACGGGTGCCCAGCACATCGGCCCGGCGCGCTTCGGCGGCGGCAGCCTTGGCCGCGGCCTCGGCTTTGGCGGCGCGTTCCTCTTCTTCTGCCTTCAGGCGCAACGCCTCGGCACGCTCGCGATCTTCGCGTTCCTTGGCCTCGATCTCTTCGCGGCGGCGGGCGCGGTCTTCCTCGCGGGCGCGGTCCTCGGCTTCGCGGCGGGCGGCATCCTCGGCCTCACGCGCCTTGGCGGCACGGAGGGCGGCCATCCGCCGTTCCATCTCGGCGTCGGAAATCCCGGCGGGCCGCTTCGACGGATCGCCCAGTCCGGCCGGAGACATCGACGTGCCACCCCCTGCCGTCCCCGGCTTGGCAGCCGTCGGAACCACCACGCGCTTCCGTTTCGTTTCGACCACGACGCTCTTGGTCCGGCCGTGGCTGAAGCTTTGCTTCACCTGTCCGGGACGCGAGGCCCCGCCGAGGCCAAGAGGTTTCTTGCCGTCTGTATCGCTCATGCGTTCTTCGTATCCTTCATGGCGGTCTCACCGCCCAAATGCCCGCCTGCCTGCGACCGCAGGCCGGCAAGCCTTGCCGCTTCCTCTACAACACGGGTTCTGAGTCCACCAGCAGCAAGCGCGGCGTGTATCGCACGTTCGCGCCCGAAAGCCAAACCGATTTCCCCAGCCGAAAGGCAGCCAATGAAGCCCTTTTCGCCATCCGGCGCGTGCAGCTTCGTCTTGCCCCGTTCCGACCCGTCGCTGGCCTGGATCAGCGTTGCCGCCGTGCCCTTGACCAGCCAGTCCTTCACCTTCTCGTATCCCGTCACCGCATCGCCCGCCTTGCGCGCCATGCTGAGAAGATCCACCACACGCCGCGCGACCAGGTCCTCGACCAGGTCGGCCAGCCCCTCGGGCACCTTCACCGGTTGCCGCGCTGCACGGGAGAAGAGCCCCTTCTTGGCAGCCTTCTCGATCAGTGCCCGGTCGGCCGAAACATAGAACCCCCGGCCGGGCAACCGTCCCAGAACATCCGGCACGACTTGCCCGTCGGGGCCAACGCAAAAGCGGATCAGCCTCGCCTTAGGCTGGCTTTCTCCGGTCGCAATGCACTTGCGTTCCGGATCGTCCTGGTCTTTTTCCCGGCCGCCGCGCGTCAACGCGTGTCCCCGAGGCCTGAGATCAGGCCTCGGCCTCCTCGTCGGCGTCCACCTCGTCGGCGGGCTGTTCCAGTTCTGCCGGATCGACCCAGCCCAGCATGACGCGCGCTGTCATGATCAGGGTCTGCGCCTCTTCCAGCGACATGTCGAACTTTTCGAGGACCCCTTCGTCCTTCTTGCGGACCCCGTTCTCGGTGGTCCAGCCGCCCGCCAGTTCCCAGTCGGCGCAGGTGGCGAAGTCTTCCAGCGTCTTGATGCCGTCCTGGGCCAGCGCCTCCAGCATCTGGGGCGTCAGGCCCTCGAAGTTCACCAGGCTGTCCTCGACCCCCAGCGCACGGGCGTTTTCCATCGCCTTGGCATTGGCCGCTTCCAGATAGTCGCGGGCGCGGGCCTGAAGCTCGGCCGCCGTATCCTCGTCGAACCCGTCGATCGACAGCAGTTCGTCGATATCGACGTAAGCCACTTCCTCAAGGTTGGTGAAGCCCTCGGCGACCAGAAGCTGCGCCATCATCTCGTCCACGTCCAGCGTGTCCATGAAGAGCTTGGTGCGTTCAGCAAATTCGGCCTGACGGCGCTGCGATTCTTCGGCTTCGGTCAGGATGTCGATGTCCAGGCCCGTCAGCTGGCTGGCCAGCCGCACGTTCTGGCCGCGGCGGCCGATGGCAAGGCTGAGCTGCTCATCCGGCACCACGACCTCGATCTTGCCGGCTTCCTCGTCGATCACGACCTTCGAGACTTCCGCAGGCTGCAGCGCGTTCACCAGGAACGTCGCCTGATCCTGATTCCACGGGATGATGTCGATCTTTTCGCCCTGCAGCTCGTTCACCACCGCCTGCACGCGGCTGCCGCGCATGCCGACGCAGGCGCCGACCGGGTCGATGGAGTTGTCATAGCTGATCACGGCGATCTTGGCGCGGCTGCCCGGGTCACGGGCGACGGCCTTGATCTCGATGATGCCGTCATAGATCTCCGGCACTTCCATCTTGAAGAGTTCCGCCATGAACTGCGGGTCGGTGCGCGACAGGAAGACCTGCGGCCCGCGCGGTTCGCGGCGCACGTCCTTGATATAGCAGCGGATGCGGTCGCCGATGCGGTAGGCCTCACGCCCGATCTTCTCGTTCCGGCGCAGGATGCCTTCGCCGCGCCCGATGTCGACGATGACGTTGCCATATTCCTCGCGCTTGACGGCGCCGTTGATGATGGTGCCCTTGCGGTCCTTGAATTCCTCGAACTGGCGGTCCCGCTCGGCCTCGCGGACCTTCTGCAGGATCACCTGCTTGGCCGATTGCGCGGCGATGCGGCCAAGGTCGACGGGCGGGACTTCGTCCACGATCTCGTCGCCGATCTGCGGGTCGGCAAGGTAGCTTTTCGCCTGCTTGACCGTGATCTGGGCATGGTGGTTCTCGATCAGGTCGTCTTCGGTGACCGTGCGGACGCGGGTAAAGCTGGCGCGGCCGGTCTTGCGGTCGATCTTCACCCGGATGTCCATTTCCGCGCCGTAGCGCGACTTGGCGGCGCGGGCGAGGCTGTCCTCCATCGCCTGGATCACCAGATCCGGGTCGATCATCTTTTCGCGCGCAACGGCTTCGGCGGTCTGCAGAAGCTCAAGCTGGTTGGCAGAGGTGATTGCCATGGGGCCTACTCCCTAGTGTTTCGTCTCGGGGGCGGGCGTATCGTCCTCGTCCCCGTCAATTTCTTCGATCTCGTCGAACTGGCCGTCGGTGGGTTCCGCCACCTTCTTCTGGCGCAGCATTTCCGCGATCAGCGCGTCGGTCAGGATCAGCTTGGCATCCGACAGCCAATCGAACTTCAGCCCGATGGTGACCTCTTCGCCGCCCTCGTCCAGCGTGATCAGAACTTCGTCGCCCTCGACCCCCGCCAGATCGCCCTTGAAGCGGCGGCGGCCGTCGATGAGTTCGGTGGTCTCGACCCGGGCTTCCCAGCCCTTCCAGGTCTCGAAATCCTTCAGCCGGGTCAGCGGCCGGTCAATCCCGGGCGAGGAGACCTCAAGAACATAGTTATCCTCAAGCGGGTCTTCCACATCCAGCACGGCCGAAACAGCGGTAGAAATATCGCCGCATTCATCGACGCCGATGCCGCCATCGGGGCGGTCGGCCATGATCTGCAACACACGCGTCTTGCCGCCCATCAGCCGCAGGCGGATGAGTTCGAATCCCAGCCCTTCGATCACCGGCTGGACGATGTCCGCAAGGCGACGGTCGATGGCGGTTTTGGCGACAAGATCGGTCATCAGGGTTCCAGAAACGAAAAAGCGGACCAGGCGGCCCGCTCGCGACTTTCGGTAGCTTCGGGTGTGGACCCCGAAACCGCTGTTGAAGCGCATATAGGCCCGGGGCCCCGAGTCTGCAAGCACCAAGATCGCTCGTCGAACATTCTTCGCGCCGCATGCCCTGCGAGGAGTGCACGACGTGCTCGACGAACCAGTCTCAGAGCTTGCGAAACACCATCACCAGCCCGCGGTCGTCCTTGTGTGGATGGTCCGCACCTTCATAGATCGGAATGTCGCGCCATGCGACCGGGGTGATCCGCCCCCGTGCTACCATCCGCGCCAGTTCCGAACCGAACCCCGCCCCGTCAAGGACCGGGCCGATGGTGCCACAGGCGAAGACGGCGCCGGGGCGGGTGATGCGCAGAAGCTCGGGGAAGCACTCCGGCCCGACATGGCCATGGGTGAATGTGCCGCAGCTGATGATCGCGTCGTACCTGGCGTCAGGTATGTCGAGCGCCTTGGTCAGATCACCCAAGAGCAGGTCGCGGTACAGACCCTTGGGGCGGGCCATTTCCAGCATCTGGGGCGTGATGTCCAGGGCATCGACCGTCAGGCCGCGCAGATGTTCGGCCACAAGGCCGGTGCCGGCGCCGATATCCAGGATCTCGGCCCCTTGGGCGATTTCCCCCTTCAGGATCGCGGCAATCTCGCGCGGGGCGATGTAACCCCAGGCCGCGCCGAAGCTTTCGTCATAGGTCGGCGCCCAGTCGCCATACATCCGGCGGGCATCGTCAGGTCCGTTGATGCTGTAGGCTTCGTCCAGATCGTATTCGCCATCGTCCATTGTCATGCTCCCGGTCGTTCCCGCCTTGATGACGCCGCCCCGTGACAGGCCGGTGACAGGCAGACCGAAGCACAGGAAGACGTCTCGTCGGATTGCCCCCTCCGTCCCAAGCTGCAATAGTCAGGGGCATGAGCAACCGAGGATCGCCGGGCATGCGTGGCCGCGTTGGACAGCTTCTGTGCCGCTGGGCGATCCTTGTGGTCGTGGTCTGGATGGGCAACGGTTCGGCGCTTGCCCTGGATCGTGTCGATGTCCAGATCCGCGGCGGGGACGAGGGTATCGCGGCGGCGGTGAATGCGGCATCCCAGGTGCGTGCGCTGCAGGCGCAGGGACAGACAGACCCGCAGGACCTTCTGGCCGCGGCCCGGGCCGATTACGCCCGCATCCTGGCCGCGCTTTACGCCCGCGGGCATTATTCCGTGGTCGTCCGCATCATGGTCGACGGGCGCGAGGCGGCATCGATTCGCCCGCTGGAGTTTCCCGCCGCCATCTCCACCATCACCATGGCGGTCGATCCGGGTCCCGCTTTCCGCTTCGGCGCCACCAGCATCGCCCCCGGCGCCTCTGGCACCGTCCTGCCGCCCGATTTCCGCACTGGCAAACCGGCTGAAAGCGGTGTCGTGACCGATGCGGTCGATGTCTCGCTTCGCGCGTGGCGGAACGCGGGCCATGCCAAGGTCGAGGTCGCCGACGAGCGGGTTGTGGCCGACCACGCGAGGGCCCTTCTGGATGTCGATATCCGGATCGCCCCTGGCCCCCGTCTGCGCTTCGGGCGGCTTGATGTCGTCGGAGAATCGCGGATGCGAGAGGCCCGCGTCCGCAAGATCGCGGGGCTTCCCGAAGGTGAGACCTTCAGCGAGACCGAACTCCGCCGCGCCGAGGCGCGCCTGCGCCGCACCGGCATCTTCAGTTCGGTGGCTCTGGTCGAGGACGAGACGGTCACCGCGCCCGACCTTCTGGGCATTACGGCCCAGGTGGTGGAGCAGAAGCCACGGCGATACTCCGTCGGGGCCGAGATTGCGAGCCTCGATGGCCTGTCGCTGACGGGCATGTGGCTGCATCGGAATCTGCTGGGCGGCGGCGAGAGGCTGCGACTGGACGGGTCGGTCACCAATATCGGATCGGGCGAAAGCGGGATTGACTATGCGATCGGCATCACTCTGGACCGGCCGGCCACGTTGACGCCCGATACCACCGCCGGTCTGCTGCTGCGCTATGAACATCTGGACGAGATCGACTATTCTGCCGATACGGTCGACTTCGGTCTCGCGTTTTCCCACATCTTTTCCGATCAGCTGACTGCAAGGGCGGGGCTGACCTATTCGCTGCAAAGTGGCCGCGACCCCGGCGGCAGGTTCGAGTTCCGTATCCTGTCCCTGCCCCTTGGCCTGACCTGGGACCGTCGGGATGTGGCGACAAATGCCTCGCGCGGCACCTATCTTGATGCCACCCTGCGACCCTTTTCGGGTTTCGGGACCACCGGGTCGGGCGTGCGCGCCACAGTGGACGGGCGGGTCTACCGCTCGCTCGGTCAGCCGGGCCGCTTTGTCCTGGCAGCCCGGGTGCAGGGTGGCGCGATCTACGGTCCCGCGCTTCTGGACACGCCGCGCGACCTTCTGTTCTTCTCGGGCGGGGGCGGCACGGTGCGGGGGCAGCCCTATCGCTCGCTTGGTATTCCGGTCTCGAGGGCCATTGGGCCGCAGTTCCTGATCGGTGGCCAGTATTTCGTTGCCGGGTCACTTGAACTGCGTGCAAAGGTGACCGAGCGGATCGGTGTGGTGGGCTTTGTCGATGGGGGGAGCGTCGGGTTGAACGGCGTTCTGGATGGCGAGGCCGCCAGCCATGCCGGGGCCGGGCTCGGTTTGCGCTACGATACGCCCATCGGCCCGATCCGGCTGGATATCGCGGCCCCGATCAGCGGGAACACCGGCGACGGGGTGCAGTTCTACATCGGTCTGGGGCAATCCTTCTGATGCGGGCCGCGCTGATCCTTTCACTTGCCCTGCTTGCCCCGCCCGCACTGGCGCAGGACGACGATCGCGGTTTTCTGACCGCGCTTCTTGAAGACAACCTGTCGGATGCCGGTCGCGAGGTGACGATCACCGGCTTTCAGGGGGCCTTGTCGGCGCAGGCCACCATCGAGGAGATCACCATTGCCGACGATACCGGCATCTGGCTGACCATCCGCGGCGTCTCGCTGGACTGGAGCCGGTCGGCCCTCTTGTCCGGCGAGATCAACGTCAGCGAGCTTTCGGCGCAAGAGATCATTCTTGACCGACTGCCCGAGACGCCGGACAGCACCGTTTCGCCCGAGGCAAGCGAGTTCGGCCTGCCGGAGCTGCCGGTGTCGATCCGGGTTGATCGTCTGGCCGCGGAAACGCTTACTCTGGATGCGTCGGTTCTGGGCCAGCCGGTCGAGGCTGTGCTGGAGGCTGCGCTGACCCTTGCCGATGGCGACGGGTCTGCCCGGTTGAACCTCGTGAGGACAGATGCGGGGCCAGCGGGCGAAATCCTGCTGGATGCGGGGTATTCAAACTCCACGGGCGAATTGCAGATCGACCTTGCCGCCCGCGAAGGGCCGGGGGGCCTTGTCGTCAGCCTGCTTGACATCCCAGGTGCCCCGGCGGCCGAATTCCTGCTGCAAGGCGCGGGCCCAATTGACGATCACAAGGCGGACATCCGGCTGGCGACCGACGGCGAGGACCGGCTGGCAGGCACCGTCACCCTGCAACGGGAGGGCGAGGGCTATCGCCTGCTGGCCGATGTGGCCGGAGATCTCATGCCGCTTCTGGCACCGGAACAGGCCGATTTCTTCGGCCCCGAGGTTGCGCTGACCCTGAACGCGCTGCGCAGCCCCACCGGGCGCCTCGTTCTTGACGCCTTTGACCTGACGACACGCGCGCTGCACCTCAGCGGCAGCGGGGCGCTTGCCAGTGACGGCCTTCCCGAGTCGCTGACTCTGCAAGGTCGGCTGGCCGCGCCCGATGGCACTCCGGTGCTGCTTCCGTTCGGCGACCTGCCGACCCGGGTGGACGCGGCCGACCTTTCGCTGACCGCACGGCTGGGAAGCGATGCGGGCTGGAGCACCCTTGTGACCCTGCACGGCCTTGACCGGCCCGATCTGGCGGCCGAGCGCCTGACACTGCAAGGGTCGGGCCGTATAGGGCGGACACCTGCGGGCAACAGCTTTGGCGGGACGCTGCGACTGGCGGCGTCGGGTCTGGCGCCGGCCGATGCGGCGCTTGCGGCTGCGCTAGGGACCGATCTGGGCGGCAACCTGCGCTTTCACACCTTGCAAGGCAGCGGGGCGCTGACCCTTTCGGACCTTGCGATTTCGGGCGAGGGCTTTGCGATCCGTGGGAACCTCAGGATCGAGGGGCTTGCCGAAGCCCTGCGGACTTCGGGGCGGTTCACGGTAACTGCCGACGATCTGTCCCGCTTCTCGGGTCTTGCAGGGCGCCCGTTGTCGGGGAGCGGCACGGCACGGCTGGAAGGCTCGGCCAGCCCGCTGAGCGGCGCCTTCGATCTTGTTGGCGGGATCGAGGCCATCGATCTGGGTCTGGATATCGAGCCGGTTGACCGGCTGCTTGCGGGCCCGTCCAGCCTGGCGTTGTCGGCGCTGCGCGACACCACCGGCACAACACTGCGTGCGCTGGATCTGAAGGCCGGGCCGCTTGGACTGACCGCGAGTGGGACGTTGGCAACCGGGGGGGCCAGCCTGGACGGTCAGATCGCGCTGTCCGACCTTTCTGTCCTCGACCCCGGCCTTGGCGGCAATGCCAGATTGGCCGCCCGCTTCGAGGGTTCGCCCGAGGCGGGCAGCCTTTCGCTGGAAGGCGCCACCGCCTCACTGCGCACCGGCCTGCCCGAGATCGACCGGATCATTGCCGGGGAAAGCCGCCTTGCCGCCGATCTGACCTTGCAGGACGGGATCGTCAAGATCGAGGGCGCAAGCCTCCAGACACCGCAGCTTGACGCCCGGATCACCGGACGGCTGGAAGATGCCGTGCGCCGGTTGACGATCAATGCCAGGCTGGCGAACCTCGGCCTGCTGATCCCCGATCTTGACGGTCCGCTGACCGTGACCGGGGACGCGACGCAGGATGCAATCGGCTATCAGCTTGCTCTTGCCGCGCGCGGCCCCGGCGGGATCGATGCCCGCATCACGGGAAGGATCGCGCAGAACCTGGTTTCGGGAGATCTGGCGATCAACGGCACCAGTCAGGCGGGGCTTGCGAACCTGTTCATCGCACCCCGGGCGCTCGAGGGAGCCACCCGCTTCGACCTGCGGCTGAACGGGCCGTTCCGGCTGGCATCGCTCTCCGGCCGGGTCACCCTGTCGAATGGGCGCCTCTCCGACCCCGGCCTTGGCGTCGCGCTGGAGCGGCTGGAAGCGGTGGCGCAACTTCAGGGCGGTTCCGCGCAGGTCTCGGCCACCTCAAGACTGTCGACGGGCGGGACCCTCAGACTGGATGGTCCGGTCGGGCTGACTGCCCCCTTCCCGGCGCGGCTTCAGATCGGGCTGGAGGGGATCCGCCTGATCGATCCCGAACTTTATGAGGCCTTCCTGCGCGGCACGCTTTCGGTAACCGGCCCGTTGACCGGCGGGGCGATGGTGACCGGCAGCCTTTTGCTGACCGAGGCCGAACTGCGCGTGCCGTCGTCGGGCTTTGCCAGTTTCGCCGCTCTTATTGAGGTCAGCCACATCAACGAGCCTGCCGATGTTCGTGCGACCAGAGTGCGCGCCGGGCTTCTGGACACGGGCAACGGTGGCAATGGTGCCAGTAGCGCCCGGCCGATCGGCCTTGATATCACGGTGTCGGCACCGGCGCGGATCTTTGTCCGCGGCCGCGGAATCGATGCCGAACTCGGCGGGCAGATCCGCCTTTTGGGCACCACGGAGCAGATCGTCCCATCGGGTGCCTTCAATCTGATTCGCGGCCGACTGGACATTCTGGGCAAGCGCCTGCTTCTGTCTACAGCAGACCTGCAACTGCAAGGCAGGTTCGTTCCGACACTCCTGATCACTGCACAGAACGAGAACGCAGGTGTCGTCAGCATCGTGACCATCGAGGGCCCGGCCGACAACCCATCCGTCCGCTTCTCTTCAATCCCAGAGCTTCCGCAGGAAGAGGCCTTGGCGCAGTTGCTGTTCGGGCGCGGTCTCGATTCCCTTTCCGCTCTGCAGGCCGCGCAACTGGCCAATGCCATCGCCGTTCTGGCGGGACGGGGCGGCGAAGGTCTGGTAAGCCGGTTGCGCCAGGGGTTCGGACTGGACGATCTGGATCTGAAGACCTCGGATAACGGTGAAACAGCACTGACGGCGGGGAAATACATCAGCGACAACGCCTACACCGAGATCGAGATCGAGCAGGGCGGGAAAAGCCGCATCAGCCTCAATCTGGATGTGCGGCCAGGCGTGACTGTCCGTGGCCGCGTCAGTGACGATGGCGAGACCGGAATCGGCATCTTCGTGGAGCGCGATTATTGACCCTGACGGCGAGGTCTGCCGCGTTCCGAGGTTGGCGCAGCTAGTCAATCACCAGTTCGAAGTTGCCGAACCCGGCTCCGCCGCTGATCAGCTGTCGCGACTTGCGGATGGTCTGGCCCTCGAACCAGAAATCATTTGTGATCTTGCCCTGCGGCCGGGCGCATTCCTCGCTGACCCTTGTCACCTTATGGGAGCGGCCCATGATCTCGATCTCTTCCTGATCGCCGATGGTCACTGTGCAATCGTAGGCCCGTCGGGTGGTGCGGTCGTCGGTTCCGAGGAAGAAATACTGCCGCTGATGGGTTCCACCCGGTGTCAGCAGTTGGGCGACCGTGGGCGCCTGCGAGGACATGAGGTCAGGCCCAAGACCACGTGTCTGGATCAGAACGCCGCTGCGCAATGTGAAGGTCGTGCCATCGGGCGCTGACCAGGTGACGATATCGCCCTTGGTGTCGATCGGTGTCACAAAGGAGGTGGTCGATCGAACCGGGATCCCCACGCGCAGAACCGGGACATTGAACTTTTCAAGATCGGCCCGGCTGGTCTTGGCACGTGACTTCGCGGGCGCCGCGGCGGCCTTGCGGCCGGGCAGTTGGGAAAAGGTCGCTTTGGCAAGGGTGCCGATGGTCGCACCCTTGCCGAGGTCCGTAGAGGGTCCGCGCGGCGCACCGTCGCCGCAAGCGGCCAGGAGTGCCAGCAGGACGGCCCCGCCCAGCAGTCTTGCAAAGGTCGTCACCGCCAAACCCGTCCCCATTCCGCGTCAAGCACGGTGCCGTGATACTGCCGGATCGTGTTGTAGATCCGCCCGTCCACATCTACCCGCGCCCCGCCATCGCCATTTGCCGGACGCAGCGTGGTGCCAAGCGTGTTGCTGCTTTCGTTGCCAAGCGCCCAGTTCAGCGGGATCGAGAACCGGATGCCCTTGTCAAATCCGCCGATGCCGAAATCCGACGCGCTGACATCGGTAACCGTCGCAAAGGCCCCCACGCGCCATCCATTCGCAAAGACCCGATCCACTGAAACGGTCGCGCCCACGTCACCGGCAAGATACTTGCCGACGTCGAGCTGTCCGACAAAGCCATTGCCAAGGTCGTAGTAAGCAGAAACATGGCCGGTGACGACATCGTAGTCGTATTCGTCAAAGCCAAGGCCGCCGTCGGTGTCGCGCTGCTTGGTATAGTTCAACTCGACCCCGAGGGCGAGGCGGCTGTCCACCGGCTTCCAGAGCAATTCCCCCGAGATCCCGGCATGCATCCGCTCAAGATAACCCAGCGTCACACGGGAATAGAGATTTTCCGCCGGGCGCGCGTACCAGGCAAGGGTCAGCTTCTCAAGGCCGGGATCGGCGAACTTGCTGTAGCGCGAGCCATCCGACCGCACGCGCGGCAGAACCGAATTCGAATAGTCGCCCGAACGATCCACATTACCGACGATGCGCTTGTAGATCGAGCCGGACACCACAAGGCCCGGACGGATGTCGTAAGAGGCCGACAGCCTGGCCCCGATGTCGCCCTTCAGCGGCTCTGACAGGCGGAAGGCAGGGCGCAGACCCCAGCGGAACTTGGGATAAAGCCCATCATCGCCCACGGCATTGGCGGGCATTGGGCCGGCGTCCGACAGCACTGCCTGTTGCCGGAGAAGCGTGGCGTTGTCGGGGGCAAACTCAAGCTTCTCAAGGTCACTGCGCCGGATCGTCACTTTCGAGGCCCCGATCCCGTTGACCACCGGGACAATCTCGAACACCTCGACGGAGGCGGGCATGACATGGCTCAGCGCCCGGGCAGTACGGCCGATGGCCTGTGCACCCGAATCGATCCGGTTGTTGCGGATGCGGATCTGCACCGTCTGCGCCGTGTAGGACAGATTCTCGATGATGATCCCGTCCTTCGACAGCCGCTTGGCCAGGTTGTTGCGCAGAAGCGGGCCGGCATCGGCCTGCGTGACCCAGCCGCCGTCATAGGCCTCGGGGTCGGAGGCCCGCGATGGGCGGGCCTTCACGGGTGTCGGCGCCGCCCCCGTCACACCGCCGGTGGCCCGGTTCTTCGGGTCGATCGTCAGGTGAAAGGCAAAGGCGATCTCGGAGCCGTGCAGCGAATAGATCCCGTAGCGCGCCATCGGGCCGCCCTGATATTCGAAGCCGAAGTTGAACGGGCTGTCGCGCTCGATCAGGCCACGGCCTTCCTCAAGCACATAGGCGTCCGAGGAATATTCGCCCTTGAAGGTCCATTTGTCGTTGATCTTGTATTCGATACCGCCAAAGGGCGCCGCTTCGCCCCGGAACCACTGCGCGGTGTTGGGCGTGCCGAAATCGGAAGAGGCAAGTGGCGGACGGTCGCCGAAGGGCTGCCCGATCCCGCCGTATGAGCCCATGCGCCCCCAGCCCAGACCGGCGGTCACCTTCAGCCGGTCGCCGAAGTTCTTGGTCGCCGCCACATATTCAGACGAATAGAGGCCGCGCCCGGTGAAATCGATCATCCCGATGGTCAGCGCCGGCAGATATTCACTTTCCTTCAAAAGCAGGTAGCGGATATCGAGGCTTTTGTCGGTCAGCTTGTCGGGGCCGGGCAGCACCGCGCCCCAGTCGCGCCAGGTCTGGAATCGGAACGACCCCGAAAGCCGCTCGGTGATCTGGAAACTGATCGTTGCGCGGGTGATCGGGCCGGAGAATGCCAGCGAATAGCTGAACCGCGCATCGTCCTGCGCTTCGCCCGAGGGCATGTCGATCAGCCCCGTGGTGCCGTTCAGATTCAACGAGTTCGGGATCTCGGCCAAGGCAGGACCCATACCAAGGGCCGTGCTGACAGCAAGAGAGGCAAGGAGACGACTTGGCGAAGGCAACATGATGTCCAGACCCGGAGTACCACCACAGTCTATGCGAAGATAAAGCGGTCAGGGCAAGACCTAACCACTTCGGAAGCACTTATCCACAGCATCCGGACGGAATTCCCCAAACCGTTGTGCCGTCGGTGTCACGCTGGCTATGGCGCGTCCTCAAGCCGCAGTCGCAACTCCCGCAGGACAGGCAGCAGCGCGCGGACCCGGTCATGGCCAAGGGCCTGTACCACTTCGGCGATCAGGGGAACCACGGCTGCGACGGCGGAGTCGCGCGCGGCCCGGCCCGAGGGGCTGATCGCCACGAATTTCTGTCGCGCATCTTCCCAATCGGGGCGGATGTGGACATGGCCGGCCCATTCAAGCCGGGAAAGCGTGTTGGTCATCGCCCCACGGGTGACGTGGAACGCCTTGGCCAGCTGCGCCGGGGTGCGTTCGTCATTAATCCGCGCCAGGTGGTTCAGGACGGAAAAATGCGACAGCTCCATCCCCTTGGGCAGGACCTTGGAAATCCGGTTCCGGGCCAGCTGATCGGCCATGAACAGCTCGCCAAACAGGGCCACCGCGATGTCGTCTGTCTTCTCTGCGCTCATGGCCCGTCGAAGCCCCGGTCATGGCTCAGCGAGGGCACCCGGTGCCGCGCCTCGGCAACGCGGGCCAGATCAAGATCGACCAGTGTCACGCCCGGTTCGGTGCCGGCATCGGCCAGCACCTCGCCCCAGGGGGCGACGGCCAGCGAGTGACCGTGCGTGCGGCGGCCCTTGCCATGGCTTTCCGGGTGGAACCCTGTCTGCGCGGGGGCAAGGACGAAACATCCGGTCTCAATCGCCCGGGCCCGCAGCAAGGTTTCCCAATGCGCCGCGCCGGTGATGTGATTGAAGGCCGCCGGGACCGTGATGACCTCTGCCCCCGCCTGCGCCAGACGCCGGTAAAGCGCCGGGAAGCGGACGTCATAGCAGACCGTCATCCCGACCTTTGCAAAGGGCGTCTCCGCCAGCACGGCGCGGGTGCCCGGGCGATAGCCGTCGCTTTCGCGGTAGACCTCGGTTTCCGAGACATTCACGTCGAACATGTGGATCTTGTCGTAGCGCGCCACCACTTCGCCATCCGGCCCGACCAGCAGGCTGCGATTGGCAAAGCGCCCGTCCGCGTCATGGGTGAGCAGCCCCAGGGAGCCGATCAGGAGCCAGACACCCGCCGCCTTTGCCTCGGCCCGAAGCGCGGACAGGGTCTCGTCCGCTTCTTCATGCTGAAAAACGCTGCGCTGGTGGCTACGGCTGGAGGACAGGCCATTCGTCAGCTCCGGCGTCAGGACGAACCCGGCCCCGGCTGCCGCCGCCTCCCGCACCAGATGCAGCGTCACCGGCAAATTGGCCACCGGGTCGTCCGTGACCGTCAGTTGAACCAGCCCTGCGCGCATCACGCCGCCAGGAGCGGGTCAAGCTTGCCCGCTGCCTCCAGTGCGTGCAGGTCGTCCGACCCGCCGACATGGGTGTCGCCAATGAAGATCTGCGGCACGCTCCGCCGCCCGTTCGCGCGCCGGATCATCGCCACGCGCAAGTCAGGGTCGCGGCTGACGTCGATTTCGGCATAGGCTATGCCCTTGCGGTCCAGCAGCCGCTTGGCGGCATGGCAATAGGGGCAGAACGGAGTGGTGTATATCTCGACCGGGCGCATGGGAACCTCGCTATGCGCCGCGACTATAGGGTTTCAGCCGTCTTTCGCAACGCGCGCCAGCGCCAGAATGCAGACCGACCGCGCATTCGCCTGATAAAGCGCCTCGGTCGCCGCCGCAAAGGTCGCCCCCGATGTCATCACGTCATCAACCAGAAGGATATCGCGGTCCTCGACCAGCGGCGCGCGTTTAGCGGGAACCTTGAAGGCGTCCGTCACATTGGCAAAACGCCCGTCGCGGGTGCGCCCGTCCTGTGTGCCGGTGTGGCGACTGCGGATCAACGCATCGGGGCAATGCTCCAGACTGGACAGGCCCGCCACCGCCTTCGACAGAAGCGCTGCCTGATTGTAGCGGCGACGGAACAGCCGCGACCAGTGCAGAGGCACCGGGACGACCAGCATCCCTGGCCGCAGGATCGGCTGCGCTGCCCGGTGCAACCAGACCCCGGCTGGACGGGCGAGGTCCATCCGGTCGCCATGTTTCAGCGCCAGCACCAGCCTGCGCGCGTTGTCCCGATACATCAGCGCGGCCCGCCCCTGACCCCAGGGCCGGGCGATGGTCATGCAGTCGTCGCAAAGGGCGGTCTCGTCGGGTTCACCGCCGGGCAGGGGCACACCGCAACGGTCGCAGACCAGGCCCGCGATGAAGGGCGTCTCGCGCCAGCAAGTGCCACACAAGCCAAAGTCCGAGGTGACCGCCTCGCCGCAGCTGATGCATTGCGGCGGATACAGCAGATGCAGCGCGGCTTGCATTCCCATTCCGTCCCCCTATGGTCCGGCGCGATGACCAAGCCGCCCCCCCTGACCGACCGCACCGCCCTGGCCTGGCACCGCGCCCGGGCACAGGCCATGCCGGGCCATGCCGAGGCGCTGTTCCTGCACCGGATCGCGCGCGACGACATTCAGGAAAGACTGAACGAGGTTAACAGAACCTTTACATCCCCCGCCGTGGTGAGTGCTTTTCCGCAGGTCTGGGCCGATTTCCCCGGGAACCCCCGGATCGTGCCGGATGACGAGGTGCTGGCGCTGGAGCCTGGGGCGCACGATCTTGTGATCCACGCCATGGCACTGCACTGGGCCAATGACCCGGTCGGGCAGTTGGTGCAATGCCGCCGTGCCCTCTGCCCCGACGGGCTGTGCATCGCGGTGCTGCTGGGCGGTGAGACACTGCACGAGTTGCGCGCCAGCCTGGCCGAGGCGGAAAGCCTGGTGGCCGGGGGCCTGTCACCGCGCGTCCTGCCGATGGGGGAACTCCGCGATCTGGGCGAGCTGATGCAGCGGGCCGGATTTGCCCTGCCGGTGGCCGACAGCCTGCCCCAGACAGTGCATTACCGCGCGCTCGCAACGCTTTACACCGACCTGCGCGGGATGGGCGAGACCAACGCCCTTGCCGCCCGCCTGCGCCGGTTCACCGGGCGGCAGGTGCCGGCCGCTGCCGAGGCGATCTATCGTCGCAACTTTGCCACCGATTCTGGCCAGCTCCGCGCAACCTTTGAACTCGTATTCCTGACCGGCTGGGCCCCGCATGACAGCCAGCAACAGCCCCTGCGACCCGGATCGGCCAAAGCGCGGCTGGCCGACGCGCTCAAGGTGCCGGAACAGCCGCTGCCAAAGGGCGGTTGACCCCGCCGCCCCAGCCTTTATGTCCCGCAGGGAACATTCGGGATCATTCAGATGCTTGACGCCAAATCCATCCAGGACTCCGAGGCCACGCTGGTCAAGCCGGGACAGGGCCGCCTGACCCACGCACCTGCCGACCATCCGCCGGTCCGCAAGCCCAAGATCGGCGTGCTGCTGGCCAATCTCGGCACGCCGGACAACTACGACTACTGGTCGATGCGGCGCTATCTGAACGAATTCCTCTCGGACAAGAGGGTGATCGACTATGCCAGCTGGAAATGGCAGCCGCTTCTGCAACTGATCATCCTGACCAAGCGGCCGTTTTCCTCGGGCGCGAACTACAAGCTGATCTGGAACCACGAGCTGAACGAAAGCCCCTTGATGACGATCACCAAGGCGCAGACGGCAGCCATTGCGGCGACGATGGCCGAACGCCATGGGGCCGAGGTCATGGTTGATTTCTGCATGCGCTATGGCAATCCCTCGACCGAAAGCAGGGTCAGGGCCATGGTCGAGGCGGGCTGCGAAAAGGTGCTCTTCTTCCCGCTTTACCCGCATTACGCCGGGGCGACTTCGGCCACCGCGAACGACCAGTTCTTCCGCGCGATGATGAAGGAGAAGCGCCAGCCCGCCGTGCGCACGGTGCCGGAATACTTCGAGCATCCGCTCTATATCGAGGCGCTGGCCCAGTCGGTCGAGACCGCCTATGCCAAGCTTGACCACAAGCCCGACGTGCTGGTCGCCAGCTACCACGGCATGCCCATGCGCTATCTGATGGAGGGCGACCCCTACCATTGCCAATGCGCCAAGACCTCGCGCCTGCTGCGCGAGCGGCTGGGCTGGGAAAAGGGCGCGATCGACACGACCTTCCAGTCGGTCTTCGGCCCCGAGGAATGGCTGCGACCCTATACGGTCGAGCATGTGGCCGAGTTGGCGAAGGCAGGAAAGAAGCGGATCGCAGTGATTGCCCCGGCCTTTTCCGCCGACTGCATCGAGACGCTGGAAGAAATCAACGGCGAGATCCGTGAGGCCTTCGAGCATGCGGGGGGCGAGGAATTCACCTACATCCCCTGTCTGAACGACGATGAGGCGCATATCCGGGCGCTGGTCGCGGTGATCGAGGACAACCTGGCCGGATGGCTGCCTGCTGCCCTTTGAGGCGCGAAAAACAAGACGGACCGCGCAGATCGGGAACTGCGCGGTCCGTGCAAGGCTTACATGGCTGGTTCAGATCAGGATGACTTGCGTCCCGACCTTGGCCATCTCGAACAGTTCCTCGATGTGTTCGTTGTAAAGGCCCACGCAGCCGTTCGACGACTTTCTGCCGATCTTGCGGGTGTCATGGGTGCCGTGGATGCGGTAATAGGTCCACGACAGATAAAGCGCCCTGGTCCCCAGCGGATTGTCCTTGGCGCCACCGGGCACCATGTCGGGCCATTCGGGGTTGCGCTGCTTCATCGAAGCGGTTGGTCGCCATGGCGGGTTCACCACCTTCTGGATGACTTCGGTCCGCCCCCGCCGGGTGAGATCTTCGGACAGCGGTACCGAGGTCGGATACAGCCGATAGATCGACTGGTCTTCCGACCAGTAATGCAGCGCGCGCGAGGTAAGGTCGACCAGGATCGCACCATTGCGGGTGTTGCTGAAGTAGTCCTGCCACTGCAGCATCCGGAAGCTGGACGCGTTGTTGCGCACCGTGCTGGATACCGGCGGAGTGAATTCGGTGGTCCCGTCCTGTGCCAGCGCTGGAAGCGCGGCAAGGCCCGCCATCCCGGCGGCGCCCCCAAGCAAGGTCCGGCGGCTGATCGACCCGTTGGCCATGGTGACTGCTCCTGCTTTGTTCAACTTTTCGCGGGATATAGTCAGAAACGCGCATTTCCGCAATTCAAACACCTGTCATCCACCGCTTATCGGCATGAGTCCCGTTTGAACCCCGGCCAAGCTTCCGATATGACGACCCGGATCGCCGCGTCCTGCGGCAGCATTACGGTGGACCGAATGGATCGACGTTTTCTGCTTCTGCAAGGGGCAGCTCTGGCGCTTGCAGCCTGTACCCCGACGACCGGCCCGACCCTTGGCGCCGATGGGCGGCCCTTGCCCAAGGTCTACTGGATAGGCCCCGGAGACGAGCAAGCCGTATCGTTCCGGCTGCTGGATGCGGTCAATACCCTGCGTTCGGCGCGTTCCTTGCCGCCACTGTCCTTCGATGCCCGTCTGAATGCTGCGGCTGCGACCCATTCGCGCGATATGTCGGTGCAGAACCGCCCCTGGCATTTCGGTTCTGACGGATCGTCGCCCCTGACCCGGGTGCAGCGCGTGGGCTTTACCGGCCGACTTGTGGGCGAGCTGATTTCGGAAACCTACGAGACCGAGCTTGAAACGCTTGCCACCTGGATGAAAGAGCCAGACACCCGCAACGTCATCATGGACCCGGCGGCCCGGTTGATCGGTTTCTCGTGGTTCCAGGAGCCGAACGGCAAGATCTGGTGGACGCTGGTGACCGGCGCCTGATGGCGCACGGTCAGGGCAGGATGTAGATCGGCGTGCCCGGTTCGATCATCGAATAGATCACTTCCATCTCTGCATCGCTTACCGCGATGCAGCCCTCGGTCCAGTCGCGGGACGAGGTCGGGCGGCGCGGCCCGCCGTGGATGAAGATGTCACCACCCGGGCTTTTGCCCTGCGCCTTTGCAAATGCACGGTCGGCCTCGTTCGGGTACGAGATGCCCAGCGACAGATGGAAACGCGAATTCGGATTCCTGTGGGTGATGAAGTACGCGCCTTCCGGTGTCTTTCCGTCGCCCTCGAACTGCTTGTGCCCGTCGGGCGCAAAGCCAAGTGCCACGTCATAGGACTTCAGCACACGGTCATTGTGGAGCAGATACATCTTGCGGTCGGTCTTGTGGACCTGAACCTGCGTAACCTCGGGGCCCCGATAGGTCAGAAACTTGCTCTTCGGCTTCGGAGCGCAGGCCGCAAGCCCCAGCGTTACCACCAGAAGGAGGATAAGTCCGATCCCGCGCATGTCCCTGCCCACTGCCCTTTTTTCTGATCCCTACAGGAATCGGGGGGCCCTGCATAGACAGTCAGGCTGTCGCAGGGATCACGGCTTTGTCAGCGCGGCCGGATGAAGCGGGCGACCAGTTCGACGTGGGTCGACCAGCGGAACTGATCAATCACCTGCACCCATTCAAGTCGATAGCCCGCCGATACAAGGGTTGTCGCGTCCCGGGCAAAGGTGACGGGATTGCAGGACACTGCAGCGATCACCGGGATTGCCGACCGTGCAAGGCGGTCGGTCTGCGCCTCGGCACCGGCGCGGGGAGGGTCGATCACGGCGCCGGAGAAGGGTTGGAGTTCGTCGGCCTCAAGCGGTCGGCGGAACAGGTCGCGCGTCTCGACCTGGACGCGGTGCAGGTTGGACGTGTTCCGCGCGGCCACTTCCAGCGCAGCAGTCATGGCATCGTCGCCCTCGACCGCATGGATCTCCATGCTGTCGGCAAGGGGAAGGCTGAAGGTGCCGATGCCGGCAAACAGATCCACAACCCGCCGCTGCGGGCCAAGCGCCTGCCGGACCGCGCTGACAAGCGCAGCCTCACCCTCGGCAGTCGCCTGCAGGAAAGCCCCCGGCGGCGGAACGACCGTGGCTGTCCCCAATGCCAGCGCCGGGCGGTCGCGCAGCGCCACGGTCTCTCCGTCCCAGGTGAGGCGGGAAAAGGCGTGGGTTTCCACCAGCCGGGCAAGGCCCATGCGCTGGGTGGCGTCCAGGGGCTTGCCGCCGGTCACCGTCACATCCGGCCCGCCGCGCGTCAGCGTGACCTGCAGTGACATTTCTCCCGATCGGGAGCCGCCGGCAATGACCAGGGCCTGCAGACCGGGCATTGCCGCCAGAATGCCGGGGTGCAGCAACTGGCAGCCCGGGATGTCAACGATCATGTCAGAGGCGCGGGCGTGGAAGCCGATCAAGGCACCGGACTTGGTGCGGCGGGCCGAAAGCGTTGCACGCCGACGGGATCGGGCGGGCGAGGTGACGAGGGGCAGAAACCCGGTCTTCAGGCCCTGAGCGGCAAGGGCGTTCGCCACGATTTCCTGCTTCCATGAGGCAACGAAGCCATCCGAGGCATGCTGCAATTGGCATCCGCCACAGGCGCGGGCGTGTCGGCAGGGAGCTTTCACGCGGTCGGGCGAGGGTGTGACGATCTTGGCGTCAACCATGCGCTCGCCGTCGGGCGTTCCTTCAACCACTTCGCCGGGCAGGGTGCCGGGAACGTAGATCGGGCCCGTCCCCGGTCCCGTGGCGATGCCGTGGCCGAGATGACCCAGCCGCTCGATCGTGACTTTCACTCTGCTGCTTCCGCTTCGTCGTCTTCGGTGCCGATAAAGCCGCCGGATTGCCGTTTCCAGTAGCGCGCGTAAAGCCCGTCTTTCTGCAACAGTTCCTCATGGCTGCCGATTTCGACGATCCGGCCACGGTCCAGCACGATGATCCGGTCCATCGCTGCGATGGTCGAGAGGCGATGGGCGATGGCCAGCACGGTCTTGCCTTCCATCACGCGGTGAAGGGCCTCCTGGATCGAGGCTTCCACCTCGCTGTCCAGTGCGCTGGTCGCTTCGTCCAGCACCAGGATCGGCGCGTCCTTGAGGAAGGCGCGTGCAAGAGCGATGCGCTGCCGCTGGCCGCCGGAAAGCTTTACCCCGCGTTCGCCAAGGAAGGCGTCATAGCCCTTGCGGTTCTGGTGGTCGAGCATGCCGGTGATGAATTCATCCGCCTCGGCGGCCTTCGCCGCGGCGATGATCTCGGCCTCGGACGCGTCGGGTCGGCCGTAGGCGATATTGTCGCGCGCCGACCGGTTGAACATCGCGGTTTCCTGCGTGACCATGCCGATCTGACGCCTGAGGCTTTCCTGCGTGACGCTCCGCAAGTCATGGCCGTCCACGGTGATGCGGCCAGCTTCGGGATCATAAAGCCGCAGCAGGAGGGAAACGAGCGAGGATTTCCCCGCCCCGCTTGCCCCGACGATGGCCAGCTTTTCCCCGGCCCTGATCGTGAGGTCGATGTCCTCGACGCCACCGCGCTGTCGTCCATAGGCAAAGCTGACATGGTCGAAACGGACGTCGCCCTTGACACGCGGCAGGTCAACGGCGTCGGGTGCATCGGTCAGGCTGTGCGGGGCTGACAGGGTGCGCATCCCGTCCTCGACCTCGCCGACCGAGGTATAGATCGACATCAGCGTGAAGCTGACCCAGCCCGACATCTGCGCGATCCGCAGCGCGATGGCGCCCGCAGCGGCGATGTCGCCCGCCGAGGCCTGCCCTTGCTGCCAGAGTATCACCGTGCCGCCGATCAGCAGGACCGGCAGCACCCCGGCCAGAAGCATCAGGCTAAAGCGGAACCAGGTGGAGATGACGCCGAATTCAAGCGACCGTTCGCGGAAGACTTCCATGGCGTCCAGCGCCACCCGGTCCTCGAAGGCGGCATGGGCGAAGAGCTTGACGGTCTTGATGTTGGTGATGGTGTCGACGACCTGGCCCGACACCATCGCGCGGGACGAGGCACGGGCGGCCGAGTTCACGCGCACCCGTGGCATGAAAAAGCGGATCAGCAGGATGTAGGCCGCCAGCCAGGCAAGAAGGCCCAGGGCGACCCTTGCATCCACGGCGACCAGGAAGACGACCGAGCCGATGACCGAGGCAAGGGCAAAGCAGACGGTGTTGATGACTTCGGTCGCCACATCGGTCACGGCGCGGGCGGCCTGCATCTGTTTCTGCGCGATGCGACCGGCGAAGTCGTTGTCGAAGAAGGTGACCGATTGGCCCAGCGTCCAGCGGTGCAGGCGCGACAGGACAAGCGGCATGACATTCGGGCCGATGATGATGCTGTTCGAGGCCGAGGAGACAGCGAAGGCCAGAGGCCGCAAAACCAGGTAGAAGACGAAGAACCAGAGAACAAGAGTCCAGTGCTCCGTGAAAAAGCCCTCGGGCCCTGAATTCACGGCTGCATCGATGACCCAGCCCAGGATCAGGGCACTGACGACTTCGGTCACACCGGCGAGAGAGGAAAGAACGCCCGCGAGAAACAGCATCGGCCAGGAGCCGGCCAGCGACCAGCGCATGAAGGTGCCGAGGCGCTGCGGCGGCGGGCCGTCGGCGGGGCGGAACGCGTCAATAAGGGAGCCGAGGCTTTGCAGGGCGCTCATACGACGGAGGTAGGCCCCCGCGCCGGAAAGGGCAAGGGTCGGTCGCCCGGGATGGCTCGTCGTCGACTTCGTCGCTCCTCGCACGCGTCGGAAAGCTCGTCGGGGACTTCGTCCCTCCTCGCGGGTCTGCCGAGGAGGAGACGAAGTCGAACGACGAGGCCTACTCGGCGGCTTCCTCGTCCAGCCCGATGAAGCCTCCCGACTGCCGCGCCCAGAAGCGGGCGTAAAGACCGTTCTGGCCGAGAAGATCGGCATGGGGTCCGTCCTCGACCACCTGCCCGTCTTCCAGCACCACGATCCGGTCCATCGCGGCGATGGTGGACAGCCGATGTGCGATGGCGATCACGGTCTTGCCCTCCATTACCCCGTAAAGCGCGCCCTGGATCGCCGCTTCGGCCTCGCTGTCCAGCGCGCTGGTCGCCTCGTCCAGGATCAGGATCGGCGCGTCCTTCAGGATCACCCGCGCAATCGCCACCCGCTGGCGCTGACCGCCCGAGAGCTTGACCCCGCGTTCGCCGACGTGGGCGTCATAGCCCTTGCGACCCTGGGGATCCTCCAGCCCGAGGATGAAGTCATGCGCCTCGGCCTTCCTTGCCGCCGCGATCATCATCTCTTCGGTGGCATCCGGGCGCCCGTAGAGGATGTTGTCGCGCACCGAGCGGTGCAGAAGCGACGAATCCTGCTGGACCATCCCGATCTGGCGCCGCAACGATTCCTGCGTGACCTCGGCGATATTCTGTCCGTCGATCAGGATCGCCCCGCTTTCGGTGTCGTAAAAGCGCAGCATCAGCTTTACCAGCGTCGATTTCCCCGCGCCCGACCGACCGACGACGCCGATCTTCTCGCCCGGCCGGATGGTCAGCGACACGTCGCGCAGGCCGCCGAAGCCGCGGCCGTAATGGTGGCTGACGTTGCGGATCTGGATCAGCCCCTCGCGCAGGTCCAGCGCCTTGGCACCGGGCTTGTCGGTCAGGCCGACCGGCTGGGCGATGGTTTCCATCCCTTCGGCCAGAGTGCCAAGGTTCTGGACGAGGTTGGTCGAGGCCCACATGATCCAGTAGGTCATCGAATTGATGCGCAGAACCAGCGCCAGCGCCGCTGCGACGACCCCCACGGTGGCCGAGCCCTCTACCCAGAACAGCATGGCCAGACCGCCGACGCCCATGATCATCAGCCCGTTCAGGAAGGTCAGGGCGACATCCATCCTGGTGACGATGCGCATCTCGGTCTGGAAGGTCTGGCGCGAGGTTTCGATCGCCTCCTTGGCGTAGTTCAACTCGCTGTCCTGATGGGCGAAAAGTTTCACCGAATGGATGTTGGTATAGCTGTCCACCACGCGTCCGGTCACGGCCGAGCGCGCATCGGACGAGGCCTTCGAGGCCGGGCCGGCGCGACGGATCGTCCAGCGCATCAGGGCAAGATACCCGAGGAGCCAGGCCAGCAGCGGCAGCATGAGGCGCGGGTCGGCCTCGGCCAGCATGATGAGCGCCCCGATGAAGGTGGCGGCGGCAAAGGCAGCCATGTCGAAGACCTGGAAGACCGCTTCCCCGGCCGCCGGAGGGGCCTGCATGATCCGGTTGGCGATCCGGCCCGCGAAATCGCTTTCGAACCACCCCACCGGCTGGCGCAGAACATGGCGGTGCGCCCGCCAGCGCATCATCGTGCCGAAATTGGTGAGGATCGTGTTGTGCAGAAGTCCGACGGATCCGCCCGCGACCAGCGGGCGCAGCACCAGGATGACCAGCGCCACCACAATCAGTTCCAGCCAATGCGCGGCCAGAAAATCGGATGGGGTCTGACCTGCCATCAGATCGACCAGCCGACCGAGATACCAGATCAGACCGACGTCCAGCACGGCATTGCCGACCGAGAACAGAGCGGCAAAGGCAAAGACGCCCCGGAAGGCCTGCACATAGTCCTTCAGGAACGGCCAGAGCCGACGCGGTGGCGTGTCGGTTTCCGTATAGGGCTGATACGGGTCGACGAGATTTTCGAAGAAGCGGAACATTGGGAGAAAACCCGGAAAGATTGCAGCAAGGGGTTAAGGCGGTGCCGGAACACGACCGCCACGACGGGATCGGTCGGCTCAGATGAGGCGATACGAAATCCCGTGGTCCATGCTGGTCTCCTTCTTGGGTCGCGCTCTGGTAGCGCATGCGACCCGGCTTGTCACGTCCCTTTGCGGGTCAGGAATTCAGAAGGTGCTCACGGGTGGCCGTCAGGTTCGAGGCCAGCCAGCGTGCCTCCAGCGCTTTCAGCCGTGCCCCAAGCGCCGCGCCTTGAAGCGCAGGCATGAGGTCGGCGGCGCTGACCGGAAAGCAGGCCGCAGTTCCCCGCGCGACCTCGGCCTGCCAGTCGTCGGTGGGTGGAAACCCCGCGCTGGCGGCGCGGGCGAGAATGGCGTCGGCGGCAAGATCGGGGCCATGCTTCCAGCCCAGCGCGGCGGGCCCATCGCTGTCCGAGAGGGCAGCACGCAAGCTGGCCAGGTCCCGGGCTTCGCTGCGCGACAGTCGCAGCGCGGTTTCCGGGTCTTCGCCGCCCAGAACAGCCAGGCGCCGCAGCCAGCGCGGCGGCAGGTTTCGGTCCAGATGCACCAATGGCGCCAGCGCGTGAGGAACCGCACCGGGCAGGACGAAGGGCAGGACCCCTGCCTGCACCATGGCTCCCACGGCCGGAGCAGGGTCGCGCGCGGCCAGAAGCTTGCGCATCTCAGCCCCGATCCGTTCGCGCGAGATCGCCTCCAGACCCGTCGCAAGAGCGGCGCAGGCGGCGAGGCCTTCGGCGTCGAGACCCTGACCAGGATCGCCATAGCAGGCATGAAAGCGGAAGAACCGAAGGATGCGGAGGTAGTCTTCGCGGATGCGAGTGTCGGGGTCACCCACAAATCGGACACGGCGTCCGAGCAGATCGGTCAGGCCACCCAACGGGTCGATCACCTCGCCGCGCCTGTCGGCATAAAGCGCGTTCATGGTGAAGTCGCGCCGGGCCGCGTCGTCCTCGATCCGCGTGGAATAGGCCACCACCGCACGGCGGCCGTCGGTTTCGACATCACGCCGGAAGGTTGTCACCTCATGCGCTTCGCCACCGGCGATGACCGTGACCGTACCGTGATCGATGCCCGTGGGCACAACCTTGAATCCGGCCATCTCCGCAATGTTGGTAACATCTTGCGGTGTCGCATCGGTTGCCAGATCGGTATCCCCAACCGGTTCGTGCAGCAGCGCATTGCGGACGCAACCACCAACGAACAAGGCCTGATGGCCCGCGTCCTCCAGTGCGGCACAGAGCGCCTGCGTGCCCGGATGATCCAGCCAGTTGCCAGAAACCTTCATGTGTTCGCCCGTTCCGCCAACCCCCGCAGGATACGCGCAGTTGCCCCCCAGATGTAGTAGGGGCCATAGGGCACGGCGTAGTAGCGCCGCCAGACCCCCAACCAGCGGCGACGCTCGATGGCATAGCGGGTGGGCGACAGGACATGCGCAAGGGGAACGGTGAACACCTCGTCCACCTCGCCCGCCTCTGGAACAGGGTCGAAGGCGCCACGGATCAGGCCGACAAAAGGGGTGACGGCAAAGCCGGTTACTGTCTCGTGCATGGGCAAGGTACCGATGATCTGTACGCTTGCGGGCTCAAGCCCGATTTCCTCTTGCGTTTCGCGCAGGGCTGCGGCTTCCGGACCGGCATCAGAGGCATCGACCTTGCCGCCCGGAAAGGCAATCTGACCCGGGTGGTGCTTCAGGCGCGACGAGCGTTTGGTCAACACCAGCTCGGCCTCGCCGTGCCGCAGCCAGACGGGAACCAGCACGGCGGCCGGCCGCAGGGACCGGTCCGGGTGTAGCCCGAGTCCCGGATTGAGGTCGAAATCCGAAGACGGCCCGGCCGGACGGGCCAACGCAGCCCGCAAGCGCGCCTCAGCCGGGTGGATCATTCGGCAGCCGGGTCCTGCGCCGGAATGCCCTCAAAGCCCAGGGTCTTGGGGTCCAGTTCGTAATGCGCCCCGCAGAACTGGCAATCGGCCGTCACGACACCCTCCTCGGTCGTCATCCGAGCGATGTCCTTCTGGCTGTAGATCGACATGGTGTTGCGCACCTTTTCTTCCGAACAGGAACAGCCGAACCGCACCGGCTGGGCCTCGAACACCCGGGGGCCCTCCTCGTGGAACAACCGCACCAGAAGATCGGTCGGAGTGACCGAGGGGCCGATCATCTCCAGTTCTTCGACCGTGTCCAGAAGCATGTTGGCCCGGTTCCAGTCGTCCGATTCCGCTCCGCCCAGAATATCGGCATGGGTCAGAAGACCGCCTTCGCCACTGCCCTGTTCGGCGGCCACACCGCCAAGCGCCGGCATATGCTGCAGCATGACCCCGCCCGCCCGCCAGCGCAGCGCCCTGCCCGGTTCGGCGCTTTCGCCGAAGGCCAGCTGGAAGCGCGTCGGGATCTGTTCCGACTGCGCAAAATAGCTTTCGGCACAGGCCGACAGGCTGCCCCCCGCAATTGGGGTGAAGCCCTGGTAGGGCAGCATGCCTTCGCCCTGATCCAGCATCACCGCGAAATAGCCCTCGCCGATCTGGGTGAACGGGTCGGCCGAGGGATCGAGCCTTTCTGCGTCGTAGCTGGCATAGGCGCGGATGCGGGCAGGTTGGCCGTCTTCGGTGGGGCCGTAGTAATCGGTCGCGATCAGCCGGGCCGGACCCTTGCCCCGCACCTGCAAGGACAGTTTCCAGCGCAGCTTGATGGTCTGGCCGATCAGCGCAGTCAGAAGCGCGGTCTCGGCCACCAATGCCTCGATCACCGAGGGGTAGGCGTGCTGTTTGAGCACCTGGTCGAGAACCCCGTCCAGCCGCGCGACGCGGCCTCGAATGCCCGAGGCATCAAGCTGGAATGGCAGGACGGTATCGTCCCATGCGATTTGCGAACCGGTGGTCATTTCGGGATTTCCTGATGGTGCCAGTGCTGGCATACCGCGCCTATATAGGCAGGGCAACCGCTGGTCCAAGGGGGCGCACATGATCCGACGCTACGGCGAGCCGGTGAAACCCGGGCAGGTCTACACGCGGCGCCCCGGCGTCTACGCGATCCTTTTGCAAGGAGACCATATCCTTGCAACCCATCAGGCCGAGCCGATCCCCGAGTTCCAGTTGCCCGGCGGTGGCATCGACCCCGGAGAGCAGCCGGTTCCGGCGCTGCACCGTGAAGTCTTCGAGGAAACCGGCTGGCGAATCGCGGTATCCCGGCGGCTGGGGGTATTTCGTCGCTTTACCTACATGCCGGAGTACGACCTCTGGGCGGAAAAGGTGTGCTCGGTCTACCTTGCCCGCCCGGTCCGCCGCCTAGGACCACCGTCCGAGGCCGGGCATACCGCGGTCTGGTTGCCCGTGGACGAGGCGCTTCGCCGTCTGGGCAATGCGGGTGACCGGGCCATGCTGGCCACGGCGCTAGAATAGGTCGAGCACGACTGCGGACACATCGTCCGAAAAGCTGTCACTGCCCGATTGACGGGCAAGGTCCCAAGTCAACGCTTCGAGAAGGTCGGTGCCGCTCAGTCCGGCCGAGGCCTTGAGGCTTTCCATAAGCCCTTCTTCGCCAATGTCGGTCCCGGAGGGCAAGGGGCATTCAGTGAAGCCGTCTGACACCAGCAACAGCCGGTCGCCGGGTGAAAAGGGGATGTCTTCCCAATCATAGGTCGCGCCGGGAATGAGACCGATGGGCAGCCCGCCGCGGCCCAGACGTTCAACCGCGCCGGACGGTCGGATCAGCATCGGATGCGGATGGCCGGCCTGCACGAGACTGATCTGCCGCGCCGAGCGGTCCGCCACGGCGAACACCATGGTGAAATACTGTTCGGCCTGGATCTCCTCCAGCATCAGACGATTGAAACGTTCGGCCACGGCTTCCGGCGGTAACAGGACATGCGTGCCAAGCGGGCCCTTCTGAAAGGCAAGGTTCTGTTCGGGAGAGGAGCCGGTCAGGAACCCGGCCAGACGGGCTGTCATCATCGCCGAGGCAACGCCGTGCCCCGAGACGTCGATCGAATAGACCGCCACCCGGTCGTCATCGACCCGGAAACTGCCCACCAGATCTCCACCCACGCGCCCCGAGTTTCTCAGTAGAAGGGATGCCCTGGCCCAGTCGTAGTCCCGAACCCGGTCGCGGATCAGTGTCTGCTGCAGTTTGCGCGCCTCGATCAGGTCACGGTCCAGAGAATCGTAAAGCGCCTGCAGTTCGACCAGTGTGTTCACGATGACCCGGTTCTTGGCCAGCAATTCTGCCTGCATGACCAGCATCCGTTCCCCGGCGCGCAACCTGGCGCGCAGCTCGTTGCTGGCGACCGGCTTGGTCAGGAAATCATCGGCCCCGGCCTCCAGCCCGTCAGCGATTTCGGTCTTTTCCGATTTGGAGGTCAGCAGAACGAAGTATCCATAGTTCTCACGCCCAAGGTCCCGGAAACGACGGCAGAATTCGAGGCCGTCCATACCCGGCATCATCCAGTCGCTGATGACGATGTCGACGGTTTCACTGGCGCAGAAGTCCAAGGCGGCAAGCGCCGAATCGCGCTCCGTCACCCGGTAACCCCAGCGCCGCAGGTGAACCGAAAGGATATGCCGCTGCGCCCGGCTGTCGTCGACGACCAGCACATGCCGGGTCATCCCAGATACAGGTGTCATCCGATCAACTGGCATCACGCTGGAAATCACCGGTATCCCCTTCCCATCCGGGCGACCACTGTGGCGGCTCCATCTTAACGGTGGGTGAAACTTAAAATTGCGAAGGATTGCCACAGCCATGTCCGTTTGGGGCCAAGCAATTGCTGGGGCCCCTGGCACAGATTTCGATCATGGGCATTCAGGGAAACACGGCCATGATCGACTGGAAACGGGTTGAGGAACTGCAACAGGAAATCGGTGCCGACGGCTTTGCCGAGGTCGCTCAGATGTTCCTTGATGAGGCCGATCAGGCTGCACGGGCGCTGGCCGCCGGCCCTGCGCCGGAAGAGGTCGAGGCGCAACTGCATTTCCTCAAGGGCAGCGCGCTGAACCTTGGCCTCAGCGATCTGGCCGCCATCTGCCAGGACGGCGAACGCAAGGCGGCGGCGGGTTACGGGGCGCTGGTCGACCTGGTCCAAGTGACGCGCATCTACCATGCGTCCCGTGCGCATCTGCTGGTCGGGCTGCAAGCGCAGCCCATGGCCCGGGTCACGGCCGCCTGACGGTCAGATCAGGAATTCGGCCAGCGCGTCATCGGCGGTGATATCGCGAAAGGAAAGGCCCGCCGCGTCCATCCGGTCGGTGAAATGCCGGAAATTTGCGGCATCCTTCGTCTCGATCCCGATAAGGACCGAGCCGAAATTCCGGGCTGACTTCTTCAGGTATTCGAACCGGGTAATGTCTTCATCCGGGCCAAGCATGTTCAGGAACTCGCGCAAGGCGCCGGGCCGTTGCGGCATGCGCAGGATGAAGTATTTCTTCAGTCCGGCATATCGCTGGGCGCGTTCCTTCACTTCGGGCAGGCGTTCGAAGTCGAAGTTGCCGCCCGAGGTGACGCAGACCACCGTCTTGCCCCGGATCGCGTCGGCGAGTTCCGGCAGGACATCCACTGAAAGCGCCCCTGCCGGTTCCAGAACGATACCTTCAACGTTCAGCATCTCAAGCATGGTGACACAGATTCGGTCTTCGGGCGCCAGATGCACCGCTTCGCGCGGGACCCATGCAAGATGGGCGAAGTTGCTGTCGCCGATCCGCGCCACGGCCGCCCCGTCAACAAAACTGTTCACCCGCGCCAGCTTGGTCGGCCCCCCCTCGCGCAGCGCTGCCGTCAGACTGGCCCCGCCCAGGGGTTCGACGAAATGGAAGCCTACCTCAGGCGCAACCTCGCGCAGATAGCGCGTGACCCCCGAGGCAAGCCCCCCGCCACCCACCGGCAAGATCACCAGATCGGGCGCCCGGCCAAGCTGGTCCATGATCTCCACCGCGACGGAAGCCTGCCCCTCGATCACGTCGGGGTCATCGAAGGGCGACAGGAAATGCGCCCCCCGTTCCGCACAGAAGGTTTGAGCGGCTGCCAGCGTCTGGTCGAAGTAGTCGCCCGTCAGCTTGATCCGTACCTGACTGCCGCCGAACATGCGCGTCTTGTCGATCTTCTGCTGCGGTGTGGTGACCGGCATGAAGATCACCCCTTCCACCCCGAAATGCCGACAGGCATAGGCCACGCCCTGGGCATGGTTGCCCGCGCTGGCGCAGACGAACTCGCGCTGGTCGGGCTGGCGTTCGCGCACCTTGCGCATGGCGTTGAACGCGCCGCGGATCTTGTAACTGCGCACGGGGCTCAGGTCTTCGCGCTTCAGCCAGATCTCGGCACCGTAACGGGCCGAGAGGTGGTCGTTGCGCTGCAGGGGCGTTTCGGGAAAGAGGCCGCGCAGGGCGCTGGTCGTGGTGCGGGCGAGGTCGGAAAAGCGGGTCATGGCCCTGCTTGTCCGAAACCGCGCGCCTTGGCAAGAAATCCCGCAACGCGCTATCCTTGCCCTTCCCCCGGTTTCGCTTTAAGCGCCTGCCAAACCGGGACGGAGTGCCGTGATGCAGAAGCCGAAGAAAGTGGTGCTGGCCTATTCGGGCGGGCTTGATACCTCGATCATCCTCAAGTGGCTGCAAACAGAATACGGTTGCGAGGTGGTGACCTTCACCGCCGACCTCGGCCAGGGCGAGGAACTGGAACCGGCGCGGCAAAAGGCGCTGCTTCTGGGCATCAAGCCAGAGAACATCCATATCGTTGATGTCCGGGAAGAATTCGTGCGCGACTTCGTCTTCCCGATGTTCCGGGCCAATGCGCTGTATGAGGGGCTGTATCTTCTGGGCACCTCCATTGCCCGGCCGCTGATCTCGCAGCACCTGGTGCGGATCGCGAAGGAGACGGGCGCGGATGCGGTGGCGCATGGGGCGACGGGCAAGGGCAACGATCAGGTGCGGTTCGAACTGTCGGCGGCGGCGCTGGACCCTGCGATCAAGGTGATCGCGCCGTGGCGGCTGTGGGACCTGACCAGTCGCACGAAGCTTTTGGAGTTTGCCGAGGCGAACCAGATTCCGATCGCCAAGGACAAGCGCGGGGAGGCTCCGTTCTCGGTCGATGCGAACCTTCTGCACACCTCTTCGGAAGGCCGCGTCCTTGAGAACCCGGCAGAAGAGTTCCCGAACTATGTGCTGCAGCGGGTCGTGCCGGTGGAAGAGGCGCCGGATCAGGCCGAGATGGTGGAGATCGGGTTCGAGCGCGGCGATGCGGTATCGATCAACGGTGAGCGTCTGAGTCCGGCCACGATCCTGACCCGGCTGAACGAACTGGGCGGCAAGCATGGCGTGGGCGTGCTGGACCTGGTGGAGAACCGGTTCGTCGGCATGAAATCCCGTGGGGTCTACGAGACCCCGGGCGGGACGATCCTGCTGGAGGCGCACCGGGGCATCGAGCAGATCACGCTGGACGCAGGCGCGGGCCATCTGAAGGACAGCATCATGCCGCGCTATGCCGAGCTGATCTACAACGGTTTCTGGTTCAGCCCGGAGCGCGAGGCGCTGCAGGCGCTGATCGACAAGACGCAGGAACATGTGACCGGGACGGTACGGGTCAAGCTTTACAAGGGATCGGCGCGTACGGTGGCGCGGTGGTCGGATCACTCGCTCTATTCGGAGAAGCATGTAACCTTCGAAGAGGATGCCGGGGCCTACGACCAGAAGGACGCCGAAGGCTTTATCCGGTTGAATGCGCTGCGGCTGCGGTTGATCGCGACGCGGAATGCGCGGGTCGCGAAGTAGATTTCATCGTCTGACCGGGTCCGACACAGATCGGGGCCCAACATCGGGAAATCGGCCAGCCCCCGGGTTGTGGCCGGTTTTTCGCATGTCCCGGCGCATCAGAAGGACCGCATATTCTGGCAGGTCGCATGGACCCGCCCAAAGGCACATACATCACCGTCAAGCCCGGGATCCAGCGAAGGTACATGTCAGGAAGTGGTGAGCCGGACAGGATTCGAACCTGTGACCCGCTGATTAAAAGTCAGCTGCTCTACCAACTGAGCTACCGGCCCCACGAGGCGGCTGATTAGGCAAGCGCGTCCGAAGGGTCAAGGGCAAAAACGTGCGGTGTCTTTCAAAACCCTTCGCCCGGGCGTATATGCCTTGGCATGAAAGACATGGGCACCCAGACCGGCCTGCCGTTCATCAAGATGCACGGCGCGGGCAACGACTTCGTGGTCATCGACTCGCGCGGGCGTGGTGCGGTGATGACGGCGGCAATTGCGCGGGCGCTGGGCGACCGCAACCGGGGTGTGGGCTTCGACCAACTTGCCGAGCTCATCGATGCGGACGAGGCCGATTTCGCGCTGACCTTCTGGAACAGCGACGGCAGTCAGGCGGGAGCCTGCGGCAATGCCACCCGCTGCGTGGCCGACCATGTGATGCAGGGGCTGGGCGCGGATCGCGTCACCCTGGCCACGGCACGCGGATCCCTGCGGGCCGAGCGGGCAGCGGACGGCCGCGTCTGGGTCAACATGGGCGCACCGCAGCTTGACTGGGCATCGGTTCCGCTTGCGCATGAGGTCGACACGCTGCACCTGCCCCTGCCGGGAGATCCGGCTGCAGTTGGCATGGGCAACCCGCATTGCGTGCATTTTGTTGCCGACGCCGAGGCGGTGGACCTGCCCGCCCTTGGCCCGAAGATCGAACATGACCCCCTGTTTCCGCAGCGCACCAATGTGGAATTCGCCAGCCTCATCTCGCCCTGCCGTCTGCGGATGCGGGTGTGGGAGCGCGGGACCGGGATCACTCTTGCCTGCGGATCGGGGGCCTGTGCCACGGCGGTTGCCGCGCATCTGCGGGGCATGATCGGGCCGCGCGTCGCGCTGGAGGTGGATGGCGGCACCCTGGAGGTCGACTGGCGCGAGGATGGCGTGTGGCTGACCGGCCCGGTGGCGCGGGTCTTTGACGGCGTTGTCTCGCCCCAATTCCTGGCGGCCGTGGCATGAACGCACCCGCCCACCCCGTGAAGCCGCCGGTCTTCGCGACGCTCGGCTGTCGGCTCAATGCCTATGAGACCGAGGCGATGAAGGAACTGGCCGCGGCTGCCGGCCTGTCACAAGCGGTGGTCGTGAACACCTGCGCGGTGACGGCGGAAGCGGTGCGGAAAGCCAAGCAGGACATCCGCCGCCTCGCGCGGGAGAACCCGGGGGCGGCAATCATCGTGACCGGCTGCGCGGCCCAGACCGAGCCGGAGACCTTCGCGGCGATGCCCGAGGTCGCGCGGGTGGTAGGCAACCACGAAAAGATGCAGGCGGAAACCTGGCAGGGCATCGCCGCCCCCGACCTGATCGGGGTGACCGAGAAGGTGCAGGTCGACGACATCATGTCGGTGCGCGAAACCGCGGGCCATCTGATCGACGGCTTCGGGCGGCACCGGGCCTATGTGCAGGTTCAGAACGGCTGTGATCACCGTTGCACCTTTTGCATCATTCCTTACGGCCGGGGAAACTCGCGGTCAGTTCCGGCGGGGGTGGTGGTCGAGCAGATCAACCGGCTGGTCGATCGTGGCTTCAACGAGGTGGTGCTGACCGGCGTTGATCTGACCTCCTGGGGCGCCGACCTGCCGGGGGAGCCCCGGCTGGGCGATCTGGTGCGGCGGATCCTGAAGCTTACCACGATCCCGCGCCTGCGGATCAGCTCGATCGATTCGATCGAGGCCGACCCCGCGCTGATCGAGGCGATTGCGACGGAGCCCCGGCTGATGCCGCATCTGCATCTGTCGTTGCAGGCGGGTGATGACCTGATCCTGAAACGGATGAAACGGCGGCACCTGCGCGACGATGCCATCCGCTTTTGCGAGGAAGTGCGCAGCTTGCGCCCCGACATGGTTTTCGGCGCCGATATCATCGCGGGCTTCCCGACCGAGACGGAAGCCATGTTCCAGCGCAGTCTTGATCTGGTCGCCGACTGCGGGCTGACCTTCCTGCATGTCTTCCCCTTCAGCCCGCGCAAGGGCACCCCGGCGGCGCGGATGCCGCAGGTGAGGGGCCCCGAGATCAAGGCGCGCGCGGCGCGGCTGCGGGCCTTGGGGGACAGCGTTCTGGCGCAGCACCTGCAGGCACAGGTCGGGCAGGCGCACCGGGTGCTGACCGAAGGACCGCGGGTCGGGCGGACGGAGCAGTTCACCGAGGTCGCCTTTGCCGCCGATCAGCCCGAAGGCACGATTCTGGAGCTTCGCATCCAGGGCCATGACGGCGCGCGGCTGCTGGCCTAGGTGGCTGTTCCTGTCGCAAATGCGCACGGTTGGCGGGAAACGGGGATCGACAGGCCGGGCCGAATCGCCATGATCTTGCGGGGGCATCTGGCCCCGGGGGAGCCTCTGCCGTGACCGATGCGGACCGCGCCTTTCTGACGGCCCTTTTCGACGCTGCGGTCGCGGCGGCCGATCCTGAACTGGCCTTGGCCGCGCATCTGCCAGAGCGTCCGAAGGGCCGGACGGTGGTCATCGGCGCGGGCAAGGGGGCGGCGCAGCTGGCCGCGGCCTTCGAGCGGCTTTGGGACGGCCCGCTGGAAGGGGTGGTTGTCACCCGTTATGGCTATGGCTGTGAGACCCGCGCGATCCGGGTGCTGGAGGCTGCGCATCCAGTGCCGGACGAGGCGGGGCTTCGCGCCTCAACTGCCCTCTTCGATGCGGTGCGGGGCCTTGGCCCTGACGATCTGGTGGTGGCGCTGGTCTGTGGCGGCGGCTCGGCCCTGCTGCCCTGCCCGCCGGGTACCCTGACGCTGGCGGACGAGGCGGCGCTGAACCGGGCGCTGCTCGCCTCGGGCGCGCCGATTTCGGTGATGAACGCGATCCGCAAGCAGGTGTCGGGGATCAAGGGCGGGCGGCTGGCGGCGGCCTGCCATCCGGCGCGGGTGGTGTCGCTGGTGGTTTCGGACGTGCCGGGCGACGACCCGGCGCAGGTGGCCAGCGGCCCGACGGTGCCCGATGCCGTGACGCGCGATCAGGCGCGGGCGCTGGTCGCAAGCTGGCGGATCGACCTGCCGCCCCGGGTGGCGGACTGGCTGGCAGGCGAAGCGGGTGCTGCGCCCTTGCCGGACGATCCGGTCTTTGCCCAAAACGAGGTGCGCGTGATCGCCTCGGCCCGGCTGTCGCTGGAGGCGGCGGCGGACCGGGCGCGGGCGCTGGGCGTGCCTGCGGTGATCCTGTCGGACGCCATCGAGGGCGAGGCGCGCGACGTGGGCCGGGTTCATGCCGCCATCGCCTGCGAGGTGGCGACGCGGGGCCGCCCCTTCCCGCGCCCCGTGGTGATCCTGTCGGGGGGCGAGACCACGGTCACCCTGCGCGGCACGGGCAAGGGTGGCCGGAACAGCGAATTCCTGTTGGCCGTTGCGCTGGCGGCGGAGGGTGTTCCTTTCGCCGCGCTGGCCGCCGATACCGACGGGATCGACGGGTCGGAAGACAATGCCGGGGCCTTCGCCACCGGCGACAGTGCCGCGCGCCTGCGGGCACTGGGTCATGACCCGGGTGCGCTTCTTGCCGGGAACGATGCCTTTACGGCCTTCGCTGCGCTGGGCGATCTGTTCAGCCCCGGCCCCACGGGAACCAATGTGAATGACTTTCGTGCAATCCTGTTACGATAAGGTAAATCCGGCGGCCCAGCGGGCGGGCCTGCCCGGCAGCGGGCCCCTGGCCCATGGCCAGCGGTGCAGGGGATGAGCCGAATTGCGCGTCAGGACGATCGGTTGACAGTTTCCGCCCATATCCCGCGCGGCGTGGCGCATTTCCGGCTGCCCACGGCAGCGACGACACGGGATTTTGCCTTTCTGGCCCTGCCACGGTTCACGCTTCTGGCCTTTTCCTCGGCGATCGAGCCCCTGCGCATCGCCAACCAGTTGACGCAGCAGCCGCTTTATCGCTGGCGGCTGGTCAGCATGGATGGCAAGCCGGTGGAAAGTTCGGCCGGGGTGCGGGTGGAGGTGGACCAGGGGCTGGAGCCCCTGGGGCGCGAGGTGACGGTCGTGGTCTGTTCGGGCACCGATGCCAGCGAGGCGGCGGATCGCAAGGTGCTGGCCTGGCTGCGCGACCATTCGCGGCGTGGCGGGAGTCTGGGGGCGATCTGCACCGGGGCCTATACGCTGGCGCGGGCGGGTCTTCTGGGTGACGATACGCCCGCCGTGCATTGGGAGAACCGCCCGGCCTTCCGCGAGCTTTTTGACATGGAGCCGCTGGAGCAGATCTATGTCATTGGCCAGAAGCATTTTTCCTGTGCCGGGGGCGAGGCGGGCGTGGACATGATGCTGGCCCTGATCGCGCAGGACCATGGCCGGAAACTGGCCGATGCGGTGGCCGAGATGTGCCTGCATTCGCGTCTCCGCGAGGCCAGTGCGACGCAGAAGAAGGTCTATCCGGCCCCGATGCAGGCCCGCCACCCCGCCGTGGCCCGGGTGATCGCCGCGATGCAGGACAACATCGCAACCCCGCTGGATCAGGAGGCGCTGGCCGAGGTCTTCGGGCGCTCGGCCCGGCATCTGGAGCGGGTGTTCAAGTCGGTGCTGCAGGAGACGCCGAAAAGCTATTACCTTGGCCTGCGGCTGGAAGAGGCGCGGAACCTCTTGGCCGATACGACGCTGTCGATTCTGGAGGTGGCGGTGGCGACCGGGTTCAACTCGCGCTCCAGCTTTTCCAAGGCGTTTCGCAGCCGGTTCGGGCACAGCCCGTCGCGGTATCGCTAGGGGGGTGGGCGCTGCCGGCGGGGCAGGGCCTGCAAGTGATTGAGGACGCTGTGTTCATCGGTCGTCCTGGCCCCATTCGCCGCGTCTGCTTTGCGTCTGGCATCTGTCTGGCATCTGTACAGACGTGCGCCGGGGTCAGGCGGCGTTAACCTTGAAAGCGAATCGATGCACGCCCTGCCGTCATCGCCGGTCGTTTCCCGGGTCGAGCGCATGGCCCGAGGCCGGGCCGCGCAGGGGTTGCAGCAGCATCCGGTCCAGCCAGAGGTCGCGGGGTGTGCGGAACTGCTCGATCCCGATCTCCATCCCCTGATGTCCCTTGGCGGGCTGGGCGATGTAGGTGCCGAAGGCGCGGTCCCACCACGGGACCGAAAAGCCATAGTTCGAATTCGTCTCGCGCGGGTCGGTGGAATGGTGGACGCGGTGCATTTCGGGCGTGACCAGCAGCCAGCGCAGAACCCGGTCCACTCCGCGCGGCAGGGCGATGTTCGAATGGTTGAAGAGGGCGGTCGCGTTCAGGATCACCTCGAACGCCAGCACCGCCACGGCGGGGGCCCCGATGGCCCCCACGACCGCCAGCTTGATCAGCATGGACAGAAAGATCTCGACCGGGTGGAACCGCAGGCCGGTGGTGGCGTCGAAATCAAGGTCGGCATGGTGCATCCGGTGCAGCCGCCAGAGGCCGGGCACGGCGTGGAACAGCACATGTTGCAGGTAGATCGCCAGATCGAGGATCAGGATCGAGGCGAGGATCGCCAGCCAGAGCGGCAGGTCCAGCCGGTTGAAGAGGCCCCAGCCCTGCGCCTCGGCCGCAGTCGCAAGCCCTACGGCCAGCACCGGAAAGGCCAGCCGCAGGATCGCGGTATCCAGCGCGACAAGGGCGAGGTTGTTGGTCCAGCGGATCACGCGCGGAACCTCCAGTCGCCGGCGGGGGGCGGCCAGTTCCCAAAGTATCATGCCGACCAGCACCGTAAGGAAGGCCCCGAGCCGGAGGCTGTTTTCGTGGGCCAGAAGAATGCTGCTCATCGGGTTGCCTTCCGTTGGGGTCGGGCTTATTCAAGTGATTGCTTGAATGATTAGGCGGGAGGCCGCGCGCATGTCAACCAGTCCCAAGGCGGCCCTGCTGGAGGAATTCGCGCTGGTGGCGCAGGCGCTGGCTGCACCGGCGCGGCTGATGATCCTGGAGCAACTGGCCCAGGCCGAGCGCGGGGTGGAGGGGATTGCCGCGAAAACCGGGCTGAGCGTCGCCAACTGCTCGCAGCATCTGCAACAGCTGCGCCGCGCCGGGCTGGTGACCAGCCGCCGGGAGGGCAAGGCGGTGATCTACCGGCTGACCGATCCGCGGACCGTGGCGCTGATGGCGATGCTGCATGAGCTGGCCGAGCGGAACCTGGCCCGGGTGGGGGACATCCTGCGCGGGCTGGCGGGCGGGACGGAGCCACCCGAGCCGATCAGCCGGGCCGATCTGGCGGCGCGTCTGGCAGAGGGGTCAGTGACGCTTCTGGATCTGCGCCCGGCGGATGAATTCGCGGCGGGCCACATTCCCGGCGCGTTGAATGTGCCGGTGGAGGGGTTGGCGGCGATTCTGCCGGTGCTGGAGCCGGGGGTGGAGATCGTGGCCTATTGCCGGGGGCCCTATTGCGTTTACGCGCATCAGGCGGTTGCGGCCCTGCGCCGGATGGGCCGTGTCGCGTGGCGGCTGGAGGGCGGGCTGCCCGACTGGCGGGCCGAGGGGCGGGTGGTCGCCTGTCTTTAGCAGCTGGTCGCGGGGTTCGGGTCGCCTCCTCGTGCGACTTCGTCTTCTCGTCGGGGTGGGGCAGCGAGGAGTGACGAAGTCACAGGCGGGCGGGGCCTTGTCCGAGGTCGGCCAGGATCGGGCAGTCGGGCCGATGGTCGCCGCAGCAGGCGTCAGCCAGGTGGCGGAGTGTGTCCATCATCGCCTGCATCCCGGCGATCTTTGCCTGCAACTCGGCGATCTGGTCGGTGGCGATGCGCTTGACATCGGCGCTGTGGCGGGAGCGGTCGCGCCAGAGGGCGAGAAGCTCGGTGATCTTCTCGACGGAAAAGCCCAGGTCGCGGGCGCGGCGGATGAAGCGCAGGATCTGGACCTCGGTTTCGGTATAGACCCGGTAGCCCGAGGCGGTGCGGCCCGCCGCCGGGATCAGGCCGATGGATTCGTAGTAGCGGATCATCTTGGCCGAGACGCCCGAGGCTTGTGCTGCCTGTCCGATGTTCATGGGGGGCCTCCTTCAGGCGGGTGTGGGGGCAAAGCGGCGCAGGCGGAGCGCGTTGCCAAGGACGAAGACGGAGGACAGCGCCATGGCCCCGGCGGCGAAGACGGGGGAGAGGAGGATGCCCCAGAAAGGCCAGAGCACCCCCGCCGCCACCGGCACCAGCGCGGTGTTGTAGGCAAAGGCCCAGAAGAGGTTCTGCCGGATGTTGCGCATCACCGCCCTGGAAAGGGCGATGGCGTCCGAGACCGCCGTGAGCCGCCCCGACATCAGCACCACATCCGCCGCCTCGATGGCGATGTCGGTGCCGGTGCCGACGGCGATGCCCACATCGGCCTCGGCCAGCGCCGGGGCGTCGTTGATGCCGTCGCCGACGAAGGCCAGCTTGCCGAGGGACTTGAGGCGGCGGACGGCATCGACCTTGCCCTCGGGCAGGACCTCGGCCACCACCTCGTCGATACCAAGCTGGCGGGCGATGGCCCGGGCGGTGCGGGCGTTGTCACCGGTGACCATGGCGACCTTGAGGCCCATCTGGTGCAGGGCGCGGATCGCCTGCGGGGTGGTCGGTTTCACCGGGTCGGCGACGGCCAGGATCGCGGCGAGGCGCCCGTCGATGGCGGCGTAGAGCGGGGTCTTGCCCTCATCCCCCAGCCGGGCGGCGGTGGCGGCGAAGGGGGCGGTGTCGAGGCCGAGGCGGGTCATGTAGCGGTCGGCCCCGACCTCGACCCTTTGCCCGCCCGCCATGGCCTGCACGCCGTAGCCGGTGACCGAGGTGAACTCGGTGACCTTGGGCAGGGTCAGCCCCTCGTCCAGGGCCGCGGCGGTGATGGCGCGGGCGATGGGGTGTTCGGACTTGTCTTCCGCCGCTGCGACGGCGGCCAGCACCTTTTCGCGGGTGAAGCCCGGCGCAAGGTCAAGGTCGGTCAGCCGGGGTTTGCCTTCGGTCAGCGTGCCGGTCTTGTCGAGGGCGACAACAGTCACGCCTTGCAGGGCCTGCAACGCCTCGCCCTTGCGGAAGAGGACGCCAAGCTCCGCGCCGCGCCCGGTGCCGACCATGATCGAGGTCGGGGTCGCCAGCCCCATGGCGCAGGGGCAGGCGATGATGAGGACGGCGACGGCGTTGACGAGGCCGAAGGTCAGGGCGGGCGTGGGGCCGAAGATCAGCCAGACGAGGAAGGTCAGGGCGGCGATGGCCATGATCGCGGGCACGAACCACAGCGTCACCCGGTCGACCAGCGCCTGGATCGGGAGTTTCCCGCCCTGCGCCTGTTCGACCATGCGGATGATCTGGGCAAGCATCGTCGCCTCGCCCACGGCGGTGGCCTGAAAGGTGAAGGCGCCGGTCTGGTTGACCGTGCCGCCGGTGACCATGCTGCCATGCGTCTTGGCGACCGGCAGCGGCTCGCCCGAGATCATGCTTTCATCGACCCAGCTGTCGCCGGTCGTCACTGTGCCATCAACGGCGATGCGTTCGCCGGGGCGGACCTCGACAAGATCGCCGGGACGTAGGTCGGTGACGGGGATTTCCGCTGTCGTCCCGTCGCGGACCACCCGGGCGGTGCGGGGTTGCAGGCCGATGAGCCGCCGGATCGCCTGCGAGGTGCGGCCCTTGGCGCGGGCCTCCAGAAGACGGCCGAGGAGGATGAGGGTCACGATGACCGCTGCCGCCTCGAAATAGACATTGACCGTGCCGCGTGGCAGGAGGGTGGGAAGGAAGGTGGCGACCAGCGAATAGCCATAGGCGGCGGCGGTGCCGACGGCGACAAGGCTGTTCATGTCGGGCGCGAAGCGGGCCAGCGCCGGGAAGCCCTTCAGATAGAAGCGCCGCCCGGGGCCGAGCAGGACCAGCGTGGTCAGCGCGCCTTGCAGATACCAGCTGTTCTGCATGCCGATCGTGTTCATCACCGCCATATGCACCCAGTCAAAGAGGTGCCCGCCCATCTCCAGCAGGAAGACCGGCAGGGTGAGGGCTGCGGCAAGCGTCACGTCGCGGCGGAGGGTGGCTTCCTCGGCATCCTTGCGGGCGGTGAGGTCGTCAGTGGCGGCGGTGGCGGGGCGGGCGTCGTAGCCCGCACCCTCGATGGCGCGGATCAGGGTGGCGGGGTCGGCGTGGCCGGTGACGGTCGCCCGTTCGGTCGCAAGGTTCACATTGGCCGAGGTCACGCCCGGCACGGCGGCCAGCACCCTTTCCACCCGCGCCACGCAGGAGGCGCAGGTCATGCCCTCGACCACGAGGTCCAGCGTCCGCGCGGGAACATCGTAACCCGCAGCCTCGACTGCCTTGGCCAGCGCCGTGGGGTCCAGCCCTTGCCCGGTGATCTCGGCCCGTTCGGTGGCAAGGTTCACATGCGCCGCGCTGACGCCGGGGACGGATTTCAGCACCTTTTCCACCCGCCCGACGCAGGAAGCGCAGGTCATGCCTTCGATCTCCAGCGTCAGATGGTCGGGGCCGGGATTGGTCTGGATATTCATGGCGGCGGTCCTTTCTTCAGGCGTCCGCAGGTTCAGATAAGGCTTCCCATCATGGGAAGGTCAAGGGGCTTTCCGAACTTGCGCCATCACGGGCTTGTGCTCTTGACCTTCCAACGGTGGGAAGCCCTATGTCCGATGGCATCAGGCACATCCCAACGGAGGACCCCGTGCAATTCCATATCGAGACCATGACCTGCGGCGGCTGCGTGCGCGGCGTGACCAAGGCGATTCAGTCGGTTGATCCGGAGGCTTCGGTCAGTGCCGATCTGGCAACGCAGAAGGTAGAGGTCACTACGCAGGCCGCGCGTGACCGTCTGGTTGCGGCGCTGGCCGATGCCGGCTTTGAGCCGGCCTGAGACTATCAAAGGAGAGAAAGATGCAGAAGAAGACAATCGTCGGCGCCGCCGCAGTCGCCATCATCGGCGGGCTTGCCATCGCGCAGACCGTGGACCATTCGATGATGGATCATTCCGGGATGGGCCACTCGGGCATGGATATGGCCGACATGGGCATGATGAGCCATGGCGCGATGATCCCGCCGGAGCTGGCCGGTAACGCGGCTGTGGTCGCCTATGCCGAGGCGATGGACAAGATGATGGTCGACATGATGATCCCCTATACCGGCGACGCCGATGTCGATTTCGTGCGCGGCATGATCCCGCATCACGAGGCTGCGGTGGCCATGGCGAAGATCCAGCTGGAGCATGGGACGGACCCCGAGATCCGCAAGCTGTCGGAAGAGGTGATCGCGGCGCAGGAGGCCGAGATCGCGATGATGCAGGCCTGGCTGGCGGCGCGGGGGCTGTAACCGGAGCGCTCATCGCTTCCTTGCGGTCGCTCTTCGCTGTGTCGGCATCGGGGCGACTGTATGGCAAGGGAAGGAAATGGCCGGAGAGAGCCGGCCGGGCGCAAGATGCGCGCTCATCGCATCGCTGTGCTCGCTCTTCGCGGGGGCAGGCGATGAGCGACCGCAAGGAAGCGAAGAGCGGCGGTCAGGGCAGTTCGGCGATCACCGCGCGGGCGGCGGCGGCGGGGTCTGGGGCCTGCCAGATCGGGCGGCCAACGACGATGTGGTCGGCGCCGTCCGTGATGGCCTGATGTGGCGTGGCGATGCGCTTCTGGTCGCCCGTTGCCGCCCCTGCGGGACGCACGCCGGGCGTGACGATCAGCTTGCCCTGCGCCTGCGGCAGGGCGCGGATCATCGCGGCCTCTTGCGGGCTGGCGATGACGCCATCCGCCCCGGCGGCCAGAGCGCGGGCGGCGCGTTCCAGGGTGATGTCGTGGATATCGCCGGGCTTGATCAGGTTCGCATCCAGATCGGCGCGGTCGAGCGAGGTCAGCACCGTCACGGCGAGGATCTTCAGCCCGGTGCCGCCCTTGCCCGTGGCCGCCGCCGTGACCACCTGCGGGTCGCCGTGGACGGTGAGGAAATCGAGGTCGTACTGCGCGAGGCCCCGGACGGCGGCTTCGATTGTGGCACCGATGTCGAAGAGCTTCATGTCGAGGAAGACGCGCTTGCCCTGTTCGTGCTTCAGCTCGTTTGCCAGCGCGAGGCCCCCGCCCGTCAGCATGCCGAGGCCGATCTTGTAGAAGCTGGCCGCATCGCCGATCCGCGCCACGAGGTCGAGGCCTTGCACCACGTTCGGCACGTCCAGCGCCACGATCAGGCGGTCATCTGCGGGCATGTCGGCCTCCATCCCAGGGTCGCGGCGGTTTGACGGGGCGGGGCGGGGCTGTCAAGACTGGCGGGAAACGGGGGGCGGGTGGACGTGGCATGATCCTGGCATTCGATATTGGCGGCAGCCGGATCAGGGCGGCGGCCTGGGACGGGCGGTTGGTGGCGCTGGGCGAGGTGCCGACACCTGCGGGTGATCTGGCGGCGTTCACGGCGGCGATTGCGGGCTTTGCCGCGGGGCGGGCTGTCAGGGGCATCGCGATCTCGATCGCCGGGGTGGTGGACCCGGGCACGGGGGGCGGGACGGTGGCGAATATCCCGGCCATCGACGGGCTGGCGCTGGGCCCGGCGTTGCAGGCGGCCACGGGGCTGCCGGTTCTGGTGCTGAACGATGCCGACTGCTTTGCGCTGGCCGAGGCGAGCCATGGGGCCGGGCGGGGGCATGGCACGGTCTTTGGCGTGATTCTGGGCACGGGGGTTGGCGGCGGGCTGGTGATCGGCGGGCGCGTCGTCACCGGTGCGGGGGGCTATGCCGGGGAATGGGGGCATGGGCCGGTGATCCGGGGTGACTATGCGTTCCAGTGCGGTTGCGGTCAGGTGGGTTGCATCGACACCATTGGCGGGGCGCGGGGGCTGGAGCGGTTGCACCGCAAGCGCACGGCCGAGCTTCTGGGATCGGAGGCGATCATCGCCAACTGGCTGGCGGGAGAGGCCGAGGCCGGCGAGACCATGGCGCTCTGGCGCGAGCTGGTCTCGGGGCCGCTGGCGATGGTGGTGAATGTCACGGGCGCGGATGTGCTGCCGGTGGGGGGCGGGTTGTCCCGCGCGCTGGGGCTGGTGACCTATCTGGACGAGGCGGTTCGGGTGCGCATCCTGCGGCGGACGACGGCGCCCCTGCTGGTGCCGGCGGTCTGCGGGGCGGATGCCGGGCTTCTGGGGGCGGCCATGGCGGGGCAGGCGGCATGGGGGTGACGGGCGAGGAGGTGATCGTCGAGGTCTGCGTTGACTCCTCCGCGGGGCTGGCCGCTGCGGTCGAGGGCGGTGCGGACCGGATCGAGCTCTGTGCGGCGCTGGCGTTGGGGGGGCTGACGCCCTCGGCCGGGTTCATGGCCGAGGCGGCGCGCTGCGGCGTGCCGGTGATGGCGATGATCCGGCCGCGCGCGGGGGATTTCGTCTGGTCCGAGGCGGAGCTTCTGGTGATGGAAGCCGACATCGCGGCGGCGCGGACGGCGGGGCTGGCGGGCGTGGTCCTCGGGGCGTCGCGCCCCGACGGGCGGCTGGATGGCGTGGCGCTGGCCCGGCTGGTGCGGGCGGCTTCGGGCGGCGACCGATTTCTTGCAAGAAATCGGACCGGAGCCTTTGAAGGCTCCGGTCCGGAATTTTCGAAAATTCCGGCGCCCCTCGACCTGACGCTGCACCGCTGCTTCGATCTGGTGCCTGACATGCGGGCCGCGCTGGAAGAGGCGGTGGCGCTGGGGTTTCGGCGCGTCCTGACCTCGGGCGGGGCACGGATGGCGGGTGAGGGCGCGGGGCGGATCGGGGCGCTGGTCCGGCAGGCGGCGGGGCGGATCGCCATCATGGCGGGGGCAGGGGTGACGGCGGAAACCGCGCCTGTGCTGCTGGCGCAAGGGGTGCGGGAAGTGCACGGGTCCTGCGCGGAAAGTGTTGCGGTTTCGGGTAAGGGACCGGAAATGGGTTTCGGGCCAAGGATGGAACGGCGGACCAATGCCGCGCGGGTGCGGGCGCTGCGGCTGGCAATAGAAGGAGCAGGGGATGAAGATCAACGTCACCTTTGAGCGGCCTGAGGAGGGCCCGGGCTCGGGCCCGCTGGTGGTGGGCTGGTTCCTGACCCAGGACAAGGGCGCGGTGCTTTATGACCCGCCCGAGCGGGTGGCGATCCGCCCGCCGAACCGGGGGCACGCGAAATCGGCCAGCCGCTGCCCGGCGGTGATCCAGCTGGAAAGCCGGTACTTCATGGTGAAATGCCCCTTCGATCTGCACATCGGGTTTCAGCGCGACGACAAGGGGCGGGCGGTGCTGGTGAACCGGGCCGGGGCGGCAAGCCCGGTGCGCACGGCCAAGCTGAACGAGGTGCTGACCCTGGTGAACGAGGCGGAATGGCGCTTCCCCGACCGGCCCACGGTGCAGTTGCAGCTGCCCTACTGCTTCATCGCCGACGAGATGGCCTATGTGACCCAGCTTGACGCCTTTGCCCATTACCGCCCCACCCCGCTGCCGGGCACGATCTTTGGCGGGCGGTTTCCGGTCTCGCTCTGGCCGCGGCCGCTGATGTGGGCGTTTGAGTGGCATGAGCCCGCGAAGGACCTGATCCTGCGGCGGGGCGATCCCCTGTTCTATGTGCAGTTCGAGGGGATGGACCCGTCGCGCCCGGTGCAGGTGGTGGAGGCCGAAAGGACGCCGGAGCTGCTGGCCTATCTGGAGAAGCTGTCGGGTGTGGTGAACTACGTCAACCAGACCTTCGGGCTTTTCAAGGCGGCCGAGGCCTTGCGGCCGGAGCGGTTGCTGGTGCCGAAGGGGCGGAGTTAGTGCCCCTTGCCCAACCCCGGGGCGCTGCCCCGGACCCCGGAGTATTTGCAAAGGAGCAAGCGCAATTTTAGTCAAATTGGAGGGGTCGGTGCGGAGCATCATCGAGATTTTCGAGGTGGCGACCGGGAGGGTGCGCGAGGTGCTGGCGGTCGAGGGGCGGATCGAGGCGCCGAACTGGGCGCCCTCTGGCGACTGGCTTCTGGTGAACGGGTCGGGCCGGCTTTACCGGGTGCCTCTTGCGGCCCCAGCGCTGGAGCCGGTGGACACGGGCTTTGCGGATCGCTGCAACAACGACCACGGGATCAGCCCGGACGGGGCGCGGATCGTGATTTCGCACCATGGCGGGCGGGGGTCGGAGATATTCGTGCTGCCGGTGGCGGGCGGGGTGCCGGTGGCGGTGACCGACGAGGCGCCGAGCTATTGGCATGGCTGGTCGCCGGACGGAGCGCGGCTGGCCTATGTGGCGAAGCGGGGGGCGGGGGCGTTCGACGTCTATACTATCCCGGTCGAAGGCGGCGAGGAGACGCGCCTGACCGGGGGCGAGGGACATTGCGACGGGCCGGATTACAGCCCGGACGGGGCGCGCATCTACTATAATTGCGACCGGACGGGCCATGCGCAGATCTGGGTGATGGCGGCGGACGGGTCGGGGCAGAGGCAGCTTTTCGCGGACGAGTTCGTCAACTGGTTTCCGCATCCCTCGCCCGACGGGCGACATCTGGTCTATCTGGCCTATCCGCCGGGCACCCTGGGTCATCCGGCGGATCTGCCGGTGGCGCTGGTGCTGTGCGATCCCGAGGGGCAGGACCGCCGCCGGGTGCGAGAATTCATCGGCGGGCAGGGGACGATCAACGTGCCGTCCTGGGCGCCGGATGGCAGCGCCTTTGCCTATGTGCGCTATGAGCCCTGAGCCGGGCTGAGCCGGGTCAGGCGCTTCGGCGGCGGCGGGTCGGCCGCTTCGGGGATCAGGCCCGCGGCCTCAAGCACCGGGTGCAGGTGGCGGGGATCGCCCCAGACCGAAATATAGACCTCGGGCGGGAAGCCGTTTGACAGATGTTCGGGCGTCAGGTCGATGATCCGCACGCGCAGATCGTCGCCATGGGCCAGCGAGGGGGTCACGATCTCTTCCGCCACGGGGCCGAGATGGCCAAGGCAGGCCGGGCGCAGGCGCGGGATCACTCCAAGGAAGGGCTGACGCACCTGGGCAAAGACGCCCACGCGGCCATCGTTCAGCCGGTCAAGCCAGGCGGCATCGCCGATGGACAGGCCGGTGCGTGCGACATGGACCGAAAGCCCCTCGACCGGGGCCTTGTGGATCAGGGGGAGTTTCGCGTCGGACATCGGCTGCGGCTTTCCTTGGGCGGGGTTCAGATGGTGGGGTTATCCCGAAGGATGCAAGGCGCGATCTCTGTCCAGGTCGAGGATGCGCCGGGAGCCGCGCAAGGAGGGGTCCGGGGTCGGCGGGGAAAGGCCGATCCCGGTCGGCGGGCGACATCGCGCCGAGGGCGGATTTTCTGCCGCCGGGGATTGCAAAGCCGGAGAGGCGCGCCCACCTGAGGCCTAAGGCCCTTTGCGCTGTGCTGGAATGCCGGGCAGCGCGGATGGGGCGCTTCACGAGAGGAGAATGACCGATGAATTTGGAGAAATTCACGGAGCGGTCGCGCGGTTTCCTTCAGGCCGCCCAGACCATCGCGATGCGGGAAAGCCACCAGCGTGTGCTGCCCGACCATCTGCTGAAGGCGCTTATGGATGATGACCAGGGGCTGGCGGCGAACCTGATCCGCAAGGCGGGGGGCTCGCCCGAACAGGTCAATGCGGCGGTCAATGCCGCGATTGCCAAGCTGCCCAAGGTCAGTGGCGGCGACGGGCAGACCTATGTCGATCCGCAGCTTGTTCGCGTCTTGGACGAGGCGGAGACCGTGGCGAAGAAGGCCGGGGACAGCTTTGTTCCGGTGGAACGCCTGCTGACGGCGCTGGCGCTGGTGAACACCCGCGCGAAGGATGCGCTGACGGCGGGGGCGGTGACGGCCCAGGGGCTGAACAGCGCCATCAACGAGGTCCGCAAAGGGCGGACGGCGGATTCGGCTTCTAGCGAAGACACGATGGAGGCCTTGAAGAAGTATGCCCGCGACCTGACCGAGGCGGCGCGGGATGGCAAGATTGACCCGATCATCGGGCGGGATGAAGAGATTCGCCGCGCGATGCAGGTGCTGTCGCGGCGCACGAAGAACAACCCGGTTCTCATTGGGGAGCCCGGCGTCGGCAAGACGGCGATTGCCGAAGGTCTGGCGCTGCGCATCGTCAATGGCGATGTGCCGGAGAGCCTGCGCAACAAGAAGCTGATGGCGCTGGACATGGGGTCGCTGATCGCGGGCGCCAAGTATCGTGGTGAGTTCGAAGAGCGGCTGAAGGCGATCCTGAAGGAGATCGAGGCGGCGGCGGGGGAGGTGATCCTTTTCATCGACGAGATGCACACGCTGGTGGGCGCGGGCAAATCCGAAGGCGCGATGGATGCGGCGAACCTGATCAAGCCGGCCTTGGCGCGGGGCGAACTCCACTGCGTGGGTGCCACCACGCTGGACGAATACCGCAAGCATGTGGAGAAGGACGCGGCGCTGGCGCGGCGCTTCCAGCCGGTTTTCGTGACCGAGCCCACGGTCGAGGACACGATCAGCATCCTGCGCGGGATCAAGGAGAAGTATGAGCTGCACCACGGGGTGAAGATCGCCGATGCCGCACTGGTCGCGGCGGCGACGCTGTCGCATCGCTACATCACCGACCGGTTCCTGCCTGACAAGGCGATCGACCTGGTGGACGAGGCGGCCAGCCGGTTGCGGATGGAGGTGGATTCCAAGCCCGAGGAACTGGACGCGCTGGACCGGCAGATCCTGCAGTTCCAGATCGAGGCCGAGGCGCTGAAGAAAGAGGACGATGCGGCCTCGAAGGACCGGCTGGAGAAGCTGGAGAAGGAGTTGGCCGATCTGCAGCAGAAGTCGTCCGAGTTGACGGCCAAGTGGCAGGCCGAGCGCGACAGTCTGGAGGCGGCGCGGGGGCTGAAGGAACAGCTGGACCACGCCCGGGCGGAGTTGGAGGGCGCCAAGCGCGAGGGCAACTTTGCCAAGGCCGGAGAGCTGCAATACGGGCGGATTCCCGAGTTGGAGAAGAAGCTGGCCGATGCCGAGGGGCGCGAGGGCGAGGCGCTGGTCGCCGAAGCCGTGCGGCCCGAGCAGATCGCCGAGGTGGTCGAGCGCTGGACCGGGATTCCCACGACCAAGATGCTGGAAGGCGAGAAGGAAAAGCTTCTGAAGATGGAAGAGGAGCTGGGCCGCCGGGTGGTGGGTCAGCGGGCGGCGGTGGAGGCCGTCAGCCGTGCGGTCCGCCGGTCGCGCGCCGGGCTGTCGGATGAAAACCGGCCGCTGGGGTCGTTCCTGTTCCTGGGGCCGACCGGGGTGGGCAAGACCGAACTGACCAAGACCTTGGCCGAATACCTGTTCGATGATGACCAGGCGATGGTGCGCATCGACATGTCGGAGTTCATGGAGAAGCATTCGGTCAGCCGGCTGATCGGCGCGCCGCCCGGCTATGTCGGCTATGACGAGGGCGGGGTGCTGACCGAAGCCGTCCGCCGCCGCCCCTATCAGGTGGTGCTGTTCGACGAGGTCGAAAAGGCGCATCCGGACGTGTTCAACGTGCTTCTGCAAGTGCTGGACGATGGCCGGTTGACCGATGGTCAGGGGCGCGTGGTGGACTTCAAGCAGACGCTGATCATCCTGACCAGTAACCTCGGGGCGCGGGCGTTGTCGGAACTGCCGGAAGGGGCCGATGCGGGCGCGGCGAAGGCCGAGGTGATGGAGGCGGTGCGCAGCCATTTCCGGCCCGAATTCCTGAACCGGCTGGACGAGCAGATCATCTTCGACCGGCTGAACCGGGCGGATATGAGCGGAATCGTCGAGATCCAGCTGAAGCGGCTGGAGGCGCGGCTGGCGGCGCGGAAGATCGCGCTGGAGCTGGACGGCGAGGCCAAGGCCTGGCTGGCGGATGAGGGCTATGATCCGGTCTTCGGTGCCCGGCCTCTGAAGCGGGTGATCCAGCGCCAGTTGCAGGACCCGCTGGCCGAGATGCTGCTGGCCGGGGAAGTGCTGGACGGCACGACGATCCGGGTGACGGCGGGGCCGGAGGGCCTTATCATCGGCGAGCGCGTGGTGGCCAGCCGCCGGGCACGGCCAAGCGAGGCGGTGGTTCACTAGGACTGGCTCGTCGATGACTTCGTCCCTCCTCGCGGGGGGCGACGAGGAGACGCAGTCGAACGAGGAGGGGGCCGGTGCGCGACGCCGGCCCCCTTTGGCCTGCGCGGCGCTGGTCGTGGGGCGGCTTTCAAATAGAGCGCTGACGCGCAAGCCTTTTGTCTCGCCTCTGGCCGTTCCGGCCAACCGGCTCGGGCGCCGGGGGCATCCTGCCCCCGGACCCCCGGGGAGTATTTGGCAAGGAGCAAGTACCGGGTTGGTCAGTCGCGGAAGGCGGCGGCGAGCGTTTCGGGCAGGGGGAATTCGACCAGCACGCGGGCGCGGGCCTCGGGCGACATCTTGCGGGCGGTCTTGGTGACGATGTCGGCGACCTCGGCCGGGTCGCGGCTGGCGGCGAAGGGTTCGAAATACCAGCGCAGGAAGGTGAAGCAGATCACGTCTTCCAGCGCCTGGACCTCGGGGTCGCGTTTCAGGCCCTCCTTGCGCAGAAGGATGCCGACGCGGGTGCCGTCTTCGGCGCCGTAGCCTGCCTCGGCCATGATCGCGGCGACCCGTTCGCCGTGGCGGCGGCCCTGTTCGCGGCGCCAGGCGAGATAACCCTGCTTGCCCTCGGGGTAGTCGCCGCGCGGCAGGAGCCAGCGTTCGACATGCTGGCCGCGCGCGGCAATCTGGAGGACTTCGGAGGCGTCGGGAAAGAGGCGGGACAGTTCGGCGCTCATCCTTTGGCCGTAGAGAAGGGCTGCGGGCTGGCCGTCTTCCCGCTTCGGGTCGGCGCTGTTGGCGGCGTCGATCAGGGCAAGGGCGCGGGTCAGGCGGTCGGTCATCGGGAGGGCCTTGGGCTTTGGGGTTTCCAAGGGGATAGCCGATTTCGGCGGCGGGCAAAATGAAAAGCCGCGCCGGGGTGGCGCGGCTTTCCCGTCTGGTGCGGTGCCTGGTCAGTTCGCGGGCGGCAGGAGCACCCGGTCGATGACGTGGATGACCCCGTTCGAGGCCAGGATGTCGGCGGTGGTCACCCGAGAGCGGTTGATCCGCACGCCCTTGCGGCCATCGACATGCAAGGCAGCGCCGTTCACCGTGGCCACGTTCAGCCGCTTGCCAGCAAGCTGTTCGGCGGTCACGGCGCCGGGCACCACGTGGTAGGTGAGGACGGCAATGAGCTGGTCCTTGTTCTCGGGCTTCAGGAGATTCTCGACGGTGCCTTTCGGCAGGGCGGCGAAGGCAGCGTTGGTGGGGGCGAAGACGGTGAAGGGGCCATCGCCCTTCAGCGTGTCGACCAGACCCGCGGCGCTGACTGCGGCGACAAGGGTCGAGAAGTCATCGTTCGACGACGCGATGTCGATGATGTCCGGTTCCTTCTGGACGGGAACGCAGGCGGCGATCAGGGCGGCAGCGGACAGCGCGCCAGCCGCGCGGAGAAGAGAGCGACGGTTCATGTGATGTGTCCCTGTTGGAGGTGAGGCCTTGGTCGAAATGGAAGGGGGCGCCCGAAGCGCCCCCTTCTGTCAGTGTGCTCAGCCTTCCGGCGGCAGGATCACGGCGTCGATGACGTGGATCACGCCGTTCGAGGCCTCGATGTCTGCGGCCGAGATGGTGGCGCCGTTCACCTTGGCGCCGCCCTCGAGCGTGATGGTGATGTCCGCGCCATTCACGGTCGTGGCGGTCAGGCCCTCGCTCAGGTCGGTCGACATGACCTTGCCCGGCACGACGTGGTAGGTGAGGATCGCGGTCAGAGCCGGGATGTCGTTCAAGAGCGCCTCGACCGTGCCTTCGGGCAGGGCGGCGAAGGCGGCATCGGTCGGTGCGAAGACGGTGAAGGGGCCTTCGCCCTTCAGCGTATCCACCAGACCGGCTGCGGTCAGGGCGGCGGCCAGCGTGGTGAACGAGCCCGCTTCGACTGCGGTGTCGACGATATCCTTCGAATGGCCGTCCGCGAAGGCGGGCATCGTGAAGGCGGTGGCGGCGGTCAGCGCGAGAAAGGTTCTGCGGATCATTGGTGTCACTCCCATCATGATCGGTATGCCGTCATTGGCAGGGTGTCATATGGGCGGGATGCGGCAATGGATCACCCAAACAAAACCGTGTGTTGCGCTTGACCGCCGATGCTTGTGCGCTAAGCCGGCGGGCTTTTGCGCGACAAGTCAAAACGATGTGAAGAAAGGTCAGCGGCGGTGAGCGATCCGGGCGGGTGTGTTACAGCCGCGTCCCGCGTTTGTGACGCAGAGTGCTTTGCCTTTTGCCGGGATTGGCGCATCTTCCGGCAAAACGCAGGAGTTGCGCATGCGCCTTGGATGGTCCGATGTCACGCCGAAGCCCCTTTGGCTGAACCGACGGCAGATCATGGCCGGAGGGGCGGCCCTGCTGGCCAGTCCGGCGCTGGCACGCATCGAGGCGGCGCCGAGCCGGTATTCCACCGACGAGGCGCCGAACAGCTTCGAGGACATCACCAGCTACAACAACTTCTATGAGTTCGGCACCGGGAAGGAGGATCCCAAGCGCTATGCCTCGGCGCTGACCGTGGACCCTTGGTCGGTCGTGATCGACGGGCTGGTGGAGCGGCCAGGCACTTATGACCTGGCCGATCTGGTCAAGGATCAGCCGCTGGAGGAACGGATCTACCGTTTCCGCTGTGTCGAGGCCTGGTCGATGGTGATCCCCTGGATCGGCTTTGAACTCGCGGGGCTTCTGAACCGGGTCGGCGTGCAGCCGGGCGCGAAATTCGTGGCCTTTGAAACGCTGGTCCGCCCCGAAGAGATGCGCGGCCAGTCCTCGCGCTTCATCGACTGGCCCTATCGCGAGGGGCTGCGGCTGGACGAGGCGATGCATCCGCTGACGATCCTGGCCACCGGACTTTATGGCGAGGAGATGCCGAAGCAGAACGGCGCGCCGATCCGGCTGGTGGTGCCGTGGAAGTACGGCTTCAAGTCGATCAAGTCGATCGTGCGGATTTCGCTGGTGGACCAGATGCCGCCGACGACCTGGAACATGCTGCAACCGCAGGAGTATGGCTTTTACGCCAATGTGAACCCGAAGGTCGATCATCCGCGCTGGTCTCAGGCCAGCGAGCGGCGGGTCGGTGCGGGACTTTTCGCCGGGCGGCAGGATACGCTGATGTTCAACGGCTACGAGGCCGAGGTTGCCGCGCTTTATGCGGGGCAGGATCTGACGGTCGACTATTGATGGAGCGGTTGAACGGTCTTGCCCGTAGGGTGCCGACCTGGGCGGTCTACCTTCTGGGGCTGGTGCCGTTGGCGCTGCTGGTCTGGGGTGCGGTCACCGGGGGGCTGGGCGTCGAGCCGGTCAAGGCGATCGAGCATCGGCTGGGCGAGTTGGGCCTGCAGTTCCTGCTGGCCTCGCTGGCGATCACGCCCGTTCGCCGGATCGGGCTGAACCTGATCCGCTTTCGCCGGGCGCTGGGGCTTCTGGCCTTCGGCTACGTTGCGCTGCATCTGGTGGCATGGGTCTGGCTGGACATGGGCCTGCGCTGGGCCGAAATGGCGGCTGACCTGGTGAAGCGGCCCTACGTGATACTGGGAATGGTCGGCTTCGTGGCGATGATTCCCCTGGCCGCGACCTCGTGGAACGGGGCGATCAGGGCCATGGGGCCGATCGCATGGCGGCGTCTGCACCGACTGGCCTATCTCGCGATTCTGGCCGGGGTGCTGCATCTGGTGCTGCTGTCAAAGGTCTGGACGGTCGAGATTCTGGTCTATGCGGGCCTTGCGCTGGCGCTTCTGGCCCTGCGCCTGCTGCCGACGGCCCCTCGCAGGGCAGGTGCCCCAACCTGACCCGGACCTGCCACCGGGGCGTCAGCAAGAATGTTGCTTTGCCGCTGGCTCTCTTGTGGTCAATCTTGCGCCAACCCCAAGATTTCGCGGCAGTTTCAGTCCTGCGCAAATTTTTTGCGACAATCGTGCTTTTCCCTCTTGCGGGTCCCGGCATCGATCCGTAAATACCCCCTCACCGAAGCGGAACGGCGACGGTGACGGGTCGGAACGGCGGCGAAAGCCGCAGGAAAGACCCGGAAAATCTGAAGACAAGGCGCGAAGGGATACGCCAGGTAGCTGGCGGATCGCACGTTTTTTGTCTGAGGGTCGCTCTTTGACATTGATGATGAATGAAGGGATATGCGGGCGGTTTGGGCGCATCG